>Ga0209169_10000678_pt1 | contig 20891 bp, 11 predicted proteins | sample HubBroMetageWRM4_FD_188346 | JGI IMG/M metagenome (GOLD analysis project Ga0209169, IMG submission 188346) | Warmed soil microbial communities from the Hubbard Brook experimental Forest, New Hampshire - Hubbard Brook CCASE Soil Metagenome WRM 4... | ecosystem: Environmental > Terrestrial > Soil...
GTTTCGCTCGTCGCCTTCGAGTACCAGTTTCCCCAAGTCGAAGGAAACCAGCCGCATCGTCAAGTCCTGGGGGTTTAAGCGCTGAATCACGGCGTAGTCCCAGTTGATCTCGGGAGCGTCGCGCGTGATCTGGTTGCGCAGTTTTGCAGTCGCGGCCTCGGTCGCTGCCTTTGTGGATGCCGGTTGCCTTTCGAACTGGGCGTCACCCTTCCGGTCCGCGCCCGGGTTGGAGGCGCCTTCGTAGTCGCGACCGACGCGGGTGTCACTCGGTTCGCCCGAGTTCGCAATCGGGTTGGTGGCGCGCCAGTAGTTACGGCTGATCTGCTGGTCATCTCTCTCGCCGGCGTTTGCCGCCCAGTTGGTGGAGCGCCAGTGGCCGCGGGTGAGCAGAGCGTCCTGGTTCGGGATCACGTCCCGCAGACGCATGCCGGAGTGCCATTCGACGCGCCCAGGATGGGCGACGTTTCCGCGCAGCGTCACCGCGTTTTCAAAACGTGGAGAGAGCGCGAGGATGCGGACCACATCCCCGTCCTTTAAGGCCCGCTGCAGACCCTGGTCATCAAGCGGAAATTCCTCGACCCGGCGGGCGGTGTGGTTGTCGATGCGCTCGACGACAGCTTTTTGTCCGTCCGCCGTCGTCGCCAGGCCTCCGGCCATCTCCACTGCGCTGCGGAGACTTGTCTCCTCCCGCAATTCGTAAATCGCGGGCACATTCACGCTGCCTGCCATGGCAATCGACGGCCCGGCGGGCGGGATATAGATGACGTCGCCGGGCAATAACCAGGCGTCTTTGGACTTGTCTCCTCTTAAGAGCAGGTCATAGAAGTCAAACTCCGAGACTACGCTGTCATTTCGTTTTAGCTGGATGTGACGCATGGAACCCGTACTCGAAGGTCCGCCCGAGGCGAAAAGCGCGTTAACCAGGGTACAGAGGGAGCTGACGGTGTAGCTTCCCGGACGCCGGGCTTGCCCGACCACAAACACTTGAATCGATCGCAACTGGCCCAGGCTGACCGTCAAATCGAAATTGCGAAACACTCGTCCAATGGCGGTCCGAAAATATTCCGGCAGTTGCTGGAACTTCAGTCCGGCGACCGAGAGCGAGCCCACCTTGGGCAGAAAGACCTCGCCTCCGCGGTCGACCACCAGTTTCGCGTTCAGATCGATTTGTCCCCAGACCCGGATCAGGAGTTCGTCTCCCGGTCCGATGCGGTAATCGTCGGTCACCGGAATTCGTTCGACTGGAGCGAAGGTGGAGGGGACACGATCAAACAGGCTGTGTCCATAAACCGGCAGCCTGCGGCCGACGGAGCTGGCTACTAATTCCTGAAATTCTGTGGGCGGCGGCTCGGGCATAGCATCCGCGTTGAAAGCAGGAGCTCGTTTCAGACGGCGGCCGGCTTCGGCATTCTGCTCCGCGTCATCGCTATTGTTATAGCCGGGCCCTGTGTGCCTCGGTGCGCCATCGGCTGGCACGCCCGCTGGAGACGTCGTCGCCGTCTGATTGCCCGCTCTAGACGGCGTCGGATTGGCATTGGCGCTGTCCTCCGAGATTCCGGGGTCGGCCGGGCAGTTATTCTCCAGACATTGCGGATCGTCAGCAGCAGGCGTTTGCAGCGTGGTCTGCGCCCATCCGAGACCGGGCAGTGCTAGTAAGCCGGCGAGTGCGGTTATTCTCCAGCGCCGCCTCCAGGCAGAAGGCTGGCGATGGCAGGAATTATCCGCCAGTCCGGGCGATCCGGTTCGGGGCCGAATGATTTTTTCCACAATCGGTTCTTTGGAGATATAGGTCATGATTTCGGAGACGGTAATTTTGAGATCTGCACTTTTGAGAGCGATGACAGGGATCATTTCGTGTGCAGCAGTTTGCTGAACCGCGGATGGTAGGTCATCTCAACCGAGGCCACCGTATCCGGTCCGGCGAGCGGCGATAACACTGGGAAATTCCAGCGTTCGTATTGCAGGAATGCGGCGATCTCGATGTCGGGTTTCGGTTGGAAGGTCCCTCGAACAAAGAAATCCTGGATGTTGCCGCCTTGGGGAATAAAGTTGCTGTCGACATGGGCTTTGCGGTAACCGGCCTGAACCCGGTTGCGGGGCGAGAGCCAATAGGTGCTCCAGAGTTGGAGCCCGTGGCCCTCGCGGCCCACCCAGGAACCGAGCAGGTGCCCGTCATTCGTATAGGCATCGTGATAAGCGCCGTTGTAGTAGAAGTATTGGCCGCCGCGATGGGAGAATCCCGGAGGGTCTGACCAGGCCATCTCGGCGCGAAAATCGAGCTTTGGGACGCGGGGAATCTGCGGCAGGTAGATACCCGGGTTCATCAACGACCGTTGCGGGTAGGCAAGCGGCGAAGTTTCATCATCGGTCAGGCCATCGTTGTAGAGAGTCAACCATTTCCGGAGGCCAGGAATGCGATAGCTGAAATCAAAACCGCTGCGCCGGTCGCCCACGTCGGCGGCGCTGCCGGGGATCGTAGTCGGGTTGTCTCCAAAACTGAAAAATCCCCGGAGAAACATATGGGTCGTAACTGGGCGGAAGATGATAGTGCGGGAGAATCCGAATTCAAGGTTTTGCGTTGGCTTGAAACTGATCTTCTGGCCGTCGATCCCCGGGGTTGGAGGGTAGTGGTGCCCCGCCATTAATCCCAGGAACGAGTCAAAGCGGATCGGTCCCAGCAAATGGAGAAAACTCGGCAGTCTCCATGGAGACGGGTTGGTCAGCCGCAACATGTCGAGAGGTTGCGCGTTGTCACTCAGGTTCGGAGGCCCGCCTTGGCCCGGTCCCCACCACAGGCTCTGGCGGCCAGCCGATATCTGTACCGTCTTGAAGTTCCATGTGATGTAGGCGTCTAGAAGATGAACCTGATCGATTACGGTGGTATGAATCGGATCCTGAGGTGGGGTCACGTCGATCGAGCCAATCATCTGCTGCACCGCCGGACTGTAGGCAGGAAGCGGCGCCGCGTGCTGATACTCGGCGCGTATATAGAACGCAACCGGGCCCGCCGCTCCCGATGCAGAAGCCCCGCTCACCAGGTTCGAACCCTCGCCGTAGAGACGGCCGTAGTCATTGATCAGGGTCTGGCCGAAGTGATAACCGTCGTCAAGCGGTGTCCCGGCGATGCCGAGGTAACGCGTATAAACGCTATCTACGCCGAGTTCGAAAGTCCTCGACCCGTTCAGGCGTGCAAGATCATTGGCGAATTCGGATGCGAGTGCGGCGTAGAGTGGGTACGCCTCTGCCGTCTGGTTGTTGATGCGCGGGTCGTCGTTGTCGAGATCAGCGGTGCGCGGATCACCAATGCGCTGGTCACCGCCATGCAGATCGTCTATGCGCAAGGTGTCTCCGGCGGCAGCGACGATCCGGGCGCACTCCATGCGCGTCCAGGGCCGTAAATTCGCGTAAGCGCTGGGAGCATACCCCAGTGCCGCCAGGCGGTCGAAGGCGGCGTAAACCCAGGAGTCGAGGGGAACGGATGGCGATCCGAGTTCAGCGGCGGTACGCGTGCGACGCGGCGCTTTTTCGTCGGCATCTTGTTTGAAATCTTTCTCGAAAGTGCCTGTGCTCACGCCCGGTAGCTCCGGGTTGTGATGTGCCCGGTACACATAATGGCCGATCAGATAGCCGAGGGCGCTGCCGACGACCACGTCGGAAGGGAAGTGCTCGCGCGCCGCAACCCGCGAGAGGCTGATTCCGGTGGCTGCGCCGTAGGCCAGCATTTTGGTCAAGAATCCGGGATACTCGTCGGCGATGACGCTCGCGATCGACCATGCGGCGAGCGCATGTTCCGAAGGAAAAGAAGCGCCTCCGGCTCCGAAGCTGCCGGCGTTCGCGGCGTTCGGCCGCGGCCGCTCGGAGGCGAATTTGATAGCTTCGGCTACGATCACGCTGTTCACTGCCGCTTCTCCCGTCAGAAAGCCGGCCTCGCGACTGTGGTCGTCGTTGGCCGTCGTTCCGCGCAGGTACAAGCCCGCGCCGCTCGCGATCAAGGCAGCGAGTCCGAAATTGCTGAAGCTGTTGCTGTGCGCCATCGGGGTGTTTCCAAAATGCCGCATGATGTCGTTGTCGGCTGCGATTAGGCCGAGGGTGCCGACTCCGAGCGGCACGAGCCAGTTTCGATCCCGCGTTTGCAGATGCCTGGGGCTGCTCCAGATCGCTTTCTGATCGAGGAACAGGTCCGGCAAAAGGTGAGGCTGGCAGGAGTCGACCACGGCGCCCGCCCCTCCCCGGGTTCTCTTAAGTGGACTCGCTCCGGACGGATCCGCCGAATGGTCGGGTTCTGTTACTTGGCTGGTATCCGCGCGAACGCATGGTTTGGGGGTCTCGAAATCGGATGCCCACCCGAAATTTATCGACCAAACGCCCAGCGCAGAAAAAGCAACAGCTAGAGCTACCGCCCGGAAAACAGGCCACTCGAATTTGGAGGGAAAGAGCACGTCCTAGAGCGGCCTACAGGGATGGGCCTGATGATGGCGCTCTCCCCACAAGACAGCCTCCGGTGTAAGCCGACCGAAGCACTTCGCCGCCGGTTCCAAATCGGCCGCGTCAACCTCCACCGCGACGCATTGCATAATCACATCGAGCGCGAGCACCACCCGAAAGTTGTTTTTCTTGCGGATCAACACGCCCTCCATTCCCGTCATTGGCCCGGCTTTGATGCGGACCCGCTCGCCGATCACAAGATAGGGGTAGGGCTCGATTTTCCGCCGCGCGAGTCCGGAGCGGAGCGACTCAATTTCAAAGTCGGGCAGCGCAGCGAGGGTTCGGCCAAAGCCCACCAGAGACAGCACCCCCGGCACTTCGAGAATGCGCACCCGCTCCCGGGGATCGATTCTCACAAACACGTAGTTGGGAAAAAGTGGCAATTCCAGGCTCATCTCGCAACGGTTCTTCCAGCGGCGGGTCGCGGCATACAACGGCAGGAACGATTCGATTCGGCGCTCAGCAAAGCACGAGGCCACGCTCTTCTCATGATGCGAATTGGTGTAGGCCGCAAACCAGTTCGCGGAATATTCCTCGGCTGCGCCCGACCCATTCGTCTCTCGTTCCATCGCTGGCGATCTCGCTCCTGAATGCATAGACATTTGATTTGGCGTTTCCCTTCGAACGAAGCTTCGCTAGCCCCGCTTAGCAAGGTTGTTTAGAAATTTCAAATCTTTGGCGTGACTCCCTACTCGATTGCACTTACGCTGCCACCTCGGAACGGCTTCGGATCCTCCTACTGGTTGAGGTTAGGCGTTGCTCGGAGGGTGTTGCCCGGCACGATTCCCGGAGCGGGAAGTCTGAATCGGGTTTGACGTCCTGAATTAGCATTCAGCTGCCATGCACATGTTCGACTTGCGCGCTTCCACGGACTGCGGACGGTTCGGCATCGGACGTGAGCGCAGCGGTGCCGTGGTAGTCTTTTTGGATTGCGCGTCGCGCACAAGAAGGCCGGGAAATTAAGCCGACCGGTCCGCTGGCCGGTACAGGAGATTGATCGGACGACCATGATTCTTGCCGGGGACGTTGGCGGCACTAAATGCAACCTTGGGTTGTTCCGGCAAGAGGGGCTCGCCCTTCGTCCGGTCTTTCAGCGCCGTCTCGCGACGCGGGACTACGCCGGTTTTGACGATCTGGTCGAAGACTTCCTCAAACAAGCGGCCTCAGGACAGGAGAGTGCGAAGGCACCGGCGATCGACGCCGCTGGGTTCGGAGTGGCGGGCGTGGTTGCGGATGGGCGGCATTACTCTGAAAACCTGCCTTGGCTCGTGGATGTCGCGACGCTTACACGGAAGCTAAGTCTCAAGAAAATATCTCTGTTGAACGACCTCGCAGCCACCGCGTTGAGTCTGAAGCGGCTGTCGGGGAATGACTTGGTCGTCCTGAATCCGGGAAACCCCGTGCCCCATGCGACGCGAGCGGTGATTGCGGCGGGAACTGGATTGGGTGAGGCGGTTCTTTTCTGGGATGGCGAAGAATATCAAGTGGCGGGTGCCGAAGGCGCACAAGCTGACTTTGCGCCACGCACGGAGCGTGAAATTCAGCTGCTCAGCCATTTGAGAGTTCAGATACCGCACGTATCGTCCGAGGAAATTGTCTCCGGACGGGGATTCCGCAGGATTCACGAATTTCTCAATCCGGCGGTGCGGCATGAATCATTCGATTCTCCGGAGGGTAATGCGGCTGCCGAAATCACCCAGCGGGGCCTCGAGCAAACTTGCTCGGTTTGCGTGCAGACGGTAAATTTCTGGACTGAAATATTTGGCGGCGTGACGGGAAATTTCGCATTGCAGGCTCTGGCTCTTGGAGGCATCTATGTGGCAGGGGGCATCGCGGTAAAGATATTGCCCAAGCTACAGGATGGCGCGTTCTTCAAAGCTTTCTGCGGCACCAGCAAACTGACGGCAGTGCTGACGCGGATTCCGGTATCGGTGGTCGTGAATGAGGATGCGCCCTTGCTGGGCGCAGCCTATGAGGCGCTCATGAGTGGGCGTCGTTTGTAAGAACAACTAGAAGAACGAGTTTCTAGCCTCTCCTGTGAAACGCGAAAGGGCTACTTTTGGTGAGTAAAGAAAACGCCGGCTACAACCGCTTCCTCCTGCTGGTAGCGGGACTCGGCGGATTGCTCTACGGAGTGGACGTCGGCATTATTGCCGGCGCACTGCCTTATCTCGAAGCCACCTCCGGGTTGAATGCGAACCAACTTTCCAACGTGGTCGCTGCCGTGCTGCTGGGCAGCGTGATCTCAACCTTATTTGCTGGCGCACTCGCCGACTGGATGGGACGCAAGCCGCTGATGACGCTGAGCGGGGTGCTGTTCGTCTTCAGCATCCCCATCATTGCGCTTTCGCATGGCTATGAATCCCTCGTTGTTGGCCGGCTCTTGCAGGGAATCAGCGCCGGGCTTATCGGCGTCGTTGTCCCCCTGTATCTAGCGGAGTGCCTGGCGGCGTCGAACCGCGGCAAGGGGACGGGCATCTTCCAATGGCTGCTGACCCTCGGCATCGTGACGGCGGCCATCGTCGGCATGTACTTCAGTTTCCGCGTCGATGAGGTAGCGAAGCTCGGAGATCCGGCGCGGCTCTTCGCTTTCAAAGGCACGGCTTGGCGCAGCATTTTCTGGGTTTCGCTGCCGCCGGGCGTTTTGTTTGTCATCGGCAGCCTCATGGTGTCGGAGTCCCCACGCTGGCTGTTCCGTCGCGGGAAGAGAGACACGGCTTATGTCGCGCTCCTTCGCTCTCGCACCGGCGAGCAAGCTGACGTCGAGGTGGCAGAAATGGAACAGGCGGCCGCCGCCGAGAGAACTAAGACCTCAACCGGAGGCAAGGTCAAGGAATCGCTTCTGCGCCGCAAATATGTGGTTCCGTTTGTATTGGCCTGTGTGATTCTCGCTTGCAACCAGGCAACCGGAGTCAATTCCATTATCGGGTACAACACCAACATTCTGTTGCAGGCCGGGCTTTCCGATGTGCAGGCGCATTGGGGCTACGTTCTCTTTACGATCGTGAATTTCCTGATGACCATTGGAGGCGTGCTGCTGGTGGATCGCAAGGGACGCAAGTTCCTGCTGTCGATCGGCAGCGCTGGCATCATCGTCTCGCTCGTCTGCACTGGACTGCTGTTCCGGCGGACGGAAAGCCTGCGGGTGGATTCGCGAGACGCGGTTCAGTCGATGGTTGACGCCCAGGCCGATGCTGATCAGAAGGTTACGCTGCTGTATGACGAGAAGACTGCGAACGCGCTTCTCGCGGCGAGCGGAGACGCCGGCAAGGCGATCGGCAGGGGTTCCACATCTCTCGTCATCATTTATTCGTATGGAGATTTCCGGGCCGCAACCAAGGCTGCTCGTTCCGATGATGTGTCTGCCAAGCCGATTGAGATTACACGCGAAAGCTGCGTGCCTACTAATAAGGTAGTGGCTTTTTTCTCGAATCCATTCAGCAATCTCGACACCGCGCGCGGGGCTCCCTTAAAAATCGACAACGCGCTAGTTACCCCTGTGCCGACGACTCACAATGGCTGGCTGGTGGCGATCAGCCTTTTCGTGTTCATGGCATTCTTTGCGATTGGCCCCGGAGTCTGTGTGTGGCTGGCGCTGTCCGAGTTAATGCCGACCAGAATTCGGTCAAACGGCATGAGCATTGCTCTGTTGATCAACCAGGCAGTTTCGACGGGCATTGCCGCCGTGTTCCTGCCGACCGTCGGCAAGCACGGTTACTCGACTATGTTCTTCGGCTTTGCTGCCTGCACCGTAATTTATTTCATCACGGCGGCGGTGTTTCTGCCGGAAACGAAGGGGAAGACGCTGGAAGAGATTGAAGCGCATTTTGAGGGAGCGCACACTTAACGGCCAGTTTGGTGGCCAACGATAATCGACAGGAGACTGCATATGAAGAGAATTGACATACGAGTGTTTACTTTCGCAACGGTACTGGCGACGGCTTTGGCCTGTCCGCTATCGGCCCACGCACAAGATGCGGCAGACCTCTTCAAGTCAAAATGCGCTATGTGCCACGGCGTAGATGGAAAGAAGGTGGAAGGCCACGACCTCACCAGTGCCGATGTGCAAAAGCAGTCGGATGCCGAACTCACGGACACGATAACGAAAGGCAAAGATAAAATGCCGCCCTTTGGAGAGAAATTGAAGCCGGAAGAGATTAGGGGACTGGTGGCTTACATCCGGACGCTGAAACAGTAGCCGCTGCAGTTCCTTCACAGCAAGAAATCTATTTCGCTTGACCGCTGCCTTGGGTCTGAAGAAATTCCTGCATGCGGGCGGCGTTGCGGAACGCTTCCGTGCCACCACTGTCGGTGGTGGAAAACGCTCCACACAGGTTTCCATAGGCGAGACAAGTCGCGAGATCGGCTCCGCGCAGAAATTGATGGAGGAAGCCGGCGTCGAAGCTGTCGCCTGCACCAACCGGATCGACCACCGTTACCGGCACAGCGGGTGCGACGAATCGATGGCCATCCCGGATCGCGACGGCTCCCGTGGCGCCCATCTTGACCACGACGGTTCCCACTTTTTGTGCGAGCCGCGCGAGCGCGGTTTCGACGCCGTCAGCCCGGGACATCTTCATCGCTTCGCGCTCGTTCGGCAGCAGGATGTCCACGTGCGGCAGAATATCTTCGAGGCCGCTGTCCCAGCGGTCGTCGGGATCGTCGTTAGTGTCGAGCGAGGTGGTCAGGCCCGCGGACTTCATCCGCCGGAAAAGTTCAGGCACATGCGGCAACAGTTCACGCTGCAAGAAGAGCGACGACATATGGAAGTGGCGCGCAGAGGCGAGATAATCGAGGTCGATCTCCTCAAAGCGCAACTCAGAGATGGTGCCCGGATAGGTGAGGATGTGGCGCTCGGGTCCGTGGGGCAGAATGAAAGTGACGCCGGACTTGGCGCCCTGCACGACGTGAGACAGATCCACGCCGCGCTCGCGCAAGCGATCCAGGGCCACGCTGCCAAAGGAATCGGAGCCGACCTTGGTCACGAATCCCACGCGGCTGCCCAGAGCAGAAAGATTGTGCGCCAGGATAGCCGAGGAGCTGCCGAGCGTGATGGTGAAGGCGCTGGCAAGCAATTCGAGCTCCGTGGGCATTTGCACGGGCAGGCCGTAGAGGATCAAGTCAAGATTGATCTCCCCGACGATCGCGATATCAAGCTTGGGCATGGGCCTCAACTCAGACGCAGGTTTCCTAAGAGCTAAATGCTAAATGCTAACGGCTGATTTAGTCCGCGAGTTCGACCACGCGCGTCAGGTTTTTCGGCGAGTCGGGATTGAGGCCTTTCTTGATTCCATAATAAACGCCGTACAGTTGACCCCAGACCGCGAAAGCGGCTGGGCGCGCGTACTCTGGCGATTGGAGGCCAAGTTCGATCGCGAAGTCAGAGGCACGCCGCGCGCGTTCATCTATGCGATTCGCAATTACCATGGTGGCCGCGCCGAGGGCTTTGATCTCTTCGAGCAACTCCACCTCCGCGTCGAGGGAAGTTTCCGACATGAGGAATGTAATCAGCGTGTCCGGACCGGCGATGGACTTCGGGCCGTGGCGGAACTCCAGAGAATGAAATACCTGGGCATAAGAGCAGGAAGACTCGGTCACCTTCAACATGCACTCCGAAGCAATGCCAAACAACGGGCCTTGCGCCAGGAAGACGAAATCTGAAAAGCTGCGCGACTCGGCGAACACCTGAAGACGCTGCGGAACCTCTCGGAGAAGAGGCTCGACTTGTTGCGGCAGCTCGAGCAACGCACGACGGAAGGTATTGTTGCCGGAGACAATAGCCGCCAGATATTGCAGCCCAAGCAACATAGACGTGAACGATCGCGTCATCACCGTGCTCTGCTCGTCGGCATCCAGAAGCTTCAAGGTTACGCTGCATGACGCTTCCAGCGGTTGGCCATCGGCACAAGTGATGGCGACGGTGCGGAGGTCGTTATCTTTCTCCAACATCTGCGCGGCGCGGATTGCCTCGGAGGTACGGCCGGAGCGTGAAATCATGACCGGAACATAATCCCGCCCGGCATGCAGAGTTTGTGCGGGATACATCAGCAAATCAGAAGCGGGGACAGCCCGTGCGGGGAGCTGCAGATAATTGAAGGTCGAGGCGGCGGCCTGAGCGAGATAGTAACTCGTGCCACAGCCCACAAAAATCCACTCCGCCCCTGGCCGCGCCATTTGAACGGCCGCACGAAGCTCCGCGCTGGTCGCCAGTTTAGCGAGACACGTGCTCCAGCACTGGGGCTGAGAAAAGATCTCGCTCAGTGTGTGCCGGCCTTGCTCTGTTATTTCCGCCGATTTCATAGGTTCGTCTGACTACACTCCGACGAGCGTGACTTTTACTCCCGCCTCTTTAAGCGCGTACAAATCCGACTTCGGAATCTGCCTGTCGGTAATCACTTCATGGACCATCGCGACCGGCATGATGTTGCACAGGCTGCGACGGCCGAACTTGCTCGAGTCACAAACGGCAACTGTCCGGCGGGCAATGTTAACCATCGCCCGGTTCACTTCCGACTCCAATAAATTCGGAGTGAAAAGGCCAGCCTTCGTGTCGAAACCATCGACGCCGAGGAACAGGATGTCGGCGCTGAGTTGGCGCAGGGTCCGCTCGGCGAGTGGTCCGACCAGAGAAAACGAGTTTTTGCGCAGCATGCCTCCGGTCAGAATGACTTCAATATGGGTGCCCGCCAGCTCAGCCGCGATGTTGATCGCGTTAGTGATTACGGTAAGCTGCGCCATGTCTTTCAGCGCGCGCGCAACAGCCGTCGTCGTGGTTCCGGAATCGAGCAGAACGGACTGGCCTTCCTCGACCAGGCGAACTGCGGCCTGGGCAATGAGCGTCTTCTGCTTGCGATGAAGTTTTTCTTTTTCTCGAAGGGAAGGATCGAGCAAAGCCCCGTCTTGCACCGGCAGGGCGCCGCCGTGAGTACGCTGGATAACCCCCTGCTCGTCGAGAAACTCCAGATCTTTTCGGATGGTGATCTGCGAAATACGGAAATGCCGGGCCAGGTCCTTCACGAGTACGCGTCCATCGCGGTGCAGAACGCCAACGATTTCTCGTCGGCGTTCTTCGTTAAGCAAACCATTGGAAGGCATAATATTCTGACTACTACTACGGCGCGTAAATCCTACTAGTAGCTGATAACTTCCAGAAACCTATTCCAGCGTTATCGTGATCGGTGCCGAAGTCGAGCTGCCGTAGACCGTGACTGGGGGGCCTGATACCGGGCAACACGGCGCAATCGAATTCCCCGAGTACACTGCCGTCAAAGTGTTTGCCCCTTGCGTCAGTTGCGACCCATTGAGCGGCTGACTTGCAGCGGACGTGTTGGCGCTGGTCGGCATCAGGGTTTGAGTTGCCAGCAAGCTTGATCCAATCATAAAGCTCACCGTGCCGCTGGGCACACCGCCGCCACCGGGAATGGCCGACACCGTCACCGTCAGCGTGGTCGACTGGCCGGGTGCGAGTGTGTACGTCGCAGAAGTCAGATTGGCTGTCAACGAATTGGCGATTGCGGCTCCAGTGTTTTCGTAAGCGCCAATATCAATTTCAGTGCCCGAGCCCTTCGTTCTGGGATTGCCGAGGAAGTCGGCGCTGCCATAGATGGAGTTAGGAGAACTGCCATCCGGATCACACCATCCCACGCTACACGCGAGGCTGGTGCTGCCGGCATCGACGGCCGGCGAAGCAGGGAAGGTGTCAAAGTTTGGAGGAGTGTCTCCCAGAGCGACGAAGAGTGGATCCGTGGCCAGGGAGTTTGCATCTTCGCCGCTCGAGGTCTGCCAATTTGAAAAGCTGGCGTAACCAGCCGCGCCCGCCCACCAGATCGACGTTCCTTCTACGTAGCCCGCAACCGAGTTGTATATGTTCCAATTGAGCGTCGCCGGTGGGGCGGGGTACGAAGCTGACGGGGCGACGAAGCTGTTGATCCAGAGATTGGGAGAGCCAGCGTAGAGAACGTTGTTTTCGTAGATGTCCCCCTGAGCGCTGCCTACCTGATTCTGAATCTGGAACTCGCCGCTGGGCGTGCCTTCACGCCGGGAACCGGCCTGGGTGCCGTTGTTGTACAAAGTGTTGTTGACGAAGACGTCGTGGTAGCTGCTGCCTCCTCCATTACTCGGACCACCCTTCTGTGTGGCCGGCGCATAACCGCCGATGGAGTTGCCGCAGGAGTTTGAACCATAGAAAAGGTTGTTGCGCACCGTGACATATCTGCCATAACACGGAGACGTGCCTTTACCAGCTTTGCCCGTGTTGTTCGGACCAGACCACTCGGTGCCATTGGCTTGGCAGACTTGATTTTCGCTGGTGGTCTCGATCCCGTAGTCGACTTGCATGATCACGTTGCGCTCGACCGTGACGTAGGCGCACCCGTCACAGTAGAGACCGTCAGCGTCGTATTCGAAGCCCTCGCCAGGGTTGGTTATGCCGCTAATGTTATAGACAGTATTTCCGCTGACTTCTCCATACATCGCCTGGTCATAGCCGACGGGACCGACATCTTCGAATCCGATCATGTCGATGCCGATGTTGTCATTGTCGTGAACCAGGTTATTGGTGATTTTAAAATGGGTCACGTTTCCATTGACGGTCAGGGTCTCGCTCTCACCGGTCCGGTTGTCGTAGACCTCGTTACCGCTGATGACCAACTGTGTGATCGGACTCTTCGACGTACCGTACACGGCCATGCCGAAAGCATTGCCGTTCTTTTCCTTGGTAGTCGTAATGTTGTGTACTAGATTGTTGAGGATGTGAATGCCAGTGCCGTAGCCGGTGATCCAGATGCCACACGGCACCTCGGAGTCTTTATTGGTGGTGTAATTGCGGATTTCAAATCCGCTGATGGTGATGTAACTCCGGTGGCCGGTGATGTTGATAAGGCCCTGCGTCTGCGATTCGCCGCAGCAACTCACACCCGTGCCGTCGATCACCGCCGTCTGTCCAGGATAGCTTTGGAAGGTAATCGGCGCTGATGCCGTTCCGGACCGGGGAAAGTTAACCGACTCGTTGTACACGCCTCCGAAGACGTACACCGTGGCGCCGGCTTGGACTTTACTGGCAGCGTGCTGGATGGTCAGCCAAGGCGCGTCGATCGTGCCGGGGTTGTTGTTCTTGCCGGTAGTTGACACGTAGTAGGTGGCTCCGGTTTGCGCTGAAACTGAGGATGCCAGCACTAAGACAAGGACGGCGAGCGCGACGTAGGCTACGTCTGGGGTTTTCTTACTCAACAAATTGGACTGCATAATTCGCCCTTCCCAAAATCGATGCCGGTGACCAGGTTAGTGATCACTCGACGCGAAGGCATTTCAGAAATAGAACTTCAGCGCGACCTGGATCTGCCGCGGCGCACGCGCGGCCAGGGGGAAGCCGAATCCACTCTGGCCAAGCTCCAGGGGCGTGGGTTCGGCGCTGATCGCGCCAAACTGTCCAAACAAATAATTTACGTGATTGAGTATGTTAAAGAATTCCGCGCGGAATTCGAAATGCATTTGCTCCTTGATGGGAATCTGTTTGACCAGAGAAGTGTCCCACTCGGTGTATCCCGGACCTTTAATGTTGTTGCGCGGGGCGTTGCCAAAGGTCCCAAGGATGGTGTTGTCGGCGAATGCGCAGGTGTTAAAGAGCGTTCCCGGGATGCACGGTTTAGCGTTCGGATTGCCAACCATGTTGGGGCGTGAGCAATAGTAGCCGACGGTGCCGCCGCAATCGCTGCCGGAGACGCTATTGATGTCGGTGGCGGTGTAGTAATTGCCGGTGGCGGCGGAAAAGACGCCGCTCATTTGCCAGTCGCCAATAATCCGATTCACGACGCCGGAAGCGTTTTGAGCAAACATCCGTCCGCGACCGAAAGGCAAATCGTAGACATAGCTGAAGACGAAGCGCTGACGCACGTCGAAGTCGGAACTGCCATAGTTCTGGTTGGGGAAGCGTTGGTCCTGGAAGTCTCCGTTGTTCACCGATCCCAGGCTGGCGCTGGAAGCGTTGTCGAGAGCGTGTGACCAGGTGTAAGCCGCTTCGTACTGCAGTCCATGCGAGTAGCGTTTTTGCAGGCGAACCTGCAGCGAGTTGTAATTCGATTCCGCGTTAGAGCGGAAGGTATCGATGGCGACATCGAGTGCGGGATTGCAATTTACTCCTCCGTCCGCAAGAGTGCAGGGGCCAGTGGCGCCGGGGGCCTCATCATTGGCAGGACGCCGCGGTGCCGTGGGCAGCGAGTCAGTCCCCAGAACCGGAACGGCCTGATTGCCGTTGAAAAAGGCGAAGAGCTTCAATCCGCGAGAGCCGGCGTAGGAAATTTCAAGGACGTTGTCGGCGGGAAACTGGTATTCGAAACCAAAGTGCCACTGTTGCGTGTAAGGCGTAACCAGATGCGGAGAAAGTGAGTAGAGCTCAGGTGAATTTGGGTCGGCGAGCGGGGTAAGGCCGGTGTTGGTATTGTTGGAAAAGCCTGCCGAGAGCTGATTGAGGGCCAGGCCGTTATTGTTTGCCGCCGAGATTGAGCAATCGAGCTGATTAGCTGCACCATTTGCGGATGGCGCGGCGCAGGGAGTGCTGTAGGCCTCCGAAGACAGAAAAGGAGGATTGAAGCCGGGGCTCGGGTTCGAGAATGGGCCGTTTTCCTGTCCGCCATAGAAAATCCCATAGCCGGCGCGGAAAACAAGCTTGTCGGACCATTGGTAAGCCAGTCCAATGCGGGGCGCGAAATTGTTGAGATCTGGGGAGATGAGGCCGGGAGAACCGTTGTTCTGAATAGCGAGTTCGGTGCCGAGGGTGGGTGTCAACACCCGGTTTTGTCCACTCGGAGCAATCAGGGAGAGCGAAGCGAAATCGAACGTAGATTGGTTATTGTTGGCTTCCTTGATGGTAGTGAACATTTCGTAGCGCAGGCCCAGGTTCAGCGTGAGGCGTGGAGTCACTTTGAAGTCGTCGAGGGCATATACCGAGTAAATCTGGCGGTTATAGACGATGTTGGGGGTCACACTGGTAATCGACCCGCCATCAGGAATGCCCTGCATGAAACTGGCGAAAGCCTCGCCGCCGAAGCCGGGGTCAGCATAATTGTCGTTGATGAGGAAGTCTCCGCCGAAGTCCATCGAGCCCCGAGCCGCGGCTGGCTCGAGTATGGTGAACTGTTCGAAGCGAAGCTCGCCGCCGAACTTCATGGAATGGCGTCCGCGCGTCCAGCTTATATTGTCGGTAAAAACGTAACTGTGCTGATGTTCGACAGCAGGCAGGTATCCCGAAGCACCGATGGTCGCGGTGCCGTCTCCGAAGCTAAGTGAAGGCAAGCCGCCGATGTTCTGGCCTGGTTCGAACGGAACTCCCGGGAAGGGAATACCGCCGGGGATATTTTGCGAGACATTCTCGTTGGAGTACAGATTGTAGCGGGTAGAGTCGAGATGATTGAAGCCGAAACGAAATTCATTGATCAGGTTGTTGCGAAAGGTGTGGATCTCACTGGCAGCCAGGCCCTGGGCTATGTTGTTGCTGGAGCCATCCTGAAAGCTGCCACCGTCGAGTATGTTGTTGAAGGGGGAGGGCAGGAAATTGGTGTCATTGCCGTAACTGTAGCGGGCGAAGAAATTATCCTTGTCGCCGATGGTCTGATCGAAGCGAATGTCGAACTTGTTCTCGGTTTCGCTGCGTTTGGGATCGGCCAGGTAGTTGCCGCCGGGTAAAGTGGTATTGGGCGCGGGGAACAAATTAGCCAGCTCCTGGCCCAGCGGATCGATGGCGGTATTCGTGCCGCTGTTGCCCTGGAAGATATTAGTTGGCATCCCCGCGGCAGTAGTGCCGATGGGAACGCTGCAGACTCCACTGGAATTCCCCGCGTAGTTACTTTGCGCCAACACCGGATTGAAGATTTCTCCCTGATAAGTCTGGTTGCCGCTGCAGTCGAGGACGGGATTATTATTGGCATCCAGGAGTGGCATGTTGGTCTGGAGAAACGCTGAGAAATCTCCACCAACCTCAGCCTGTGTGGGGACGGTAGACAGTTGCGGCAACGCCTGGCGCACGCGCAGGCCTTCGTAGTCTCCGAAAAAGAAAGTTTTATTCTTGATGATGGGGCCGCCCAGCGTAAATCCAAACTGGTTCTGCTGGTATTGCTGTTGGCCGAAGATGTCAAAGGCGTTCGTGGCATCCAATTTGTCGTTACGCAGAAATTCCCACACATCGCCGTGGATCTGATTGGTGCCTGATTTGATGACGGCGTTCATGATGGCGCCATTGCCGCGACCGAATTCCGCGGTGTAGGCATTGGTCTCGACTTTGAACTCGGCGATTGCGTCCACGGCGGGTTGGACCACATAAGCGGCGCCGTTGAGCACGTCACCGAGGTTGGCATTGTTGTCGATGCCGTCCAGCAGGAAGTTGTTCTGCAGAGAGCGGGCGCCGTTGGCGCTGAATCCGTAGGTGGTCTCGACCCGTGATCCGGGCTCGGCGGCAGCGACGCCGGTGCCGAGTAAAGCGAGTTGCGCGTAGTTGCGTCCGTTCAACGGCAGCGCGTTGATGCGCTGGCTGTCCACTACCTGGCCCAGTTCTGAGGTTTCAGTTTCCAGTTGTGGCCGCTCGCTGGAGACGGTGACGACTTCGGTTGCCATACCCGGTTGGAGCTTCAGGTCCACGCCGACGCGATCCTGGATGTTCACCTGCACCGGCCCGGCCACGGCTTTCTTGAAGCCCTGCTTCTCGACGGTGACGTTATAACTGCCAATCCTGAGCGGGCTTGCGACATACTGCCCTTCATCATTGGTAGAGACGGTCAACTGACTGCCCCGATCGACATCGGTTATGGTGACCTTGGCACCCGCGACCACCGCACCGCTCGGGTCGCGGACCAGGCCTACAATGGCACCGGCGTCTTTTTGCGCCGATAGCGGTGTGGCCAAGGCGAGGAATAAGAAGGAAAACACGACCGAGAGGATTTGCAGTCGAGAGACGCGGACGGGCATGGGAGGCTCCTGGGCGCTAAGTCCGAACCTTCTTCAGCAGCCCATTTGGGCTCGTCGAAAGTTCAGGTATTGGAACTGCGAGCTTTCGGTGTAATATTACGAACCATTACTTTTACTTTCGTTTTATAGCTTTTGTCAACAGCCAATATTTTGGGGGCAGAGGCTGAAACGCTGCTGGATCGCGAAAAGAGGGATTATCTATGATCGGCCGCAAGTGTGGGATGGTGGTCGCAACTAAGCCAACAACCAGTCTCGGAAGCAAGCGGGCTACGACTCTTGGTCTTCTATTGTTGCTGACGGCTTGCTCGAAATCACCCGTGCAGTTGCCCGTGAAGACTGCGACCGCCAAGCCCGAACCCACGCAGCCTTCGACCATCAAAGTCGAGGTAAACGGAGGCGGGCCGGTGGTGCTGACCACCAGCGCCGCCGAGTTCCAGTTGAGGCCCGATGGATATGTGCAGGCATCGCTGCTCAAGGACGGGCGGAAATTATCGTTGGATGATCCTAAAATCGGCGCTCCTGGCGACAGCGATTTTGTTCTGGTGGCAGGGAAGGATGTGCATTTCACGCTCGATTTCCAGCAGGCGCAAGTGCAGGAAGCGATCGGGAAAATGGGAGTCGGCAAGCGGGTGGAGATTCCGGCGCGTCCGCTCGGTCCATCTGGAACGGGGTTGCAACGCGTGCTGGCGCTCGAAGTTTATGACAACTTTCCCAACATCCTGCTGACCACGGTGGAGTACAAGAACACCGGCGCCAGCGATGTCACCATCGAAAAAAGTGTGAATCAGAAGCGCCGGCTGAACGCGCGCTTGACGGAGGCCAAGGCGCAGCCGTGGGAAATGTGGTCCTTTCATGGCGCCAGCTACGACTGGGGGAAGGATGATGTGGTGAAGCTGACTCCGGCCTTCTCGCAAGCCAACATCACAGGAGAGATGGTCAAAGGCGGCTATGGAGGCGGGATTCCGGTGGTAGCTTTCTGGACGCGGCAAGTCGGCGAAGCGGTAGGGCACGTGGAGACGCTTCCGATTGGAGCCGCGATCCCGGCAAAAGTCGCGGGCGATGGACGCGTCAGTACCGAGGTAGATTACGCCGCCAACATCACGCTTAAGCCGGGCGAGACTTACTCCACGCCGCGCAGTTTCGTCTCCGTGTTTGCGGGCGACTTCTATGAGCCGCTGCGGATTTGGTCGAGCGTGCTGCAGAAAGAAGGCTGGGATCTGCCAAAGCCGTCGAGCGAAGCCTACAACGTGAGTTGGTGTGGCTGGGGATACGAGGAGAATGTAACGCCGGCACAGATGCTGGGCACGGTCCCGAAACTGAAGGAGATGGGCATCAAGTGGGTGACGCTCGACGATCGCTGGTTCGATACTTATGGCGACTGGAATCCGCGCGCCGATACTTTCCCCGGAGATTCCATCAAGAAGATGGTGGATGACTTCCACAAGGAAGGTATGTTGGCCCAATTGTGGTGGCTGCCGCTGGCAGTCGAAGACGGGGAAGGGAAATACGAGTCTCACAAGTATGCGGTTGCGAAAATCGCGCAGGAGCATCCGGAGTGGCTCATCCTGGACAAGAACGGCAAACATGCGCGCATGACTCGCGGGCTGGCAGTGCTGTGTCCGGCGGTGCCGGAAGTGCGGGCATATCACAAACAGCTGACGGAGAAATTCATTCGCGACTGGGGATTCGACGGCAGCAAGCTTGACAACATCTACAGCGTTCCCGAGTGCTACAACCCCGCGCACCATCACAAGTCGCCGCAGGATTCGGTGAATGCGATGGGAGATGTCTACAAGGAAATCTTCCAGACGACGCGAGCGATCAAGCCGCAGAGCGTGACCCAGGCGTGTCCGTGCGGAACGCCGCCGTCGCTGGCGTGGCTGCCATTCATCGATCAGGCGGTGACGGCCGACCCGGTGGGCGCAGTGCAGGTGCGGCGGCGAATCAAGATGTATAAGGCGCTACTCGGTCCCGAATCGGCGGTGTACGGCGATCACGTCGAACTTTCTGCCATGACCAAAGTGGGCAAGGACGATTGGAAAGAACACGGCGATGATTTCGCGTCAACGATTGGCGCCGGTGGCGTGGTAGGGACGAAGTTCGTCTGGCCCGATCCCGGTCCGAAATTCAAGGACGTCAATCTGACGGCCGCAAAAGAAGAGCGCTGGAAGAAGTGGATTGGCTTGTACAACGAGAAAATGCTTTCGAAGGGGGAGTTCAGGGACCTTTATGTGACCGGGTACGACGTGCCCGAGGGCTACGCGATCGCCAAAGACAGCAAGATGTATTACGCGTTCTTCACCTCGTCCAACTGGAAAGGCGAAGTCGAGCTGCGCGGGTTGAAGCCCGGCAAGTATCGCGTGAGTGATTACAGCGAAGCCAAAGATCTAGGCACCGTTGAGGCAGCGGACAACGGCGTAGCGAAACTTCCAGCGGAATTCAAAGATCATCTTTTGCTGGAGGTCAGTTCGCAGCCTTGAGATTTCTCGGGGCTTTCCAGGCGACGGCCGGGAGCTTGCCCCTCGCTCCCTGGCCGCCTGGCCTAAACCGCTTACTTGGGTTGAGCCATGTTTGTTGCCGTAGCCCGGAGTTGCTGCGCTGGCCTCGCCCGATCAGCCTGTAGCGCAGCCGACGGCCGCATCCGAAGCTGCATCTTCTTATGCTGGGCTTCCCGCTGCTTAAACTCCTTGGTGAGGTCTTCGAGGCGAACGTCTTCGAAGCCCACGCGTTTGCCGACGATCCGGTAGTCGAACGCAATGCTGGATGTTCCGCCTCCCTGTTCACGCACTTCGAACGACGTTGCTGTCTTCTGGCTCACATACAGTCCCTTGGAGTCGCCATTAGGCGTGAGGAAGACGTGATACTCGGTCCCGGTGTTAACGGTCTGCGCAAAAGTGGGATCGAGGGCGATCGTGGCGGCCCCATTGCTCAACGTGCCCGAGCCGAAGTCCTCGAACCAGTTCTCCGGCGATTGCATGGAGTAGAGCGCGACTTTGCGCGCGCCGCCGTCGACATTGACCGCGTCAATCACCTTTCCGTTGCAGGTTATGGTGCCGCTGACATTAATCGTGCATTCGCCACCGAAGCTGGATCCGAAAGTCTCGAGAACCGTCGCCGTACCGCTCGATGCGGCCTCGTTGTTCATTAGGACCGTCTCGCTCTCTGAACTGTTGTTGAAGAAAATACCGGCAATGTTCTCATTGGCAGTCCCAATCACTCCCGCATTTTCGTTATTGTTCGTTCCCCCCGCGTCTCCCCACACGCCTGCGTCGTCGAAATTTATCCCGCTGCCGCCCATATATACACCGTAAACGCCGATGTTGGAGCTCTGTCCCTCGATGGCGATCACGTTCGTAGCGTCGGCCGCGTTATTCTTTGCAACGAGCGTTGGATAATCTCCATTGTTATAAAACGCCCCGGCGGAGTTGGCGTCGGCCGTCCCTAATACCCCG
>Ga0209169_10000680_pt1 | contig 20856 bp, 19 predicted proteins | sample HubBroMetageWRM4_FD_188346 | JGI IMG/M metagenome (GOLD analysis project Ga0209169, IMG submission 188346) | Warmed soil microbial communities from the Hubbard Brook experimental Forest, New Hampshire - Hubbard Brook CCASE Soil Metagenome WRM 4... | ecosystem: Environmental > Terrestrial > Soil...
GCGCGGTGAGCGGACCCCCTACCCCGTTCGGAGACGTGACTCACCTGGTACACGACCCGGAAATGAGCCGCCTCCTGACCGATGACGAAAAGCGCCCCCGTGCGGAGCTCATCCGGCTGGCCGATGGTTACTTCGACACACTCGCCCGTAATGACGGCACGCTGCACACGACTTTCTCGGCGAAATGCCACCGTATCGAGAACGGAATGGAGACGGCCAAAGACGGGTGCGCGGGACCATTCCGACTCGGCATCTACCATTTCAATGAACGGGTCCGGCGTGAGCCGGTGCTGGTAGATGAGGCTCGGGGGCTGGTGATGTTCCGAGGATTCATCGACCACAAGGGCACGATGATCGACTATCAACTCACCGACGGGACGCAGCGTAAGTCGCCATTCGCGGAGCCCCATACGTGGAGCTTCCTGGAAACCTTCAAGGTGCGCGCCGGCGAGGTCGGCCCTGTCGAAGCCGATTTCATCGGCTCGCCCTACTATTCGACCTCTCCCTGGACCCGGAAAGCGCACTGACGTCGGCGGCAGGAACTATCCATGGTTGATTTTGCGCAACTTCCGACCCGGATCGGCTACTTCGCCCCGGAGCGCTTCGAGGCAGAGGTCTTCGACTGCGAAGTACAGGGCCACATCCCGCGCGACTTGAACGGAACGTTCTTTCGGGTGGGGGGTGACTGGCTCTATCCGCCGCTGTTTGCTGACGACGCACCATTGAATTCTGACGGCTACATCAGCGCTTTCCGCTTTCATGGGGGCGTGGTCGACTACAAAGGACGATACGTCAGGACGAAACGCCTGGAAGCCGACCGCGCCGCCAACCGCCAACTCTATGGCTACTATCGGAATCCCTACACCGACGATCCGAGCGTCAGGGATCCATCACGGCCTAACCTGCGCACCGTCTCGAACACCTCGCCGCTCATTCACGCCGGCAAGCTGTTCACCCTGAAGGAAGACGGACTCCCGCACCGAATCGATCCGCTCACACTCGAAACGCTCGGCACCTGGGACTTCGAAGGGGCTTGGAAGAGTGAGACCTTTACGGCCCACCCGAAGCTCGACCCGGTCAGCGGCGAGATGGTTGCATTCGGATACGAGGCAACCGGACTCGCGACGAACGACGTATTCATCTACACGATCGACAAGCATGGGAAAGTCACGCACGAAATACGCACCAAGACCCCGTACCTGACGATGCTCCACGACGTCGCCCTGACCCAGAAGCACTTCATCATCCCAATGTGCGGCTACGTTACGAGCCTGGAGCGCCTCAAGGCGGGCAAGGTTCACTGGGGCTGGGACAACAGCAAGCCAGGCTACATCGGCGTTCTCTCCCGCACGGGAGACGGCAAAGACGTCCGTTGGTTCAAGGGGCCGCAGCGCTGCATGATGCATACCTTCAATGCATACACCAGTGGCGATAAGGTCGTGTTGTATGCTCCGTTCTGGGACGGGAATTTCTTCCCCTTCTTCCCCAACGTGGACGGCTCTCCGTGGGATCCCAAGCGCGCGCGTGCCTTTATCCGCCGTATCACCCTGGATCTGCAATCCAAGAGCGACACCTGGAAAGAGGAGATCCTCTATCCCTTCCCCGTCGTCGACCTCGGGAAAGTCGACCCGCGGTTTTTAAGCCTGGAGCAGCGTTACGGCTTCACGGGCTTCGCCGATCCGCAACGTCCCTTCGACGAAGCGCGCGCGGGCAACATCAAGGGCCGAGTCACCAACTGCTACGGCCGATTCGACTTTACGACAGGGAAAGTCGACTCCTACTTTGCCGGGGACACTCACAGCCTGCAGGAATGCAGTTTCATTCCCCGCCCGGGCAGCCACGAGGAAGGCGACGGCTATTTACTGGGTGTTGCGCAAAACTACGCGGAGATGCGTTCCGAGTTAATTATTGCGGACGCTCGCAACCTGGCTGCTGGCGACATCGCACGAGTGATTCTGCCCTTTCGCTCCAGCGCACAGGTCCATGGCATATGGGCAGCAGCGGAGGAATTGGCGTGAGCCTGCTGTCACGTCGCTCCCTCGCCAAACGAGTAGCTGGCGCGTTCGTTTTGGTGGTTGCCGCCAGAGTTGGAATTCTCCGGACCCGGCCCCACGCGGTAGTGTCCTTCTTCCTCGATCAGCCGCATCTCGACAGGAGCGGTTTGGGGAAACCGTATCAGCCTCCACGGGGCTTGCGAGCCGGGCAGCCACTCGCCGGGTTGAGCGAGCAGGAGTTCCGCCTCATCGCCCCTCATGGATAATGCTGGGATGGGCGTATACCCGGCCGCCACGTAGATATCACCGAGAACGCCCGTCCCGACCGGCCTTGTGCTCGTCCTCGTACTGAAACACCTCCTCCAACGGCACTCCAAAGACTCGTGCGATTTTGAATGCAGCTTCCAACGACGGCGAGTAGCGACCCTGCTCGATCGCGATAATCGTCTGGCGAGTTAACCCAACCCGATCGCCGAGTTCCTCCTGGGTCATCTCCCGGTGGTGGAAGCGCAGCGTCCGGATGTTATTTCGAACACGTGTCTGGGAGGCAGGCGTCTTCACACGCCGAACCGGTAGTAGAACAGTTGGGAACCCAGCCGCACGAGCTCAGCCAGGGCGAATACCCCTAGGAGTGCATAGAACAGCAACCCGGGAGGCTGTTGAGCGATGATCAGCAGGAGGACGCACCAGACTCCCGCCGCCATGGCCCGAGACGCATTGCGTGAACCCCGTAGATTCACGAGGAGATCCCGTTCATCAGGCTTCTCGGGCGCCGCCCAGATCCGAATCGCGGCGTGAGAAACAATGCCGATGATGCTCATCAGCGCCGTCATACCGACCAGTACGCCCATCGCGGTGACAGGCGTAAAGCGCTGTCCCCAGTAGCACACACCATAGAAGCCGGCAACAGCGACGATCGCAACGATCTGCGCGACGATGCTCATTTCGCGAAATGCCGCGGCGTGGGCAGCGCCTACTCGGCCAACCGCCCGCGGCGCGGCGCGCCAGTGGGATGCAATCATTATGCGTGCCACGAACAGCACTACCACGGCCAGCAAAACCAACAGCGCGGTGGCGTTCCAAGCAAATCGGGTGGCATCAGACATAGGAGCCCCTTCCGAATGTCAAAGATACGTTACATGCTGTCAACGTATGCCAATAATGACATGGAGTCAAATATTCTTTACATCATAAATCCCGTGGCGCGAGGTCCGACTGGAACGTCATTCGACCTTCAGCCAGCCCAAGCGCTCTTGTCCTCCTCTCGGACTCCGAGAGCGCAATCCCGGCAGCCGCCGCCGGGTTTCGGTACGGTAGCGCTGCTATTGACGCGTCGAGGGGGACTCTTTTTCATGCGGAATCAGACCATTACAGCGCTCGGCGCAGCAGCGCTGGCGGCGCTGGCCTGTCTAGTCGCGCCCGTGCAGGCCATTGGCGGATCCAACGCGGACGTCGACTCGAAGCGCCTGCGGGCGGCGGACTCGGCGCAAAACGCGGGCCAGTGGCTGACCTACGGCCGCGATTACAGCGAGCAGCGCTACAGCCCGCTCAAACAGATCACCGCGGACAACGCCAGCCGGTTGGGCCTCGCCTGGTTCAGCGATCTGACCGAGCGCGGTGGCAGCTACGAGACGACGCCAATCGTCGTTGACGGCCGCATTTTTGTGACCAGCCCCTGGAGCAAGGTCTATGCATTCGATGCGAAGACCGGCAAGCAGCTCTGGAAATACGACCCGAAGGTAGCGGGTGAGAATGCTGTGAAACTGTGCTGCGGCATCGTGAATCGCGGTGTCGCGGTGTGGAAGGGCAAGGTGATCTGGGGGACGCTCGATGGACGGCTGCTGGCCGTCGATGCGGGCAGCGGCAAGAAGGTCTGGGAGGTCCAGGCGACCGATCCGCAAAAGACCCTGTCCATCACCGGCGCGCCGCGCATTGCCGATGGACGCATTTTCATCGGCGAGGCGGGTTCTGAGTTTGAACAGCGCGGCTACATGGCGGCCTACGATGCTGACACGGGCAAGGAGCTCTGGCGCTGGTGGTCGGTGCCCGGCGACCCTTCGAAGCATTTCGAGCAGCCCGAGCTGGCGTGGGCCGCAAAGACCTGGAACGGCGAGTGGTGGAAAGCCGGCGGTGGCGGAACCCCCTGGGACGCCATCAACTACGATCCGGTCACCGGGTTGGTCTACATCGGCACCGGCAACGGGGCCCCGTGGCCTGCGGAGATTCGCTCGCCGGGCGGCGGGGACAACCTGTTTACGTCCTCGATCGTGGCGTTGGATGCGAAGACCGGCAAGTACCGCTGGCATTACCAGGAAACCCCGGGCGACAGCTTCGATTTCGACAGCACACAACAGATCATGACAGCGGATATCGTCATCGACGGCGTCAAAAAGCACGTCGTGATGCACGCCCCGAAGAATGGCATGTTCTATGTGATCGACGCGGCCAGCGGCAAACTGCTGGCCGGCAAGCCCTACGTGCCGACACTCAACTGGATGAGCGGCCTCGACCCGAACGGCAAGCCGATCCTGAATCCCGAGGCCAACTACGGGAAGACCGGCAGAGGCTTCCACGTGGTGCCGTCGGCCGGTGGCGCGCACAGTTGGCATCCTATGGCCTTCAGCCCGGACACGGGGTTGGTGTACATCCCGACCAACTACAGCAGCTTCCCCTTGGTGGCCGAGGCGGGCGCCAAGATGGGCAATCAACTGCTCTCGATCAACATTGCCAAACATCCCGAGGATCCGGCGCCGAAACTCGATGGCGCCGGTTCCTACCTCCTCGCCTGGGACCCGGTAAAAATGCAGGCTATCTGGAAACAGCCGCTCGGCGGTCCTCGCTCGGGGGTGATGGCGACAGCCGGTAATCTCGTATTTCAGGGCTCCGCGCCGCGGAGTTTCTCGGCCTTCCGCGCCGATACGGGCGAGCGGGTCTGGACGACCGACACGCAGGCTGGGATCGTCGGCGGCTCGGTCAGCTATACCGTCGACGGCGAGCAGTACATCGCCGTGGTCTCGGGCACGACCGGCTTCGGCGGCAATTATTGGGCACCGATCTACTCGCGCCTGTTGGTTTACAAGCTCGACGGCAAGGGCGTATTACCGGAGCCCGTGGCCTACACGCCGCCGGTACTGAATCCGCCGGCCGAATTCGGCGACGATGCGCAGCTGGAGGTCGGCCAACACCAGTACAACTCGCACTGCGCGAGCTGCCATGGCAATAACACTCCCAACGGCCGGGTGAGCAGCGTGTTTCCGGACTTGCGCTACGCCGGCGCGCTATGGGCTGCTGACGCGTTCAAGGCGATCGTGATCGACGGAGCGCTGCAGCCCGACGGCATGGTGTCGTTTCGACAGGTGCTCTCACCGCAGGATGCCGAGGCGATTCGGGCCTATGTAGTGCATACGGCCAATCTCGCCAAAAACGCGCCGCCACCGCCTGGCGGCCCGGGTGGAGTCGCGCCTGCGGGCGCTCCGACACCTGCGCAGGTGCCCTCACCCGGCGCGGCCTCTGCGCCGGCTGCACCGGCGGCGCTTCATCAGTAAAAGGGCTTCCGCCAGGGGCCTCAAACCTTCTCAGGTTTGGGAGCTCCTGGCCCCTGCATCCGGGCCGCGCGATGTATTGCCCGGCGCACGCGGGTATAGGTACCGCAGCGACAGATGTTAGTCACGGCCAGGTCGATCTCGGCGTCGGTGGGATTCGGCTTGTCCTCGAGCAGCGCCACCGTTGCCAGGATCATCCCGGATTGACAGTAACCGCATTGGGGCACGCTTTCCGCGATCCAGGCTTGCTGTACCGGGTGGCTCTTGTCTTTCGAGAGACCCTCTATCGTCACCACCGCCTGACCCGCCACGGCGCTCACGGGGACGACACAGCTTCGCATCGCCTTGCCGTTCAACAACACCGAGCAGGCGCCGCACAGGCCCAACCCGCAACCGAACTTCGTTCCGGTCAGGGCAAGCTCATCCCGTAGCACCCACAGGAGCGGCGTATCCGCATCGACATCGACGTTGTGCTCCGCGCCGTTGATATTCAGCGTAAACATGTCAGGTTCTCACCGCTTTGTACGAGAACGAATTCCGGGACAGCGGCAATGACCGCACTCTAGTCCCCGTCGCCGCATAAATCGCGTTCGCGAGCGATGGGGCGATGGGCCCGGTACCGGGCTCGCCCACCCCGCCAGGGGCCGCGGTGCTCGGCACGATGTAGCTCTCGACTTTCGGCATTTCCGGCAACGCCAGCACGGGGTAGTTATTGAAGTTTGTCTGGGTGACCGCGCCGTTTTTCAGCGTGATTTCCCCGCGCAACACGGCCGTGAGCCCGTACACCATGCCCCCTTCGAGCTGGGCCCTGATATTGTCAGGATGAACGGCGACCCCGCAATCGATCGCCTGGACCACCCGGTGCACCGTCACGACCTTCCCCTGCACGGACACTTCGACGATGGTGCCTATGAAACTGCCGAAGGCGCCGAAAGCCGCGATGCCAAAGGAGTGTCCCGGCGGCGGGTGTTTCCAATTGGCCTTTTCCGCCATGAGATCGAGAACCGCGAGCTGCCGGCTGGCGCCCTCCCGGTCGTGTTGTAGCATGGCGCGCCGAAACTCGTAGGGATCGCGTCCGGCGCTGCGCGCGAGCTCGTCGATGAAGCCCTCGAACATGAACGGGTTGTGCGAGTGATTGACCGAGCGCCAGAATCCGAAGCGCACACCGAGGTCCTTGTTGAGGCCGGTCACACGGAAGTTCGGAATCTGGTAGTTCGCATCCGCCACGGCTTCGGTAAAGAACGGCGGACCGCCGGGACGGCCGAAGTTAGGGGCCGAGGCAGTCACCACCTTGCACTCCAGGGCGACGAGCTTCCCCGCGGCATCGAGGCCACCGCGAAAACGGATGGCCGCGGCGGGCCGATAGAAGTCGTGTTGGATGTCTTCCTCGCGGCTCCAGATCAGTTTCACGGGCTTGCCGTTCAGGGCCTTGGCCGCGGTCACGGCCTGCGCCACGAAATCGGCCTCACCCCGGCGGCCAAAACCGCCGCCGAGATATTGCACGTGTACTTTCACCCGGGCCGGAGGAACGCCGAGCACCTTGGCAGCAGCCGCTTGGGCGGCCTGGGGATTCTGGGTGCCGCACCAAACATCACAACCCTCATCGGTCACCCGGGCCGTACAGTTCATCGGCTCCATGCAGGCATGGGCCAGGTAAGGAACTTCGTACGTCGCCTCCACGCGCTTGGCGGCACTCGCCAGGGCGGCCTCCACATCCCCGTCGTTGCGAGCCACGACACCGGGCTCGTCGAAGCCGGCGCGCAGTTGTTGCGAAACCTTCGCACTGTCGAGCTCCGCAAGAGGGCCGGGATCGTACTCCACCCGAACCCGGTCGAGCGCCTTGCGCGCCTGCCAATAGGAGCTCGCGACGACGATGACACCGTCGTCGAGTGGGACAGTGGCACGGAACGCAGGGATGCCGCGGCACTCGCTGTCGTCAAACGACTTGAGTTTGCCGCCGAAGGTGGGCGAGGTTTTGACCGTGGCGTACAACATGTCAGGCAGCGACACGTCGATGCCGAATTTAGCGCTGCCGTCCACCTTGTCCGGGATATCAACGCGTGGCTGATGACTGCCGATCACGGTGTACTGCGCGACCGTCTTCAGCGGCGGGTCCTGTGGGATCGGCATGCTGGCAGCGAGCCGGGCCACGCTCCCGAACGAGCATTTGCGACCACTGGGCGCGTGCAGTACCAGGCTCGAGTCAATAGTGCATTCGTTGGCCGATACCTTCCAGGTATGCGCGGCCGCCTGCAACAGCATGATGCGCCCGGCGGCACCAATTCGCCGCAGCTCGGTGTACCACCCGCGGACCGAGAAACTGCCGACCGTCGCCTGCAGGCCGAACAGCGGGTTGTTATAAATCGCCGCGGCGGGGGCGTCCGCAACGCCGAGGCGATCCCAACTCCCTCCCAACTCTTCCATGATGATCATCGGCAGGGCGGTATGCCCACCCTGCCCCATCTCCACCGCGGGAGTGATGATGGTGATGCCGTCATCCTCGCCGATCTGCAAGAAAGCGGAAGGCGTCCGCGGCGGGTGGGGTGAGCCAGGCAACCGGGCGGCTTCCTGGGCAGGCAGCTCGAGACTGAGTGCCAATCCACCCACGGTGGCGGCCGCTGCGTTGACGAATTCTCTGCGGGTGATATGAGCCATTGGCGCCTGAAGTCGTTCCTTGGGGCGCCTCGATCATACGCCGGCCACCGACCGCGGGGCACCCGGGAGCCAGGTGTTGCGGCCGATGGCCACGTGCTGGCTATTCCGTCAGCCAGCTCCGTTGGTTACGCGGGTTACCAACGGCCCAGGTGTGCACCTCCATCGACGTGCAGCACCTCACCGGTGACCTGAGTCGCCTGGGTGAGATAGAGCACAGCCTCTGCAATATCCTTCGCAGCGGCAATCTGGCGCAGCGGCGACAGCGTCTTCAGGAAGTCCTTCGGATTCTTCTCGTGCAGCGGGGTGTCCACGATACCGGGAGCCACGACATTCACACGAATGCCCGCCTTCGCATACTCCATCGCCAGGCTACGCGAAACGGCGTCGATACCGCCCTTGGTGATCATCGGGAACGAGGCCGTGAAGACCTCGAGCGGATGATCGACGATGGACGAGCTGATGCTGACAATGCTGCCACCGGTCTTCTGGGCGAGCATCTGTTTCACAGCGAGCTGTGTCGTGTAGACGAAGCCGTCGATATTGGTGGATGACAGCGCGCGCAGATCCTCCGGGGTGTAGTCAGTGAACGCCTTGGCGAAGAAGATGCCGGCGTTGTTGACCAGACCGTCGACGGTCCCGAAGCGGCTGACCGCTGTTTCAACAATCTTCTTGGCCGTCGTGGCCAGGCCGATGTCGCCGTCTACCAGGGCAATGTTGTCCGAGCGCTGCAGCTCGTTCTTTTTGCTGATGTTGCGTGAGTTCGCGACGACGTTGTAGCCGCGATCCAGGAACAGGTTGGCCACGGCGGCGCCAATGCCCTGCGAGGCTCCTGTCACAATGATGGTTTTTCGTTGGTTGCTCATTCGAATCTCCTTGAGGTCATGGGTACTGTGTCTCTTTCGATGGGGAGATTATTGAACCGCTCCGTTCAATTGATTAGATGGGAAAGTCTGGAATCTGCCTTCCAAAAATGGCAAAGTGGGCCCCATGGCCGATCTCGATAACATCCTGATTTTCGTCAAGGTGGCGCAGTTCGAGAGCATCAGCCGGGCGGCGCGCTCGCTGGGGATGCCAATTTCGACGGTCAGCCGCCGGCTCTCGGTATTGGAAGCAGAGCTCGGCGTGTCGCTCCTGCGGCGTACGACGCGTCGCGTGACACTGACCCCGCAGGGCCGCGAATACTTCAATCAATGCCAGGAACCCTTGAAGCTCCTGCAGGAGGCCGAGCGGGTCCTCACCGGGGCGCAACACCGCCCCGAAGGCCTGTTGAGAATCTCCGTGCCGGTCATCCTGGGCCAGGATCCGTTCCTGGAATTCATCTCAGGGTTTCTGCAGGAGCACCCCCGCATCCGCATCGACCTCCACATCACGAACCTGTTCGTTGACCTGGTGGCGGAGAACACGGACGCCGCGATCCGCTTCGGCGAGTTGCAAGACTCCAGCGTGGTCGCGACCCGGCTCGGGAAAAGCATTCGCTATGTGGTTGCGACCCCGGAATACCTGAAGAGTCGCAAGCTCCCCGCCGAACCCGCGGACCTGGCCCTGCACGACTGTGTGATGCTCAACGCCAAGAGCAACGAAACCGACTGGGACCTCACTAACGGCAGGAAAAAGGCGCGGGTTCACGTCTCGGGGCCGGTCTCCAGCCACGACTTCAACTCGGCGAGCACGTTTGTCTACCGCAGTCACGGAGTGGGATTGTTGCCCTCCACGTATTGCGAGGCGGCGCTGGCGGACGGCAGGCTCATCCGGCTGCTGCCGAAGTGGACCTCGCCGCAGATCCCGGTGTTCTCGGTCTATCCGAGCCGGAAATTCCTGCCTACCCGACTGGGTGTGTTCCTACAGGCGCTGGCGGCATGGGGCAACCCGCCGTGGATCCGGGCATAACGCCAGTCAGTTGTTCTCGGGCGTGAACACTACATGCCCCACAGCCGTGTTCGAGGCCGGTACGTGGTAAAACCTGTGCAACTCGCGAATCTTGGGTCCCAGCGCACCACGCATCGTGAGCCACATGATGAGCTCCATCCCCTCAGAACCCGCCTCCCGAACATACTCCGCGTGCGACATGGTCCGCAGTGCGTCCGGATCCGCCGTGAGTTGATCGAGGAATTTCAGGTCCCACTCGCGATTGATGAGGCCGGCGCGCCGGCCTGAGAGCTGATGGCTCATGCCGCCGGTGCCCCACACCTGCACGTTGAGGTCTTCGGGAAACGACTGCACGGCGCGCGCAATGGCTTCCCCGAGGCGGAAGCAGCGATTCGCGGTTGGTGTTGGATACTGGATGACGTTCACGGCGAGCGGAATCACCTTCACCGGCCAAGCCGCGGGCTGCCCCAGCAGCAGCGACAGCGGCACCGTGAGGCCGTGATCGACATCCATCTTGTTCATGATAGTCAGATCGAACTCATCCAACACGACGCTGTTCGCGATGTGCCAGGCGAGTTTGGAGTGTCCGTAAACGACGGGGATGCGGCGCGGGCCCCAGCCTTCGTCGGCGGGTGCGAAGGAATCAGCACAGCCGATCGCAAAGGTGGGCACGATGTCGAGCGAGAACGCCGAGGCGTGATCGTTGTAAACCAGGATGACGACGTCGGGTTTGTGCGCCTCGAGCCACTCTCGCGACCATTCGTAGCCCTGGAAAATCGGCGCCCAGTCAGGGTGCGCCGTCCGGCCCCCGTCGAGCGCGGCGCCGATCGCAGGAACATGGCTCGAGCCAATGCCTGCCGTTATTCGGGCCATCAGATGATCCGGGCCATTAAAAACGTCCGGAAATCGACTTGAGACCGGCGGGGCTGCGCCCACCACTGCGCATCATCGCGGCATATTCTTCGGTCGACTGCCCGGCGAACGAGGCGGCCACGGATTGTGTGGTGCGGCCGTCCACCGCGGCGATCTTGAGCACGAAAAAGATGTTGCCGCCTTGTTCGAGCAAAGCCTCGAAGTCGCGTTTCAACACGGCCTGCTTCTGCGCTTCGTGCATGGGCCATTCATCGAGGTAAGCGCGCTCATCGGCCTTGAAGCGGGCGCGATTGGCGGGGCTCATGAGCGACATGCAGAAGCGGTTCAGGTGACGGCCCTCTCTGGCGCGCTCGCCAGTAAACACGTAAGTGCCGGGGATGTCGTCGAAGGTTGCGTGGCTCATGCAACCTATCATATTCATTGCGAACCGCAATAGCTAAGCCCATATTACGCTATCAGTTTTTGCAAAACGCGATAAATCATGGATACGCTCGCCAATATGCGCGCTTTTCTGGCCGTCGCGCGGTACGGAAGCTTCTCGGAAGCGGCGCGACAGCTCCATTTGGTGCCTTCCGTAGCCGCCAAACGGGTCAGCCAGCTGGAGCACACGGTCGGCAGCAAGCTGTTCGAGCGCTCCACCCGGAAAGTAGCTCTGACGGAAGCTGGACAGCAATTCCAGGTCCGCGCCCGCGGCCTGATCGCGGACCTGGACGACACCCTGGGAGGCCTGAAGCGGGCCGGTGATCGACTCGAGGGACGCATCCTCATGATGGTCCCGACGACGCTCAACATGCTGGTTTTGTCGGGCGCGTTGAGCAGCTTCCTGCGCGCGCACGAGCATATCAACATGGAATTGGCGCTGGTCGACCGTTCTGTGAATCCGGCGGAGGAAGGGTTCGATCTCGCCATCAGCGGCCATGCGGCCAGCAGTTACGAAGGGGTGATCGACGTTCCGTTGTACCCGTTCGAGCAAGTGCTGTGTGCAGCACCGGAGTACCTGGAACGACGCGGTACGCCATTGAAGCCGCACGACCTGGAGGATCACGACGGCTTGTTCTTCAAACCTCTGGGTACGGCCTGGCGCTTCAACAGCGAGCAAGGTCAGCTCAGCGTAGATGTCCGCCCGCGACTCGTCGCCAACGACAACATAACACTGCGCGCCGCCGCGCTCGCAGGCAACGGCATCGCCATGCTGCCGCGGTATGTCTGCGCGGACGCCCTCAGGGCCGGACAGTTAGTGGCGCTCCTCGAGGGGTTCCCTGTTCCAAAAGCCTGGTTCCGCGCGCACGTAACCCAGCACCGCGCGAAGTCAGCGCGGATCGTGAGATTGCTGGAATGGTTGAAACGCGCCCTGCAGGAGGCTCTGCCCGTAGTGGAGGGGTGACACCCCAGGATGACGCCCCAGGATGCCGTCCGGAAGCCGCCCGAAGCTAAGGAGCCGCGGTGTACACCACCTTACCCGCCACCATCGTGGTTAGCGCCTTCGTCTTCGCGATGGACTCGGCAGGAACAGTGAACAGATCCTGCGAGAGCACGACCAGATCCGCCTCCTTGCCCTTCTCCAACGTGCCTACCTTGGAATCGGAGAAGGCTGCATAGGCCGAGCCGGCCGTGTAAGCCCTGATCGCCTGCTCGACCGTCACGCGCTCGGTCGGCACGTAGATGGCCCCCGTAATGACCGCGCCACCCTGTCCCGCTCCATCCAGGGCAGCGCCCGCAACGTTGGCGGTGTCAGCGGACTTCCAGACCTGTCGGGTCACAGCCTGCTGAATTCCAACAAACGGATCCGGCGCCCAGGTGCACGGCCAATCGCTGCTGAACGCCAACGTGGCGCCCCCAGAGGCGATGCTATTCCACCGATCCGTCGGCAGCGGATTGACGGTGTCGTAATTCAGCCCTTCTTCGCCGCAACAGAACGTCGGCTGCATGTCGGCCACGACCTGCAACTTCCCGAAGCGCGGCACGTCGATCGCATCGACCATGTCAGCATGCTCGATTCTGAAGCGGCGCTCGCGCGGGCCGTTGTCCTTCTCTACCTGCTCGTAGGTATCCAGGGCCAGGTGCACCGAATCGTTGCGGATGGCATGCGTCATGACCTGGAAGCCGCGCTTGTCGAATTCCTTGACCTCGGCCGCATATTCGTGCGGCTCATACACCAACGGCGGAATCAGGCCGGTCGAGCCATCCAGGAAGAACTTCACCAGGTTCGCGGCGACCCAATCGTCGTGATAGAGGCGGCGTGCCTCCTCGAGGTCGGCCAGGAGCTTGGGTGTCAGGTGGTGAGCCACCGCCACAGCCCCGAAGGCAGTGCGCGTCCGGACCGTCAACTCACCGCGATCCCGTAACGTTGCAAACAACCGGATTTCCTCCAGGTTGCCGGTTGCATTGACCACGCTCGTGACGCCGAACGAATTGAGGTACTTGGTGGCTGCCGCTGTCATCTTGAGCAGATCCTCCTGCGGGACGTGCGCGAAAACTGCGCGCGCCATCACGGCCATGGCGGCTTCTAACAGCACACCGCTTGGATGGCCGCTCGCGTCACGGATGACACCCCGCTCCTCCTGCGGGTCGGCAAGCGGCCAATCGGTGACACCGGCCAGCTTCAAGGCCGCGGTATTCACCCAGAGCGCGTGCTCGGAGGTGTTATGTACGACAACAGGCCGGTCCTTCACAGCACGATCGAGCAACTCGGCGCTCGGCGTGGACGGCGGCGCGGTCCCGAAGTCCGCGCGCCCGAAAATCACAGCATCACCGGGATGGGCCTGGGCGTACTCCCGCAGGGCTCGAACCAACTCGTCGGGCTTCTCCGGCGTAATGCTGCGCTCAGCGGTCGACAGGTTCAGGCCGTGCAAGGCGAACCCGCCGTAAATCACGTGGGTGTGCGAGTCGACGATGCCGGGAATGACAGTCCGCCCCTTGAGATCCACCACCTGGACCCCGTGTCCGGCCCTGCCGCGCACCTCCCGATCGGTGCCGATGGCCGCGACCTGGGTACCCGAGACGAGGACGGCTTCCGCCCAGGGCTGCTTGGGGTTACCTGTATAGATATGTCCGTGTACGAGTAGCGTATCGGCCGCCAACACCGGGCCCGCGCAACCGAGAAACAGCATGGCCACAACAGCGACCCGCCAACTTTTCGTACTCATTCACGTTTCCTTCTTTTTTTACCCCCCTGAGCATAGCACCACCGCCCTTAGGGCTTGGTGTACTGTGCTGGCGAGCGGCCGATGAGCTTTTTAAAGTCGTTGATGAAGTGCGCCTGGTCGTAGTAGCCCAGGTCCTGGGCAAGGGCCGCGAGATTCGCTCGACCGCCGTGACCCAACTGCTCGAGCGCTTCGTATAAACGATAACGCTTGATGACCCACCGCGGGCTCGCACCTACGTAGCGGCGGAACAGGCGTTGGAGTGTTCGGTCCTGCATTCCACACAGAGCCACCAGGTTGTCGACCCGGGTCAGGTTGGGGTCGTTCGCGATCGCCTCCACGGCGCCGCACGCCCGATCCACGAGGGGATCGCGTGGTGGCAGGTGGGCCAACAGAAAACGCGAGGCCACTTCGACCATGCCGTCAGCGTCAGAGGATGCGAGCAACTCCTCTTCCGTTGCTGTTATTTCACTGAACAACTGTTTCGCGGGAAATGACGTGTTTGCAATCGAGGAAACCGGCTTACCCAAAAACGGGTAGAAGGCACCGGGACGGAACTTCACCCCAAACACACACTCCGCGCCTTTGAGCTCGCGCACGAAGTGCCCCAACTGGACACCGTAGATTCGCGTCCGACCGCGCGCGAAGGCCAGATGGACACACGGATGCGGCAACACGTCGCGAATCTGTGGCGTGGCGCCGCGCAAGTCCCAGCTCTCAACCCAGAAGTGTTGTACCCAGTCAGCCAGAGCCCCTGGCGGCGCGTACCGCGCATGCCGGTAAGCCCCCGGGGGCGGGGAATGTCGCAATACCCCGCAGCCCTGCGCGAATGTGGCGGGTGAGAGGGGGACAGCGTGTCGGGTTTTTCCAATCATTCGGGCCGGCGCGGCGCTTCAATTCCGACTATGAAAGCAGAAGCAGCATACCTGATAGCACTCTTTTTCCTGGCGAGCGCCACCGCCTTTGCGGTGAAGCACGGTAGCGACGATGATACGCTTAGAACGGTGCAACTGAAATTCGCAGCCTTCGACCGGCACGACGCCGCCGCCATCCAGGGAACCTACGCGGCCGAGGCGATCCTGCACAGCCCTGACTACCCCAACCTGGTGGGCAACGCGCCGATTGCGGATACCTATCGCCGCCTGTTCGAGGCCATCCCCGATGCCAAGGACGAAGTGCAGAGCCTCGACCGGTCGGCCGACAAGGTCTACGCGCGATTCGCGCTAACAGGGCATTGGAAGGCTGCGCCGGAACAGGCGATCAAGGTACGGATCTTCTCCGTCTATACCGTCAGAGACGGTCACATCGTCGAGGATGACACTTACTACGACAGGAAGGTGCCGTAGGGCGCAGTCCAGACCGCTCAGTGCACTCCGTTACGCTGTAGGAGCGCGAGAATTTCAAAGTTACCGCGGGCGTGCGCGGCACTCTGAGGCGTGGCGCCGTGGGCATCGGGCATGTTCGGGTTGGCGCCATGGGACAGTAGCGTACGGACGGTGTCGACATGACCATACTCGATCGCCAGGATCAGGGCTCTATGCCCTTTAGCATCGAGGGCGTTGACATCAACATTACCCGCCAGGGCGTCTTGCAGTCCCCTGGCGTCGCCGTTCTGGGCCGAGCGCCAGAATCCTTCGGGCGGAGTGGAAGCGGCCGCGGCGGGCGCAGAAGCTGGTGCCGAGGCTGATGTCGAAGTCATTACTGACCCGGACGCCGACGTCGATGCAGAGGTCGGTGTTTGAGTCGGTGTTGGTGCCAGCGCCGGCGCTGACGTCGGTGAAGATGTCGGTGTTGGAGAGGATGTTTGCGCTTGCGTTGATCTTTGTGTCGGCGCGGGCTGAACCGCCGATGCCACCCGCGACGCCGGAGAACCTGTCGGTCCTTGCGTGGCGACCTTGGCGTGAACTGCCGGCGAGGGCGCGCGAGCCGAAGCTGTGCGAGCGGCGCTTTCTGGAGCGTGACGGCCGCCAGGTTGCACTGAAGTCGATGAGCGCGACGCCGCGGCGGGCGCCGCGGGCGATGTTGGTACGGGTGCCTGGGGTGCCGATGCCGCTGTTACGGCCGTAGCCTCGCCAGGTGCCCCTGGCGATCCTACCGATGCTGGCGCCGCCCCTGTATCTGTCGCTTCCGCCGCTGATGCCGGCGCCTGGGCCGATGGCGGCGTATCGGAGTCGACCGAATCAGCGTCGACCGAGTCAGACGCTTGCGAAGTCTGTGAAGGTACCGAGGGTGCCGAGGGTGCCGCCCCATACGAACCCGGCGGCGGCACTTGCGCCATCGGGATGGGACTCTCCAGGCGCGGTGTACTACGCGGCCCCATAATGCTCGGCAAAATGAGAAATCCGACGATCGCGACCACGGCGACCGCCACGAGGGTAACGACGAGCGCCAGTGGTTTTATCAGCGGTTTCTTCACCGCCGCTTCAACGGGGGCGCCTTTTTGGGCGGGCGCTACGGAGATCCCTCCAGCCACGGTGCTCCCTTTGGCTACCGGGCTCCCCTTAGCTACCGGGGTTCCCTTGGCTGCCGGGGCTACCGAGTTCGCCCTGGCCTCGGCACTCTCTCTAAGAGCGCGCTCCGCGGCCTGTTGGGCGGCATACGCCTGGACCTTGCGACGTGCCCACTCGCCCGGACGGCGTGGGTCGCGCGCCGCCAAGCTTTTATAGAGTTGATCGACGTCACTCAACTCGTTTTGCGCGGAGCTCGCTTCGCTCATGTTGCCTCGCTGAGAAGCTCGCGCAGTGCGAGTCGCGCTTGGCGCAGATTGCCCTGGGCGGCCCCGATGGTGCTACCCGCGATTTCGGCGATCTCGCCGACGCTCAATTGGCCTTCCACCTGCAGTAGATACGCTTCGCGTTGTTCACGTGGCAGTTGCGCCAGGGCCTGGGCGAGCGCGCTCACCGGATCCGCGGCCACCGGAGGCTGGTCGCCCCCCGCCTCGGAAGTCGTGGGCTCGCCCCGTGCCTCCAGCCACTGGGCCATCCGATCGTGAGCCAGGGTAAATAGCCGGGACCTCACGCGGGCGCTCGATTCGACGCTCGCGGTATTGCGCGCCAGCGCGAACCAGACTTCCAACAGCAGCTCATCGGAGGCCGCCGTGTTACGCAGGTTGCACTCGAGATAACGCCAGACCCTCAGCTCGTGGCGCTTGTAGAGCTGATCGAATGCCGCAGCTTCGCCGCGCGCATAGCGTCCAATGAGAGCCTCGTCACTGTCTTCCATAGGGGTCGTGCATTCCCGCTGTTGGGACCATTATCGCAGCTCTGCAACAGGTTTCTTGTTGCTTTCGTCACGTATTACCGACCCGGAATGCGCGCCGCTAACCGGTTTTTCCTGCACGCAGGCGGTGCATAGGGGCAGCGAGGTCGGTCACCGAAATATCACCCCGGTGTCATCTGCCTGCGGCGAGGGCCTCCGGGGGCTGGCGTTGATGCTAATCGTGTGAACGATGTGGATCTGGCCGTCCACTAGGCGGAATATGGGTGTAAATCCGGCTTAACGAGGCACTGTTGCCGGAGCGGCAAAACACATTGATCACGCCCTGCTCCTCGTCCACTACGTAGTCACGATTGACGATAGAGCAACCCCTGGGGGTACCCATTCACAGGTCTCGCTCGGATCCCCACTGCGATCGATCGGCCCCTGTCCCAACCGTCTGCCCGCCTAGCTATCTCTTCTTGTAGGTCTTCTCGAACAGGGGCGGCAGGCCACCATCACTGGTGATGATTCGATGCTTGAAGTACCAGTGGCCGTTACGCTTCACCAACTCATCATGCTCGCGACCCTGCTCGACCAACTGTGGTGTCGCACTGACCGTTTCGGAGTTGACCCCCGTCCAGATAACATCCGCTGTGGCGGTGTCCCCGCTGACCACAATTCTTGGATTCGTCAGGAGCATACGGAAGGTGCCCTTGCGCGGGGGTGCACCTGCCGCGACTTTCTTATAAAGAGCCTCGATAGGCGCTTGCCCCTGGGCGATCAGCCCATTCACATCCAGGACCCCATCCGCGACGTAGAACGCGCCAAAGTCGCCGCCACCACTCCCGAGGTGGCCGTAGTAATCGACCAGCAGGTCTTCGATCTGGGAGCGGTCGAGTAGTGTCGCGAGCGTCGTGACAGGCTGTTCCGCGACAGCGGGCGTGGCCCAGCAGACCCCCAAGCACAACACGGGCAATACGAGTGCCGCCGCGGTGGGCATGAAGCGTCGGAAGGTTTCGATCATTGTGAGTCTCCCCTATATCTGCCGGCAACCTTGTCACAGCAGCCGATGGGCAGCAATCGCGTCGCGCGCGACTGTTCGACCCGCGGTGGCCGATCGCCCGGGCTTGGCAGCCGACAAATTGACTTCCGCACCGGATAGGCGTCGAATCCAGCGCTGGCGCTCATCAAATACAACTACAGAGGCCTGCCATGAACGTCGCCGCCCCCACCCACCGCGCGCGTGACACTAATCTGTTACTGATAGCCGTTGTGGCCGCACTTGCGCTGGCGCTACTGTGGTTCGTCGGTCAAAGGACGCACTACGCCACCGACTACTCACTGGCTTCCTACACTGACTATTATTGGCCGCGCCGGGCCGGGCTCCTTCTACACTTGACGGGCGGAGCACTAGCGATCACGACCGGCCTGGTGCAAATCTGGCTCGGTCTTACGAATCGCACCACTACCCTGCACCGTACACTCGGCAGGGTCTACGGCAGCGCGGTGTTGATCGGCAGTGTTGGCGGCTTCTACCTCGCGCTGACGATTCCCGCTCACATGCCTTACAAGGTCGGCTTGCTCGGGCTCAACGTGGCCTGGCTACTCACCACCGGCATGGCCATTTACGCGATCCGAACACGCCGTATACAGCAACACCGCGAATGGATGCTGCGAAGTTACACGGTGACATTCGCGTTCGTCACCTACAGACTGGTTTCCGCGTGGCTACGCCCTTGGATTCACGTTGCCGACGATCCGGTGGCGGACGATATCGACACCCTGATGGCGTGGGCTTGCTGGGCCGTACCTTTGGTGCTCGCCGAGCCACTCATCCAACTGCGCGCGATGAGAATGTCCAGCAGAAGGCTCTGACGCCCCGCCTCCTCACCCTGCGGGAGCCAACAACGGGTCCAGCGCCGCTTTGAAGGAATCGAACGAGGCGGCTCCGACAACCGTCTTCTTGACGCTCATCACGTCGCCGTGGGCATCCAAGGTGCCAATAATGAACGTCGGCGTACCGCTGATCTGCATCTCACTGGCTTCAGCAACACCGCGTTGAATGATCGCCGCGAAGCGGTCGCTGGAAATGCAACTGTCGAGCTCCGCGACGTTCAAACCCAGCTTCCCCGCCCGCTCGTCGATATCGGCCGCGCTGAGCGAAGCGGCGTCCCCGAGCAAGCTATCGTGCATCTCCCAGAACTTGCCCTGCTCCGTCGCGCAGTGGACCGCACGCGCCGCGGGCATGGCGCCCTGGTGAAACGCCAACGGCATATCTCGATGGAAGAACTTCAACTTTCCCGTGCTCACATAGCTATCGCGAATCTGCGGGTAAATGTCGTGCTCGAAATGTCGGCAGAAAGGACACTGGAAATCAGCGTACTCGATGATGGCCAACTTCGCCGCGGGGTCACCTTTGAACGGCTCACCCGCGACCCCCATGGTGGACCGGGGCTTCAGGGCCGGTTGACCCGGCCCTTTCATCATTTTTTTCAGCTCATCCAGGGAAGCGAGAATCTGCTGCTGTTGGACATTGATTCGAGCCACCTCCTCCTTCAGTTTTGCCAGGTCGTCGTTCGCAGGTTGTTGCGCGGCACCGGCGCCAACCGCCACCATCATGGCAACCGCGAGGATGCCGAGTTGCCTGATCATGTGCGCGCTCCTAGTTGATCGACCAGCTCTGGTTGCTCACTCCCGTACAGGTGTACGCCAGCACCGGCGTCCCGTCACTGGTTCCTCCAAAGTAGACATCCAGGCACAGTCCACTGTTGGTTCCCGGGTGCAGCTGGTAGTTACCCGGGCTGCCCGTGACCTCCCATGACTGGCCGAGCGATCCGTTACAGGCCTGCAGATTTACCGAGGAATTCGGATCGGAGCCGTTGGCAGTGAGGCAATACGGACCGTACGAGACCGCGATGTTGTAGAACCCCGAGGGTACGACGTTGGCGTTCGAGAATACCCACTTTTGGGCACCGGTTCCGTTGGCCGTCCAGATGTCGACTGTATTGCCGTTTGCGGTCCCCGAAAGGTAGTCATCGAGACGCGAGCCAGGGGCATTCGCCGGAGCCAACGTATGCGGCCCATTCTCGCTCGCGGTGCTGCCGCCACCGCCACCGTTCGGGCAGAAGGTCACAGTGTAGTTCGATCCGGTGGGACAGGTGTGCAGCCCATTCGCATCATCGTACGCATAGGCGTACTCGCCCGGGCAGGAGTTGTGAATATCGGTCACGAACGACTGTTCCGCGGCCGGCCAGTTCGCCACGACACACGTGGCCTCGGTACCAAAAGCGCCGCGACAACAGAACTGGTCGGTGTTGAAAACCGTGCACGGGCTCAAGCAGTCCGGTCCATCCTGCAAAGCCGACGAGCAGGCGTTCACCGGCGCACTCGAACAGGTGTTTGGCGAAGCGCAGCTCGCATTGGACACCGAGATGCCGATCGGGTTATCGAATCCGTCGACATAACTCACGTCATACCAGTCGGTGCCATTGGCGTTCAGGTTGAACTCGGCGAGCGAAGTGCCCGCCAGCCCCGTCGTGCCGTTACACTGCAACCCGGTCCCGCCGCACTGCCCCGTGGCGCAGA
>Ga0209169_10000681_pt1 | contig 20850 bp, 15 predicted proteins | sample HubBroMetageWRM4_FD_188346 | JGI IMG/M metagenome (GOLD analysis project Ga0209169, IMG submission 188346) | Warmed soil microbial communities from the Hubbard Brook experimental Forest, New Hampshire - Hubbard Brook CCASE Soil Metagenome WRM 4... | ecosystem: Environmental > Terrestrial > Soil...
GCCAGTTCTCATCTCCATTTGTGCAACTTTCGGGAGCTTCGCGGTTCTGCGAATCTCCGTCGTCGAATCAACACTTTGTACGGTTACTACGGAATCTTGTATCCGGATGGGGTTTTTGTAAGTGTCGGCATGGCGTCGCGCGCTCTCTACTTTGGCCATCCCAGCCAGGAGTACTGCCAAGCGAACGACACGTTCTGGAAGTCGCCACCAAATCGGGTATAGTCGCCGTGGCTATAACTCCATTTCAGAGATTGGTGCGCGCTGACAGGAACGGAGATGGTGGCCCCGATGCGGGAACTCCGCTGTAGTGTATTGATATTTTGTGTACCGTTAACACTCGTGCGCCCGCCAGACCAGAAATTACCGTCAAGCGAAATCCAAAACCGGGGCTTGACGTCATAGCTAAGGTGCCCTTCGAACGATCCAATTGTGCTTTGCTTTTGAATGTTTGGAGTGCTTTGACTTTGGGTAAAGTAATCGTGGTTTGTCGTGTAAAACCATATGCCTCCGTAGATATCAAGCAGCAAATTCCCCCATCGTCGAGACAAGCCCACCTCCGGCTTGAACGCCCATCGATTCGCGCCATAGTTGACCAGTTTTGTCGGGTCATATTGACCGGTGGGTGCGACCACCTTCAGGCTTATTCCCACCAGGGTTTTCTGGTGCCATTCGCGCATTTTTGGTGCGTTCATGGCCGGCCCACCCTTCAGATTTACAGCGAAGCGAAAGACGGAGTCCAACAGTCCTGACCGGTAGAGCACGGTTTGACTACCCGCAACGTTCCCCTGAAAGCTCCCGATGCCGTAGGGCATCGACGCGAGGACATTCGCAGACCGCCCAAAAAAGCTCAACGAATGATAGAAGGTGAAGGAGGGCACACTGACCCGGGCCGAGGCATTTGTGATAGGCACGGCACCATCGAAGAGGACACTGCCATCATAGAAAGAATAGGTTAAAGTGACTGCGTTTGAATGAACCGGCGTGATGAGATACGCCCGTGGAGCGAGATCCTGCCCCCATAGGGGAGACGGTGACCCCGCGATCGCGGCCGTCGACAGGCAGGCAAAGAGAAATCGCGAGCCAAGTTCCGAAGCCACCCGCCAGAAGCGCAATCGTGTCGGGTTGGACATAGACATCACAGGAATTTACGGCCGGTGGCCCTTAGCCCGCGGCAATGGCAATGAAGAGCAACTTCGGCAGACATTGCGGGAGTGTGGTTTTTCCTCCTCACTTTTCTTTCTTATTAGAGAGGGCTATGCTAGGCGCTCGCAGCTGCCACGCGAACTGTCAAGACTGACAGTAGTGGTAAGGTCGGCACCATCGCACCATGGAAGCCGTCATCGAACTGTGTGCGATTATCGCGACGCAATGTGGCTTGCTCACAGCGTCGGACGCGGGAAAACAAAAATAGATGCTGAGCTTGGTATGGCAGGTGGATTTTTCTGAGTTCCCAACCTGAGCAAAATGAAAAGTGGATTTCACGAGTCAATGATGGGAAATCGGCGATGTCATGGCGCTGACGTCGGTGTGTTCCGGTTCGTGCTGTTCTGCGTCTCTGGTTCTGGCATATAGGTCAAGGCCCGCAACGGCGGAAGGCGCGTATGAGTTCTATCCACGGTCGCTTACCACGGAGGACCTCCAGTGTGGATTCCCCGTCGCGCACACTGATGTGGGTACTTCTGGTGGCTGCACTGTCCTACCTCGCCGCAAGGTTGGGAGGGGTAGTAGTTATGCGTCCGCAGGTGGACTGGCCGCTTTGGCCGGGCAACGTGCTGCTGGTGTCCATATTGTTGCTGGTTCCCAGAAGGATCTGGCCAGTACTCATGGCAGCAGCCTTTGCTGCATTTGCGATCTATGACTTGCAATCTGGCGTGACGATTCATTCAACCACTTTGCTGATCCTGTCTGATCTGGTTGAGGTCCTCACGGCGATGTGGGGTCTGCACTATGCCTTTGGCGAAGTTCCTCAACTGAATGGTGTAAAGGCGCTGGCCAAGTATGTCTTTTTCGCCGTATTCCTGGCGCCGTTCACGGCAGCATTTGTCGGTGCGCTGGCCAGTAGTGGGAGCTATTGGACGAGTTGGCGGATTTCTTTCCTGTCAGAGGGGCTGGCATTCCTGACTTTGTTGCCGGCGATTCTAGGTTGGGCAAGCAAGAGAGCTTCCTGGGCACGCGAATCACTTGCGTATCATCTTGAGGAGAGCATACTGCTCGTTGGTTTGGTGGTTCTCGGATATCTTACCTTCGTCTCGCCTTGGACAATCGTTGCACCTGCCTTGCCTTTTGTGCCGTTGCTGCTTTGGACCGCTTTGCGTTTCGGACCGACCGGCGTCAGTACGGCGATGGTCGTTTTGGTTTTTTTGTCCATCTGGGGGGCAATCAATGGCCGAGGCCCGGTCGTCGGAGCAGGATCGCTCAAAAACGTCATATCGCTACAGGTGTTCTTGTTGTTTGCTGCTGCGCCATTCATGTTTTTGTCAGCGCTTGTTGAGGAGCGCAAGCAAGCGGAGGAGGCCCGATCCAGACTTGCTTCCATTGTTGATTCGTCGGACGACGCGATTATCTCCGAGAATCTTGACGGCGTCATCGTGAGTTGGAACCCGGGGGCAGAGCGTATCTTCGGATTCAGTGGAGCGGAAGCGGTGGGTAAGTCCATTGCAATTCTTATTTCGCCCGATCTTCGAGAGGAAGACAAAACAATTCTGCAGAGAGCAAGAACAGCGGGGTCAGTTGAACACTGCGAAACGATCGGCGTGACAAAGGAAGGGAAGAAGATCCGCATTTTGTTGACGATCTCTCCCTTGAGAGATGCGACGGAAAAGATTGTAGGCGCTTCGACGATTGCTCGTGATTTTACCGAGCACAATCGAGCGCGAGAGGAACTGAAGAAGTCTGAAGAGAGGTTTTCAAAGGCGTTTCGGCACAGCCCCATGGCGTTGTCGGTGGTCAGTGCTAAAACTCATCGTTATCTCGATATTAACGAGACCTATGAACGGATTTGGGGATATATGCGTGCCGATGTGATCGGAAAAAGCGCCCTGGATCTGCAACTCTGGGTGAATCCAGCCGAGCGAGATCGGCTGAACCAGAAATTGGAGCTCGAGGGTGCCATTCGTGAAGTGGAATGTGAATGGCGCACCAAAGACGGTCGAATCCTGATCGCGCTAGTGTCAGTGGAGCTGATCGAAATCGACGGTGAGCAGTGTTTTCTTACGGTCGTCGGGGACATTACCGATCGCAAGCGGGCAGAGCAGTCTCTGGTCGAGAGCGAGCGGCGGTTTCGATTGATGGCCAACGCAGCTCCGGTAATGATCTGGACATCGGGTTTTGACCGGTTGTGCGACTACTTTAATCAGTCCTGGCTCGAGTTCACCGGTCGGCCGCTAATGGCGGAGCTTGGAAATGGTTGGGCACAAGGAGTCCACCCGGAAGATTTGACGGCGTGCATGGATACGTACGTGAGAGCGTTCGATGCACGCCAGCCTTTCGAGATACAGTATCGGCTCCGGCGACATGACGGCGAATACCGCTGGGTCTTCGACACAGGTGTGCCGAGATTCGGTGGGGGCGATTCGTTTGCTGGCTACATAGGTTCTTGTATCGATATCACGGATCGCAAGGTCGTCGAAGAGGCCCTTTCCACGATAGGCCAAAGGTTGATGGAAGCCCAGGAGGAAGAACGAAGCCGGATTGCACGCGAGTTACACGACGACATCAACCAGAGACTGGCACTGCTGGCGAACGGACTCCAGGAATTTGAGCAGCTCATATCCGCGAATGACGGTACTCTGCAAGAGAAGAATCTGCACGAACTCTGGCAGCTGACCAATGAAATCGCGACTGATATCCAGAACATTTCCCACCAGCTGCATCCATCAAAGTTGCACTACCTCGGACTCGCTGCCACCGTGCGCGATCTCTGCCATGAGTTTTCGGCGCTGCACAAGGTTGAGGTCGAATGTGTGGTGCGGGATCTACCCCGGAACCTCGACCAAAACAAATCCCTCAACCTTTTCCGCGTTGTGCAAGAAGCGCTGCGCAATGTGCTCAAACACAGCGCTGCTCGCCATGTGAAAGTGGAATTGACTTGTCAATCAAATGTGGTGCAGTTGCGCGTTTCCGACGATGGAGTTGGATTCAATCCGGAAGACGTAAGACATAAACACGGTCTTGGACTGGTCAGCATGCGGGAGCGTCTGCGGTCCGTGGACGGCGAATTCTTGATCTGGTCGAAACCGTCCCTCGGTACTCAGGTAGAAGGTCGAGTTCCGGTGACCAGGAAGTTGGTTCGCCAGGCCGATGCCCCGGCCGCTGATTAGAGGGCTAAAGCCAGTTATCGCCACTCGTCAATTCTGACAGTAGCCGACCCCAAGTAAGTCCGGATAACATCGCAGTTTGTAACGGTTGGTTTGCGAGCTTAAAGTCCCGGCAACCCTGACGGCGTCAATTCGCAGCCGGGTGAAATGACGCAGCGCCAACCACAGAGAGAGGCGGATCTGTGCCAAGTACGACTGTCCTCCTGGCCGACGACAATTCTGCTGTCCTTGATCATGTTCGCAAGATGCTTGAAAAAGCGGAGAAATATAAGGTCGTCGCAGCCATATCCGATGCTGTAGTGGTCGTCCGCGAATACCACCGGCTCCGGCCTGATCTCATCTTGCTCGACATTTCCATGGGCGCAACGAGCGGGATCGATATTGCCCGACAGCTGCGAGATTCGGGGTGTAGCGCCAAGATTATTTTTCTCACCGTGCATGAGGATTCCGACTATGTAAACGCGGCAATAGGCGCAGGTGGCTCGGCTTATGTTGTGAAATCACGGTTGAACCTGGACCTGCTCTCCGCCATCACCGCCGTGTTTTGCAACAAGCTCTTTGTCTCGCCAACTTTGTTATATGCGCCCGGTGACAGCGGGAGCCGTTTGGTGTAAACCGCAATGCATTGGTTAGGCAAACTCGGTCTGTTTATCTTGATCTTCGTGATGCTGATGTCCGCTCATCGTCTCGCAAGCCGTTTGCACAATACATGGGTGTAAAGATCGATATCGCGTATCAGTTGTGTGGTGCTATATGCCAAGGTCGTGTTTCCAAAGACACGAGGACGGTTAGCGAATGGTCGCCTTGCGGTGAAGTCCCGGCGAAAGCGTGAAAACGCCCGGTGCAGAATGGCGTCGATCATCCTCACGCCTCGTGAACGTTTATGCACCGCTTCTCTCCAGCCGAAGCTTTCATTCAATGACTGTCAGTAATGACAGTTACGCCAATGTCTCGATCCTCTTACTGTTTGCTAGGTAATCAGGATGTGCTGTCTGGCTCGCAGAGGGCCATGTAGAGTAATCAGACTCTCAAGTGTGTTCTTTGCCGATCAAAGCAAGGCGGCGATGGGCACGCCACGGTAAACCGGAATGAATTGGTTACGCAATCTCGAACGTCTGATGCTGATAATCGGCGTACTGTTACTCGGTTTTTATGCGGCAGGCCGCATTCACCGGACCGTTCTATCTCGTGCAGAATTGCAAAGTTTCCAGGGGCAGTTAGCCTTAGTGGACGAACCGGGTCGGGTGGCGCTGACCAGTGCGCCTCCGAACTTCAGTTTGTGGTCGGAACAACGCACCAAGGATTACCAGGCTAGCCTGGCGGCGCATTTTGCGCCCGCCATTGCCATCCTCCGAATACCCAAGATTCGTGTCGAAGTTCCTGTCCTGGATGGCACCGACGACCTTAGCCTGAACCGAGGAGTCGGTCATATAACGGGTACAGCCAATCCCGGAGAGAACGGCAATATCGCGATTGCGGGACATCGAGATGGTTTCTTTCGCGGATTGAAGGATGTCGGCCTAGGCGACACGATAGAAATGGTTACATTGGCGCGGACAGAAACCTATGTCATCGACCACATCACAGTTGTTGATCCCAACGATGTCTCGGTGCTTGCGCCAACTCCGCGTCCGTCGTTGACACTGGTGACCTGTTACCCGTTCTATTTCGTCGGTAGCGCACCGAAGCGCTATATCGTTCAGGCATCTGTCGCCGATTTGCCCGCAGCGAGCGCTCATGCCAGTGGGCAGGCGCAGTCGATCCCAGGAAGTGTTAATCGGCAAGCAAGCGCAAGATAAACGTTTCGCAAGACGAAGCGATTATCTAGTTCGATAGGCTTTGAAACCTAACAAGGAGAAAAACGATGAACTCAAAAACAGGTTGGACACATGCATGGCTAATGTTGGTAGGGGGCGCTATTTGCGCGGCCTTTACCCTTAGCGTGAGCGCGCAGGTGCAAACAAAAACGAGCACGGAAGGCCAAAAAGCCGCTATTGTTACTCAAGTCGAGCATGGTGAAGTCGTGTACGTCTCGGGCAACGACATGGTGGTCAGGATGGAAGATGGCACGATCCGGCACTTTACCAATGTGCCGGAGAGCGCCAGAGTCACCGTGGACGGCAAGCAACTCGGGATTCACGATCTGACCCCGGGCATGAAACTTGAACGTACCATCACAACCACTTCGGTCTCCAAGACGATCACTACCGTACAGAGTGTGACGGGAAAGGTGTGGCACGTCAATCCGCCTACTAGCGTGATTCTGACTCTTGCAGACGGCAGCAACCAGCAGTTCAAGATTCCGAAGAATCAGAAGTTTAAGGTCGATGGCCAGATGGTCGACGCCTGGGGATTGAAGAAGGGGATGAATGTCGCCGCCACCAAGATTGTCGAGGTCCCCGTGGTCTCAGTCTCCGAGCAGCGGAACGTGACGGGCACGGCTCCAGTGGTCGCAGCCGCAGCACCACCGCCACAACCACCGCCGCCCGACACACCAATACTGATCGCAGAGGCCGCTCCAGAGCCGGCTCCGGCAGAACTGCCGAAGACCGCAAGTTCGCTGCCGCTCATCGGACTTCTCGGTCTTCTTTTGCTGGTCTCTTCGCTGGGGTTGCGGAAGGCTCGGAAGCGTTGCTAATTTGGTTCGCCGAGAACTTCGTGTCCCGGCGGATCATCCAACGAAACCAAAAGGAGTTGCCCGCTCAGCCGACAACTCCTCTTTCTTTTTCTCGAGTTGCATCCCCAAATTTCATCGAACCGGGCCGCGCTTTCAATCGTGACTGGCATTTTTACCAGTAGCCCACCACTTCTTTAGCGACGAACATGGCAGTGTTGCTGGGATGGTTTTTGTGAACATCCTGCGGCGCTGTTGGCTCACCCCCGGAGTCGTGCCGATTAAGAGGAGGGGGCTCGAAGTTTTCAAACGAGCAAGAGGAGAAATGACATGAAACTTCTTTTGACAGTGTTGCTCATCTCTTTGGCGATTTCCGGTGCTCGCGCACAAAATGGCTCGCCCACATCATGGTCCCCGGCGAAGAGTATTGGCATGTTCGCTTATCCAAAGAACAATCAGAACCCTGACCAGCAGCTCAAAGATGAGAGCGACTGCTATGGCTCTGCCAGCCAGAATACGGGAGTCAATCCTCAGACTCCGCCGCCGACAGGGCCAAGCGCGCAACAACAGCAAGCTGCCCAGCAACAGGCAGCTCAACAAGCCGGAAATGACGTTAGCAAAGGCGGAACGATTAAAGGTGCTGCGGGCGGCGCTGCGGGCGGCGCCGCAATAGGAGCGATCGCCGGCGACGCTGGAAAGGGAGCAGCCATTGGCGCCACAGTCGGCGCCATAGCCGGCAGACGAAAGCAGAGAATGAAAGAAGAGCAGGCCAAGCAACAGGCGGCTCAACAGACTGCTCAAGGTCAACAACAAGCTCAAGCTCAGTCACAGGCCCAGTATCAAGACGGCATCAATACATTCAAGAGAGCCTTTTCTGCGTGTATGGATGCCCGTGGATACTCCGTTCAATGAGACCGACCTCTTTGGCCGCCAGAGCTGACGGTTGCTGACAGAACTCTTCTAGCTCACGGCTTTTGAAATGGAACAGAATTTAGCTCAATTTGAAAAACTTATAGGAGAGACATTTATGCGAATCTTGATGACAATCTGCGCTTCTCTGGTACTGATGAGCGCTGCGGTTTCCGCTCAAACAGCGCCAGAGGCAGCAAAGCCCCTTACCGATACCGACATCCAACTCCTTCGCTCCGACGTGCAGGCGGACAAAAACCAGATTATTGCTGACACGATGCAATTCACCGATGCGGAATCGAAGGCATTCTGGCCAATTTATCGGGACTTCGCGCACGACCAGCAGGTGATTGGTGACGATCGTGTGCAGCTGATCAAAGACTATGCCAAGAACTACGACAGTATGGACGACCCAAAGGCAAGGGACTTGGTGCAGCGGATGATCAACATCGAGGACCGGACATTGAACTTGCGCGAGGACTATTGGCCGCAATTTATGAAGGCATTGGGAGCGAAACGAGCCGCCAAGTTTTACCAGGTGGATAACCGGCTCGGCCTGATCGTCAACCTCCAGCTAACTGCTCTAATCCCATTGATCCCCTAGCTGGAATTACTCTACGTTCGGGGCAACGTAAGGATTCGGTATACGGGAAGGGATAGCAGGAGCACAGCGAACACAAGCAGGCCCGACCGCACACCACGAGTCTTGAATCGCGGGCTGATTGCCAACTCTCCGGGGCCCGAATCTCGGTGGAACTGTCACTTTTGACAGTGGCGAGGCTTTCCGCTCTTTGGTTGACTGGAGCAGGCTCCTGAGGTGTCGTTCCCCAGCGCTCATGAGGTTTTCAGCAATAAGCAGCGTGATCGCATCATTTGACCAGGTTCTGAACGCGATCGCCTTGCAACATCGCGTGCAGACCCTTGGCATCGGCTTCCGGCAGCATTAAATACTATGCTCGTGCTGGCGACGAAAATGGGGTGGATTCGATGTGGCAAAAGATGCGGAGTGCAGGGTTGATGCTGGCCACGCTCTTGGCTATGCCGGGCCTTTGTTCGTCAGGGACTGTGCAGCAGAACGGAGTTCTCGTTGTAAATGGTCAGCCGGGACAGACGCCGGTTCTCCAGATAAATGGCAAGTCTTATGTGGATATCGAAGCCCTGGCACGGCTCACGAATGCCAGCCTCGGCTTCAAAGGGAATCAACTTACATTGACATTGCCTTCCTCCGCTGAAAGCGTTCCGACGACAACTGCCCCGGCAGGCCAGCCTGCGAATTCCGGACTCTCGAAAGACTTCATGAAGGCAGGCATCGAAGCAGGATCCACCATCAGGGAATGGCGCACCGCGCTTTCCAGCGCGATCCAAAATGGTTACGCAGTTACAGATGACTTTGTGGCTCGTTACCGCGACCAATCTGTAACCAGTCTTAGACTCGCTTCGGTAGCGGCGTCAACCGATTCTGATCGAAACGCTCTTCAGTTGCTCACTAATGTGCTCGATAACATGCAAAAATTGAGCAACAAGATCCTGGCAGCGCGCCAAAACATGAATTATTTCTCCGCCGATGCCCTGCGAGATGATCCTTTGAATCAGCAAATACTGAACTGCGCACGCTCTCTGGCATCGATGGCCGCCAGCGGGCAATTTCAGGACGACGGATCGTGTCATTGACCTTGGGATCTCGCTACAGTAAGGCCAAATCGAAATGAGTGGTCAGACAGAGAAATACGAAACGCCTCGCGCTTTTGGTTGGCGCCGTTCTATGTGTGGCATCGCTTTTCTCGTCGCGACGCTGCCAAGTCTCCTCGCCGGGCAACAGCCCTCCGACATCCAGAACCTGATCACTCGTAGCCATCTGGAAGGCATGCTCTGGCCAAACTTCAGCGATTATCGCGCATCACTACAGAAGTTTTACGAGTCCGCAGGATATGCTCCGGCTTGGGTCCAGGGACAAAAGCTGGTGCCGCAGGTCGCGTCGATGATTGAATTTTTCAAAGCTGCTGGAAAGAAAGGACTGAATCCGGAGGACTACGACGCCTCGCGCTGGGAGGAGAGAATCCGTGTGCTGCAAAGCTCTGCGAGCGGACCGGCCGTGGCGCGCTTTGATGTGGCGTTAACTGTCTGCACTATGCGCTATGTGTCCGACTTGCGTATCGGACGGATCGATCCGGCGCATTTCAAGTTCGGACTGAGCGTGCAACAGAAGAAGTACGACCTAGCCCAGTTTTTACGTGACCAGATACTGACTGCTTCGAATTTGCAAGTAGTCCTAGATCGAGTGGAACCGCCGTTTGCAGGCTATCGCCGCACAGAGGAGGCGCTTGCGCACTACCTCGAACTGGCACGCACTGACGACGGGGGAAGGCTTCCTGACGTTACAAAGCCCATCGGGCCGGGCCAGATATATGCTGGCGTCCCGCAGTTGGCTCGTTTCTTGCAGCTCGTGGGCGACCTGCCAGCGGATGCCCCGTTGACGGATGATGTCCAAACCTATGCCGGCCCCCTGGTGGATGCGGTGAAACGCTTCCAGCGCCGCCACGGCCTCGATGACGATGGTCGTCTCGGCCCTGACACCATGAGACAACTGAACGTGCCACTACAGGACCGGGTACGCCAATTGCAGCTCACGTTGGAGCGCTGGCGATGGTTGCCGGCCGAGTTTTCCGCGCCGCCGATCATCGTGAATATTCCCGATTTTCGACTGCGCGCTCTCGATGAAAACAATAAGGTGGTGATGGATATGCGCGTCGTGGTCGGTAAGGCGATGCGCACGCAAACGCCTGTCTTTTCACGCGATATGATCTACGTTGTCCTGCGTCCCTACTGGAACGTGCCTCCTAGTATTCTCCGCGGCGAGATTGTTCCCGCCATCGGGCGCGATCGCGGCTACATTGCCCGCAAGAACTATGAGGTCACTACATTTGACGGTAAGGTTGTTACCTCGGGCGACGTTTCCGACAATGTACTGGCTCAACTGCGAGCGGGAAAGTTGACGGTGCGGCAAAAACCCGGTCCCGCCAACGCGCTCGGCCTGGTCAAACTGATTTTCCCGAATGAGCACAACGTCTATCTCCACAGTACACCCTCGCAGGATCTGTTCTCGCGTTCCCGCCGTGATTTCAGCCATGGTTGCATTCGGGTCGAAAAACCTGCCGAACTCGCGGCATGGGTACTGCGCAATAATTCCGGATGGACGCTGGAGCGAGTAAAACAAGGAATGCAGAGCGGAAAAGACGACGTCACCGTAAACCTCGTGAAGCGAGTTCCAGTCTTCATCGTTTACGGAACGGCGCTCGCCTACGAAAACGGCGACGTTCACTTCAGCAATGACATCTACGGACACGATGCCAAACTAGCGGCTGAACTCGCCAAGGGCTATCCGTACCCGTAGTCGCATGGTCTATCTTAAATGCGATCCCGCCAGGTAGCGGAGGACGTAACCCATGCCTAAGTTCACCGCACAAATTCGAAGCCGTGCACAAAGTCTGGATTGTGTTTCGTCAACCAGTATGGAGTCGACGTTGCTAGTGCTGTCGTTGCAAACAATAATTACACAGTAATTAAGGAGGCACGGAAACCGCGCCTCCCTTACTCTTGTAAGCAAAACCTTACTCGCCAGCCACGCCTTTGTTGACAAGGAGTTTAAGATCGACCCTGCGGTTTTCGGCTCGTCCGTCAGCAGTCTCATTAGATGCTGCCGGATTTGTCTCGCCCATCGCACCCGGCGCGGTAATGTTCTTTACCGGAACCTGACAGTCCTGGAGCAAATAGGCGACAACCGCTTGAGCGCGCTCCTTACTGAGTTGTTGATTGTCTGCAAGTTTGCCAGTCGAGTCGGCATACCCTCTGACTTCAATGACAAATCCCGTGTAGGTGAGCGCTTGGGTTGCCAGGGCTGCGAGTTCTTGTTTGGCCTCCTCCGAAAGTGCGGAATCACCGAGTGCGAAGCGCACGGTTGTTTCACCCTTCACGTACCAGGTGGCCAAATCGGAGAAACGCTTCGAAGTTGACTGCGCAACCTCCTGGATGCCCCGTTCGTTGGCCGCCACACTCTGCTTGGTTGCCTCAATCTCCCGTTGATGAGCTGCGATGGCCGCCTGGTTAGACGCAATATCTGCATCGGTCGCCTGCTTATTGGCATGGTAGGTGTCCATGTTCTTGGCTTGTTGTTGCGCGGTCGGGTTCAATCCAGCCTGAATCACTTTGGCAAGGCTGAGATCGTCTTGATCGAAGGTTATGGTTTCCGCCGTCAACTGAGTCCAATCACCTGTTCCTTCGAACTTTAGCTTGAGGCCCGGTATCAGGACCTCTTGACCCACTTGCTTTTTCCGCGCGCCGAGTCCTATGGGGTGTTGCACTTTCGTATCAGGTGTGACAATCACGGTTGTAGTTCCATCGTCGGTCTCGACGGTCAGGTTGTTTCCAGAGCGGAGGGTAATCACCCCTTTGCCTTTTACTTTGTCGGAGGCATGGGCCGCGCCCAAGGCCATAAGACACACGGCCAGTAAACTGGCCACAACTTTCATTTGCCTATCCATTGTTATCTCCTCTTATGCTCGTCCTATGACGAGGTTCGTTAGCGTTATTCACGGTTTCCCATTTTCCTGCCAGACATACCATCATGTGCGATGGACGTTTTTGAATGAGCGACATTGGATTCATCCACCCACGGTCATATGTCCCGCTCATTTTTGTGGCCGCCTACGCAGACTACTGCGCCACAGAACTCCTTGGGACCTGTCAAATTTGACAGGTCCATAGCTTGGCCTCTACTGTGGCTTCGATTGAGGTTCAGGGGCTGCTTTACTGCGAAGGCGGCTTCTGCTGCGGCTCTGAGTTAGGCTCTGAGGTGGAGCCCGTTTTGGCTGCGAAGCCGATTTCGGCTGGGACGTCGGGCGCGTTCCGGTCGGTGGCCGCCCACGAACCACTGCTGCAATAGCTGAGTCCAGCCCCGTGTGTGCAGCCGTAATTTAAGAGACCGGGGCATCTCTTGATGATTCCGGAGGTTTCGACTAAGCGGCCACCATGTGGTTCCTGACAGCATATTTGACGAGTTCTGCATTGCTCTTGGCGCCAAGCACTTCCATCATCCGGTACTTATGATAGGCAACCGTCCTCGTCGTCATGTGCAGAGCGTCGCCAACTTCCTTCATCACCTTGCCTTCGGCGAGCAACTGCAGGACTTCGCGCTGCCTCTGGGTCAAGCGTTCATTTTCATTGATCAGCTTCTTATTACTCCACCTTAAACAGTCGATCGCGTCTTGCGACAGGCCCTTTGATAAGTAAGATTTGCCTCGCAGCACCTCGCGAACCGCAATCACCATCTCGGCTGCGGCACAAGTCTTAAGCAGGTAAGCGGAAGCTCCGCGCTCGAAGGCTTCGGCGGCGACGTCAGATTCGGGGTTCATGGTGAGATAGACCAGCTTGACGGCGGGAAGCATTTCTTTGACCTGCTGTCCCGCATCCAGGCCATTCAGGACCGGCATCGCGATATCGAGCACGATCACATCCGGTTTCAATTCGCCGGCAGCCCGGATCATGGCGCGCCCATCGCTCACAGTTCCAATCACTTCAAATTCCGTTTCGAGAAGTCTCCTGCACAACTCCGCCACCAGAGTGTGATCGTCGGCAATCAGAATACGGGAACGCTTGCTCATCTTCTTGACCTCCTCAGAAGGTGCACATTTCTAGCCTGCGCGGCGATCGCGATTGCTGCCTGGGACTCTCTTGTTCAAGCTTCCATCGGGGAGCGGGATCGGCGGACACTCAATAAGTGATCCGGGCAAAGCACGTCAACCCCGATCCTGCCCCGTAGGCGAAAGTCGTCCGTCACTTGCAAGTAAGGCTGGCAAGCAGCGCCAATTCGGTTTTCGTTGTCGTAAACCGCGAAAAGCCGCAATCGAAGCAGACCCAGATCTCCGGGAATACTGGAACGCCAGGATGATCAATATTGCTGATACCACTGAAATGGATCATCATCTCAGAGGTGAATTCCGCCAGATTGGCCGAGCAACATGATATGCAATTCATAACGCAACCCAGACGCAACCCGATTCTTGCGGTTCCGATTCGGGAAAACGTCTCTGAATGTGTATGCACCCCTTACTTGGATTTTGTGCCGACCCGACAAAAAACATTTCTGGGACCATCATCTTTGATGAATTGACAACTCGGTGTTATGGGGGAGGATGGTTTAGGTTAGGGATTCTCTGCCAGCCTCGATGAAAGTGCATGTCCCCGGGTTTGGTTGTAGACTTGCCGGGACTCACGTTGGGGTTTGTGAGTTATTGCGAGTGTCGGCCTGAATTCCATCAACCAAAAAGTTCGGCCTCCCGAGCCATTGTCGTGGGCGCAACTGCAGCGTCTGCCTGACGAACAGCTCATGGCCTGCCTCCAGCAGGGACAGAACGACGCGCTTGCTATCCTTTTTGACCGTTATCAGAAGCTGGTTCTGAGCATTGCGCTGAAAATTGTTCGCGACCCCGGTGAGGCGGAGGACGTTACACAGACCGTTTTCTTGGATGTTTATCGCGCAGTGGCACAATTCGACCCCAACAAAGGCAATACTAAAGTGTGGTTGATGCAGTATGCGTACCACCGCGCTATCAACCGACGACAGCATCTCCAGGGCCGGGAATTTTATAAAAACACGGAACTGGAAGAGGTAGACGCCAAGCCTTTGGAAGCTCACGCAACTTTTGGCTTGAGTTCATCAGAAACCAAGGAGTTGGTTCGCCAAAGCATGGCCGCTCTTTCAGACCAGCAGAAATCAGTGATCGAAATGGCCTGCTATGACGGTCTGACCATGCGGGAAATCGCCGAGCGAAATGGAGATTCATTCGTCAATGTTCGGCACCACTATTATCGTGGACTGCAGAAGTTGCGCTCTTTGATATCGGGCGACAGGAAACCAAATGCCCAAGGAGGAAAGTGTGCCTGAGCATCAGCAGACGCCTGAGCATGAGTATTACGAAACGTTTTGTGCGCTTGCCGCCGGCGGTCACCTCGAGAGCACGGATTTCGTGGATTTTCAGGCTCATATAAAAGAGTGCAGCCTATGCCGAGCCGACTACCAAGAGTTGTCCAGTCTCGTCGCCGGACAATTACCGCAAGCCGAAGGAACCTTCCGAATAAGGCTGGCGGAGATAAGTGCTAAACCGCTCGCCTATTCGCGGCAGCGGTTCCTTCGTCGGGCGCGAGCTGAAGGTGTCGTCTTTTCGCGCGAAGTCGAGACTCCCGCCCGATCGGAGATGTGGTACTTGCGCCCCCTCTCGCAGCTTACTCCGGTTGCGGCTGTGGTGGTTCTGCTGGCCGTAGGTTTAACGGCCTACTACTTCCGTCCAGTGCCGAATACATCGCAAGCTAAGGATGCCGTCGCGGCCCAGCAACTCGCTGAGCTTAAACGCGAAAACTCTGCGCTTACCGAGAATCTGTCTCAGTTGAACCAATCACTCGCAACCGGACAGCGCGAGATCAAGAATCTCCGCGCGCAACTGGGTAGCGCTGCGACAACTGCTGACAGTCTGCGACAAGACAGTCAACAATCCTTGAGTAGAAACGCACAATTACTGGACGAAACCCGCAACCAGGAGAAACTGCTGGCGGAAGCAAGAGACGAAGTGGCTCGCAGCGGTCAGTCGCGCACCAACGACGAAGCCTCTTTGGTGGAACAGCAGACTCGTATCACGGAGCTCTCCAACAAGTTGCGGATCGCGAGTGCTACGCTCGACGAGGAACGGCGTCTCGCGGCTGCGGGCAAGGATGCAGGCGAGCTTATGGCTGCCCGTCAACTCCATGTGATTGATGTCCGCGACACTGACTCCGATGGCAACCCCAGCAAAACTTTCGGCCGCGTTTTTCTGACCGAAGGCAAGTCGCTCACTTTCTACGCTTTCGATTTGAACGAAGAGCGGGCCGCAAACGTGAAGCGTGGTTTCCAAGTCTGGGCGGCGGACTATGGAAACAACTCGGCGCGCAGTTTGGGCTTTCTGCATCCGGATGCTAAGGCGTCCGGGCGTTGGGTGTTGCGAGTGGAGAACCCGAAACTCGTGGAAGCGATCAGTTCCGTGTTTGTCACCGTCGAGCCTGCTGCCGGCGGCAAGCAACCTAGTGGACAAAAGCTGCTCTACGCCTACCTGGGCGAGGCCAATCACCCCTAACGACTGCGGGCTCTCCTCCCCAAAGCTTCCAGCCTGGTAGTTCGCCGTGCTTGCAAAAACGTCTGCCGCAGAATACTCTTCGTTTCGCCTCCCGCAACATACGCCAGCGTACAGGTGGAGAGTTCTAATGAAGAGCCTCCCGCTCTCCGCGATTCTTCTCGCAATCGCCGGGATGGCGTTCGCGCAAACCGAAGACGCTCGAATCTCTGGAAGAGTGGCCGACTTGAGCGGCGCAGTGATTGTCGGCGCCGAGTGCAAGATCACCAACATCGAGACCAACGTCTCCACCATCACCACGACCAACCGGGACGGGATCTACGTCATACCCGACCTGCGTCCGGCCATCTACCGACTGACCATCCAGAAGGAAGGCTTTCGTACCGTCGTCCGCCTCGGCCTGCAACTGTACGTGCAGGATGCGGTCAATGAGAATTTCACTCTCGCCATCGGTCCCACGTCGGAAAGCATAACCGTCACAAATCTCGGGTTACAAACCGACTCGGTCTCAGTCAGTACCGTGGTAGACGACCAGTTCGTGCAGAATATGCCGTTGAATGGGCGCAGCTTCCAATCGCTCATTGCCCTGGCGCCGGGGGTGGTGTTTACGTCCTCGACCGAGGGGCCGGGTCAGTTCAGCGTCAACGGACAGCGCAGCGACGCCAACTACTTCACGATCGATGGCGTGAGTGCGAATTTCGGGTCAACGCCGTCTCCTGACCTCAGTCAGACTCTAGGCGGCGCAATTCCGGGATTTACCTCCGGAGGCGGCACTAACGGACTCGTGTCCGTCGATGCCATGCAGGAGTTTCGCATCCAGACCTCGTCGTACGCTCCAGAATTCGGGCGCACGCCCGGCGCACAAATCTCGATTGTCACGAAATCCGGAGCGAATCAATTCCACGGCACCGCGTTCGACTATTTGCGCAACGACTTTTTCGACGCCCGAAATTACTTTGACGTCCCGCCGCTGACGAAGCCGCCGCTACGCCAAAATGATTTTGGCGGAGTCATTGGCGGTCCCATCTTCAAGAACAAAACGTTCTTCTTCTTTTCTTACGAGGGCCTGCGGCTGCTGCTCCCGCAGACCGCCTCGCAACAAGCGTTTTATACGGCATCCGCCCGCGCCGCGGTTGCGCCGGTCTATCAACCAATCATCGCTGCTCTACCTCTTCCAACCGGTCCACCGGTCGACCCGACCTGCGACAACATCACCAATCCTTGCATGGCGAATCTGTCGGCTGTCTGGTCCAATCCTTCCACACTCAATGCCACCAGTGTTCGCATCGACCACAACCTGAACAACAAAGTGACTCTGTTTGCACGCTATAACTACGCCCCATCGTATGACGGTTTTCGAACCTGGGAGCAAGTCGAGTATGACAACGTTGATACGGACACGTTGACGGGGGGCGCAACCATCACCATCACTCCGACCAAGTTGAACGACTTCCGCGCCAACTGGAGCCGGACCACCGGCACGACCACGACTGTCGTTACGGACTTCGATGGCGGCGTGCTGCCGCCGATGTCCACTTTCTTCCCGCCCGGATCTCCGTATAGCTACAGCCACAGTCAAGCTACCATCGCCGGAGTGACCGAGGGCACCTTGTACAACAACATCCAGCGGCAACTCAATTTCGTGGATACGTTTTCCTGGGTCGCAGGCGCCCACCAGTTGAAATTCGGTTTCGATTATCGCCGTCTCAACCCAACCGGTGGGGAAAGCACCAACTATGTTGCCCTTACATCGGGGTTCCAGGATCTGGTGCAGGGAACCGTGAGTACCGCTCTGCTGCTCGACAAATTTCCTCTTTCCGTCAACGTCAATAATTACTCGCTGTTCGCTCAGGACATCTGGAAGGCAACAACTCACCTGACGCTAACCTACGGGCTGAGGTGGGAGATCAATCCTGCGCCGGAGTCGGCGTCATCCGGCTTGCCGCTATACGCCGTGCAGGGAATTTTCGATTCGAATCCTCTTGCGCTGGTGCGGGAAGCACCCTGGCGCACCCAGTTCGGCAATTTCGCTCCTCGCGTTGGCGCTGCCTGGCAAGTCACGCCTAAAACCATGGTGCGGGGTGGTTTTGGTTTCTTCTACGATCTGGGCTACGGCAACATTGGTGACGCCTCCAGCAGCTATCCATATATGCGCTTCGAGTTCAATTCCCCCCCATCTCCGGTGCCTTTCGATCTGAGCAATCCAGTTTTCCAGCCGATCCCGCTTTCAACGACCATCACGCCGAACCAGGGAGGCCTTTTCGCTATCGATCCAAACCTGCAACTCCCGATCACCATTCAGTGGAATGTCGCCGTTGAGCGCGAGCTCGGAACGAACCAGCGGCTGACCGCAACCTACGTTGGCGCGGATGCAAGACGCCTCCTCCGCGAGGACAGGATTGCTCCACAGGGATTCGACAATGGCCCTTCGTATCCCGCAGTATCGAACGGCGGCTACGCCCACTATGAAGCTTTACAGTTCCAGTTCCAGCGCCGCATGTCCCATGGCTTGCAGGCGCTGCTGTCCTACAATTTCTCGAAAGCCAGTGATACCGGGTCCAACGACGGAACAGGCTACGTGGTGCCGAGCGTCAGCCAAATCGTCATACCACCACTGACCCCTTCTGACTTCGACCTGCGGCATTCCCTTGCCGGAGCCGTGTCCTATGAAGTACCGGCCCCTGCCTGGGGTCGCGCAGGCAATGCAATCCTGAAAGGCTGGGCTGTGGACGGTTTGGTGAGAATAAGTTCGGCGCCGCCGCTCACCGTGGTCGTTGGAAATGAGAATTCTATCGTTGGGTATCACCAAGTGCTGGCCAACGTCGTACCCGGTCAACCGTTCTGGATTCCCGATCCGACGCAACCGGCGGGAAGAGCACTGAATCCCTCTGCCTTTTCAATGCCTGCCGATGGAGCGCAGGGAAACTATCCCCGCAACAGCCTGCGCAGTCCCTACTCGATCAACGAGACCGATCTCGCGCTGCGCCGCCGTTTCAACCTCACCGAACGGGTCAAGCTCGATGTGCGTGCGGAATACTTCAATGTTTTCAACCATCCCATGTTCGGCGCTCCTGGTGGTAACCAACCCAATACCGGATTCGGTATTTCCGATTTTGGCAAAGTAGATACCACGACGAACCAAGCGCTGGGTGGCGGCGGCTCAGCGGGCGGACAGAGCTTCCTGTATGCATTGGGCGGTCCGCGGTCCGCGCAGTTCACTCTGAAGCTGCAGTTCTGACGAGGAACGCGGAAGCACAGCCCGAGCCCTTAAACTGTGGGCGATTCAGAGGAAGTTATTGTGCGCTACCCAGAGATTGAGAGCATTATAAGGAGAACTACTCTACGGTTCCCCTTATTTATTGAATCAGACCGCTTGATTGGTCTAGAGATCAAGCATGATCCACGCCGGCGCATGGTCGCTAGCGTTTTCCTGCCCACGCGCCCATCGGTCAACACCGCCGTCCACCAGCCGGTCCGACAAATTCGGTGAGAGCAGAAAGTGATCGAGTCGCATGCCTTTGTCCTTCTGCCACCGTTCAAATTTGTAATCCCAGAATGTCCAGAGCGGCCCCTCCGGATGTAGCTTCCGCAGCGCATCAGTCCAGCCTTGAGCCAGCAACCGCGCAAAGGCCTGTCGGCTCTCGGGCTGGATCAACGCGTTGTTATCCAACGACCGAGTCGGATAGATGTCCTGCGGAGTCGGCACGACATTGTAGTCACCGGTCAACACCACCGGTGCGCCGCTCGCCATGAGTTCGGCCGCGTGGGCAATCAGGCGCTCAAACCAGGCCAATTTGTAGTCGAACTTCGGCCCCGGCTGCGGATTCCCATTGGGGAGGTAGATGGAAGTGATCAGCACTCCCTGAACCGCCGCTTCAATGTAACGAGCCTGATGATCTTTTTTATGATCCTCGGAATTTCCCGGCAAACACGTGCGAGTCACCACGGGAGTTTGGTTTCGCGCGAGAATGGCCACGCCGTTCCATGAGCGCTCCCCTTGCCAGACTGCTTCGTACCCGAGAGCCCGAAGGGCATTCACGGGAAAGGCTTGCTGCTCTGCCTTGAGCTCTTGGAGGCTGACCACGTCCGGTTCCGCGTTCGCTAACCAAGCCAAGAGGTTGTCGAGCCGCTTATTGATGTTGTTAATGTTGAAGGTGGCGACTTTCAGCGGGTTCCTCTCTGTGCTATCGGCGGCATCGTACCCGCTCTTTAACAAAACGCAAGGGCGGGGCACCCATTATGTTAGTGATGTCGGCGCGATAAAAAAGTCGGACGACCCCGCCAGCAAGTGGATGCTGTGTGGGTATAGCGGGCTAAGGGCTTTTCTTCTTCGCACGAGCATCCACGATTCGGAGGAGATGGTTGGCGAACAAGATGATCTCTAAAGCCTCAACCGGATCGTCAAGATCGATTTCCCGGTGGGATGACGGGTTCTTGTAGGAACCTATTGCACCAGCAAAGACTTCCATCCGAGCAACCTGTTCGCCACCCTCCGCTCCTACGTCCGTCAGTGGACCCTTTCCCGGAGAGAAAGCATCGCGCATCATCGGGACACCGAACCTATCGTTGCCGTAACCAGCAGCGCCACGTACCGCAACTTCGACTGCCTTCATGGCTTGAAATGCAGCGTTCTCAAAATCACTGCGCATAAAAGCCATCCACACTTTTTCCGCGATGCTCGGGTGAAGCACCTCTTTGGGCAGAAGGCGTGCCACAGAGTACCGCGCAAATTCCGCTTCACTCTCGAATTTTTGTGCGCGCCGACTCAGGACGCGCCAGCCATGTTGCCCATCTTCTGGAGAAGAAATGAGAAGTCCCTGCGCTTCCAGATAGGCCCAAGCCTCCGCGATTGCAA
>Ga0209169_10000682_pt1 | contig 20837 bp, 22 predicted proteins | sample HubBroMetageWRM4_FD_188346 | JGI IMG/M metagenome (GOLD analysis project Ga0209169, IMG submission 188346) | Warmed soil microbial communities from the Hubbard Brook experimental Forest, New Hampshire - Hubbard Brook CCASE Soil Metagenome WRM 4... | ecosystem: Environmental > Terrestrial > Soil...
ATTGACAGGCGCTCCGCAGACGGACAGGTTGTCTACACCTTGGGCGAAGAAGTTGGCAATCCGTCATTGGAAGGGCGTGCCTCAACCCTGGGACGATTAACAGTCTGCGATGCTCGGTACCCTACTCATAGCGCACTTGCGATGAGTGACAGTGCGGCCTGCCAAATGATCGGCGGCGTTGTCGACGACTGATGGGCGACGGCTTTCTTGCTACACTTTCCCGTGCATGCCCCTGACCACCTATCTCGAAGCCATCCGCCAGGGAATCTGGGAAGAGATGGAACGCGACCCCAGCGTCTTCTGTCTGGGCGAGGACATCGGCATCTACGGTGGCGCGTTCAAAGTCACCGACGGATTCATCGACCGCTTCGGCCCCGAGCGCGTGATCGATACGCCCATTGCGGAATCGGCCATCGTGGGTGCGGCATTCGGCGCGGCGCTTACCGGAATGCGGCCCGTAGCCGAATTTCAGTTTATGGATTTCATAGGCTGCGCCTTCAACCAAATCGTTAACATGGCCGCCAAGTCGCACTACCGCTGGGGAGCGCCCGCTCCGCTGGTACTGCGTGGTCCCAGCGGAGGCAACGTCCATGGCGGTCCGTTCCACTCGCAGAATCCGGAGATGTGGTTCGTACACGCGCCCGGGCTGAAGGTCGTCTGCCCCGCAACTGCCTATGATGCCAAAGGTCTCATCAAGGCCGCGATCCGCGATCACAACCCTGTAATTGTTTTCGAACACAAATATCTCTATCGCAGAATCAAAGAAGAAATTCCAGAAGATGACTATGTAGTTCCTTTGGGAAAAGCGCGGATCGCGCGCTCAGGCCGTCATCTCAGCGTGATCACCTACGCCGCCATGCTCTATACAGCGCTCGAAGCCGCGGAAATCTTGAGCAAAGAAGGAATTGAAATCGAAATCGTCGATCTGCGCACAGTTTCTCCGCTGGATCGTGAGGCGATTTCCGCTACCGTGAAGAAGACGAACAAAGTCATCATTCTCCACGAACACGCCCGCACCGGAGGATTGGCCGGAGAAATTTCAGCTATCATCAACGAAGAAGCATTCGACGATCTCGATGGCCCAATTGTCCGCTTGACGTCGCTCGATACGCCCGTTCCGTTTTCTCCGCCGCAGGAAGAATTTTTTCTTCCCAAAGTTTCCGACCTGGTGCGTGAGGCTCGTCGCTTGCATGCGTATTGATTTCCGAACTCCTGTTATATATAGAAGTAGGGAGCCTGGTGTTTGAGGCTCCTTGAAAACCGGAGAGGAACGGCAATGCGCAATTTCATTCTCGGGATTGTTCTCACGGTTGTGGTCCTGTTGATTGGCGGTCTGGGCCTTGCCCTGCTGGGGTTTTTACCGACCCGCGCCAACGTCACTCCTCCTGAAATGGAAGGCCACATCGCCATGAGCGCTCTAGATAACTCGGTGGAGCGTCATGCTCCGCGTGTGAACAATCCTGTTCCCCCGACAGACGAAAATCTGATCGATGGACTGAAGATTTACACGATGAATTGCGCACAATGCCATGGCGGAATCGATCGTCAGCCATCACCGTTCGGAAAATCGTTCTATCCTCCCGCCCCGAATCTCATCCTAGATCCGCCAGATGATGCGGAATGGCATGTCTTCTACGTCGTGCGCAACGGCGTCCGCTACACCGGAATGCCCGCATGGGACAAGACGCTCTCTGAGCCTGACATGTGGAAGGTCACTGCTTTTCTTACTCGCGTAGAAAAGCTGCCGCCCGCGGTGCAGGATTATTGGAAGAAAGCCAGCGGCGCAAATCCGCCAACCGGCGATGCAGCGGGCCACGACGAACACAAGTAATGGAGCGACGGGCGTCTCGCCCGTCAGCCGCGCACATCTTCACAAGTAAGTTTTGAAGTTCGCCGCCCGCTATCCCTGCGGAGGATTGAAGTCGATCGTGATTACGGTTTGAGTTGCGGCAGCACGGCCATTGATGCTGTAAGGCTGGAACTTCCACTGCTTGACCGCGGCAATCGCTGCCCGGCTCAGAACAAAATTCCCACGAACAATTTTTAGATCTTCGACGCCGCCATCGCGCCCGATCACCGCTTGTAACACCACCGGTCCGTGAAGTTTCTGCGCCAACCCTTCTGGCGGATACACAGGATCCACGGTCTGAACCAGCAGTGCGCGGGCCGCCTGCTCGGTCAACGAAACGGGCTCGCTGAATTGTTGCGCGGACTGTTGCGTTATGGATTGCGACTGCGATGTGGACACTGGCATCATCTGCGCCGGATTGACCGTCACCACCACCGGCCGTTCGATCGGCGGCGAGTTTCTCATGCTCTCGGGAATTGCCGCTCGTACCACCCGAACTGGTACCGGTTCTTGATGTTCGAACCCTGCAGTTGGCAGTGGAAAGTCCGATGCTTTGGGCAAGGGCATGCGCGTTTCCGTCATCGTAGATTCGGTTGCGGCTACTGCCAGCGCGGGCGTTTCCACATTGGCAGTAGCAGGACCTCGGCTAAAATATGCGTCCTGTTGCGCGTCGCCTCCAGCGGAACCGACTGGCAACGCCCCAGTCTGGTTCACATAAAAGAGCCCTGCCACCGATTCCTTCAAAACCCGCATTCTTCCTTCGGGAGTGTGGGCGAGATATTCGATTGTGCCGCGCGATCTCCACAGACAAAACGCCGCGATAAGCACCAGCGCCACCGCAAGAACTTCCCGAAGCCCGATTGTCGAGCCGTGTTTCCAAGGTGCTTCTTCCGGTTCATCGGTCGCAGTTTCGCTAGTCTGTTCGGTTGCATTCGAGTGCGAACTGCGTTGGTCGTTCTGATTCTGTTCCGCTACATCGTCGTCACTAAAAGGGGCGCTCGAGCCTTCGCCGCTGGCGTCGGATTGCCCGGATGATTCCGCCGTATCCGCTCCACTCGCCGGTTGCATCTTCTCGGACGCCTTGGTTAGCACCTCTTGGGCTTCCTCGGCGGAGATTGGGCGATAGATCAGAAAATCAAGCCGGTTGTCCTGCATTTCGGCCGCCGTCGGTTCATGATCGACGATGGCGACCGCAACCGTATTGCGATTCGCAGCCGATTCGCGCGCGCGTTTCAGCAGGAAACTTGCTTCTGGCTGGTCAGCCCAATCCGCGATGACACATGAGAAGGCTTTTGTCTTTGCATTTTCAATGGCCGTAAAGATGTCAGAGCAAACTTCCACGCGGATGCCTGTACTCTTGCAGGCAGTCGTCATCGCCGCATTTGTATCGGGACTCTTTGAGACCAGTAGCGCGCGGAAAGCCATTGCGGCTACAGACTATCGGCATTTCGATGACCCGGACAGGTAACCAGTGGGTACTTCACCGGTGGAATCTGGACATACCCTTGATGGACGCGGGGTTCGAATCCGAGGCGGTGACTTTCGTAATCCGCTGCTTATTTCAGCTGCTCGTGTGGAGCGGACACTCCAGTCCGCTGCTCTTGACGTTGGTCCTTTACCTCAGATCTCAGCCCATGCTCCGGATAACTCACGCCGAAGCTTCTCTTGTCGCTGCTGCATTTTCCGCTGCGATTCCTGTAGCTTTTTCTGCGAATCCTGCACTTTCTTTTGCACATCTTTCCAGCACATTGCCTGTTGTTGCACACTCTCCGCAATGGCCGGCCCAAGTAACGCTATTTCATCTCCAGCGCGGTTGATTGCTTGCTCCGTCTCAGCTGTGAAGTCGTGAAGATCGAAGCTGTCTTCCAGCAGAGTGCCGGAATCCTTTTTCTCGGGAAGTGTCAGAGTGAGCGTCTGCTCGCGCTTGTCGCGCATCACGGTCACACTTGCCGTGGCTCCAGACGACGACCGCAGCACATGCGTGAAATCAGAGGTATCGTGTACCGCCTGTCCGTTAACTTTGACGATCACGTCGCCAGCGCGAAATCCCGCCTTATCCCCGCGACCGCCCTTTTCCACCGAGCGCACCAGCACGCCCTTGCCGTCCTTGACCCCAAAGAAATCTCCCAGTTGGGCAGTAATGTTTTCCACCATCAGTCCGCTTCGCAACGAGGAATGGACCATGACGACGGAAATGGGCACGTCAAAGTCCGGCATTGAGGGTACCGCCGGAACCGCCGGCATCTCGGGCATATGCGGCTCCCACGCCATCGACTTGTGCCGGTCAGCAAGTTGCACCTTGATCGTCATCAGTTGACCGTCACGGCTGATGCCGAGACTCACTACGCGGCCTGCCGGCGTTTCCTTAATCATCCGGCGCAATTGGGCGGCGCTGTCGATCGCCGTTCCGTTCAAGCTGAGGACGACGTCATGTTCGTGCAGCCCGGCTTTTCCTGCCGGAGCGTCCTCATCAACCATCGTGATCTCCGCGCCATGCTCTTCCTTGAGCTTCAAAGCTCCCAGGCGTTCCGCGGAAACGTCGGCGATATCGACCCCGAGATATGCAGAGCCACTACCGCCTTCATCCGAACTGGAGCTCCAGGCCCAGTTTTCGTCCGCCGAGTTGTTCGACCCGGCGTTTGGCTCCGCCGGCTGTGCAATCGAGACGAGCGAAACGACCAGCATAAAAAGAAACATGCAAAGCAGGAAACGATGAATCATAGTCCCCCCGAATAAAAGCGAACTTGCTAGTGACTGACGCGGAGCAGCCTAACATTTCCAGAATTCGTCCGAATCTTCAGCACCGGGCCGCCACCGTTGAGTTGACCCTCGGCCGTCACCGTTTTCGGTCCCCAAGGTCCGCCTTCACTCGACACGTGAATATCCGAGAAATCGCTGTGGATCGTATGTCCATTGGCCATTTCAATCTCCGCCCGAACGGAGATCGCGAGATCATCCGCAAGATAGACGGTAATGTCGCCGGCCGAGGTTTCTAGGCTGGAATTGTTACGCCCGCCAGTGTTCCCGCCGACGCCAGAAGACGAGACCAGTTTCACTGAGATTCCGCCCGCCGAAGTCTCCGCCTGCACCGAAGTCGCGCCGTCGAGTTGGATGGTGCCTCCGCCTGTCTCTGCGTGCACGCGTCCTTTCGCCGAAGCGAGTCGAATACTGCCTGCGCCAGTTTCAATCTCCGCTCCCGCCCCGATATCACCCAGGTCGACGCTCCCGCCACCGGTCGAAGCCTTGACTGATCCACCGCACTTGTTCACCCGAATGCTGCCTCCGCCCGTCTCCAACACTGCGCCTTGCAAGCCGGAAAGGACGGTTAGGTTTCCTCCGCCACTCTCTGCCTTGATTGCGCCCTTTGCGGATGCGATCTTTATATTTCCGCCCCCGGTCTGGAGAGTCACGCCACCCTCCACGTTGCCGATTTCAATCGCGCCGCCGCCCGTTTCCGCCGTCACCGCGCCGCCGATATCATCCACGTGCAACCCCCCACCGCCGCTCGTGAGATCGACACGTCCGGCAATGCCGGTCGCGTTAATACTGCCGCCCCCCGTCTCAATCTTGGCGGACTGCAAGCTCTGAGGCACATTGACAACGACATCATCGGCGCACTTACGATCCTGTCCGCCGGACTCCGCCACGATCCACGCGACGTCTCCCTTGACCGAAGTGCTGACCCTGTACGACTCAAATTCGCGGCGCGCCTGCTCCTCTGAAGATGTATAGGCTCTACGATGAATAACGTATGTGATTCCCGCTTGCCCTCCACCCTGAACCTTCACCGACCCCGCCGCTAGCTTCACCCGCAGATTCTTCGCAGCCCCTAAGTCGCCAGTCATTTCCTGGACCCAGTTGCTGCCTTCGCGATATACCCGAGTTTCCTGGCAAAGAGCCAGAGGTGCCAGCGCCGTTAGCACTACTGCAAAGCTGGCGAGTTTAATTGCTCGTTTCAATGAATGTTCTCCTCACTGCGTAAATCAATAGTCGTTGGTCGATAGTCGTTCGTCATTCGTCATTCGTCATTGGTCGTTACAAAGCGTTCGCGGTCGGCAGGGAATCCCGAACGACCAGCGACAAACGACCAACGACCGTTCCCTAATCCATTTCCGGCATCTGCGCCAGCATGGTCCGCGCCTGCGAACGGATCGACGGATTCTGATCCGTCTGCGATAACCTCGTCAGCACCGATCGCACATTGCTGTCCGTCTTCATCGGTTCCACCAGCCGCAGGGCCTGCATGCGAACCCCGGAGTTCGTGTCGCTGATCAGCGCTCGCAAAACTCCATCCCGCACCTGCGGATCCTGCCGGACAAAGCCGCTCAATCCATCCAGCGCCTTCAAGCGCACACCCGGATTGGTATCGTTCTGCAAGGCATACATCAGCGCTTCACGCACGCTCGCATCATTTGGAGCTTGCGTCAGCAAATCCACCGAATCCATCCGGACACCTGAGTTGTAATTATTCCGCGCCGCAAATAACAGCAATTGCTGGATGCGCTGGTCGTTCAGCGAACCCTGTGCTTCCTGAGTCAAAACCGTGTCGTACTTGATGCTCACTTGATTCGATCCCGGCTCCTGTGTCACTGATCGGATGCCGGCAATCGCAGAAGATTCCAGAGGTTGATTGAGCGACGAAGGCTGATTGCCAGCGTCAGATCCAATCGAACTAGTGATTACGCCATTTCCATGTCCGGAAGCAAGAAAATTGTAAGTCGCGCCAATACCCCCGCCAAATCCCACGATGAAAATCGCCGTCGCCAATGCGGGAGACAGCCGAATCTGCCGCAACCACGTTGCAGGCTCAAGAATCAGACGATGCCAGAGCCCTCCCTGCTGCGTATTTTCGAGCGCCTCCTGTAGCCGCATTCGCGATGCTGCCAGCAGGTTCGGAGTAGGCTCCGCTACCGTTTCCGAAAGCGTCGCATGGAACTTGCGCGTAGCTTTCAACTCAGTGGCGCATTCCGGACACCGCGCCAGGTGCTGCTCTACCTCGTAACGAGCGTCGTCTTCCAGTTCGTTATAGACATAGAACAGAATATTTTGTCGTACCCAATCACATTTCATTTTCGTACCCCTTCGCAGAGACCGGACTAATCGAGACCGAGACTAAATTCGTTCTCATCGCATCTCCGCCAGCGCGCTGCGCAGTTTTTGCGTCGCGCGAAACAATGTATTCTTCGCCGTCTCTTCCGTCGTGTTCAGCATCTCGCCCACCGTGCGCAACTTGAGCCCGTGATAATGCTTGAGCTCGAACACCATGCGCTCGCGAGGCGTCAGCGCCGACAATGCCGTTCCGATTTTTCGTCCCAACTCCCGCCGCATCAAATCGCGTTCCGGATTCGCTCCGGAACGTATGTCAGCAAACTGCTCCAACCGGCTGTACTCTTCGCCCGACGCATCCACCGCAACCGGAGCATCTTCTTTACGCACGTTCCGTTTACGCAGATGATCGAGACAGAGATTAGTGACGATCCGGTAGATCCAGGTGTAAAACGAGCACTCAAACCGAAAACTGCCGAGATTTTTGTAGGCCTTGAGGAAGGCCTCCTGATAAACGTCCTGCGCGTCCGATTCCGAACCAGTCAGGTGTAGCGCCAGCCGCAGCACCGATTGATCGTAGTGACGCACCAATACCTCGAAGGCCGCACGGTTACCCTGTTGCGCCTCCCGGATCAGGCTCGTGTCGTCAATTCGGTTGCCCTGCGCTGCCAATGAGCCCCTCTGATTCGAATAAGAGCTGGGGTTCTGGTTGCTGCCCTGCGCCGTCCGTCTAGGACGGGAAATCTCGCCAACCGGAATTGCAATTGCATAAGAGTCGGCCGGCATTGTCTGTCTCTGTCCCCTACAAGACTCAATCCCTAATTTCTTGCCTTGCACAGAAATAGACGGGGCAACAACCTGAACGTTAGCAGATTATAAGGAGTTGGCCCTTGGTTTGCTTGACAGTCTGTCTGTGTAGGGACGGGCGCCCTCGCCCGTCCAAGCCGGGCAAAGCTCGGCAGTTGCCACCGGGCTTGCTAGAGCAAGTCAAATTTCAGCCGCATTTCGTTCGTAGCCTCAAATCCAAGCTTTTCGTATAGAGCCCGCCCCTCGGCGCTGGCGTGCAAATTAACCGAGCGCAAGCCGCGTTCCTGAACCCATTTCAGGATCGTCAGCATCACTAGCCGCGCAATCCCACGCTTCCGAAACTCCGGCTCCGTATACACATTCAGAATCACCGCACGCTCGGTGCAAGGGTCCTTAGGATTCGCCGGCCACGGACACAACAGCACCCCGCCGCCGCCAGCAACGCGTCCGGAGCCGTCCAGCGCCAGCCAATGACGATAAGATTCATCGGCCAAAGCCCGCGCCAGCCAGGGAGTTGCAACGTCCACCATACGATCAAGCTCCTCGACCGTCCCTTCACCCATGTCGCGAAACATCGACCGCCGATGATGAAGGATGATCGCCGATTCACTCGGCGTTGCTTCTCGAATTGTGATGTCAGATTGCATCGCATCCATAAAACTTGTCATCCTGACCCTGAGCGGAGCCGAAGGGAAGGACCTCATCCATATCGAACTCGACGGTGGTTTCAGAAAAACTCCGGTTTCGTATCAGGGTATCGCTTTAGCGATACCCTGAGTCGTTCGAAATCAGATGCCCCTTTTAGGGGCTGCGCAATGCTGAAAACGCGTGAGTCCCCATGGTATGAGGACAATCTAGCTTGTTTGCCGGACTAAGTCTGCCAAAACCGGGCTTGAGCGGGTCACCCGCCTTGAAACGCTTCTTAGGTTTTCAACACTATCTAAGCGAAGTCATTTCAGTGGTCTTGCTCGCCGCGCGGTTGGGGTGGGCACCATTGTCCGAGGAGGGGTGTATGCTCGGTGCCGTTTTTGAATTCAAAAAGGAGATTCCGGCTATGAAGCAAGCAGAACCAGGCCCGGCAGTAGCTGGCGATCGTCCTGCCACTCGACGAGAGAGCAGCTTCAAAATGCGAAATAGCCGACTCTTCGCGCTTTTCTTCGTTGTTATCGCGGCCGGCCTGATAACCGCAACGGCCCGGGCAGACGATCAGATCGTCCAGCTCGTGAACGTTCAAAGCGGCAAGTGTCTACAGCCGACCCAAGGATCGTCCGCTAACGGAGTGGCGATCGTACAGGAGTCGTGCGACGGCAGCGCCGCTCAGTTCTGGGCAATGCACTTCATGGCCAGTGGCTTTGCCAACAACCACACATGGTATCGACTGATTAATCAGTCCACTCATCTGTGCCTCGACGCTCGAGGCGGGGCTGTGAATGGAACACCCATCCAGCAGTGGCCTTGTTCGGGGATTTCCAACGAAAAGTGGGGCACCACCAACTGTAAGTCGACTCCGGCTCCGACTACGTGTTCGGTGGCGTCGGAAATCTACAACAGTGCCGTCGCACAAGACCGGCCGTATACGCATTGCCTCGCTACCCCGGGAACCGGGGACGGTGTGTCGATGGTGTTGATGTCCTGCGAGGGCGTCCCTTCGCAGCAATGGAAGCTACAGGGGTTCATTTCAGACGCAGTAAAAAAACCCAACTAAACGAACTTCTCCGAAATTCGGCACATGCCTCGACGCAGGCCACGCCGTGTTTGCGAACGTAGAAGTCTGAAACACCGAGAAAAACTTCTTCGGAGTTAAAAGATGGCTGAGTAAGCTTGGCACAACGAACGCTTCAAGACATTCTGCGTTAGAGGCTGCGGAAAAACTCCGGTTTCGTATCAGGGTATCGCTTTGGCGATACCGTAAGTCGTTCGAAGTCAGATGCCACTTAAGGGGCTGTTTGTCGGGCCATGTCTGCGACGTGTGAACATCGATACTCAAGCAAAAAGCGGGAGGACGACCGGCATTCGAATGAGATGAGATGTCTCCCAAGGCTTCGAAATGTACAATAAAAACAGCCGAGGCCAATTGGATTCATGTACGAAGTTACAGTCGAAGACACGTTCGCCGCAGGACACTACCTGCGCAACTACAAGGGCAAGTGCGAGAACCCGCACGGTCATAACTATAAGATTCGTGTGACTCTAGCCGGCGCCGAGCTGGATAAAGCCGGACTGCTGCTCGATTTCAAAGATCTGAAAGATGTTATGAAGCACGCTATCGATCGTCTCGACCACCAGATGATCAACGACATCGAGCCCTTCACCGTCCTCAACCCCTCCGCCGAAAATCTAGCGAAATATTTCTATGACGAAACCAACACTCGTTTAAGCAGCGCAACCAACGGCAGGGTCAGAGTAAAGGATGTCACGGTCTTTGAGACCGATATGACCACGGCGCGCTATTCCGAGTAGCGATTGAATTTCTTCCATGCAGATCACTGAGATCTACAAATCGCTCCAGGGCGAATCGACCCATGCTGGCCTATCCTGCGTCTTTGTGCGTCTGACCGGATGCAATCTGCGCTGCTCATGGTGCGACAGCGAATTCAGCTTCTACGGCGGGAAGAAGATGACCGTGCAGGAAGTGCTCACCGAAGTCGCCCATCTAAGTCCTTCCGGCGGACTGGTCGAAATCACCGGCGGCGAACCGATGTTGCAGGAGCGTGAAGTCATCCCGCTGATGGAGCAACTCGCGGATGCTGATTATCAGGTTCTACTCGAGACCAGCGGCGAGCGGCTCCTAACGCGTGTTCCAAAACAAGTGATAAAAATCGTCGATGTCAAGGGTCCACACTCCGGTGAACCAGATACTTTCGCACTCGAAAATCTGGAGGCGCTCCAACCACACGATGAGCTCAAGTTCGTGTTGACCGATCGCACCGACTACGAATTCGCTCGCGACTTTATCCTGCACCACGAGCTAGCCGATCGCGTGCGTGCCATTTTATTTTCGCCCGCCTTCGAAAAAGGCGCTTCCGGATCGAGAGACACTTCGCATTGCCTGCTCGATCCCCAGGACCTAGCCGAATGGATTCTCGCCGACAACGTTCCAGCTCGACTCAGCCTGCAAATCCATAAGCTGATCTGGGATCCAGCCGCAAAAGGCGTATAGAGGAATGAGACTCTACGCGGTCCGCACCCGCACGCGATTTTCAGCGCGCAGATGCGCTACCACCAGCCGTATATCTTCGAAGCTGACATACAGCGGAACAGCTTCTTTTATGTCCTTCAGCCTCTCGACTCCTTGCTTCAGGCACGCCGCCTCAATCAGCGGTTGCGCATCGGGAGAAATCCATTTGGGATCTAATTTCACCTGCCCGGTTTCAACCAGACTCGCCACCGTGCAAACCACGGTCGAAACTTGTCGCGCCCGCATGCGGGCGATCTCCTCAAAGCTGCGTCCTTCGTTCAAGAGCCGAAGCGTCTGTTCCGCCGGACTCGGTTCCTTCACTACCACCTGCGTAGCGCGAGCCCCATCGCCAAAGTTTCGCAGAGCCTGAAGAATTTCCGCGCCGTACACATCTGCCTTTTTTTCGCCAATGCCCGGAACTTCTTTCAACTCCGCAAAATTTGATGGAAGCCGGCGGCACAACTCTTCCAGCGTGCTATCGTGCAGAATAATGTACGCAGGCACTTTATTTTCCCGTGCCATGGTTCGCCGCCATTCGCGGAGATATTCCGCCAACGCCGGATTGGTTTCTGCTTGCGCCGAATCGCGCACCCGCGATTTGTTGGTCGGTTTATCGAACTTAGACGCAGGCGCATAAGCCGTCTTACGTGCCGCCGTTTTGGGTAGTGCAACCGTGATCTCTTTGCTTACCCAATCTGGCCTGGTGCCGCAATTGTCGCAGCTCTCGCAACTTTCCCATGCCGGAGTTTCACCGAAGTGCAGGCAAATCTGCCGATGCCTGCAGCCGGAAGAATCCGCGAACCGGCTAATCACGCGTTTTCGCCCGGACGCTCGCTCGCGCTCCGCATCATCCGAAATCTTATTGATGAAGTATTCCAGCAGAATGTGATCGCGCTTTTGCCAGAGCAATACGCAATCCGCCGGACGTCCGTCTCGTCCCGCGCGCCCTGCCTCCTGGTAATACTGCTCAATCGATTGCGGGAGCGACAGGTGAATCACAGCGCGCACCGCCGGCTTGTTGATGCCGAGGCCAAATGCGATCGTTCCGACCAGCACCCGAACTTCGTCCGACATCCATCGTTCCTGATTTTGTCGTCGCGTTGGTGCTTCCATCTTCGCGTGATATGGAATCGCGGCAATTCCGTTTTCCTCCAGGTATTCGACTGTCTCCTCAACCCGCCGAATCGTCGGCGAATACACGATCACGCTCTCTCCCGCGTAGTGTCGCAAGGCGCGCGCGAGCAGATCCATCTGCGTTCGCCCTTCGCACTCATGCACAACGTATCTCAAATTCTGGCGATGAAAACTGGCGATGTAGCAATCCGGCTTGCGCATTTGCAACTGTTTCAAAATGTCGTGCCGCACCTGCCGCGTCGCGCTCGCTGTGAACGCCGCAATCGGAAGCGTTGGAAAACTCGTCCGTAGTCGGCTCAGTTGCCGGTAGTCTGGCCGAAATTCGTGTCCCCATTCTGAAATACAATGCGCCTCATCGACGGCAAAGAAGCCGACCGGCACTTTGCTCAGCCATTCAAAAGTACTTCCCGCGGCCAGGCGTTCCGGCGAAAGATAAAGCAACCTATATTCTCCGCGCGCAGCTTTGTCCATCACTTGCCGGCGTTCCACCGAGCTCTGAGAACTATTGATCACTGCCGCGGGAATCCCCATCTGCGCCAGTTGCGCCGCCTGGTCCTGCATCAATGCGATCAGTGGCGAAACCACCACGGCCGTCTTTCCCGAAATCACTGCGGGAAGCTGGTAGCACAATGACTTTCCTCCGCCAGTCGGCATGACCACGCAAGCATCGTGCGCAGCGAGCAGACTGCATATAACATTCTCCTGTTTCGGGCGAAACTCGTGGTATCCCCAATAGCGTCGCAGTACCTCGACTAGATTTGGACCATCAGACATTCTTTTAGAACCTTCTCGGAGTATAGCCTTAGACCTATTGAGGAAACTGTGAGCATTCGACGCCAGATTTGTGATGTATGGCAAGAACTCACGCAGGGACGTCGAGAGCGCTTAGAAGTTCGTGATCGAGAAAACAATGGCTGAGAAACCCATCATCGTCGGCGTGATCTCTGACACCCACGGTCTGGTGCGGCCAGAAGCCATCGAAGCGTTGCGCGAATCAGATCGTATTCTCCATGCTGGCGACGTCGGCGCTCCCGAGATCCTCAGAAGGCTTGTGCAAGTCGCACCCGTAGCCGCGATCCGAGGCAACGTCGACACCCAGCCATGGGCGCGCGCTCTGCCTGCAACGGAGGTAGTCGAAATCGCCGGCATATCCATCTACATGCTGCACAATCTTGCCCAACTAGACCTGAAGCCAGAGGCTGCCGGATTCCGCGTAGTGATCTATGGACACAGCCATCATCCAAAAATGGAAGAGAAAAACGGCGTCCTCTATTTCAATCCGGGCAGCGCTGGCCCGCAGCGGTTCCGTTTGCCAGTGAGTGTAGGGAAGTTGACGATTGCCGCGGGAAAAGTACAAGCGGAGTTAGTGGAGTTGAGCACATAGTAATCGAACGCAAAAAGGCCAGCTCGCAAGCCGGCCTTTTCTCGTATCTCAACTTTTTAAGGACAGAAGTGTCCACGTCAAACTACTTCTTCGGCGCGATCGCGTCCTTCGCGGCCTTCGCCACGCGGAACTTCACGACTGTCTTCGCCTTGATCGCAATCGGTTCACCAGTCTGCGGATTGCGTCCCATGCGAGCCTTGCGATGCGCTTTCACCAGGCGGCCGAGGCCGGGAATAACAAATACACCGTTCTTCTTCGTCTCTTTAATCGCTGTGTCTGCCAGGTGCTCCAGAAAAGCTGCGGCAGTCTTGTTGTTAAGTTCGAGCTCTTCGGCTAGATGCCGAGTCAGTTGAGTCTTGGTCATACCAGAAGCCATGAAATTCCTCCTTCAGGAACTTTACAAATTTGCTTGTATCCAGCGCATATTAACGCACTGAGCTGTGGAAAAGTAGCATTTTATCTAGATTTTATGCGGTTCTCAGTAAGGTACCCCCTCGAAAATCAGCATAAAATGAGGGTCTAATTGCCAAACGGTGCTCAAACTGCGCCGTTTGACGCAAAATTAGGGTATAGATGATGGACTTGGGGCCGTGCTGACGAGTATTCCGGGCAAACTGATCGCTGATTGCGGATAGATACGCCTATCCTCTAGTCATCTACTAGAAAAAAGTAAGGTTCTCGCTGGCACCGCGCGCCGTTCGTTGGTTACACTAACAGCGATTCCAAAAGTGAAAAAGTAAAATAAAAGGTATTCAAAGCAAAAGCATTTTCAGGAGGATTCGTATATGGCGGAAGCCGCTCTCAGTGGCACCGAGTTCAAAAAGCAATTGCATGCGGGAACCCCAAAGATGGGCCTGTTCATCAACTCGCATAGCGCGACTGTCGCCGCCCAACTGGCGCATAGCGGTTACGACTGGCTGCTCATCGACACCCAGCATGGTCCCATGAATCACGAGAATCTCTCCGCTATGCTCACCAGCGTCGAGAATGGCGGCGCGAAATCGATCGTCCGGGTTGGCGGATACGACGACCGCCCCGGCATTCAACAGGCACTCGATCTGGGCGCCGATGGTGTACTCGTTCCTTACATCAATACCGCCGAAGAGGCGCGCCAAGCCATCAGTTGCACCAAATACCCCACTGTCGGCACACGCTCGGTTTATTTTCCACAGCGCAGTATGAACAAGGCCGGATTACTTGGCTACGCTGGTAAATGGAACAATGAAGGCATCATCGCTCTTCAGGTGGAGACAGCCTCCTGCATAGAAAACATCGCCGAGATTGCCGCTGTTCCTGGCGTCGATATTCTTTTTCTCGGACAAAATGATCTCTGCATGTCGATGGGTCTCTATAACAAATATGAATTCCCGCACATGTACACTTCGCCCGAACTGGGAGCAGCCACGCAGAAGTTGATCGAGCACGCCCGCAAGAATAATGTCATTCTTGGCATCTTTTTGTTTGGCACACCCCGCGTTGGCGAGTTCCTCGAGAAGGGCTTTACCTTCTTCAGCCTGGGCAACGATTTGCACCATATCCTGACCCAGACTGGTGCATACGTTAACGACGTCGAAACCGTTTCGAAAGAAAAAGGCAAAGTCTGGAAGAGAAGGCCAACCGCCCTGTTCTAGGACAGCCCGCGCCCTCGTCGTATGGGGACGGGGTTCCACCCCGACCTCCTTTGCGTATTTACAACCTTCGCCCCCGCATCACGGTAACCACTGATCCGTCTGCGAGAAAAGCCGACTGCGGTTTGCCTCGGAGCACCGCTGCAAAATCTTTTCCATAGAGCTTTTCCGCATCGCCCCCAAATGCCGAATGCCGAGTCTGCCAGACTCTCCATGATGGGTGCGTGACGCGGTATTCCATGCAACCGCCATCGGTTTGGGCCGCGTATCCCCAGTAATGCTCAGTGATGAACCGCTCCGCCGAGCCGTCAGCAGGCAGTTTGGAGTCGCCCTCAGTTTCAATGCTGAGATTGCTCCAGCGGTTCCCGCTCTTCCATCGATACGCTACCTTCAAACGGTCGTCGTCAACGGAGCGAATCTCGTGCGCCATGGGCAGCGCCACATATTTTTCGTTGTAGAAAGTGCGAGCAACGAAGGCAATCGCCCGACGCGGAACCATCTCGCGGATGAATACGACCCCTCGCCGGACTTCGCCACCCGTGTGCCGTCGCACGTAGAACCGTAGGTTCACCTCTTCGAAATCCGAGTGCATCGGAGCCGGAAGAAGCCCGAACAATTTTGTTTTTAAGAATCGAAACCCGACAAGACTGACAAACACTTTGTCGTTCCAGCGATCGAGTTCAGTTCCGGCAGGGACGAATGGGAGAAGCAGGCCCTCATCAACTTCATAGTTCAACATGGCCAGATGCCGCCATTCCGCAGTGAGAAAAACTGCGTCGGCACCCGCGCTCTCAGGATCGCCGGACCGGCAGGTCAAATTCATTGAAAGGGTCTGCCTACAAGCATTGCCCTACGGATCGTACACCGCGCTGTGCATTCCAGCATGGCGCGCCGCTTCCTGAATCTGGTCAAGTTTTCTCTTCTGCTCATCAAGCTGCTGTTGGATCTGTGATATGCGCTGCAGTTGCCGTGCCTGATTACGGGTGTATGGTCCATCGTATTCGGTGCTTCCATTAGGAGAGCGAATCGAGGCGCTGAGTTGCTCGATCCGCGCCTGCATAGTCGCAACCTTAATTTTTTGTACCAGGATCTGTCGCTTCCATTGCTCAGCCGCGCGTTGCTCGGCCAAGCGCTGTTGCGCAGAGCGACGATCCGCTGCTTGGTTGCTGGTGGCTGGGTTCGCGGCGGGTTGGGTCTCTTGGGATCCCTGATTGGGAGTCGGATCCTTCGGAAGGCTGGCGTTTGTGATCATCTTCGGTTGTATGCCAGCTGCATCCTCGGCATTCTGCTTCTCCCGGTTCTCGCGCGCAACATCGCCTAGCGACTGCCCATGGGCGGCCGAAGCCATCAGGAATGCGACTGCCAAAGTCTTCCAGAACATTCGCTGCATAATTCCGCGTTGCATAATCCTCCGCTCATCATGCTGAGATGTCCTTTAATGGTAGCTCCGGAGGCCACGATCTGTAGCTATCCAAGTAACTCGAGCGCCAAACGAAAGTGCGATACCTTCATGGCCAACCGGCCATTTTCAGAACGTCTTTGGCGGTCATGCCGCCCTCGCGCAAATGCCGGATGCTGAGAGCATCGTGCCGCTTCGCCAGCCGTGCACCGGAAGAATCGCGCACCAGTTCACAGTGAAAATAATCCGGCGCACCGTACTCGAGCGCGCGTAGCAACAGCAGTTGCCGTGCAGTTGATTTCAGCAAATCCGCTCCCCGCACGACTTCCGTGATCCGCATCGCAGCGTCGTCAACCGCTACTGCGAGTTGGTAAGCTGGAACATCATCGCGCCTCCAGACCAGAAAGTCGCCGAAGTCTTTGCCTTGACCAACGCCTTCTTGACCAGTGCCTGCGACGTAACGCCGCAGCCCCAGATTAAAATCGGTGAACTCGACGACCTCGCCATCAGGGACGCGAAACCGCCAGTTAACACCTGCCGGCTCAAGGAATTCAGTCGTATCCTTCCGCTCGCGGCAAGTTCCGGGATATATCGGCTCATCGTCTGTATCATTTGGGGCGCTCACCGCCTGCCCGAGATCTTTGCGGGAGCAAATGCACGGATAGATAAAGCCACCCTTCCGCAACCGATGCCAAGCCTCTAGATAATGCGTCCGGCGCTGGCTCTGCGAGTAAGGTCCGTAGGCGCCACCACAATCTGGTCCCTCACTCCAGTCAATTCCAAGCCAGCGCAAATCTTCAATCATGGCGTGCACAAACTTCGGGCGCGAACGCTGCGGATCCAGATCTTCATTTCGGAAGATCAAAGTTCCTTGATTCGCGATCGCCCGTTGCGCTGCGACCCAGAAAGTCCGCGCATGACCAAGGTGGAGCAGCCCCGTCGGCGACGGCGCTAGGCGTCCGCGATAACTTGCGTGAGAAATAGAAGAAAAGCTGGGGGATCCATTGCCCTCGAGAATGTTGCTCACAAAGACATTTTAGCGGCATGTGCGCGGCCGGCGGACGTGTTGCCTGCCACACATCGTGTCCCGCACGGCACACGGCTCCGCACTATATTCGTCCATAAGTCTCACTGCATCAATCGCTGCCGGAATGGCCGTGTTCCTGCCATCTCACTTTCGACTGCGCCAGCCGCAGAGGAGGTGACAAAATGGCAACCGTTTGGAAGTCGACCAACCAGAAATCTACTGATCAGGCAACTAACAAAACAATCTCCAGGGCGATGCTCTCATCCTGGTCGCGACAGCAGAAACTAGCAATGATCGCAGGCTTTGCAATTCTTGGGCTGTTGGTCTTTGTGAACGCGTGCTCGAAGCAGTCGTCAAAATCGGCGCTGGTCGCGGTCTCCAGTCCGGCGTCAACACCGTCGACGTCCGCGGTCGCACCGGTACCCGAACTCGCGGCAACCGCTGCAGTTCAGCCTGTGCCGACGAAGAAGACACCCAAGAAGCGACCCGCGAACGTGACTTATAGCGACGCTAACTCCGGTATTTTGTTTCTATATCCGCGGAAGTTTGCGCTGATCTCGAGCAACAGAGACCAGCCCCATAATGCTGCGGTGGGTGATGTGCCGATGAACTTCGTTCAGCCCGGCGGGGTCGCGGTTGCAACCGTTGCACTACCGGACAATTCATATCCCGGCACCGATTTTGGATCCGCCTTCTTCAATGTGAACGTCAATCGCAATGTCTCTGAAGAACAATGCGAGCACTTCGCCTTTGTCGATGCCAGCAACGCCGACGGTGAACCAGTTGACGCGGAGAAGGTCAAAATCGGGTCGACCGACATGCAGATGACCTCCGATTTCTCCGGCACCGCCTCCCAGCAGTCTGAAACGCAGTACTACCATAGCTACAACAACGGAGCCTGCTACGAATACGTCTTAGGCTTGGGCACGGAAGGATTTGCCACGGAAGGCGGGATTAAACACGTCGACCGCAATGAAGTTTTCGGCAAACTGGAAAAGATCCTGACCTCAGTTACGGTAAAGGCCAATCCAGTCGAGCCGGAGCACGTGGCCGAACAAACTGGCGCGGGCGTAGCCATAGGGAAGGAATAGAATCACCACGAAAGCATCTGCGCAAAAAGCGCGTGGCCACGCGAGTTCTCGCGTGGCCTTCGTCTTTTCTTGCATCTTCGAAGAATAGACAAACATCTTACAATCTGTTCCGGGCGCGGAATGATATATGTGGAGTGATTACGCCGCCGAAGTTGCCGGCAGAAATAAACTCATCGAGCGCAAAGGACGAAGAATCACATGCTGAAAGCAGCGCAACGAACTTTTATTGTTTCCGCAATTACTCTTCTCGCGAGTCTGCCGGTGTTCGCGCAGACCTCAACCTGGAACATAGATCCCGCCCATTCGAACGCGCAATTTACCGTGCGGCATTTGGGGATATCGAATGTCACCGGCAGTTTTACGAAAGTAGCCGGAACCGTCACGCTGAACGAGCAGGACATTACGCAGTCGCAAGTTTCGGCCAGTATTGACGTCAACTCGATCGATACGCGAGTCGAGGCGCGGGACAAAGATCTCAAGAGTCCCCATTTTTTTGAAGTTGAAAAGTACCCCACTATTGAATTTAAGTCCAAACGGATTGTGAGCAGCGGCGGAAAGCTACAGGTGATTGGCGATCTGACCATCCACGGAACCACCCGCGAAGTCACACTCGACGTGGATGGACCTACGCCTGCGTTGACTGATCCGTGGGGCAACTTGCGTCGTGGAATTTCGGGAACGACAACCATCAATCGCAAAGATTTCAACCTCACGTACAACAACACTCTTAAGAGCGGCGAGGCGATGATTGGGGACACCGTTAAAATTCAGATCGACGCAGAAATTACAAAGAAGCCGTAAGTTGGTCCACGCGCTGAGCAGTTCGGGGAAGCCCCACTTTCCAGTATCATCAGATTGTGGTGAATAATCGCGTCGCAAGAAACAAACTACAACTTTTGCGTTCGGAGAAGCTAAGCCAACTATCGTGGTTGGTTCATGGCTTCGCAACCAGGCTCGGTGGAGTCTCTCGCGTGTATGGCGGGAAAGCACTGAATCTAGGCTTCACGCAACATGATTCGCACGCCGCGGTGGAGCGCAACCGTGAGCTTTTCCTGAAGACACTCGGCGTTGCGAATGGACGCAAGAGCTGGCCGCTGGTTTCACTGCGGCAGATTCACTCCGATTTGATTTATCGGATCGATCAAATGTCCATCAACCGAACGCCGGAACCGCCGCTCGCGGGGGACGGAATTGTCGTCAACACGCCAGGGCTGCTTGTGACTGTGCAGACTGCTGATTGTCTCCCCATTATTCTCGCCGATCGAAAACGACGAGCCGTCGGCGTTTTTCACGCCGGTTGGCGCGGCACAGTCAAGCGCATTGTCGAGAAAGGCGTTGGAGAGATGCAGAAGTGCTTCAAGAGTAATCCGCGGGATTTGGTTGCCGCGATCGGTCCGGGCATACGCGAATGCTGCTATGACGTCGGTGAAGAGGTCCGCACCAGGTTCGAAGCGCAATTTGCCTATGCCAGCTCATTGTTTCGCGAGGTCAAAGAATCGAATCCTGTCCGTGAAAAATATCCGCTACTCTTTCTGACCGCGCGCGCTCCTGGACACGGCGAATTGCCAGTCAAACTCTTTCTTGATCTCGTAGAAGCGAACCGGCGACAGCTACTGGACGCTGGTGTGCTGGCAAAGAACATCGATACTGTGGCTCCATGCACCGCATGCCATACGGAACTGCTGTTCAGTTTCCGAGCCGAAAAAGGCATAACTGGAAGAATGATGGCAGCTGCAGGCATCGAGAACGACTGACTCATTGATTCGTTACTTCAACGAGTCAATCATTCGATGATCCATGAATCAATGATCTTATGCGTCAATGATCCAATCGTTGCCTGCGATCTGCTTATGCCAGGTCGAACAGTAGGACTTCCGAGTCTTCCATGGCTTTGATCGTAAGCCGTTCTTCTTCGCTGAACGCCGCGCCATCTCCCTGATGCAGTTTCTGACCGTTGACTTCGATCTCGCCCTTCGCAACCTGGAGCCACGCGTGCCGCTCAGAACCAATCGACTGCGTTATTTCTTCTCCCCGTGCTAGAAGTGTCACGAACAGCTGTGCATCCTGATTGATTTTCACAGAACCCTCGGCGCCATCGCTCGAAGCGATCAAACGAAACTTGCCGCGTTTTTCACCTTCGGAGAAACTCTTCTGTTCGTATCCAGGTTCATGCCCCTGCTTGTCGGGGAAAATCCATATTTGCAACAGATGAACAGATTCAGTGGACGACGGATTCGCCTCACTGTGGCGAATACCGCGGCCCGCGCTCATGCGCTGTCCGTCACCAGGCAGAA
>Ga0209169_10000683_pt1 | contig 20836 bp, 15 predicted proteins | sample HubBroMetageWRM4_FD_188346 | JGI IMG/M metagenome (GOLD analysis project Ga0209169, IMG submission 188346) | Warmed soil microbial communities from the Hubbard Brook experimental Forest, New Hampshire - Hubbard Brook CCASE Soil Metagenome WRM 4... | ecosystem: Environmental > Terrestrial > Soil...
TGGTGCGAGCAGCATAAAAATTTCTCCAACCAGTTCGCAAACCCTCTCAGACGTGTGGGGAGGGTTTTTTATTTTTTGCTCCTCACTTGGCGGGTGGCCACCTTCTCCGGGGGAAGTATAACCCGGCCATTGTTTGTTGACAGAGAAACAGAATGGGGGGTGCGCCCCTGCTCACGCACTTTGCGAAGAGCCTCCCTGAGCGAAGTCGAAGGGCTGGAAGTTCACACTGCCAAGAGCCACTGCGTTCGTTCCAATTTTTTCATCACATTTTTCTCGTACGCTCATCACCGACATTGCGCCCCAATCGCTGAGACGATAGCTCGACAGTACACCAAAGGGGGCACCCCCATGCAAATCTCTGAATTCTTACCCGCCGGACGCGCCATCTCTCATGCTCCCACCCTTCAAAATTGCGAAGGGTGGGGCAGGGTTGGTCGCATCAGTTTCTGAACGCACAAGCAGAGCTTCTTTTCGTTTGTTACTCCGCGTTCGTAGTTATTTAGCTTCGCAGGTCACGTTATTGTTCCAGTCGACGTATGAGCCTTGTGGGTTGTCGCGCCACGCCCAGACGTGGAGCTCAAAGAATGACGGGATGTTGAAGCGATTCGGGGCATCGATGAAATTGAAGACCTGTCCGTCGAGCACTGGAGGAGTGTTGTCGTTGGCGGCTAGCCAGCTTGCCGAGTCCAGGATGAACTCGACTCCTACCAGCGTCATCTTGCCTTTGGATGGCTCGTAGATGAGAGCTTGCGGTTGCGCGGGGTCGAGGGTGAGATTGCCGAGCAGCGTGCCGTTGACGTAGTGGACGCCCATTGCTCCGTGGTCGGTGCCGGCGACACAACCTAGAAATGGTCCGTAGCCGGCCGCGGTGGCGTCGTTCACGTCGATGTATTGCTTGGTTCCTTCACGAACGAGTTTCACCAACGTGTCTGAAGCAGCCTGGTGAGTGGCAGCATGAGTAGAAGGCTTCTCGGACGCGAGTAGCGGCGTGGCAATGACGATGCTGCTGAGTAAAGTCAAAGTCAGGGTGAGCTGAGAGATCGATGTGGTCATATTTTTTTCCTTTTTTATTTTCCATCGCTGAGATTTTGGGGCGAGCGGAGCGATCTTGCATGGAAGTGAGACGGCGATCAATCCTTGGAGCCTCCTTCGTTCCCCAAAAATTCCTCCATTGGTAACTGTAAGAAACATCTGGACTTAGTGACTTGTACTCGCATGCCGCACGCCGGATTAGATGTGGTAGCCTTGATAGCCTTACGGGGAAGTTCGGATGTTGACAGCGGCTCCAGCGTCACGGGTTCTGCGGTTTGATGGTTTTGAGCTCGATGTGCGCGCGGGCGAACTGCGAAAGTCTGGGGTTAAGCTGCGCCTGCAAGGCCAACCGATCCAGGTATTGGCGGCGTTGCTAAATAACGCGGGCGAACTGGTGACTCGCGAGGAAATACGAGCGCAGGTCTGGCCAGCGGAAACTTTCGTCGATTTTGATCACAGCCTGCACAATGCGATTGCACGAATTCGCGAAGTGCTGGGAGATTCCGCGGGAACTCCGCGTTACATCGAAACGTTGCCGCGCCGGGGATACAGATTCATCGGTACGGTGGAGCGAGTCGGCAATGGCAGTAGTCATGACGAGGCGCTGCCGCCCGCGCCGATCGAGGCGTCTGGGGAAGCCTCGGTTGTACCGGCTCGAAGTAAGTCTCGTACGATCCTTCTTGCTGCGCTTGTCGTGATCGTGGTGATCGCCGCGGTCGTGACGCTGAATCCGATTCTTTCGCATCGCGCAGCTGCCACAACTTCCGTACGGTCGATTGCCGTGCTGCCACTCGATAACTTTTCTGGAGATCCCGCACAGGAATATTTCGTGGACGGCATGACGGATGAGCTGATCACCGATCTGGCCAAGATTGACGGCCTCCGCGTGATCTCCCGAACTTCGGTGATGCGTTATAAGGGCACGAGGAAAGCTTTACCCGACATTGCCCGAGAACTGAACGTGGATGGCATCATCGAAGGATCGGTGATGCGTTCGGGGCAACGTGTGCGGATTACCGCCCAGCTTCTCTACGCACCTACCGATAAGCATCTTTGGGCAGAGACTTATGAGCGTGACCTTGGCGACGTCCTCGGCTTGCAAAGCGAGGTAGCGCAGGCGATCGCGCAGCAAGTCCGCGCGCAGGTAACGCCGCAGCTGCAGGCTCGTTTGAGGGCTGTGCATCCGGTGAATCCGGAAGCCTATGACGCTTACATGAGGGGACGTTATTACTTCTTCAACGCCTTCACGACGCCCAAGGACCTTGCCTTGGCCAAGACCAATTTCGAAGAGGCGGTTCAGAAAGATCCAGGATTTGCGCTGGGTTACTCGGGCGTGGCGGACGCGTACCTTTATTCGGCGCTTTTCCGGCAAGTGGCGCCAGAGACTGCTTACGGCCCTGCGGAAGATGCTCTTCGGCAGGCGCAGAAGCTCGACGATAATGTCGGCGAAATCCACGACACGCTGGCTGTCATCAGTTGGCGGTACAACTGGGATTGGGAGGCTACCGAACGAGAGCTTAACCAGGCGATCGCTTTGGTTCCAAGCTACATTTGCGCTCATGAGGATCGAGCGCAATACCTCGCCTTCAGAGGGCGGCGGTCCGAGGCTGAGGCGGAGGTGGCCAAGAGTCTGGAGCTGGACACCAGCGGCAGCTCGGCCATGAGTGAAGCGGCGGTTTATTACCAGCTGCGCGATTTTGTTAAGTTGGTTGAGGCCAGCCGCAGAGGAATTGCGGTAAATCCTGATGAGTGGGTCGAGCATTTCTTTCTCGGCATCGGTTATGAAGGCACGGGAAAACGATTGGAGGCTATCGCTGAGTACCAGAAAGCCGTTGAGCTTTCTGGCGGCGATCAGGATGCCACGACGTCGCTCGCGCACGCGTACGAGGGCATCGGGCGAAAAGCTGAAACTCAGAAGATGCTTCAGGACTTGCAGAAAGAATCTACCAAAGTCTTTGTTTCGCCTTACTTGATCGCAACGTTATATGCGACGCTTGGCGACAAAGATACTGCGTTTAAGTTCCTTGACCAAGCCTATCGGGAAAAATCGTTAGAGATGTCCTGGCATATAAAGGCTGATTTGCGGATTGATAATCTACGCTCCGATCCCCGCTATCAGAACCTGCTTCGCCGGGTCGGCCTGACGACCGACGCACCCACCGTGGCAGCGCGACACTAGGCATCTGATTGGAGTGGCACTGAGTTGGTCGTGTCCCCAGGGCGAATTTCGAAAAACAAAGTCAACTTCCAAAGCAAAGTTAAGAATCTGAGTTTTCGGCAGCCTGTAAAGGCGTGTCTACGCAGGGCGTCTCTTGCCTCCGAAGGTCAGGTAGAGGGTGAAGAGGGTGAAGAGAAGGGCGGCCACGAGGAATTTGGCGGGCGCGGGGACGGATGAGGGGGAAAAGAATCCTTCTATGGTTCCGGCGATGATTAGTACGGGGATAACTCCTACTAGTAACTGGACGGCTTGATTGCCGCCTATGGCCAGTGAATCGCGGCGGGATAGGGTTCCGGGAAAGAGCAGAGCCTGGGCCAGGCGGAGGCCGGCGCCTCCGGCGATGAAGATGGCAGGTAACTCGAGGACGCCGTGGGGAGCGACGAAGCTCCAGAGCTTGATGCTCATATCGTTCATGGCGCAGGCTACGCCGATTACTCCTAGTAACATGCCGTTGAAGAAGAGTTGGAAGAGGGTCCAGAGGCCGGCAGTGATGCCACCGGCGAAGGTCAGGAAAGATACGGTCATGTTATTGGTCATGATGAAGCTGGATTCTTGAGGCGCGGCGGCTACTACGGAGTGCGTCCACATTTCGTGCTTCTCGATGGTGCTGACCATTTGCGGGCCGAGGAATTCGCGCATGTAATCGGGATTGGATAGGGTGATGAACATTCCGGCTAACGCACCGAGGGCGAAGATGGCGGTCGAGGCGACGGTGTAACTGAGATAGCGGCGAAAGATTACTGGGTATTCATTCCAGAAGAATTGAATTACTCTGCTTACGGTTTTCTTCTGACCGGAGTAGACGGCGTTGTGGGCGCGTCCGAGGAGTTGATTGAGGTAGCGGGATTGTTGCACACTGCTGGGGTCGCTGCGGACGGCGGAAAGATCAGTGGCGGTCTGGCGATAGAGGAGTCCGAGTTCGCGAAGGTCGTCGCGGCCGAGAGCGTGGAGTCCGTGCTGCTTGATGTCTCCGAGGAGAGACTCAAGACGGGCCCAGTAGGGTTGACGTTTTTTCAGCCAGGCGACGGAAATCATAGGGCGAAGATCATTGTCGATAGATCGGTTCGATAGATCGAGCCGTATATGGAGCGAATTTGGATCCGACTGAGAAGCTTACCATTGAAACGCCGGAGCAGATTGAACTGGAATTTCCGGTGGCCGGGCTGGGCAGCCGGGGCATGGCGCTGCTGATCGATACGCTGATTCAGGGCTTGGCGGTGGCGCTCGTTTTCATTTTGGTGGAGCTGATTTCTCCCGACCTGAATCGCTATTGGGTGACGGCTGGGAAGTGGATGATGGCGCTCGTTATTTTCTTTGGGTTCTGCCTGTATTGGGGATACTTCGCGATTTTCGAGGTTTTCTGGAATGGACAGACGCCGGGGAAGCAGCAGGCAAAGATTCGGGTGATTACGGCTAGTGGACGTCCGATTACGGTGTTTGAGGCGATTGCGCGGAATTTGCTGCGGGCGATCGATTCGCAATTGGGCTACGTGGTCGGCGCGGTCGCGATTGCGGTGGATAAGAAAAATCGGCGGCTCGGGGACATGGTGGCGGGCACGGTGGTGGTGCATGAGATCCAGGAGCAGGGCGACTCTTATTGGTATGCGCAGCAGAGCACGGGAGTGGTAGTGCCGCCGGTGGAGGCGATCACGTCCATGACGGCACAGGAATTTCAACTGATTGAAACTTTCCTGAACCGGCGGCTTGACTTGCCGTATGAGCAACGGCTGCGGACGGCGCTGAGCATTGCGGACCGGATCGGGACTCGGCTGAATGTGCCGGCGGCGGATCGGGGCTCTCCGGAGAATTTTCTGGAGGAGTTATCGCGGCGGTATCGGGATGCGGCGCGGTTCCGGTGATTTCGAGAAATTAGAAGCTGAGAGATAGACGGCCCGAAAATAAAAAGGACACCGCTTTCGCGGTGCCCCTACCTACCAGCAACTTGACTTACTTATTCTCGTTTTGCGAGCCGGCTCCGAACTCCTTGCGCTGAATGATCGGACGGGTGGCACGGGCCGCGGCTACGGCGGGCATGGCTGCGGCTGCTCCGTAACGCTCGAGCAGGACGGGAACCATGGCTCCTTCGGCTTCTTTTACGAAGGTGAGTTTGTTTTCGCCCAGCATATCGACGCGGACGAAGTCTCCTAGTTTGACCTGGCCGGTGGCTACTAGGTTGGCCAGGGGAAATACCAAGTGACGTTCGATGGCGCGCTTGAGGTGACGTGCTCCATATTTAGGGTCGGTGCCTTCGGATAGAAGGAAGTTCTTTACCGGCTGGGTGCAGTTGAAGACGAACTGGTGTGCGCCTGCGGCCATCAGTACACGCTGTTGCACCATTCCCAGTTCAATTTCGAGGATCTGCTGGAGATGCTCGGAGCGCAGGGTCTTGAAGACTACTACTTTGTCGATGCGGTTCATGAACTCGGGCGCGAACTTGCGGCGGGCGGCATCTACGGCGGAGCGGTTGATCTTTTCGTCCAGCGAGTTGTCGACTTGCACTGCCCTTGGTGCAAAACCCAGACCACCGTCGACTAATCCGTTCATTTCGGCTGCGCCTAAGTTGGAGGTCATGATGATGATGCAGCTCGAAAGATCGACGCGGCGATTGTCTCCGAGGGTCAGGGTCGCTTTGTCGAGAATTCCCAGCAGAAGCTGCCAGAGCGAGTCGGAGGCCTTCTCGATTTCGTCGAAGAGCAGGATCGAGAGTTTCAGCTTCTCGGTGTGCCACTGGTTGAGCGCTTCCTGCGTGAGCAGGGGATGGGTCTCGCGGTGTCCGAGGTATCCGGGAGGCGAGCCGATCAATTTCGCGATCTCGTGGGAGTGCTGGAACTCGGCGCAGTCAATCTTGATGCAAGCGCGGGCGTCTCCGAAGAGAGATTCGGCTACGGCTTCGACGACACGCGTTTTGCCGGAGCCGGTGGGGCCGAGGAAGAGCAGATTGCCTACGGGACGTCCGGGGGCGTTCAGTCCGGCTAGAAACATTTGATAGATTTCAGCGACCTTTTCGATCGCCTGATCCTGGCCCACGATCTTGCGGCGCAGGGCGGCTTCGAAGTCACGGGCATCGTTGCTGCGGCGGCTAGGATCCAGCACGGTTGCAAGGTTCGTTCTCATCGTTTCGGGCCCTTGTTTCCTTTCCGGGAACTGCTTGTTTTCTGGGAAAAGCTCTTCTGCGAAACTGCTCATTTTTGTCACTCGCTTTTACTCGGGTGCCGGTTGGGTAGAGGGTTCGTTTCCTCGCCCACACTCTCCTTGTGCAAGCCGTTCGCCATCTGCTGGATGCGGCCTATATCCCTGCTTCTTATCGATTTAGATGCGACTAGCTCGAATCGCGGAATATTGGCCAGGTTACCCACAGTTTCCCCAAGAGCAATTGTTTGCAGACTGCGGGAACTTTCCCCCAACGATTAAGCCTGGCGCCTTTAACCACCCGTACGCCCATGTCCCTAGCTCGTAACCACGCTTGGACTGACGTAACTGGCAGACGGGTTACTATTGATCCAGAATTAAAAACAGATTTTTAGCTAGATTTTCCATTTTTGGAGAGCACCTTTGTCTCGAATCTCATTCTCATTGGCCCAATTCTCGACGGCGAGACTTGCGCCAGTCCGAATTTTCGCCAATCGATTTACTGCGGAACTTAGCTCTAAACTGAGCTCTCAACTTAGCTCCCAAGTATCGATCGCCACAGTTGCTACTTTTGCGCTCCGCGTGGCGGTTTCGAGCTTCGGGCTCTTTTCTCCGCCGGCGGCTGCGGTGCAAAATCCGCATGGCGCGCAGTTGGTGCAAGTAAAAGCAGATGCCACTAAAAAGGCTGGGCCTTCGGCACCCGGTTCCGCTTTTGCCACGCCTATCGTGCCTCCTGGCTCCGATCTTTATATTGCGCAGCGCGGAGACAGCCTTCCCTCCGTCGCCCGCAAATATCTGAAGCGGACTAAATACCTGACCTCATCGGAACTGACCGATGCCATACGGGAAGCCAACCACAACCGGCAGGGAGTTCTGCTGAAGTCCGGAGAGCCGATCGTCATCCCCGGAATTCTCGAATCGCCTATTGTAGAGAAAGCCGTCCCAGTTGCAAGAGATTTCGAAGTCCGCGCGATTTATCTGACGGGAGTGATGGCGGGGAGCGATCATGGGATGCGGATTATCCGGCATTGGCGGGAGGTGGGCGGCAATGCGGTGGTGTTCGATATAAAGGATAGCGACGGGATCGTTAATATTGCCTTTGACCATCCGCTGGCTACCGGGCAGCGCCACTATATTTCAGATTTGTCGAAGCTGATTCACTTTTTGCACTCGCAAAATATGCACGCCATCGCGCGCATCGCCATTTTTCGCGATGAGCATCTGGTGACGACGCATCCTGAACTGGCGGTAAAGTCGCATAGCACGGGGCAGCCGTGGCGCGAGAACGGAAAGCTGGTCTGGACTGATCCATCGAATCCCAAGGTGCAGGATTATGACATCGCTCTGGCTAAGTTTGTAGCTCAGGCTGGAGTGGATGAGGTGCAGTTTGACTATGTGCGCTTTCCAGCGGAGGGTGATCAGAAGGATGCCGAGTTCAGCTATCAGAGTGGAAGCGCGCAAAGTGAAAATGCCGATCCCTCGGCCAGGATGCAACCGACGAAGATGCAACGCTCGGATGTGATCGCTAATTTCCTGGATCACGCTTATGCGCAGATTCATCCCACTGGCGTCCTGCTTTCTCTGGATGTTTTTGGAATTATGGCGTGGCAGCGTCCTGTCGATTTATCCCATACCGGGCAGGACATTGTGGCTATGGCCAAGCACTGCGATGTGCTTTCGCCGATGATTTATCCTTCACACTTTTTTGGCATGGACGGCATTGCGCACCCAGGCGATGCGCCTGAGCATTTTATTGGCGAGTCCATGGATCGCTTCAAGCTGATCACCAAGGATAGTGGCGTAGTGATCCGCCCGTGGCTGCAGGCGTTTGCTTGGCGGACTAAGACTTACTCACCACAGTATGTTGAAGTCCAGATTGAGACGGCGAAGCAGAAAGGCGGGATTGGCTTTTTGTTCTGGAACGCTAATAACGATTACTCGAAGCCTTACACCGCGATGCCAGAGATGCGGGCCGCTAAGGGACGCTACTTCCGCGGCGATGAGGTGGGTGTCAAGGTTGAAGCGGCGGCTGCTCCGGTGGCAGCTGCGGCGACGGCCGTGGTTGTGCCGACTGCTGTCAGTACGAGTAGTCCGTCGTCTGGAAATGCGGATCGTGACACAGTGCATCGTGAGCAGAAGATCTGGCGGCACTAGAGAGATGCCTTGGGCAAAAGGTATGGCCAGGCGGGGACGCCCGGCTCTCCACGAGCGTTATTATGGTGCCCGGCCCCTAAAGGGGGATCTGAATTCGAAGCGTTTGTGGCATCGCTGAAGCGATGCCCTGATACGGAACTTTCCAGCAAAGATGTCCTCATACGAAACTGCTTTCTTAGTAATCTGATTAAGCGCTTTTCTTTGCTTGTTCTTTGACCGGCTGGTAGGTGCCGGCTTGGGTTCGCCCGGATATTAAGAGCCGGTTCCAGGCATTGATGGCGGCTACCGCTAGCGTCAAATCGGCCAGTTCTTTCTCGGAGAAATGCTGGCTGACTTTCTTATAGACCTCATCGCTTACGTGTCCATCGCGAATGTTGGTTAGGGCTTCGGTCCAGGCAAGGGCTGCGCGTTCGCGGTCGGTGTAATAGGGAGACTCTTCCCAGGCGTCTAAACCATAGAGCCGCTGCTCATTTTCGCCAGTGGCGCGCAGATCTTTCCAGTGCATATCGATGCAGTAGGCGCATCCGTTGACCTGCGAAGCTCGCAGTTTGACGAGATGCAGCAGAGATTCTTCCAGTCCGCACTGATGAAGATAATCCTCAAGGCCCAGCATGGCCTTGTAGGCTCCGGGGGCTACTTTCATGTAGGCGATTCGGCTTTCCATAGATTTCTCCTAAGTATTGTTATTTGTGCACTTTCTATTTTGATGATTTTAGGGCCGTGGTGATTCGGTCGCCAAACGCCTCTTTTGGACGACAAAAAAGTCGGCATCCACGACCTAAAGGCTCTATTACCTCCGTCATCTCGTGCGCGGGAGCGGTTCGGGTGATGATAGGGACTGTAGCTGGAGCTCTGCCTGCATGAATATTGATGACCTGCTCCGTATCGCCATGGAGCGCCGCGCTTCCGACTTGCATTTAAAGGAGGGGAACTATCCTCACCTACGCATCGATGGCGATCTGGTGCCGCTTACCGACCAGGCTCGTGTGTCGGCTGAAGACATGTTGAACATGGCTTTCAGCATGATGTCTGCGCGGCAAAAGCAGAAATTCAAAGAAACCACGGAAATCGATATGGCATATGGCGTTGCCGGACTGGGACGCTTCCGTGTGAACGTATTTCAGCAGCGTGGCAATGTAGGGCTGGTGCTACGCGTCATTCCTACGAAGATTCGCGCGCTTGACGAACTGTTTCTGCCGAAGGTGGTGGAGCAGATTTGCGATATGCCGCGCGGGCTGGTACTGGTGACGGGCGTTACAGGTTCCGGTAAATCTACGACTTTGGCTGCCATGGTCGACCGCATCAACTCGACTCGCGCCGAACACATTATTACGATCGAAGATCCTATCGAATTTCTGCATCGCGATAAAAAAGGCTATGTAAACCAGCGCGAGATTGAGGTCGATACGCCATCATTCGGGGCGGCGTTGCGCGCATCTTTGCGTCAGGATCCGGACGTTATCCTCGTCGGCGAAATGCGCGATCTGGAGACGATTGGGACGGCGCTGCACGCGGCTGAAACCGGTCACATGGTTTTCTCCACGCTGCACACTTTGGATGCGGTGGAAAGCATCAACCGTATTATTGCGATTTTTCCGCCGCCCGAGCAGAAGCAGATTCGGTTGCAGTTGGCTGCAGTCTTACGCGCTATCGTCAGCCAGCGACTGGTACGGCGTTCGGATGCCGAGGGCCGCGTGCCCGCGGTCGAAGTCTGTGTGACCACAGCATACATCCGGGAATGCATTCTGGTACCTGAAAAAACGCGCGCCATCCGCGAAGCGATCTCTTCCGGTACGTCGCAATACGGCATGCAGACTTTCGATCAATCGCTCTGGGATTTGTTCCAGGCAGGGCTGGTGAATTACGAGACTGCTCTTGAGAGCGCTTCGAATGCGGACGAGTTCAAGTTGCGGATGCAGGGTATTGCGTCGACTTCGGACATTTCGCGGCAGTCGATGCAGTCGGCGGGCTTTGGGCGCTAGCGGTATCGCGAGATTGAGATTTGTCGTGTTGAACGGTGTTGCTTGTTGAGTTTTCCTCCTGAGCCTTGGGCGCGCTTCGGCGCGCCCTTTTTTATGCAGATTACTCAATCTGCGAAATCGCTCAGCACGAGGGCCCCAAGGAGTTGAGCCCGGGTGCATGAGGTCCTTCCCCTTCGGCTGCGCTCAAGGTCAAGATGGCAGATTCTTAGGGGCTGATTAGGGTAGTTGTACGAGCGTCAGTCACAGAGATCTTGGTTCTGCTGAGGGTCGCGGATAAGGATAAGAATGTCCGCGCCACACATTTGTTTTAAAAGACTCTTCCTAGTTGGAAGAACCATTTTTGGTGGCCCGTGTCACCTACGCTGCCTCCGAAGAAGAGTGGGCCGAAGGCGGTTTCGGCTACTACGCCGGCCTCCACGTCAGTGGGGAAGCCTGATTCCGGGAAATATCCAATTGTGTTGATCGACGAAGTCCTATACATCTTGGCTACTTCGTAGGAGCTGACGAAATATACCTTTTTGCCTACGAATGGAGGAAGAGTCGCGAGTTCGTGAATGTAGCCGACACGGAAAAGGTAATACTGGTCTCCGAAGAGTTCGTTAGTTCCGTAGGCGCTTAGGCGCAGGGGCGCTCCCAGGAAGAAGATGGGGAAGCCGGAGTTGTGGACGCCAAAGGTGGTTCCACCTTCAGCGGAGGCGAAAACGGAACCTTTGATGCTGACGGGCTTGAAGCCTTCGAGCCGGGCTTCCATGGCGGGAAGCGCCTGGTCAGCGCCGGGATAAGCGTCATACCAGTGAAACGTGGATTCGACCTTGTAACCTTTGCGAGGAACAATGGGGTCGTCGGTGTGGTCGGTGCGGAAATTGACGTGGGTGTCGCCCAGGCGGCCGCTGACAGAGATGAAATCCGGACGACCTAGATTGAGGTGGGCAGCGGTATAGCCGATGTCGTATCCGGCGCGAAGTTCGGTGAAGCGGCTGAATCCGTAGCCGAGGTCAATGCCGCCGCCATCCTGGTAGAAGCGGTACAACGCGATTGGATCCGTCTCGTTGAAGAATTTGAATCCGGTGTTACTGGCGGTGATATGAGGCGCAAAGAACCACTTACTAAGTGCGTTGAACGGCCGATAAAGTTCGCTGGATATGCGGTAAGTGTTGCCGAAAGCGAAGTCGGTTCGCCATTCGGATCTGTAGCCGACGATATCCATGAAGGTGAGGCGGCCGGCTTGGGTGAAGGTAACATCCTTTGGCTCGGAGCCGTCAGCCTCAAAGCCAAGTTGAACGGTCGGGGGCGCGTAATTTTTTTCGTGGACGTTTACAACCAGCCCCGTCTTTCCATCTTTTTCCGTGAGCCAATAATCTACGGAATCAAACTTACCGATTCCGGTGAGCCGGTTAAACATATCTTCCATCGGTGGCACATTGATCGGTTTGCCGACGAGCGGTTGCAGGAAGTGTTGCAGACTCTGTGCCGTTTGCTGGTTCGTGCCTCTAACTTCCACAAATTGAGGTACTGGGATGTCGGTCTTCACTCGTTCTTTACGCTGCTCTAAATATGCGTTCCAATCGGCGTCGTCCAGGGCGTAAGGAGACAGAATGTTCGACTTATCGGCGGCGGCTTGCGAGCCACGATCGATAATGTTTTCCGCTTTGTTGTACTCCAAGGAGGTGAAGGCTTTGAGATCTACATTGACGACGAGGTCCGCTCCGGCCAGGCCGCGAATTTCGTTTTGGTGAATGACTACTTCAACGGAGCGTCCGAGGGCGCTGAACAGGGATTGAAGCTGGGCGGCATCGGAGTCGGCGATTTCAAGATGAATGGCGATGACCACATCGGCACCCATTTTTCTGACGACATCGGTGGGCAGATTGTCGAGAAGGCCGCCATCCACATAGACATCCTTGTCAATACGGACGGGGGCAAAGAGACCTGGAATGGACATGGTGGAGCGCATGGCCTGGGCGATGGAGCCATGATCGAAGACAACGGCCCTTCCCGTTACCAGGTCGGTGGCTACGCAGCGGAACGGGATGGGAAGGTTGTCGAAGGATCCGTTGTGAGTGTAGGGGAGAGTTTCCCGGTCGATCAGCAGGCTGACCCCCTGACCGGAGTTCAGGCCTGAAGGTAATGAGAAGCCATTTTTCAGACCGAATCCGAGGCGGTTGGGGAAGGCTCGCTGATCTTCCTTGCGACGGTAGGACAAGTCGCGGTAGTCGGTTTCGCCATCGATGATGGCATTCCAATCCTGATTTTCGACGATGCTTTTCAACTCTGCGGGAGACTTGCCGGTGGCGTAGAGGCCGCCTACGAGGCCGCCCATGCTGGTTCCAGCGACGTAGTCGACGGGAATATGGTGATCTTCAAACCATTTGAGGACGCCGATATGCGCGAGGCCCAATGCGCCTCCGCCTTCGAGGGCGACGCCAATCTTCAGCCTTTGTTTCGGTACGGCAGGGTCGGGAGAGGACGGCGCAGGCGAAGATTCGGGGGCTTGCGGAAACGCACTGAGTAGGAGAAGAAAGCATAATGCAACGACAGCGAATGAAAACCGCGAAAATGTACGCATAGGATGTCCTGGGAAATCTTCGTTATGGCCGGTGAGATGAAGGCGTATAACCGAGAGCGGGCCCGACCTTTGTCTCCTCGGATTTCTGAGGTTGCCTTAGCCCGGCGGATTTTGCAAGCTGCTGGACATGGCAAGAGTGCCGCATCGATTCTTCTATTACAGCGGCTTTGACATTTGAACGAGGTGGACGGGAATCCTGGTGACTTGGTCTGTGGGGAAAGGTAAAGTGCCGCTCTCGACATATCCAAATTGCCGGTAGTAAGTGGGCAGGTCCTGGCGCACGTTCACGAAGGTGAGGTCCATGAAGCGGCATCCGTTGGAGCGGCAGTGCTGTTCAGCGGCCGCGATCAGACGAGCTCCGATTCCGGAGCGCTGGCGTTGCGGATCGACGGCCAGTAAGCCGAAGTAACCGCGTTCGCCGCGTAGTTCGGTGTAAACGCAACCGGCGAGCGCTCCATCTTCGAACAGCGTAAAAAATTGTCCCTTTTGAAAAAGGGCGGAGACTTTACCGGGGTCTGTGCGATCCATGGTGCTGAAGAAGCGTTCGGGGCGAAAGGCGTCGTTCACCAGCCGCGCGATCGCGGGAGCGTCGGCCAGTTCGGCGATGCGGATTTCTGCAGGATTCGGCAACTGGTGGATTTTACTTCAGGAGCGGGGTCGTGGGGTGATCGCGACAAGGTCGTTAGCGATGCAAAGTTTTGCGGGCGAGGGCGCCCGCGCCACGCTCTATAAAGCCACAATGGCTTAGTTGGGCTTGCGGAACTTACTGTCGGCCAAATAGCGGAGCATAATGGCGTCGGTTGCGCTCTGGAACTGCTGCTCCAGTTCAGGGGTGCGCACTGGAACTTCCTGGCGCAACGTTTGGCGAAACTTTTCACCCATTTCAGAATCGCTGGTGACGACCTGCATGTAGAACCAGAGGAAGTGGCGCATCTGGTCGAGGGCAGATTTGAGCGACTGGATGGATTCCATTTCGGGCGGATTTGCCAGAGCTTCCATTAGCTCGGGGTCGCTCGGGGCCTGCATCGCGGCGCAGTTTAGTTCGCGCTGAACCACGCGCAGGTCATCTGTAACTCGCAAAATGCGGAGATGAATTTCTTCCATGCTTTCCCGGTTCTCGCGATCCATGGGTCCCTTTCCGTCCTCACTCGTCTTGCTTCTTGGTGCCTCTTAACTTCGTGCGTCCTAATCAAGATCGCATCCCGGGGCGTAAGGGGAAAGGTTCCCCGTGTGCATGAGCTTCGGTAATTGAAGTTACTTTAGATCGAAAGCCGCGCTGGGCGGGCGATTTCATGCACCTTTGCGGGTTACTTCACGGGACAGGTTGAGTCCGGCAGCCCGAATCTCAGGCACACCGACGATACGGGTCCTCTGCGCAGGCGTTTCCACCGCCTCGACCAACGCGAGGATCAATTGGTCAAGAGTAACCGGGCCAAGGCGCAGGGCGGCAGCACGCGTGAAGGGAAGCCATTCGCATATCTTGTAAAAAGGCAGCAGCACGTAGGGCCAACGGTGTCTGGGTCCGAGCACGTACCAAGGGCGGAGGATGGTGGAATTGAGATGCCGGTCCTGAATCATTTGTTCGCACTCGACGCGGACGGCGATGTAATCCTGCCGGAATGGGGCTGGATGGGCGACGCTGAGATAAATGAAATGAGGGACGCCGAGTTCGGCGCAAGCATCGATGGCTTCGCGGGCTGCCACCAGGTCAACGGCGCGCAGTTCGCCGGCTGTGGCCGAAGATGGACTCGGCGCGCCAACCAAATGGATGAAGGTGTCGGCGGGGCGGATCAATTGGCGGTAACTATTGGCGTCGAGGGCATTTCCGGAGACCACTTCACAGGCGGCGGGGAGCTTGGCTTTCGAGCCGGGGCGGACCAATACGCGAACCCGATGGTCACGTTCGAGAAGAATCGGAATCAGGCTGCTGCCGATATAACCGGTTCCGCCCGTGATGAAGATCCGCCGGGAGTCCGCCGATTTGGGTAACGATTTGACTCTCAGCAAGAGCCGGATATCGGAGATGGATGCCGCCACAGCGTAGTACGCTCCCAGAAGCCGCTTTGGATTCAAGTAGCCTATGAAGAAGTTTAATTCAAGGCGAGGGCTGATTGTGATACAAACGTTTTCGCGATGACATCACCGCAAACTGGCCTGGTGCGGGCCATTGGTCGTTGGAGTCTGGCTGCACTGGCGGTGAATTCGATTATCGGAAGCGGCATTTTTGGACTGCCGGCTACGGTGGCAGCGCTGCTGGGCAAGCGCAGCGTTGTGGCTGTATTGATTGCGGGAGGTGCGATGGGCGTGATTATGGCCTGTTTCGCCGAAGTGGCTTCGCAATTCTCCGAGGCGGGCGGACCTTATCTCTACGCGCGCACGGCGTTTGGACGGTTGACGGGAATTCTGGTCGGCTGGATGCTGTACCTGGCGCAGACGGCGGCTCCGGCAGCGAACGCTAATTTATTTGTGATTTATCTGGCGGAGTTCTGGCCGGCGGCGAAACAACCTTGGCCGCGTTTTGTAATCCTGACGTTGCTGGTGGGAGTCCTGGCTCTGATCAATGCGCGGGGTGCGCGGCAGGGAACGGCGGTGAGCAATGTGTTCACGGTGGCGAAAATCCTGCCGCTGCTGATGGTGGTGTCGGCGGGAGCGGCGGTTACGCTCATCCATCCAGCGCTGTGGGGAGCGGAAGCGGCGGTACCGACAAGCGCTTGGATGAAGGCGATGGTGCTGCTGATCTTCGCATACGGGGGATTTGAAACGGCGCTGGCCCCCATGAGCGAGGCGAAGAATCCGGCGCGGGACGCTGTTTTTGCGCTGTTTGTGGCATTGATCGCCTGCACAGTGATTTATACCTTGGTGCAGTGGGTGGTGGTGGGAGTGCTGGGGCCAGGGGCAACGACGGATCGTCCGCTGGCTGAGGTGGCTCGCTACACCATGGGAAATCGCGGAGCGGGGCTGGTTGCGATTGGCGCTCTGGTTTCAGTCTATGGTTATTTAAGCGCTAAGTTGCTTGGAATGCCACGGGTTACATTCGCGCTCGCCGAAGGTGGCGATCTTCCAAAAGTGTTTGCCGCGGTAGGCCGCCGATTTCACACGCCGTGGTTCTCGATTCTGTTCTATTCCGTGGCGGTGTGGGGGCTGGCAATTGTGGGGGATTTCAAGTGGAATGTGACGCTATCGGTTGTGGCCCGGCTCTTTTACTACGGAGTGGTCTGTGCCGCGTTAATCGCTTTGCGCCGAAAACAGCCACTGGCTGCCGGTTTCAGGCTGCCTGGAGGACAGTTGCTGGCCGTGCTGGGAGTAGGAATTACTCTTGTGCTTGCGACCCAAGTGGATCGGAGTAAGTCGCTGATCCTGGGGGCGACAGTCATTTTAGCGTTGCTGAATTGGTTGTGGGCACGACGGACAAGCCACAGCGCGGAGTAAGTCATTTTGTGAGTTCGCATTTTGAGTTCGTGTTTTTGGAGTCGTATGCGTGAGTTTGCCGGTGGAGGGTTTTTGTTAAAGTTTCGTTTGTTTTGCTTGGTGCTCGTTACCTGTGTCCCATGTTTCGCACAGCGTGAACCAGTACTCAAGCAAATTGATCTGCCGCATCCGTATTACTTCCGCGAAATGTATGTGCCTCAGCTGACGACAGGCCCGAGTGCGGCGGCCTGGTCCCCCGATTCGTACAGCCTGGTGTATTCAATGGCCGGCTCATTATGGCGGCAGGAGTTGCGAAGCGCGAAGGCGGAACAACTTACGGCTGGCCTTGATTCTGACGGAGCAGGCTACGACTATCAGCCGGATTGGTCGAGCGATGGCCGGTGGGTAGTGTTCGCACGCTACGATCACGATGCAGTCGAGTTATGGTCACTCGATATGCGCGATGGGCAGACGCGGAAGATGACGTCCGGAGGTGCGGTGAATGTGGAGCCACGATTCTCGCCGGACGGGAAACGACTGGCATTTGTGTCGACGTCCTACAAAGGACACTTTCATATTTTTATAGGTCGTTTCGAGGATGGTTTACTGACTAATGTACAGCAACTAACTCCGGAGAATGTCAGTCCATTACCACGTTATTACTACAGCCAAGTGGATCATGAGATCAGTCCCGTGTGGACGCGAGATGGCTCGGAAATTCTGTTCATTTCGAATCGCGGACACATCCATGGAACGGGCGGATTCTGGAAGATTAAGGCGGAGCCTGGTTCGGAAGCACACGAGATCCATTATGAAGAGACGAATTGGAAGGCTCGCCCCGACTTTTCGCCGGACGGTAAGCGCATGGTTTATGCGTCGTATCTGGGGCAGAGTTGGCATCAATTGTGGGTGATGCCGGCGGCGGGCGGGGATGCGTTCCCGATTTCGTACGGTGCTTTTGACAATGTGAATCCGCGATGGTCGCCGGATGGATCGAAGATCGCATTTGTTTCAAATCGAAATGGAAATACTTCGCTCTGGGTGCAGACCATTCCGGGTGGAGAACAGACGGAGATCGTTGCAAATGAGCGGAAATATTTGAAACCGATGGGAAGCATTTCGCTGCATGTCGTGGATGCGGGCGGAAAACCAGTGGCCGCGCGGGTTTTCATGACCGGCGCGGACGGACTCGCCTACGCGCCCGACAACGCGTGGATGTATGCCGATGACAGCTTCGACCGCTCGGAGCGGCCGTTTGAAGCGCACTACTTCGACACTTTGGGGGAATCTGAGATCACAGTGCCGGCGGGCGAAGTTGAAGTCGATGTTATGCGGGGATTTGAGAATCATTTTGAGCAACGGAAAATTGAGGTTAAGGCTAATAGCACCGCGCAGCTTACAGTGCGATTGACCTCCCTAATTGGTGGAACGGATGCGACGTCGCGCTGGGTGAGTGGCGATGTTCATGTGCATATGAACTATGCGGGAACTTATCGGAATACACCGGCACATCTGATGGGGCAGGCCGCGGCTGAGAATGTTGGGGTTGTAGAAGATCTGGTGGTGAATAAGGAGCAGCGCATCCCTGACATTGCCTATTTCTCGCCTCAACTTGATCCAGCTTCAACTACAGATCATCTGTTGCTGCACGGGCAGGAGTTTCACACTAGTTACTGGGGGCATCTCGGGTTGCTCAACCTGACGCGCAATTTCATACTTCCGGGATATGCGGCTTATCCCAACACAGCGGCTGCTAGCCTGTATCCTGCGAACGCTAACGTCGCCGATATAGCGCATGAACAAGGAGCGCTGGTGGGATATGTGCATCCATTTGATAGTGTCCCTGATCCAGTGAAGGACGCTTCACTTACTGCCGAGTTACCTGCCGACGTGGCATTGGGTAAGGTGGATTACATTGAGGTGCTTGGGTTTTCTGATCATAAGTCGACGGCTGAGGTTTGGTACAAGCTGCTGAATTGCGGCTTCCGATTGCCCACGGCGGCGGGCACGGATTTCATGGGCAACTACGCGTCATTGCGTGGACCGGTGGGATTAAATCGCGTCTATGCTGAGGTGAAAGCTGTTCCGTTAAAGATTGAGCCGTGGCTGGCATCGATCAAGGCGGGGCGGACGTTTGCGACAAATGGGCCGCTGCTGCGGTTTTCGCTGGATGGGCAGGCGATCGGCGGGGAAGTGCGGTTGGAAACGAAACAGGAGGTGCGGTTTTCGGCCGAGATGTATTCGATGGTTCCGGTGGATCATCTGCAAATCGTCTGCAACGGGAAAATGGTGCAGGAACTGGCGATGAATAGCGATCGTAGCTCAGCGCACGTCGATGGCTCGATCCTGCTGGGCGCGAGCGGGTGGTGCGTTTTGCGCGCTTTCAGCGATAAGGCGGAGTATCCGATTTTGGATTTGTATCCTTATGCCACGACTAGTCCGGTGTATATAAGCATTGCGGGCGGGCCGGTGCGCAATGAGGCAGATGCGGCTTACTTTGTGGCATGGGTTGACCGGCTGGTTGCTGCGGCTCGGAGTAATACTTCGTGGAATACGGAGGCCGAGAAGGCGTCGGTGCTGTCGATGCTGCAGGAGGCTAGAACGAAGTACGCGCACTTGGCAAAGTAGGTGTCAGGGTTCAGTCGGTATCGAAATTCATGCGCATAATCATTGCGGGCGGTGGCACGGGCGGACATGTTATTCCGGCGTTGGCTATTGCGCAGCAGCTCAAGAAACAATTCGGGGCGGAGGTTTGTTTTATTGGAACCGCTCGCGGGATTGAGACGCGGCTGGTACCGCAGGCTGGATTTGCTCTAGAACTGATTCAGGTTGGCGCGCTGAAGAATGTCAGCTTAGTGACTCGGGCTAAGACGATGTTTGACTTGCCGCGCGCTATCGCTGCTTCTGCACGGATGCTTTCGGACTTCGATCCTGAAGTTGTGATTGGAGTTGGAGGATACGCCTCGGGACCGGCGATGGTGGCCGCGATTCGTCGCGGTCTTCCGACGCTGGCTTTTGAACCTAACGTGGTGCCGGGATTTGCCAACCGAATGATTGCGCGCTGGGTGTCCGCGGCGGCCGTGCATTTTGAAGAGACTTGCCGGTATTTTCCTCACTGCCGGGTGACGGGCGTTCCAGTGCGCGAGGCATTTTTTAATATTCCGGCGATGAGTTCCGCGAACACTGGCGGTGCACCTACGCTGCTGGTCTTTGGAGGCAGTCAGGGGGCGCGAGCCATCAATCAGGCGATGATCGAGTCGCTGGCCGGGTTGCGCGCTAAGGTTCCTGACATCCATATCATTCATCAGACGGGGGAGCGCGATTATGACCATGTGCTCGCCGCCTATCAGCAGTCGGGAATTTCGGGGGAAGTCCACAAATTTATTGAAGACATGCCGGGCACGTTTGCGCGCGCGGATTTGCTGGTCTGCCGCTCCGGTGCGAGCACGGTGGCGGAGATTGCTGCGGCGGGAAAGCCGGCGATTTTTGTGCCGTTTCCGGCAGCGGCCGATGACCATCAGAATGTGAACGCGCGGGCACTGGAGCGCGTGGGAGCAGCGATGGTGGTGGAAGAAAGTAATCTGGGCGTGGCTTATCTGGTCGAGACGATTGCGGCGCTGATTGGCGATCCGAATCGACTGCAAGGTATGTCTGAGGCGGCTAAAACACTGGCGCATCCGAAGGCAGTCGAGGAGATTGCGGAGATGGTGAAAGAACTTGCCGACCGCAGGTAAAACTTTTAACCGCAGAGAACGCTGAGTGCGCAGAGAGATCTCAGGTTAAGTCTTTCTCGGTTCTCTCTACGTCTCGGGTTGTAATGGTCTATCATCGGCATTCGTCGAAAAATTGAGTTTTCATGTTCGCCAAAATTCAGCGCATTCATTTCGTAGGTATCGGTGGTATCGGCATGAGCGGGATTGCCGAGGTGTTGCTGAATCTCGGTTATCAGATTTCCGGGTCCGATCTAAAGAATTCGACGGTGACGCAGCGTCTGGCCACGCTGGGCGCGATCATATTTGAAGGGCATGCCGCCTCCAACGTCGCAGGAGCGGATGTGGTAGTCACCAGTTCTGCGATCTCGGTCGATAATGCCGAGGTCGCCGAAGCTCGGCGCTTACATCTTCCTGTAATTCAACGTGCCGAGATGCTGGCCGAACTGATGCGGCTGAAATACGGCATCGCGATCGCCGGCATGCATGGAAAGACGACCACGACTTCAATGGTGGCGGCGGTGCTGGCTGCTGGGGGACTTGATCCGACGGTTGTGGTGGGAGGGCGCGTCGATGCTATGGGATCGAACGCGCGACTGGGCAAGTCACAATACCTGGTTGCGGAGGCTGATGAGAG
>Ga0209169_10000685_pt1 | contig 20785 bp, 16 predicted proteins | sample HubBroMetageWRM4_FD_188346 | JGI IMG/M metagenome (GOLD analysis project Ga0209169, IMG submission 188346) | Warmed soil microbial communities from the Hubbard Brook experimental Forest, New Hampshire - Hubbard Brook CCASE Soil Metagenome WRM 4... | ecosystem: Environmental > Terrestrial > Soil...
AACTGCCTTCAAAACGGTGGTCTCTTCCCCGCGGCTCTGCAGGACGTATCCTCCGGGCTGCGTCACTCCTCGGCCGAGGATGTAAACCATTCCAGCGGGCGGGACATTCACAACATCTCCGCCTTGGACAAGAATATTAAACGTCGTGTTTTCTGTATTGAGCAGATCTTGCAACTGAATTCGAATCGTTTGCGCTTCAGAATCGGATCCGCCGTTCGTCGTGTCGGAAATCGGTTTGACCACTTCTCTAAACGTCGACCGTGTAACCAAGATCTCGGTTCCCGCGTTATCGGAGATTCCACCGGCGTTCGCAATGAGCTCGAGCAGCGTCGTTGGCCGGACCACTTGGTAAGTCATCGAATGTCCCACTGCTCCGATAATGGTCACCGGCTGGCTCACCTGCTCTTTAACGAAGACAGAAACCTGCGGGTGAGAAACCAAGCCGCCCTGGCTGAGAATATCTTGGATCTTCTGCTCCAACTCAAAAGGGGTGAGGCCAGCCGCCCTGACTCTTTCGTGGATCAGCGGAAAACCAATCTCGCCTGAAACACTGATGCGGACGTCTCGGGAGAGCTCCGGTACGTCAAAGACTTCGATATGGATTAGGTCGCCGGCTCCCAGCGGGGTGTCCACGATAGGCGATCGTGTCAGGTTGGCCAGTTCTTGAATCCTGGCGTTCGTCTGTTGCGTGGTCTCATCCTTATTTTGACCGTAAGAAGCCTGCACGCTTAGTAGAACGCACAAAAATACCGTGAAGACAGGCTTACCGAGCCACTTCATCACGTAACAGAACGACCTCAGCATGACACCGATACCCCCCTCAAATACTATACCAGGGCCCGCGTCTGTCAACGACGGGAATCCTGTTATGTTGGTCCGGGGCAATAGTTTGCGCCCGTTTTGGGACGCGGAGCCTCGACAGCGGTTCGACGTTCGGCTGGAAGCACCCACGGTGCGAACGATACAAAACCAAGGACTTTGACAAACTGATCGGACACAGGCCCAGTGGCTCGGGGTGGGCGAGATGAGGCGCCCCAAGGGCAATCTAAGATTGTTGGTGATTCGCCCCTTACTCGTCGCCAAAACCGCTTTAACCAAGCGTTCAGACAGCCAACCGGATCTGATCTAGGAATGTGTGCGGATCAGGGTAAGGGAGACAGCTCACGACGATGAAGGCGTTGGCGTTTCGCTGGCGCCTGCGAAGGGAGGGGAGGCGAGGTGGCAAGGTATGTTTGCAGCAGGAAGAGCAGCGCATTCGCGGGGATGTGAAGATTGAAATCGACGAAACTGTGTACCAGAAGCCCGCAAAGCGCGGCGATCGCGCCCGCGTGGAGCGCTCGCGAGAAATGGCCTTGTTCGGCCGTGAACGATTTTCGCCCTTCGCGAAACAGCAGCCAAAGAAATGCTAATCCACAGAAACCGCCTACGAGCCCCGTTTCAGCCAGAGCTTCGATGTAATCATTGTGTACATGATCCACAACGTAACCGTCGTAGATGGTTTCATAGCGCGGGTACACGCTGACAAGCGCGCCCAGGCCAGCACCTTTCATGGGGTAGTCAAAAAAAACGTGTTCCGCGCCGCGAAACATCGACGCGCGGCGGACCAGGGTCGCATCGCCAGCCCGCGTGGTCGAGAATCGCTCGACTGCTACGCCTGCACCTAACCACAAAATCAAGATCACAGCGCCCAGGGCGATGGCTCCAATCGCAATGATTCTCGGACTATCTCGTCTTCGGGTGCGCGCCAAAAGAGCGAGCACACCGATCTCAACCGCGAACGATACGATCCCGCCTCGTGAGGCGGCTAGTATGAGTGCACCGATAGGAATGATCGTCAGCAAGCCGACCATCGGGAACAGGTCCCGGCGCACGCCGCGGAAAACGAGCAAGGACATCCCGACCGGCACCGTGAGCTCGATGAAACCGGCAAAATGATTGCGATTCACGTAAGGGCCGAATACGTCGCCCCCTTCACGAAGTTGGCGGAACCAGTACACGGTCCCCTCGGAAGTGAAATGCTGAGCGATTCCGAACAAAGCGACGAAAAAACCTAGGATTATGAGGAACCATGCCACCATTACCAGGTCAGCTCGCTCTCGAAACGCTTGAGCGCATAGGAAAAAAACGATCCAATACGCGGCGAGTCTCAGCAGTTCCAGTCGAGTGTGGAATGGATTCGCAGTCCAGCGAAAGATGAGTTGGACGATGCCGAGCATGAGGAAGCCGCACAGTGGCCAGTTGAGCGGACTCCATCGTACGGTCGCTTGCTTGTCGCGGTAATAGATAGCGGCCCAGCAAACCAGAAGAATCGAAGCTCCGATCTCAAGGACCGACTCGGACCATACTTCGACCGCACCGAACGCGAATACGCAGAACGCAAACAGAAACAGCAGGCCACCGCGCGTTACTCTCATCGTGAAGAGCTTCCCTGGTCTGGCGGGGATGTGAGCGCGATGTCTGCGATCCAAACTGTGCCGTTCAGTTTGTTGTCAAAGAGCCTGCTGGGAGTCCGCAAGAGTCCCAGCAAAAGGAAGTGGGTGGTAGGCGGGCTCACGAAATCCAGCTCTACGGCAGTCCAGGGATGCGAGCCAGTCAGATTTTCTGATTCCAAATCGAGCGCTCTATCGTGGTTGGGATCGCTAATAGAGAACCGGATCCCGCTTTCCGTACTGATCTCCTCCGTCCGGATATAAGCATGAAAGTGGTAGGGATGGCTCGGTTCCACGGCAATATACTGAGCGGGCTGAGACAGCCCTAGGTTCGTCCCGCCGTTGAACTGTAATCGCGCCGATCGCACGCCGAAGGAAGCGGGGACGCCATCAAAACTCATTACAACGCCGATATGCGCATTTGACTGCCAGCGCCAACCCAGGCCTCCATCGTCGAAATCGCGCGAGAACCTGCCATCGCACACCAGTGAATGGTTCGCAGGCTCGTCGCGGGGGATTCTTGCTGCGTCGAGCGCTTCGATCCATACTCGCTCGGCGTCTGCGGAGCGGTCTTCTTGAATCAGCTCATCGAGGAAAGGGAACGTCCGCGGTAAGGGAACCGGCTGTCCCAAGGAAACGAGTCGTCGCCAGACCGAAAGCGCCGCGTCGATTTGGTGAATAGACGCGAAAAAATCGAGAGCCTGCATGTAAGGATCCACACCCGTGGGCAATACTTGATCGAGCACAACGTTAACGTCGTGGCTGGCTCGCCAAACGCGAGAGACGGCAAGTCTGGCCAAACGCGGATCCGATTGCACGGCGTGGCGCATCTCGGCATAGGCCGCGGCTGCCTGGTCTTGACGCAGAAGAAAATTCCCGTAATTCCAACTCACTTCAGCGGACAGCGGGTAGGCGTCACGCGCCCGGTCGAACGCGCGCTGCGCGTCGACCAAATCCCCACTGGCTTCATAGGCGCCCGCAAGGTTCATCCAAAGAGTGGCTGAGAGCGGATCATCCTGAACAGCGCGCTGATAATCCGCTAGTGCCTGCTGCGGGTCGGCATTCGCGAAATCGAGCTGCCGGTGACGGCCCAGCAGGTCCCAGGCGTCGGCGTTTAGAGGTTCGAGCGCGGCGCCGCGCTCGATCGTTTCCAGGTGAGTGGAATGGATGCGGTGGTCCGCCAGCCAAACTCTCGCCGCCTGGTAGGAGAGCAATGCACTGGCCGCCAGCGCAATCGCCAGAATTGCTGGTCGCGCCGGCGAGCCCTGAAGTGTTGGCTGCACAGAGCGGTAATGTCCTATGACTATCGGTAGTTTCGCAAGGCCAAATTCAAATTGCGCGGTGCGCAATTCTATGGAAATCACGAGGCAAAGCGCGACCGGAACCGTGCGGCGCAAGCCGCGCCGTCATTTTACGCCAAAGCGATAAATCATCCCAACCGAAGCGCGGTAATTTCCCTGGGCCGTACCGCCGTAATTGCCGGAATTGATCTGGTAGAAATTCGTGTGTTCGTAGTCGAGCTCGATTAAGCGAATGCTCCAGCGCTTCTTGAATTTCACGTCGAAGCCCCCTCCAGCCATCCACGCCGAGGCCCAACCCCAATGAGCAAACGAATTGAAACCGCCCTGGCTCTCTAAGTCGTAACCGGAATAGGCCGGGCCGCCCAGCACCTCGCCGAAGGGAGTGATCTTGTGGCGGTGGCCGAGAGGATAGATGCGGGCTCCGAACAATAAGGTATAGATCTGCGTGTTCCCGTTCACGCTGTTGATGTTGTAGGCTCCGGAAAGATCGGCACCGACGCTCAACCAGCGGAAAATGCGATAGTCCGCGTACATCGAAAATCCATTCATGTTCAGGCGGAGGCTGTCGGCCTGCAGCAGGGATCTGTACATGTAGCCGCCGCCCAGTTCGAAATTGGAGCGCGAAGGTTTCTGCAGGTGCGGTTTCGGGATATGCGGAAAATGGGGCTTCAGGTCTACCGGCTCGGGACTGACGGGCATGGGAGCAACCGGCAAAGGACTGAACAGCGACAGCTCTTGGGCCGAGACACGCAAGCCGCAAATTGCCAACAGAAACAACACTCCCGCTACCTTTTTCATCAACTGCGTCCTCCAGAAATGGCTTCGAATTTCTTGCTTTTCATTGTGCGAGTTTTCAGATGCGGGCGGCCGGCAATACGTTGGCACGCGGCGGCTCACTAGGATAGATGGAAAGGCGCGCAAAGTGTAGTGCTGGGCGCAAATCATCTGACAACGAAGGCGGAGGTTCGCGGCGCCGATTTGTCACAACGAGCGGTCGCGATGCAGTCCTCCCGCAAAAAAAAAGGCCGCGCGTCCCTAAAGATAGGGCGCGCGGCCTGAAGTGCATCTGAGTTGGCTGTTATCTGGTGATGGTTACGTTCACCGTGATCGCAGTCTTGGTGACGCCTCCCGAGGACGGCGTAATCGTGAGGGTTGACGACTTCGATCCTCCTCCACCTCCGCCGCTGCAACCTGCCACGAGCACGAAGACCATCATGGCTCCGAGCATGCCCAGGCGCGTGCGGATGCGCCGGACTTCGGGAAGCATGAAGAGCAGACCAATTGCCAGCATGATGAAGAGCACCTGCCGCAGCAACGCCGATGGCGGTACCTTCATCGATTGCGGTGGCACGATGAAGGACGACGCCGTGATGGCGCCGCTTACCGTGGCGCCGGGAGCCGGCGCTGCATTCGTGGTTGGCACCGAGCACGAAGTAATCAGCATTCCAGGAGTGCAAGTGAAAGCCACCGCGCCTGTGAAGCCGCCTAGTCCGGTGACGACCACGGGGAACGAGCCCGTTGCGCCCCTCGCCACGCTGATCGCCGCAGCAGAAACCGAGAAGTCCCACGCCGTGCCGTTCAGAACCACTGTTTGCGGACTTCCGTTGGCAGAGTCGGTAACTGTGATGGCACTGGCAACGGGGCCCGGTGTGGTGGTTGCGCTTGGATTGAACGCAACAGTCAAGACGCAAGTGGTGCCACCTGGCGACACCGTCAGTACGACGGGCAGCGTCGGGCAGGTGGTGTTTGTGATGGTAAACGGATCGCTGGCCGGAATCGAAATCGCCGAGACGGTCAGCGGGGTAATCGTGCTTGGGTTGCTGATCGTGACGGTCTGGGTCGGGCTCGTGGTGGTCAGCAACTGGCCGGCGAACGTCAGGTTCGTCGGATTAAATGTGATGGCCCCTGCGGTGGTGCTGCCGTTGCCGGTGAGCGAAACCGTAAGCGGATGGCCGGGATCGAAACTATCCGGGGTTGAGAGCGTTGCAGCGTTTGGACCCACCGCAGACGGCGTGTACGTTACGCCTAAAGTGCAGGAAGCGCCTCCCGGAAGCGACTCACCTACTGTGCAAGTTCCCCCGGCGGATGGAGCAGTGAAATCAGTACCGCTGCCAACGCTGGGCGTGATCACGACCGTCAACGGCAAGGTGACTGGGTTACCAGTGTTGTTCGTAATCGTGAAAAAGAATGGCTGTGTGGCTGTGCCGACCAGCTGTGTTCCGAAATCATTGCTGGCGGGCGTGATCGTGATCGTTGGCGTCAGCGGCAAATCGGCGATGAAGGCATTCGTTGCTCCTGCAGCACCGAGGCCCGTCTGAAACGCTCCCGAGGAAGTTAGCATGTCGGGAGCCGTCATATAGCCGGCGATATAAGCGTTTGTGCCGGAAACGGCGATTCCCTGTGCACTGTCTGGAGTTGTCAGGGTGGCGTTCAGCGTTTGGCCGCCGAAGTATGTCGAGTAGACCAGATCAGCCAATCCGCTACCGTTAGGGCTGATCTTGGATACGAAGGCTGTGCCATTTGGATTGTTACGCGTTTCCTGCAAAGCTCCTTGCGTGATGGGAAAATCAGCTGAAGCTGTCAGCCCCGCTACGTATGCGAGGCCTGCTGAATCGGATGCAATCGAAAAGCCGGTGTCGCTGTTCGTGCCTCCCAGAAAGGTGGAGTACTGCAGCGTACCGGTCAGCGTGTTGAGCAGCGATACGAAGGCTACTCCGCTCGTCACAGCACCTGCCGGAGGAATGGAACCGGCAGTATGTGGGAAGTTTGTCGACGAAGTCGTGCCGGTGACGTAAACAATCTTAGTGGCAACGGCTGGAACACCCGTTCCCAAATTCACGCCAAAGGCAGCTTCCGCGCCGGGATTTCCGCTCAAACAGTGCGAGTACAGCAGGGCTTGCGCCGTGGTATTGACGACCGAAACGAAAGCCGAACCGCTACCGTTGGCTCCGCATGCGGCACTGCCGGAAATCGGGGCGCCTGCGACCGGAAAATCAGTCGACATCGTTCCGCCGACCAGATAGGCGTCGGCGGTGGCATCGGTCGTTACCGCTTGCGCAGCGTCCGCGAACCCGAACAGGAAGCCGCTGCCGGCGCCCGAACCGCCGATGTACGTCGAGTAAAGCAGACCCGGCGTTCCGGACACTGTTGGATCAAACTTCGATAGAAACGCATTTCCCGCGGCGCTGGTTTGCCCTGCGGTAATTGGCGTTCCTACAACCGGAAAAGTTGTCGATTGCGTAGCACCGACGACATACACCTTTCCGCCCGCGTCTACCGCGATGCCATTTCCTATGTCGTTCACATCGCCGCCCAAGTACGTGGAGTAGGCGAGTTGCGCAAGGCCCGTGGCCGAAGGCGCAATTACGGTCACGAACGCCGCTGATGCGGCAGTGACGCTTGCTGGAGCGGTGCCTTGATACGGAAGCACGGTTGTACTGAGCGGGAAATCGGACGATGAAGTGAAGCCCGTCACGTAAATGTTCGGAGGAGTAGCGGTGTCCACCGCGATCGCGTTGCCTTCATCCCCAAAGTTGGCGTTTCCGCTGCCGCCCAGATACGTGGAGTAAAGCAGCGCCGTACCGCCCGGGTTCAGTTCCGTAACAAACGCTGCGCCCTCCGCGGTGACCTCCGATGGCGGCCCCGCAACCGCATTCATCTGGGGAAACGCCGTCGAGAACGTCTCACCCGCAATGTAAGCGTCACCGGCCGCGTCTAACGCGAGGCCTAGTGCAAGATCGAAAGACTCGCCGCCAATGTAGGTCGAGTAGGTCAAAACTGGGTCAATGGTGAGAGGCTGCGAATGATCGTAGGCAGCGATCGCCAGGCGAATTTGGTGATCGCTCGCGATCGTATAGTTGCCGGCGATTTCCCGGCGCTGGCCGTTCACTTCCTGGTAGACGACCGGCTTCTGCAGCGCGACTTTGCCTCCCCCCGCGCTCATCATCACATCGCCTTGCGAATTGAGTTCGAGCTTGCGCGCGCCGAAGATACTGAGCGCGATGGCCTTGGGGTCAGCACCTGGCGCGACGATGAAGTCGTACTCCAAGCGCTGCTGCCGTCCGTAGAAGAGCATGTCCACGCCGGGATAAATTCCCTGGTAGCGCACCGCTTCGTAGGAGGGAACGTCCGTATGCCATTTTTGGGGATCGTTGCCGATGAAGTAGTTTGTCTTTCCGGGCAGCTGTTTTGTGCCGGCGATTTCCGCCGCAGGATTTGCGCCATCGAAATGCATGCGCAGAACCGAAGTCTTCACCGCGGCATTGGGTTTGTGGTGCATACGCATTGCAACGGGTGACGAGAGCTTGGCGGATTTATCGCTGGCGGCAGCGGGCTGGCGCAGCGTGAGGACTGCCTCCTGGTTGGTCAGAAACAATTGGTAACTCTGACCGTGCGCCAGATACCGAACTTCTGGCGCCGTCTGGCCTTGGTTGGCTTCAAACGCGAGCGGCAGCGTGCCGTATGCGTTCTTCCAATTTTGCTTCTGCGCGGCGCTGAGCGGAGCCGCGGACGGTGCCGAGGCTGCTGTATGATTGCTGGCAACGAGCTGGGATGAATGCGCGCGGTGGTGGATGTGTACCGACAAAAACAAAGCAAGGGCGGCAATGGGGATGCCGGCCATGATTCCTATTCTCACTAGCGGGGATTTCGTCTGCATGGAGTTTCTCCTCAGTTTATTTTTTCAGGAATCTGTTAGGCGAGCTAAAAGGGATAGTGGCAGCGGTTGGCTTGATGGGGGCTGGGAAATTTGTAATTTGCGAACAAGTGATTACCCACGGTCTCTGGCGAACACGCCGAATCGTAAGGACTGGACACGCCATTTGAGCGTGGATGGTAGCACAGCTCGGTTGGACGGGAAAACACAGGATGGCCGGATATTCCACTACATGGTATTCAAAGAGCTAATGTCCCGGAAGGGTACATAGACGCAAGGTAGTTGCGGTCAGCCTAGGCGCGCGCGGGCTTGAAGGCGCTTCGTTTTTGCGCCTCGCTGGTCAACAGATCGCAAAGATCAGGCAGCCGGCCGGCGTCCTGGTGCGCGCACAGCAGGCGAACGGGAACGCTCGGGGCCAGGCGCGCCAGAATTTCGAATTCTTTCGCGCGCATCTCGCTATCAAGGGTATTCGTCGCAAACGTATTGGCCACCAGCGCCAGGAAGGCCCGCTGTGGCGTGAGCTCTTCGATCAATGGTGCGGGATCACCGCGACGGTCCCCCAGAATATAAATCGCTGCCAGTGGCAAAGCCTGTTGCGCGAATTGCAAATCCTGTTTTCCCAGGGAAAGGCAGCGCTTTTCGTAATTCGCGCTAAACTGCGGCAGCGCTTGGGCGGAACCGTAGAGCGATTCGACGGACTCGGGCCAAAGGCATAGATATGGGTACGCCGGATGAATGAAGAATGAGCCATTGCGCTCGGCGAGTGTGACCACGTCGTCAGACAAGATCGCGTGTCCGCGCCGAGCCAGTGCCGCAGCCGTGGTAGATTTTCCGGCCCCCTCGGATCCCACGAACGCCACGGCGTTTTCCCCAAACGCCGCCGCGCTGGCATGCAGGCAAGTAACCCCGCGCAAACGCAACAGCAATCCGAGAACGGGCCCCAATAGATAAGTCGCCGCGTCTTCGAGCGTCAAATTGGCGGGCCAGGTCGCCCACACTTCGGCGCCGTTGCGGTCCAGCCAGAATTGCGATCCATCGAAATAGGCGAGCCGCAGATAAGGCGAGCCCGCAGCCTTCCAGATTTTCAGAGTCGGCTCGCCCGCCTCATCCTTGTAGGAATTGGCATAGCTTAGCTCTTCGGGGCCGCTGGCAATTAGGGCCTCGCTTTGCGGTGAGGCATTTAAGTGGACCGAGACCCCGAGATCGCTTGTTCTATCTACAGATGCTGACGCACGTTCCGGTTGTAAGGGAATCAATTCAGGGATGGGAAGATTCGAGCGCAGCAAGAGGCCGAAGACGGCGTAAGTGAAATTCAATGCGGTCAACGAGGGAATTCCAATTGCAACCTGGAGCGGCCGTCCGCAAACATGCAGTCATTTGTCAGACGGGCCGCCACCTTACATCCGTTCGAAAAGCTCCAGTCGATTGCGTCGCCGGCGCCGCTAGCACGCCCCTGGATCGTTGCCCTGCTAAACGTGCGTTTTCGCGCGCGGAAATCGTCCTCCGTCGCCATTACTTCGCAGCCCGATTTTCTGGGTCAATTCCCGTACCGTACCGTACACGGTTATGATTGGAGATGAATACGGCTTCTTATTATCCCGTTTAACGGGCTTAAGCATTGCGAACCTCCGCACGCAAGTTATACCGGACCTTGCGCGCTGACTGCAACCAAAAGTTAAGACAAAGCGGGCGAACGTCGGAGTGAGCGCGTTCGGCGCTCGTTTCATTTTGAATCCCCGCGTGCGCCGTCCGATCGACGTACGAATCCATCTGCGCGTCCCAGGCTATTTTATCCGTCCATCCCGTTTGCGTTTGTCTCAAATGTGTCAACAAAGGACTGCCGGCCAAAGGCGTCTTTCGCCGGATGCGTACCTTTTCAGGCAATCGCCCCGCCACAACCTCGCGCAAGAGCTGTTTTTCGAAAAATAAAGGGAAGGGTGGAAGCGCCAGCAGGAAATTCACCACTCGCAAATCCAAAAAGGGATGGCGTACCTCGACGGGACAGCCGGTGACGCCCGCGTTTTCGTGTTCGAACATGGCAGACCAGTGTGGCAACGAGAGCGATGCGTGCGCCTTGGGCAGTACGGGATGCGGGCGCGCTGCCGGGAGCTCGCTCCATTCCCTGGCGCGGTCCTTCAGGTTCAGGCGACGCGCAAACTCCGGCACAAGCCAGCGCGGGTACACCGGCGCGGTGGGATCTTTTCCGAACAACCCCTGCATTCGACGCCTCAGCCCGGGGACAACGGAGGGCCGAAGCCGAAGATAGCGGGAAGTTTCCCGAAATAGGCTGCCCCATTCCCGGTTCCGTACCAGATCGCGCGTAAACGGCCACATCTGAAAGTGCATCAGGTTGTCCGGGCCTTCGCCGGAAAGTACCACCCTGCAATCGACTGCAATCCGACGGAACTGGTCAAACAGGCCGGCAAAGAAGGGATCGTCAACCGGTTCGGGCGAGCTTACTTCCGGGTCGTCCCAACGTTCGAAGGGTTGCAGCCTGTCCATCGGAATGCACTGCAGCGGAATTCTGAGAAACTCGGCCACGCGGCGGGCATGTTCGCGGTCCTGGTCTGGAATCAGCGATTCATAGACCACGGTGTAGGCGCGTAAATCCAGGGTGGCGTCGGCAAGCTCGCGCGCGGTTGCCGCGATCGTCGCCGAATCCAAGCCTCCGCTGAGTAGAATTCCCACGCGTTCCACGCGGGTGCGGTCCGCCACGGCCGCCTGCAGCAGGATCTGAAAATGTTCCACGTAATCTTCCGCGCGTCGGTAGCGGATGCGGCCTTCGGTAGGCGCCGACCAGTAGCGTTGGATGCGCAGCCCTTCGGAGTTGACGGTCATCGCATGCGCGGCGGGCAGGCGCCGGATGTCACGGAAAGTCGTGGTGGCAGCGTCGCAATTCAGGCCAAAAAGCAAAAAGTCGCCGATTGCGGCGTCGTTCAAATCGTCGGAAACGTCGGGATGCTGGCGCAAGCAATTCAGCGTGTTGCTGAAAAGAAAGCGCTCACCCAAGTCGGAATAATAGAAAGGCTTCACTCCGAAATGATCCCGCGCACAGAAAAGCAGCTTCTTGCGCGCGTCCCAGATCGCGAATGCGAAATCTCCGCGCAGATGTTGCACACAGTCCGCTCCCCAGGCCGCATAGGCGCGCAGAATCAGGTCGGAGTCGGTTGTCGTGCGGCTGGCGGCGCCGCGGCCTTGCTGCTCGAGCTTCTTTTCCAGTTCCTCGCGGCAGTCAATGCGTGCGTCGGCGGTGATCCACAGTTGGCCATCCAGGCTCGCGGGCTGCCGCTCGATTTGCGATTCGCGCGTGGTGCGCAGCATGGTTTGGCCCAGGCCAATCGCGCCCTGCGACCAAGTTCCGCGCCCGTCCGGCCCGCGCTGCGAAAGAAAATGCGCGAGAGCCTGCAACAAGCCGCGGTCCACCGGCGCGGCGCTGCGCTCGAAGATGCCCACGATGCCGCTCACTCTGTTCGCGCCTCCAGGGGCGAGATTGGACCATCAAATGGGACGAAGTGAAGGTGCTCTGCGCCCGCGTTGTCGAGCGCTGTGCCCTCCACTTCCACCCACGCGTGCGCTTCGAAGCGGTTGAATTCCTTGCGCGCTCCGATGCGCAACTCCGCTGAAATCCCGCGCCGCCGCAGCAGCCACCACAGCACCAGCGACTGCTCCAAGCAATTGGTGCGGAAGAAAACATTCCGCGCCGCCGCGGCCGCCATGCGCGCGATCACTTCCGCGGACTCTGTTTGCGGAGCGTCTTGCTGGCGCGCCGTGGTGTTCGCCGATGGGGCCAGATGCGCCAGTACGCTCTTCCAGCGGCGAAAGCCTGCAAGCCGCAAACCCAACCACGTACCCAGAAGTCCGCCCGCCGCTTGCAGCGCGACACCGCGTTCATAGCCGCCGAGCCGCCAGAACTTTTGCCAGAGTTGCATCATGCTTGCCTTAGCGGCATCGCAGCCGCCATGGACGAAAATGCCCGCAGTGTCATGTTGAACCCGATTGCCAGAACAAAGTCGCGCTGTTTACGCTCCGGCTGCCGCGCCACGAATTTCGATCAGCCCTTCGCTGCGCATCGTTTCCAGCAGCGCCAGCAGATCGCCTTCACAGCGCACCTCGTCCACCTCGAATTCTTCCAGCAAGGCGTTGCGCAATTCCGTGACGCTCTTCGGCTGCTTCAGCAGATGCCAGACACGTGTGCCCACCGGATTCATTCCGTAGTACACGCTGTTCTTCAGATTCAGGATCGCTGATTCCTCGCCGAGAGGACACGAGACCTGTTCCGATGCAGCTACGACAATCGTATGCAAGGAGAGAGGTGCGTCCATTGCGGCCGCTCCCGTGGAATTGGGCTGGGGCATTTCTTCCGCCAGCCAGCTCGGCGGCGGAAGCCCGGTTCGGCACACACGCTCTGCGTTACCGAATCGACCTGCTCCATTCTACTGTCAGTCGCGCCGAACAGCAATGGCAGAACTGGATTCGCGCTGGCGATATCAGTTATAACGGCTTAATGCCTTCGCCTGCGATTTGCGTCGAAGCGCTTGAAAAATATTTTCCGCCAGCACGAGCCGGCTGGCGCGCGCTGCTGCATCCGGTCGCGCGCCCTACGGAGCGCGCTCTGGCGGGGATTTCCTTTTTGGTGCAGCCAGGTGAGGCTGCAGCAATCGTCGGGCCGAATGGCGCGGGTAAGTCCACGTTGCTGCGCATTCTCGCCACACTGATCCTCCCCACGCGCGGCCGCGCGGCGATTGCCGATTGCGACGTCGAGCGCCAACCTTCCGGCGCGCGACGCCAATTCGGCTACCACACGGGCGGCGACGAGGGCTTCTACACTCGTTTGAGCGCCCGCGAAAATCTCAGTTTCTTTGCCGCTATGAACAACATGTCCCGCGCAGAAGCGCGTGCGCGCATCATGCTCACCGCGGAACGCATGGGTATCGCCGGGGAGCTGGATCGCCAAGTACGCACTCTTTCCACGGGTATGACCCATCGCCTGGGCCTGGCGCGCGCAATGCTGCACCAACCCGCTGTGCTGCTGCTCGATGAACCCACGCGCAGTCTCGACCCACTCGCCGCCGCGGATTTCCGGCGGCTGCTGAAAGACGATCTGGTGCGTCAGCACGGCACCACGCTGCTGTTCGCTTCGCACACTTTGAGCGAAGTCGCAGAGATTGCTGACCGTGTGCTGTTGCTCGAAGCAGGGCGCATCACGGCTTATGATTCTCCGCGTGGCCTGTGTGCCGCGACTGGGGCCGCAAGTCTGGGAGAAGCGATCACGCGCTTGGCCCGCCATGCCGCGCCCGCCGAGGTCCAACCATGAACCTGGCGGGTACGGTGCGAAAAATTGCCGCGTTCTTCGCGCGCGATTTCGCGATTGCTCGCGGCTATCGCGGCGCGTTGCTGCTGGAAACGATCGAGGCTCTTTTCGGCGTCGCGACGTTTTACTACCTGTCGCGCTTCGTCGAAAGTCCCGAGCTGGCGCGGGCGCTGCCCGGCGGCACCAATTATTTTGCGTTTGCGCTCGTCGGCTTCGCGTTTTTCGATTATCTCAGCGTTTCGTTCACTGCGTTTGATGCCAGCATCGAGGAAGCGCGGCAGAATCGTACGCTCGAGGCGCTGCTGGTGACGCAGACTCCGCTCCCTGTGATCCTGGCGGGTTCGGCGGTGTATCCCTTCACAGCTTTGGCGCTGCGCACCTGCGTCTATCTTGCATGGGGCGCACTGCTTTTCGATTTCGCGCCGCGCGCGGCGAATTGGCCGGGGGCCATCGCAATTCTGCTCGCGTCCATTCTGGCGTTTGCAGGTCTGGGAATTATATCGGCCGGTTATTCGATTCTTTTTAAGCGCGGCAATCCCGCCAAGTGGTTGGTGCTGGGGATTTCCGGCCTGGTTGGCGGCATGATGTACCCGGTGAGCGTGCTGCCCGGTCCGCTGCGATTTTTAGCGCGCCTGATTCCGGTCACTTACTCACTGGAGGGAATGCGCGGGGCGCTTCTGGGCGGCGCGGGCTGGCGTGAGTTGTGGCCCTCGATCGCGGCCCTGCTTCTTTTCGCCGCGATCCTGATCCCGGTATCGTTCGTGATATTCGCCTGGGCGCTGCGCCGCACCAAAATTACCGGCACGCTGACCCATATATGACGAGGTTCGCAGGGGAGCGGCTTGTCGCGCAGAAATTCAGCGGTCAGCTAAACGAAAGGCTTCGCACCATGCGTAGCTAGATTAGAAGCACCAACCGAGCAGAGCTGTGCGGAGGCGAACTACTGCGCGGCAGCGAGACGGCGCTTTGCGAACAACAGCGCGACCATCCCTGCGCCGATCAACAATAGCGATGAAGGTTCAGGGGTCGCAACCGACGCGATCGTCAAAGTGTATCCCCCGTCGCCGCTCATATAATCTTGTAGCGGAATATTTCCGGCGACGTCAATCATGGTCGGCGTCGCTTCGCTCCCGCTGGTGAACAAGGAGATAGTAGACCCGTCCGGGTTGATGAGGTCGAACACGTCGCCTTGGTCGATCGACAGTCCTCCGCCTTGGGTGACGTCGTAAAACATGACGTACCCACCGGGATCTCCACTTCCGTTAACCATCAAATCGATCGGCGCCACTTGGAATCCGAAACCCGGATCGACATTTTCCGGGGCGATGACGGGATTGACCGAAAGGTAGAACGAAGCAGTCGCTCCGCCCGGGCCAGTGAGGGAGTAGTACAATTCCGGGCTACCGTCGGCTCTCGCCACGCTGACGGAAATAAAAGCAAAAATGGCAACCACTGCGGCGCTTCGTAGAACTCGTCTCATCTTCCCATCCCTTTTCGCTCGTCCGAGTGACGATTGCTCACCTGGCACTGCACCATAATAGTGCAATCCACGCTCCAGCTGCTCGTGCCGTAACTCTTTAGATATCAGCGTTGATTTCGGTCTGTCCCTGATGCGAGGCGAAAACTTTTCCCAAGAAAGGCAAATTTGCTTCTGATCAGGATTGGACTTGACCCTTTACTATGAGCCGGCCTTGCGGCTTGCTACGGAAATTCGCGGGCCGGCATCGCCAAAGCTTTCACTCGCACTTGTGGCACGGGGCAGGGTGCAGTAGAGTTTTTGCATGGGCGAACAGGCCGGCGCGATGAAGATTCCGTTGTTGGATCTGCAATCCGAATACGCGGAGTTGCGCGATGAGATTCTTCCGGAGCTCGACCGCGTCTGCCGCAATTCATCGTTCGTGCAGGGTGAAGAGGTCGAGGCTTTCGAGCGCGAGTTCGCCGATTTCTGCGGCGCCAAGCACTGCGTCGCGCTGAGCAGCGGGACCGCGGGGCTGCATTTGGGCCTGCTGGCTCTCGGAGTGCAGTCCGGCGATGATGTGATTACCACGCCGAATTCTTTTTTGGCCACAGCCGAAGCCATCACTTATTGTGGCGCGCGCCCGGTGTTCGTGGATATTGACCGCTCCACTGCGAATCTGGATCCCCGGCTCATCGAGCGCTGCATCACGCCGCGCACTCGCGCCATTCTTCCTGTGCATCTGTATGGGCGTCCGGCGGACATGGACCCTATTCGTGAAATTGCCGCGCGCCGCCACCTGCGCGTCCTAGAGGACGCGGCGCAGGCACATGCGGCACGCTATCGCACGCAGCGCGTCGGGTCTCTGGGCCTTGCGGCCGCATTCAGTTTTTATCCCACGAAAAATTTGGGCGCTTATGGGGAGGGCGGCGCGCTCACGACGAACGATGACGCCATCGCGAAATTTGCCCGCGCCGCGCGCTCGCATGGCCAGACCGCGCGTTACGACCATGAATTTCCCGGCTACAACTATCGCATGCAGGGATTTCAGGGCGCGGTGCTGCGCATCAAGCTGCGCCGCCTACACGCCTGGACGCAAAAGCGCCGCGAAATTGCCGCACAATATCGCCGGACGCTCGAAGACGCTTGTCTGGAAATACCGCAGGACGATCCGCGCGATGAATGCGTCTACCACCAGTTTGTGATTTACGTGAAGAACCGCACTTCCGTGATCGCCCAACTTGCCGCGCGCGGCATCGATACCGCCGTGCATTACCCCAAGCCGATCCACTTGCAGCCCGCGTACTCCTCGCTAGGCTATCCTGCTGGAACATTTCCCAATGCCGAACGCGCCTGCGAACGCGTGCTGAGCCTGCCGCTGTTTCCCAGCATGACTGCCGAGCAAGTCAATTACGTCGGCGAGTCAGTGCTGGAAGTCGTCGGGAAAAAATAAGCGCGCTCGCAAACATTCGGTCGCTTTCCAATACCAGCGTCGAGTCACGCGTAGAGCTGCTTAGGATCGCGCTCATGTCCCTGCGGGAGCGCGACAAGTATCTGTGCGGACCTTGTAGAGCCGGACCGCAGGAGGGTCGGTGACGATTTCGCGCATATCGCGTTTACTGACCCAATAAGTCAACCAAGCGATACGAAATTTGGCGTTGGGATTCTTGCGACCGTGCTATGTTTTCATGCGCGGTTCTCTGGCAAGCACCTGCACGAGACAACCATATCGGCGAGAACGGAGGCAGCGATGAGCTATTTTGGCCGGCCTATCGGGCTAGCACTGGCGGTGGCGCTCTCAACCGTGATTGCAGCCGCAGCACTGCTTCGTGATCATTCGGCTGGAGCCAGCCAGGCGGTCGCTGCCTCAGGCGCCGCCGTGGAACCGGCGATCCTCTCGATTGGCACTCCGGTAGTCGCGAAATTACTCAACGACCTAGATTCAGGAACTTGCAAGCCTGGCGATCGCGTCGAAGCTGAGGTGACGCGGGACGTTTCTCAAAACCACAAGGTTGTTTTAAAAGCGGGCGCTCGCGTGATCGGACACGTCGTGGCACTCGATGCGTCCTCGGCACACAAAGCGGAGACCAGGATGGCAATTTCGTTCAAATCAGTCTCGATGAAGAGCGGCGAACAGGCGCAAATTTCCTTCGTCATCCAGGCACTTGCGATTGCACCCCGGTTAAAAGAGAGAGACGAGATTCAAGGTGATCGACCAATGGAGGCCGCCGCTATTATTGCAGCCACTGCCGGCGGTAGCATCGGGGGGCCGCTCCCCCAAGGAAAGCTTCGACCGGAGGATTCAGGCGTGTACGGGATTGCGGGGCTCACCCTCGCCGTGATGACAACTGAAACGGGTTCGCAGTTTCCCGTGCTGAAATCCGCCAGCGAAAACATTCGCCTCGCGAAGGGAACTCAGATAGTCCTCCGCGTCGCACAGAATTAGGCTTATGCATTGGCAGGAACCAATGACTCGATCGCAGAGAACGGTTTCGCTTCAAGATCAGTTCAGAAAGACGGAGTAGTGAGCTTCCAGTTGCGTTGCTGCCCGCTTTTTCGTCCTGTGGTAGGAACGAACCAGCCATTCACCAATTGCGAACAACACGGAAATGAAAAAAGCGGCAAATAGGTACCGCCTCGCTTCTGTTTTCAGAATTGCTTGGTCAAACCGTTCCCACCACGCCCCGACAAAGAAGACCGACAATAGAATTGAGATGGCGATGGCAGTGCCCAAGAGCAGAAACGCCAATCGGTCCCACCAAGGTCGTCCACTGTGCGAAGTGTCCTGCGATAGGCCAACGTATCGCAGCGACTGCTCAGCGAGTTGGGAATCGGTCAGCGCTTCGGCGACGGGCAACATTCCCGTCACGAGCGAGGATAGTTCTTGTATTTCCTTCGACACGCTGGTTTCCGAATCGGACTCGCTCGTGGCGTGGAAGAATGTTTCGCGATGGGCCAAGAGCCAATGGCTGCCTGCCTTCAGGCTGATCCCGCGAGGCCACTCCCGAGACAAGATTGCCGCGCAGCGGCCCGGCGTGAAGAATTGTTCGATTAGAGCGCCGTTTTCTCCCGTCAATGCAAAGCGGCTTTCGAACTCAATCTGGCCGGGCAGAGAGACTTTCCTCCACCATCCACGACCTAGGAAGGACACTGTGCGAGTCGGTTTCAAATCGAACTTGGGAAACGAACGGCCGTCAAAGCGGTAGCCCACCCAGTAGAGATAAGAAGTCCGGCCTTTGGAAAGGTGATGAACTTCCTGAAAGGAGAAAATCTGGACGTGCGTATTCGGCCACTGCAAGCTGTGCACGATTGAGTTTGGGTCAATCGTGAACTCATCGGCGAGTTCCTTCTGGTAGGGGTTCCCTCGCTCCCAGAATTTGCTCCCCATCGCTTTCGCCGATCCTCTTAGTGCGGCCGCGCGCATATCTCTGGGGGTCTTCCGCAGGATTGAGGAAAATCTCCACACCCATATAGCGAAGGCAGCTACCGAGCCAAAAGTGAGAAATTGAATGGCGTCAAAGTGCATGACTGTTACTTCGATACTATTGATTGTAGGCGAAATTGATCCCTCTGTGAGCCAGATGGATCATGCGATGTGTGGGGAATACAAACACGCCACAGCCGATTGTCTTGTCAAGTACCAAGTTCCGGCTGCAAAGCGTCTGGGGAAAGACCCCCACATGGAAATTAGGACGCCCCGGTGAGAACCGCCATTCGTAGGTGGTTGCCGGTGGATTTACAACGCTTCGTGGCGGGCGTTCGGCGGTTCGGGGGTGTCGCGGTTGGCGGCTTGGGTGAAACCGGCGACGTTGCCGGCGCCGGCTACGCTGGTGGCGCGTTCGCGCAGCATTTGGGCGAGGCCATCGAAAACTTTCGAGCAGGAATCGCGCAGTGCCTGGTCGGCCGAGCGCAGCAGCGACTCAATGCCATTTTGCCCGTGCTCGTTGAGACGACGGACCGAAGCCATGACCCAGGAATCGGCGGTGGTCTGCAGGCGATCTTGGAATTTTGCGGCAGCGTCGCCGCTCACGCGCTCTAGCTGCGCGGTCCACTCGTTCTGGTGGGCGTCTCGCTCGGCGCGAAAACCCTCGAGCGCCGAGGCGAATTCCTGGCCCAGCGCGGCGCGACCTTCGCCGATGCTGGTTTCCCACTGCGACGCCATTTGGGCGCGGAAACGCTCGACGGACGAAAACGCGTTCACGTCCAGCTGGTGCAGAAGCTCTTGGGTGGCGCGGTCAAATTCCTCCGACCGCTCGCGCCGCGCGGTTGCGGTGGTGGCTGCGAACTGTGTTGTCTCGCGTTCGGAGACTTCGTGCAGCAACTTCCCGAAGGATGCCGCCGCAGCCTCGGCCGCCCGATCCAGTTCCGTGCGTGTGTGCTCCGTCACTTCGCCGGCAATGCCTTCGGCTCGCGCCCGGATTTCTCCCAAGTGCGCCGTGGACTGCGCCGCAAGCTGCGCTTCGAATTTCTGCGTCGCTTCCGCGCTTCTTTGTCCAAATCCGGCTTCGGCGGTCACAAAGGATTGTTCTACCAGCGCCTGCAAGCGCGCGCGCGCTTCCTGCTGCAGCCATTCAGAAGTGTGCCCGATGGACTCGGTCGCCGCGTGCGACGCGCGCACGCCGCTCGCGTCCAGTTCCTCGGACCACTTCGCCAGCGCATCCTTGCGCGCCGCTTCGAAGTCGGAATGCAAACTCGCCAGAGTCGCGGCAACCTGCACGGCAACTTCGCGCTGATTATTTTCCGAGACCTGGCGCAAGCGTTCGCGGTGCAGCCGCAAGCTATCTTCCAGCTGCACTTCGCGCGCAGCCAGTTCATGCACGAGCGCGGGAACGCGTTCCAGATGCGGCGCGAGTTTGGCTTCAGCTTCAGCCACGGCGCGCTCCTGGAACTGGTGGCTCAGCGATTCCAGCGCCGGAATCGCCCGCTGCGCAACATCCGCCGAGAGATTTTCCATGCGGCGATTCATTTCCGCCGTTTGCGCGTCCAGAATTCTTTCCAGACGTCGGTGCAGTTCGTTCACGGTATCGTGACTGGCGGCTTCCAACTGCGCCGAAAATTCTTCCGTGCGACTGGCCACTTGCTTTACTTCCGCCAGCGAGCTGCGAGCCTTCAGCACTTCCTGCTCCAGCGCAGACTGAATCGCCGAAAATGTTTCGCGCGCCTCGGCGGCTGCGTGCGCGAAGGGCTGGCGCAGTTCGCCAAGCCGTTCCGTCATTTTGTGCTCGGCGTTGCGCAGCACTTCCTGCGAACGTTCCGAAAGCTGATCGACCATACGATGCAGATTATTATCGAGCGACGATTGCAGCAGCTCGTTCCATTGGCCTTGCGCTACCGTCATTTCCAATTCCAGGCGCTGCCGCCAGAGGGCCACCGCGCTGTCCCGCACCGCGATTTCTTCCTTCGAGGGTTCGGTGGACCGAGTCGAACGCGCGGCATCGGCTGCTTCGAGTTGCAGCAACACCCGCGCCACTTTGTCAGTGGCTTCCTGCGCATTGCTGCTTTCAGCGCGCAGCGTTTCCGCTTGGCGAGCGACCTCGTCCAACAATTCCCGCGCCTGCCCGAATTTTTCCTCGAAACCGGATTGCAACGCGCCCAGCGCTTCATCCTGCTTTGCGGCCACTTGCGCGAAGAATT
>Ga0209169_10000686_pt1 | contig 20759 bp, 17 predicted proteins | sample HubBroMetageWRM4_FD_188346 | JGI IMG/M metagenome (GOLD analysis project Ga0209169, IMG submission 188346) | Warmed soil microbial communities from the Hubbard Brook experimental Forest, New Hampshire - Hubbard Brook CCASE Soil Metagenome WRM 4... | ecosystem: Environmental > Terrestrial > Soil...
GGCCATCTTTCGGCTGATCTCGGTGAAGTCGGCCTTCAACCAGCCGACGCTGGAAACTTCGATCGTGCCATCCGGCGCGATCCAGAAGATGCTCGGGACGTTCGTCAGGCCGTAAGCGTTCGACACGGGATAGGTGTCCCTCTCGTCGAGCAGCACGGGGAAGGTGACGCCAAATTCTTTGTTGAATAAGGCGGTCTTCGCGGCGTCGTTCTGCGAAACCCCTACGAGCGTCACGTTCTTATGGCCGTAAGCCCGATATAACCGCTCCAGAAACGGAAACGTGTACTGGCAGGTCGGGCATCCAGCCTTGAAAAACGCCAATATCACAGGGGTGCGCGCCAGTTCGTCGCGCAGCACGAAGCTCCTGCCGTCAAGCGCTTTCAGTTCAAATGCGGGCGCTTTGGTGCCCGCCGTCAACGCCGCCATCGGTCGTCCTCCCGTTTGTTTTTTCAGGATGTTCTGCAGCCAGCGCATATGGCCTCGCTCTGACCTGCCTTCATTCTAGATGATCCGCGAGCGGAAAAAGCGAGCGACCATAGGTCCGTTGCCGCTCGCCGCGCTTCGTCGATTCCTTCAGAGCATTTCCCCCTTGCGCAGAATCTTCCGCGCCAGACCCGTAAGAGCAACATGGCTCAACCGCTTCACGGGAATCCATTTTCCATCCTGGGGCGATGGTGCGGCGGCGTGCCAGACCCGCACCTTATAGTCCGTCACCGTGATCGAATGGCGCAGCGTGAGGGAAGGGGTACCCGCTCCATTCAGGCCGGGCAGCTCGGGCAACTCCCACATACCCGGCATGAGGGATGCGTCTGGCGGCCTCCGTATCAGAAAAACCTGTCCATCTCGGCGATCCAAAGCATAGTGAATCTCTCGCTTGTTCTGCCTCGCCGGCTTCGACATTGGCGGCATTTCTCCGCGCGTGACGCATAGTTCGACCACCGGACAGGTCAAGCACGCCGGTGCGCCCGGCGTGCACAAGACCGCGCCCAACTCCATCATGGCCTGATTGAAATCGCCGGGGCGTTTGGCTTCGAGCAGATCGTTAGCGGCTTGCCATAACTCTTCTCCCGCAAGCCGTTTCCCTGATACTCGCTGCAACACGCGTTCGACGTTGCCATCGACCACAGCGACTGCTTCTTCGAAGGCGATGCTGGCGATCGCCGCTGCGGTGTAGCGGCCCACCCCAGGCAGTGCAAGCCAGCCTTCGGCCGTTGTGGGAAACTTCCCTGCGTACTCTCGCACTACGACCTTGGCTGCGGCGTGCAGCATGCGCGCCCGCCGGTAGTATCCCAGGCCGCTCCAGGCTGCCAGCACGCTCGCCTCGCGCGCCGCAGCGAGCTTCTTTATCGTAGGAAAGCGCCGTAGAAATTCCTGATAGTGCTCGATCACCGCCGCCACCCGCGTCTGCTGCAGCATGATTTCGGAAAGCCATACGCGGTAGGGATCGCGGTTCGCGCGCCAGGGCAGATCGCGCCGATGGTGGTCATACCAGGCGAGCAGCTGCCGCTGGAATCTCATCTTCTCGCCCCACAGCACCGACCGTTTACCTAAAGTCATTTGCCTCGGGCCGCCAGTCCCCTGTGCAGGCTGCGATTCTAATTGATTGCGGCGATGCCTACCGGTTGCTCTCCCGTATGCCCCGCCATTGACCGGCGACCCCAAGCGCGAAATAATGGCTGGGCCTGGCATCCGCAACATTCGCGTGAGTTCATCCACGCCCAGCAATATCGAGGAGCATTATGAACGACTTCAACCGCAAGGTGGAAGACGCGTCGGCGCGTGTGAGCAAGACGGTCGCCGAAGCTGCCGAACGGATCGAAAAAGAGATTCCCGAGCTTATCAAGTATCTGAACGACGAGGTCGTGCCTGCAGTGCGGCAGCACTCGACCAAAGCCCTGCGCACGGCGAGCGTAAAGCTGATCGAACTGGCCGACTACATGGAGCGACAAAAAGCTTCACAAAAGTGAGGCTGTGCACCGCGGCCATCGCCTCTTGTCCCGTGATTCTGACTCTGCTGCTCTCGATCTTGCTCCTGCTGGCGGGATGCGGTCATCCCAAGCAGGCGCATGTGGACATGCCGCCGCCACCTGCCGCGGCGACCGAGCCGCCCTCAACCGAATCGCCAGCTACATCCGCTCCCACGATCGCCGGGAAAAATAACCATCCGGCGGGAACCGGAGCTGGCAACAAAGAAAGCACCGCCGACCTTGCCGAGCCTGCAATTCCCGCAGGCTCCACGCCGCTGGCCACGGAGATCGGCCGGGCCAGTTGGTACGGCCCGCCGTATCACAACCGACGCGGATCGAACGGCGAAGTCTACAACATGAATGCCATGACGGCAGCGCATCGCACACTTCCTCTGGGGTCGATCGTGCGGGTTACGAATCTGAAGACCGGCCACACGGCTTTGGTGCGCATTACGGACCGGGGTCCGTTCATCCCCGGCCGGGTTCTCGATTTATCGCTGGCCGCGGCGCGCAAGATCGATGTCTACCAGCCCGGGGTTGCGGAAGTGAAAGTGGAAGTGATGCAGACGCCGGCGCCGCTGGACGCGGGTGGAAAGTGGGCAGTGCAGATTGGCGGTTTTCCTGATGAAGACGTCGCCGCGAAACTCGCCGATCGCATCACGCGCCGCTACCGCACGGCGAAGGTGCTGCGCTTCGCCAGTCCTGCTGGCGACTGGTGGTTGCGGATACGCGTCCTCGGCGACGATCACCAGCGTGCCCAGGAACTTGTCGCCGAAACCGAAACCGCGGAGGGCGCGGTGTTTCTTGTGAGGCTGGATTAGGGCAGTGGTCAGTGATCAGTGGTCAGTGATCAGTCTTTTAGGATCTGAACACTGGTCACTGGCCACTTTTCTGCTATGCTCACGCCGGAGTTTCCCATGACCGACGCCACGAGCGATTGCCTTTTCTGCCGCATTCTTCGCGGCGAGATTCCTGCCAAGAAAGTTTATGAGGACGCGCACGTGCTCGCCTTTGAGGACATCAGCCCGAAGGCTCCCACGCATGTGCTTATCATCCCCAAGAAACATTTTGCTGGATTGAAAGAGGCGCAGGCCGACGACGCTGAAGTGATTGGCCGCTGCCACCTGGCAGCGGCTGAGATTGCACGCCAGCGGAACATTGAGCAAGGATATAGGACTGTGCTCAACGTGGGTCCGGGAGCGGGACAGTCTGTGTTTCACCTGCACGTCCACCTTTTGGGCGGACGTTCTCTCAGCTGGCCGCCAGGGTAGGAGAGCAGTTCTCAGTTCCAGAGTCCGCGTTCACTTGTCTTGCGCCTTGACCCGGCGCGAATGTAATTACAATGTAATTACTACCGGAAGGAGTTATATGCGCCTCGCACTCACCCGCATCGGCAACTCCCGCGGAATCCGCATTCCCAAGCCGCTCATCGCACAGTGCGGTCTGGGGGACGTAGTGGAACTCCGCGTTACTCCTGAGGGCATCGTCATCGCGCCGCATCGCGCGCGACGCGAAGGTTGGAAGCAAGCCTTTGCCGAGTCACGTCCAGTAGAGCGGGAGATGCTGCTTCCGGACTTTCCGAATGCGTTTGATGGCAGGGACTGGAAGTGGTGAGCTATCCCCGGCGGGACGAAGTCTGGCTCATCGCACTCGATCCGTCGAAAGGCTCACAAATCAAGAAGACTCGACCTTGCCTCGTGATTTCCCCTGACGAGATGAACGAGCCTCTGCTGACTGTGCTGGTGGCTCCGATGACGACCACGGTGCGCAACTATCCCACGCGCGTAAATCTCACGTTTCGGACCAAGACCGGGCGGATTGCCCTGGATCAATTGCGCGCGGTGGATCGTCAACGCCTCGTCCGGAGACTGGGAGTGGTGTCGACGAAGACTGCACGTGAGGTTTCCAGCCTTTTGGTGGAGATGTTCGTTCGTTGAGGAATGAAGAATAGTGAGCGCGGGCCGGTTACGCTGCCGGCATTCCGCGGGCAGGAGTGCCCGCGCCACACAGTCCGCTCTTGATTCTACTGGCCACTGACTTACTGTACTGTCGGATTCTCGTCTTCCGGAGCTCCGTGGCGGCGCAGCAGTTGAGGCAGGTTCTGGGAGAAGGCGGAACGGGGCAGAACCATGTCGCATCCCACTTCGTGAGCCTTCTGTTTCAGATCGCCTTGCACGTGGGAAAGGAATCCGATGATCGAGGTTCCCTTCTTCAGTTTTGCCTTGAGCTTGGGAATGAGCGTGAGTGGTTTGGCGTTGGCGTTGTTGAGGTCGAAGATGATAAGAGAAGGCTTCTCTTCGCCGTTCTGCTCCATGCGCTCGGCCAGGTCTTTGTCATTCTTGGCGAACTCGACTTTGACGTTGAGTTTGCGCGCGGTCTCTTGAATCTTGGCGGCGAAGAACAGGTCGTCGACGAAGGCAAAGATGCGCGAGTTGGAATCTTCGCGCAGTGCGGGCAGGGGCTCGGGATCGGCGGGCGCAAAAGGCGCAGCGAAGCCGGGACGCTGGCGGCGCGCTCCCTGGCCGTTGTTGCCGTTGCCGGCCAACGCGGCGCGATAGCTGTGGTCCATGGGCGCGGTGTAGATGCCATCCTGATTGTGGCGCGCCTGGCTCGGTCCGGCGGGACGGGGCCCGCGGGGATTGTTGGGGCGGCGTCCGCGACGCCGTCGGCTTCTGCCTCCACCACCGGAGGGTCTTCCTTGTCCTGGTCCTTGTCCTAACGGTCCTGCGTTCATAGTCCTCTCAAACCTGCTGGGCCGGGTTTCTGACCCGGTGCAGGGCTGCAAAATCTAACGATGTCCGGTTCCCCATGGGTTGCGGCAGGCTCTCACAGCGTTGGCGCACAGCCACTCTTCTTGCGGGCCTATCCACTTGCTCAGTCCACTACTCAGTCACAGCTGTCAACATCAAGTTTCGCGAACGCGTTCGAGGAGGGCACGGCCCACTTTCCATGCGGAATTGCGGGTTGGCTGGAACGCAATCGCTCTTCAACCGCTCTCTGGTGATGCAAACTCGTACTGACAAAAAAACTAAATTTTGCGTATCGGTTATCCGTTATCGGAATCCGTCGCGCCGCCGGGAACGGCCTGGGGCGCGGAAGGCCCACGCGGGAACGAGGCCAATGAGAACAAACCAATGGTACTCGTCCCTGCGCGGACGCGCAAGGGGCAAAGTGGAAGCCTTTTTGCACAGGAGGACATGACTGTCAGGTGGTGACGGCCTGAAGTTACACGGGAGAAAAAAGAGCGCTCCGCTGATGCGGAGCGCTCCTCGTCTTATTCAGCCGACTGCGTCTGCTTACTGCGTGACGTTGAGAGTAAACACGAGTGAATTGCTGACCGGGTTCGCGCCGCCGGTAGTGGCGTTGACGGTCACCGTGTAGGTTCCAGGAGTCGACCCCGGGTTCGGCGGGGTGGTGGTGCCGCCGCCTCCGCTGCCGCCGCAAGCGCCCAACCATAACGTGGAGAGGCCGAGAACTACGATCAGGCTGAGCAGGCGCACGCCGCGAGTACGCGATCCCGCAACAAAAACAACTCCGAACAAGCCGGGAAGCAGCAGAGCATAGAAGATTCCGCCGCCTAAGGGCCGGCGCAGCTGCGACGTCGGGGCAATGGTGCCGAGGTTGACCGTGATTGCCGTCGCATTGGTGGGCTGGGTGCCGCCAGGGCTGATTTGGCAGGAGATTTCCGCAGTAGTAAGGGAAGGGCTCCCGCTGCAGGTGTAGGTGAGCGGCAAAGCCGTGGTTTGGGCGGTGCCGGAACCCACAATGAAGCCGGTCGTGCTGGTAACGTTAACTGACACCGTGGCTGTTCCACCCACCGCTACGGGGAAGGTGCTAGCGCTGTTTTGGGTTGCGAGGGTGAAGGTCTCGGTGGTTGCGGTCACGGTCAGGCTGACCGTCGCGGTAGTGCCCGATGAATTAGTGGGCGTGATGGTGATCGTCGTTGGGCCTGATGGCGCCATGTTGGCCACCGTGGAGATCGTCATCGTGGTGGTGGGGCTGTTTGAGCCAGTGAAGGTGACGCTCGGAGGGTTAAAGCTGCACGTCGCGCCTGTGGGCAAACCCGTGCAACTGCTGGGAGAGAAGTTTACGACCATGGCTGTGGAACCAGCAATTGGGGCAACAGTGACCGTGGACGATGTCGACTGTCCGGCCGAGACGGGGCTCGGACTCAGGTCGCTTGCGGAAAGTTGGAAGTCCGGCGCGAGCGATGCCTTCCATGCCGTAAGGAGCTTGCTTGCGTCGACAGACCCGAGACCGGTGACTTGGTCGTAACCTACGCCGGCGCTATAGCCGTACTGGTGCGGGGAACTCGCCGGGCAATCCGTAGTGCCGGTTTCGCAAGGCACGATGTTGTTGCCGGTCGTCACATCGTGGAAAGCTGTGGGACTGCTGACCACCAAGCTATAGAGAGTTGGATTGATGTTCCCCAATCCCGCTGATCCCAGAGACTGGTTGAGAACCGCGAGGATGCCGGAGAAGGTCGGGGCAGCGCAGGAGGTGCCGCCGGCCAGGTAAATTTCGCCATCGGCATTCACGAAACCATCAGTGCAGGTTGATACGATCGCGCCGCCCTGTCCGTCTTCGCTACAGATTAAATAAGGGTCGTGATAGGGCGACGCGTTCATCGCGAGATCGGGCACATCGCGCGCACCGTCGGCGGGTACGCCGGTGCCGGTCTGCCAGGTCGGCTTTGCGAAATAGATGCTGGCGCCGCCGCCCGACGCCAGGAGACCACCGTTCTCAACAGTGTCATTCCACCCCATCTCCGGAATGTAGGAAAGCGCCGAATCCAGGGTAATGGCACCACCGGTCGTGCCTTTCCAGTAGGTGGTAGGGTTCGCATTCCCACCGGTAGCCGTGCCCTCGGCGTCTCCGTCGAATTCGTTCCCTCCCATGGCGGTCACTTCGGGAATAACGCCCGGAACATCCACGGCCAACCCGCCGGCGGCCGACGGGCTGTTGGTTGCATCGCAATCGGCAGCACCAGCATCTCCCGAGGCGGCCATAATCGTCTGGCCCTGGATGTTCGCCTCCTGCGCCCATCCCTGCACTTCGTCATCGAAGCCCTCGCCATTCGCGGCTTCGCAGGCACCGTAGCTGATGCTAATGATGGGGGCGTAGTTATTGTCGACTGTCTGCTGAAGAGCGTTCCATACGCTGTTTCGGCGGGTGGCGCAAGTGTCGCCACTGGTGAGGCCGGCGTAGACGAAAATGACATTCGCATTCTGGGCAACGCCGTTGGACCACTCCAGGTCAAGATCAGACTCGCCTTCATCGCCGGGGCAGCGCGTCGGAGTCGAGTTACTGGGATAGAGGATGTACTGCGGGACCTTCGCAGCAAGACCTGCCGCACTGCGGAAGTTGGCGAGGTCATTCGCGCTCACGGTAGACTGCCCTACGACTGCGATCGTCTGGTTCGTGCCATCGAGGTCCGTGGGAAGGTCGTAGATGGTGGCGAAATCGCCTGGTGCCAGGAAATGGTCGCCGGTAGAATCGGTGAAGTGCGGCTGGGCCCCGGTTAAAGGTCTCGATCGAAATATCGCCCGCGGCTTGGGGCTGAAGTTGTGAAGATTTCCGACCGCGAGGACCAATCCAGCAAGCGCGGCCGGCACCGAAGGATTGGTGGCGTTGGCAAGATGGATCTCGCTATCTACCAGGTAATTGTGGATCTCGGTGCGAAAGGCTGTTTCGACCTGCGCGATTGTCCCATCAAATGAGATTTGGTTGCGGCTGTTGGCGATTGAGGTCACGGTAAAACCCTGGGCTTCGAGCCATGCGACGACGCGATTGACGTCGTTCCGGGTCATTCCGAAGCGGTCGGCGAACTGTGCCGGTGTGAGCCATTTGTGGTAATTCGGGGACGAGCGATCCTGCTGCTGAGCCAACAAGTTATTAAGGTCGGCCTGCTGGGCGGGGGAAGGCCGGAAAGCCAGCGTTACCCCGTGCAGTACCTTGCCACTGTCGGCGAGGCCAAGATCGAAACGCGGCTGGGCAAGGCTATGCACGTTGCCGGTGAGCGCCACCATCTGGCCGGAATTGATCGGTGCGGTGATGCGGTCGGGTTGCTGGGCGAAACACAGAGTTGAAGCTAGAAGAGGTAAAAGCCACATCCGAGATCGCATGACACACTCCGTCTGCCTTGAGGTGCTTGGTTTTGAGGTGCTTGGTTTTTAGCTTATTGGCATTATTGCTGGTTTGATTGAATCTTACCCGAAGAAAGTTGTATCCGGGGACGCAAAGGTGTAAACCGCTGCCGGACGACGGTAACCGGAGTCACGTTCCCAGCAGGTTACGGGGATGCTTGGCGAGTCCGTGTTCCTGCGCCAGAGATTGAGGGGGACGGAAGCAAGTTCGTCGATCGGGGGCGGCGACCGGAGGGCATCCGAAAACCGCTCTACTTCGCACAATCCGGGCGCAGGCAGCTTGCATCCAAACTTCAGGATAGAATCTTCTGTTTGAATACCACGCAGAGAGGAATCATGCGCTCTTTCTCTTTCTCGTTATCGTTCTCTTTAGCCGATCGACTCGCCCTCGTCACATCTGCGATTCTGCTGCCTGCGGCGCTGTTGCTGGCGGCGGGCGTAGACACCAAGTTCCACAACGCTCCGGCGTCAGCCCAGGCAACGAAGAATCCTTACGAAGGCCAGGAAGCGGCTGCGACGGCCGGAAAACAGCTTTACGCACGCAATTGCCTGTCGTGCCACGGAAAACTGGGAAAAGGCGCGGGCAATGTGCCGTCGCTGGTGGACGGGAAGCTTGATTCCGTCACGCCCGGCGAAGTCTTCTGGTTCATCACGCGGGGCGACAAAGATAATGGGATGCCTTCGTGGGCGTCGCTGCCGGTCCGGCAGCGCTGGCAGGTCGTTACCTATGTGAAGTCGATGGGAGCGCCGCAGACTGCGCAGGAAGCAAGCGCGCCGGCGCTAGTTGACACGAGCACCTCGAAACTGAAAGCGCCGCCGCCCACGCCGCCATTTACTGACTTCCGTTATGAGAAGCCGGGAACGGTCCACAAGATTACGGTGGGCGATCTGCCGCAACCTTACGCCACGCAATCGGCCGATAACGGTCCGGAACTGGTGGCGCGTCCGGAAAATGTTTGGCCGGTGGCGCTGCCTGGATTCAAGGTGGAGTTGTATGCCGCGGGACTCGACAATCCCCGGACCTTGCGCACGGCTCCGAACGGCGACATCTTTCTTACGGAGAGCGACCCTGGGCGCATCCGGGTGTATCGCGGGATAACCAGCGATGGAAAGCCCGAACAGTCGGCCGTTTTCGCCAGCGGGCTGAAGCATCCGTACGGCTTGGCGTTTTATCCTCCCGGACCTGATCCGCAGTGGCTATACGTGGGCGGCACCAGCGAACTGGTTCGCTTCCCTTATCACAACGGAGATCTGAAAGCGAGCGGCGCCCCGGAACATATTGCCGATCTACCGGATACAGGCGGGCACTGGACGCGAGCTGTGGAATTCTCTCAGGATGGCAAGAGAATGTTTGTCGCGGTAGGCTCGGGATCGAACATAAACGACCCTGACTCCCATCCAGCTGAGAAGGACCGTGCCGACATTCTGGTATGTGATCCCGCGAACTGCAAGCTGAGTGTGTACGCCTACGGCATTCGCAATGCAGGAGGCGGGATTGCAGTGAATCCGCAGACGGGCGAGCTCTGGTGCTCGGTAAATGAGCGCGATGCTCTCGGCGACAACCTCGTCCCCGACTACATCACGCACGTGCAGGAAGGCGGATTCTACGGCTGGCCGTGGTGGTATATGGGCGGGCATCAGGATCCGCGGCATCAGGGCAAGCATCCGGAATTGAAAGACAAGGTGATTGTCCCCGACGTACTGCTGCAGCCCCATAACGCATCGCTTGAGTTCACCTTCTATCAAGGCCAGCAATTTCCCGCAGAGTACAAGGGAGACATTTTCGCCTCCGAGCACGGCTCCTGGAACAAGGCAGTACGGGTGGGCTATGAGGTGGTCCGCGTGCCCTTGCACCAGACCGGCCATGCCAGCGGCGAATACGAAGACTTCCTCAGCGGATTCGTGCTGCCGGATGGCAATGTGTGGGGGCGTCCGGTGGGCGTAACGGTGGCTCCGGATGGTTCGCTGCTGGTCAGCGATGACGGTTCAAACTCGATCTGGAGAGTCAGCTACGCGAAGTAGCGCCGGGGTCATCCGCGCCTCGTGCCGATGTATAATCCGCCGATGCAAGGCATCCCGTGGAGCACAATTGCGCTCGGTTCTCTGTTGTTCGTCTCGGCCCGCTCAATAGGCGGCCAGGACGTGCAATCTCCGCAACCTGAAAAGTCGAAGCCGCCTGTCAAAATGGAGCAGCGTGGGCGCATCCTTGGCATCGGCGGTGTCTTCTTCAAATCCGCTAGTCATGATCAGATGCGCGAATGGTATTCGAAGCATCTTGGACTCTCCGACAAAGGCCAGGGCGCGATGCTTCCGTGGCGCGAACACGACGACCCGCAAAAGGAACACGTTACAGTTTGGACTGTCTTTCCCGCCTCCACTAAGTATTTCGATCCTAGCCCCGCACCGTTCATGATCAATTACATCGTGGACGATATGGATGCTTTGCTCGACCGCTTAAAACAAGAGGGAGTAAAGATTGACGCCAAACGAATGGATGAATCCTACGGTCGCTTTGCCTGGATCTATGACCTGGATGGGAATAAAATTGAGCTCTGGCAACCGCTGCCCGCAAAACCCTAAGGGCCTTGCGGTGCGCCTACTCAATCGGTTTTCTGTGGCTACGGTCCCGCAGTCGGAGAACGGCCGGAACGAACCTCACGAAGAAAGAAGAAAGAAATGGTGGGCGCTATAGGATTCGAACCTATGACTTCCACCGTGTGAAGGTGACACTCTACCGCTGAGTTAAGCGCCCAACCCTTTTCTATTCAAACATCAGTGCGGAGTTCCTGCAACCCAGGCGCCCAATGCGAGTGGGGCGGAGAGGTGCGTTCAGGCTGCCGGGGGCGGGGTTTGGACGTAAGAACAGGGCGTGGTAGCCTATGCTCGGCAGGGGCAGGGGCGGGTTCGCGTCCGCCGGAACCCGTGTCCAAACTGACTCTTGATGCCGGACGAAACCAGGCCCCTTCGACCCACCGTATCCTCCTCACCTGGAGGAACTTCCGGGGTTTCGTCTGACCAGGATAGCGAGCAACTTTCCCCTCCAGACCGGGTTCAAGATAGTGTGAGCACTGCCGCCATGGACGGGGGCGTCCTGATGGCGTCGCTGGGGCCGCGCCCGGCCGGTGGTTTGCAACCAGCGATGGCCGGCGCCGAAAGCTACACCGACGCCGAAGTGATGCTGCGAGTGAAGGCGGGGGACCAGTCCGCCTTCGACTATCTGGTGCAGAAGTATCGTCGGCCATTGGTGAGTTTTATGTACCGCATGGCGCGCAACTCGGCGGCGGCGGAGGATCTGGCCCAGGAAGTTTTTCTGCGAGTATACCGCTCGCGCCAGACCTACGAAGCCAGCGCCAAGTTCACCACCTGGCTGTATCGGATCGCGACTAACCTGGCGGTGAACCACGCGCGCGACACACGCCACGAGCGGCCGGAAGTAACCGTCAGCCTGGACGAACCGGATGAGGAAACGGGCACGACGCTGGATGTAGCCGACAGCACGATTTCAGCCGAAGAGGTTTTGGTGCGGCGGGAGCGGATGGTGGCGATCCGGAGCAAGGTGGAGGCCCTGCCGGAGCGGCAGAAGCTGGCAGTGATCATGCACAAGTACCAACAGATGGATTACAAGCAGATCGCCGAGGTGTTGAAGTTGAGCGAGTCGGCTACGAAATCGTTGTTGTTCCGGGCGTACGAGACTTTGCGGGAACAGTTAAAAGAATTTCTCTGAGGAAGCAGCATTTTTGTTTGATTGAAGTGACGGGGCCAGAAGTAACAGGGCTAGAAGTAACTGGGCGAAGAGAAAACAAGGGAGCATGGTTATGAAGTGCGAGGAGATTCGCGAAATGATGCCGGACCTGGCGTCCGGTCTGATGGGGATGACACCGGAGATCGGCGGACATCTGGCGGGTTGCGGCGCGTGCGCCGGCAAGATGGAAGAAGTGCGGCAGACGATGGCGTTACTCGATGAGTGGCGTGCGCCGGAGCCGTCGCCGTATTTTGATGTGCGTCTGCAGGCACGGCTGCGGGAAGAAATGGCCAAGCCTCAGGCGGGATGGCTGGCGTGGTTCCGGCGTCCGGTGCTGGCAGCGGCGCTCACGGTGCTGATGGCGATTGGGGTGGGCCTGTTCTTCTCCAAGGGCGGCAATTTCTACAATCCAGGCGGGGGCGATTTGGCGGAGGTCGAGTCGCAAACCGGGCCGGGCACGGCCGTAAGCGATCTGCAGGCTTTGGAAAAGAATCACGATCTGTATTCCGACTTCGATTTGCTGGATGACCTGGAAGTGCAGCACGATGTGCAGGCCAATCCGTAAGGACGGAAGTGGACGAACAAGGACGGGAAGAATGCGGCGGGGGAACTTCATGACGCGATGGATAGCGACGGCTGTGCTGGCCGTGGCGACCGTTGTGGTTTCTCCGTGCCTGGCGCAGCACAAGAATTTCCATCCGGTGCAGGGACGGCCGTCGGCGCCAAATCAAAATCATCCACAGCTTCATCCGGGAGGGCATGCCGGTGACTGGCTGCGCCGGTATAAAGGAATGTCTCCGGGCGAGCAGGAGCGCGCGTTGCAGAACGATCCCGCGTTCCGGCGTTTGTCTCCCGAGCACCAGCAAATGTTGCGGCAGCGGTTGCAGCACTTCTCGAGCCTTCCGCCTCAGCAACAGCAGCGCATGCTGGACCGCATGGAAACGTGGGAACATCTGACGCCGGGTCAGAAACAACAAGCTCGCGAAATATTTGGCCACATGCAGCAACTTCCACCCGACCGGCGGCGCATGGTAGGCACAGCGGTGCGCGATCTGCGCGCCATGCCACCGGAGCAGCGGGAGCAGATCATCGATTCCAAGCGCTTCCGGAGTGTGTTCTCTCCGGATGAACGCGATATCATGCGCGGCGCCACCCGGTTGCCGCTCGCGCCTCCTTATGGCAGAGCTGAAGAATCCCCGGCACCCGAACAATAAGAGTTCTCAGTTGTCATTTTCTGGTCTCTACTATCTGTCCCAAATGCCATCCCAATTCATGGTCCTTTAACAATAGGGCCTAGTCCGGATGCTATTATCTGGAACTTTCGAACCCTAAGGAGATGGCAAGCTATGGCGCCAGATGATCCCTTCCACTGTGAAGTCGAAAAGTCGAAAAATAAAGATGAACGCGGGAATCAAGTGACGATTGTGAAGTGTCACGGCAGGCTGGTCGGGGACACCACAGGTGAGATGAAAGACGTGGTCAGGCCCCTCATTCTTCTGGGCGGCCGCATCGTTATCGACCTTGGTCATTTAAGTTATCTCGATAGCGCGGGACTGGGCGCGCTGGTTGGCCTCAAGGTGTCCGCGATCAATCAAGGCTATTGTGTACTGGAACTTGCCAACATGACTCCTCGCGTGCTGGAACTGCTGCGCCTCACTCATTTGACGCAGATGTTCTCGTCCTAAGGCAGCGAGCAAACAGGCGACGTGCGGTGCCGCTGTTAGTGGAAGATTTTCGTCGAAGATGTTAGTGGAAATCGTGCGAAACGGTTTCGGCCTTTGTAACGAACAGGGGCAGCACGCGCTCCGCCTTGACGGAGATCACGTTGTCCTGATTTTGAAGAATTCCTTCGATGGCCAGGAACCGTTCTGAAGTCAGCAGCAGGCGGTTGCGGTGAAAAAGATCGGGCGTGATGATCGCGTTGGCCACCCCCGTTTCATCCTCCAGACTGACAAAAACAAAACCTTTCGCGGTGCCCGGACGCTGGCGCGTGATTACGCAGCCTCCGATGCGAAGACGTTTGCCGTTGGGAATATCGCGCAGATCGCTGGCCCGGCGAATGCCCATGGCATTCAGCCAGTCGCGGCGGTACGCCATGGGATGCGGTCCCACCGTAAGGCCGGTACCGTGGAAGTCGGCAACCAGGCGCTCTTCGTGGTTCATGGGTTGAAGCGGCGAAGGCGAATCGGGTTCAGGCAACTTTTCCAGCAGAGGCCCGGAACCGCGTACAGCGCGTTCCACCTGCCAGAGAGCATCGCGGCGGTGGAGTTTCGAGTACTGAGTACCCGGTACCGAGTACCCAGTAAAACCTTTGTCATTCCGACCCCCGAGCGAATGCGAGGGGCGGAGGAATCTAGGTACCAGGTACTCGGTACTGGCCACTGCATTCAGCGCTCCGATTTCCGCCAGCGTATTGAGCTCATCTTTGCGAAGTTGTGGAACGCGGCGAGTGAGATCGTGAATAGAAGCGAACGGAGCAAGCATGCGTTCGCGCACAAGTGCCTGAGCAGCCTCCTCCCGCAATCCGCGAACATAGCGTAATCCCAAACGTAGCGCCGGCGTCCCGCCGGCTGTCGCTTTACTGGGTACTGGGTACTCGGTACTCTGTACTGCCTCCAACGTGCACATCCATTCCGAGCAAGTCACATCCACCGGCAGCATTTTCAATCCATGCCGTTGCGCGTCCTTGACGATCGTCGCCGGAGAATAAAATCCCATGGGTTGGTTGTTGAGCAGGGCGGCGGTAAACGCGGCCAGATAATGGCATTTCAAGAAAGCGCTGGCATATGCGATCAGCGCAAAGCTGGCGGCGTGCGATTCAGGAAATCCATAAAGCGCAAAAGATGTGATGGAAAGAATTATTTTCTCTTGCGCCTCGGACGGAATTCCATTGTCCGTCATGCCGGAGCGCAACCTGGCTTCAATTTCTTTCATGCGCGCTTGCGATCGCTTGAAGCCCATGGCGCGGCGCAAGTCTTCGGCTTCGCCGCCGGTGAAGTTGGCCGCAATCATGGCGAGACGAAGCAGTTGCTCCTGAAAAAGCGGCACACCCAGCGTGCGCTTGAGCACAGGTTCGAGCGACGGATGCGGATACGTAACGTCTTCCCGTCCCTGACGGCGCAAGAGAAAAGGATTCACCATCTGACCGACGATCGGCCCCGGCCGGATGATTGCAACCTGCACCACAATGTCGTAAAACTTTTTCGGACGCAGGCGCGGCAGGCACGACATTTGCGCCCGGCTTTCCACCTGGAACAAGCCCACAGTGTCGGCTTGCTGCAGTGCGGAATAGACCGCGGGATCATCCTGCGGAAGATGCGCCAGATCGACTTCTTCGCGGTAGTGGTCCCGAATAAGTTCGATCGAGTCTTTGAGAACTGCCATCATTCCCAGACCGAGCAAGTCCACTTTGATAATGCCCATGGCGGCGCAATCTTCTTTGTCCCACTGCACAACCACGCGGCCGGGCATGGAAGCGGGTTCGAGAGGCACGACAGAATCAAGCTGTCCCTGGCAAATGACCATGCCGCCGGAGTGTTGCCCGAGATGCCGCGGCATGTCCTGCACCGCGAGGCACAGCTCGTAATATTTACGCAGCCGGGGATGTTTGAGGTCGAGACCGGCATCGCGGAAGCGGCAGTCGAGCGCGTCGTTTTCATCGCGAAATTCCCAGGTGGCAACCGCGGCGGAAATTTTGGCAAGCGTTTCCGGATCGAACCCCAACGCCTTGCCAATTTCGCGTGCCGCCATGCGATTGCGGTAGGTGATGACGTTCGCAGTCATGGCTGCGCCACGCTCGCCATAGCTCCGGTAAACATGTTGAATAACTTTTTCGCGCTCATCGCCGCTGGGCAGGTCGAGATCGATGTCGGGCCACTCGCCGCGCTCCTCCGACAGAAAGCGCTCGAAAAGTAGTTCCATGCTGACGGGATCAACGGCCGTAATGCCCAGCGAATAGCAGACGGCGCTGTTGGCCGCCGATCCGCGCCCCTGCGCCAGAATGTTTTGCTCGCGGCAGAAACGGACCAGATCCCAGACGATAAGGAAATATCCGGCGAGCTTAAGTTTTTCGATCAGCGCGAGCTCCCGCTCAATCTGGCGCCGGGCGCGGGTTTGCATGTCGTTTGCGGCGCGGCCATAACGCTCGCGAAAACCCTCCCATGCGCGCTCACGCAGAAACGAGTCCATGGTTTCACCTTCAGGAACGGGATAACGCGGGAACTGATAGCCGAGATCGTTGAGCGTAAATTCCAGGCGTGAAGAAAGTTCGAGCGTATTGCTGATGGCATCGGGCAGGTCGGCAAAGAGTTGTTGCATCTCCTGCGGAGATTTCAAGTGACGCTCGGAGTTGCGCGCCAGCAGCCGGCCAGCGGTAGATAATGTGCGGTGATGGCGGATCGCAGTGAACGCATCGCAAAGCTCGCGATCTTTCGCGGCGGCGTAGCACACCCCATTGGTCGCAATCAGAGGAAGATCGAGCGAGCGGGCAATTGCAACAGCGGCGCGGTTGCGAGATTCTTCCTCACGATGGAAATGACGCTGCAACTCGACGTATACATTGCCGCGGCCAAACAATCCGATCAGTTGCTCGACCTGTGCGCGGGCTTCTTCGCTGCCGCCATGCTGCAAAGCGGCTGCCAGCGGCCCGTCTGCACCGCCGGTCAGGCAAATCAGGCCAGGGGCATATTCTTCCAGTTCCTCCTTCTGGACTGCGCCCTCCCCTTTCTTCGCGCGCAACTTCATCTTGGTGATCAGGCGACAGAGGTTCTGATAACCCACGCGGGAAGCAACCAGGAGCGGAAGGCGAAATCCACCACGGAGACACGGAGACACGGAGGAATCCTTAAATGTTTGATTGTTGATTGTTGGTTGTTGATTTTCAGAAGATCGTGATTTTTTTCCCTTCTCCGTGTCTCCGTGTCTCTGTGGTGAACATACCGTGACTTCCGCACCGATGTGCGCCTTGATCTTAAGTTTCTTCGCCGCTAGATGAAAACGGGGCGCACCATAGACTCCATCGATGTCGAGCAATGCCATGGCGGGCATGTTGAGCCGGGCACAAGCTGACATCAGCTCCTCAGGCAAGGAGGATCCTTCAAGAAAGCTGAAAGCAGAGCGGGCGTGAAGCTCGATGTACATCAGTGATCAGTGATCAGTGGCCAGTGGCCAGTTCTCGTGAATTCCGCAGAAAAGACTGGCCACTGATCACTGGCAACTGGCCACTGTTTTTCAGTCATAACTTCCTTCCACGAACCAGCTTCCGCCGAGCAGATCGTGCACCAGCCGGTAAAGAGCGATACTGTCTGCATTTTGCAAGGCGATATCCCACTCATCGCGCGCCCAGGCTTCCCGCTCCCACCAGTCGCCCGAACTGCGCCATGGGCCGGCTTTCCAGAGCACACTGCCCTGCACTTCTTTGTTCTTCGAGCAAACCATGCGCATCAGTTCCCCATTCTCTATAGTCACAGTGGCACGCAGAGGCGGACGAAACCGGCGAAGAGCCGCGACGGCGGATTTGTTTTCTGCCACGGCTTCTCGACGTTTTGTTTCCGGAGCTACCCGGGGGACAAAACGCCGCATGCGAAAACTGTCGGCACGGTACGTATCCAGCAGTTCCAGCGAACCTGCTCGGGCATCGCCGACCAGGCCGGCAATGCGTGCCAGAGTGAGTTCCAGTTTTTCCGGTTCCGGCGACGGAGGCAGAAACAGGCCGCCCTGGGCCGACCGTGGCCGTGCCGGCTCCGCGGTGAGATGAATCTTCCTGATTGGCGCGCCCGGCGGATGCGCGTTCAAATCCAGTTGCAGAAGTTTGAGAAAAAGTTTGGGATCGAGCATGGGAAGAGGAAGACGGAGAGTCCGGCAAAACTTGCTTTGACGTCTGGAAATAAAATGCTGCGCCAGCGGTAGAGTTTCGCTAGGCGATGCGTCGCTCTCGCTGGGAATCCCGAAAGCGTCGAGTTGGGGATCGACTCCCGTCAGGTTTTGCAACTCCAGCGTGAGCCGCAGTTCCTGCGTAGCCAGCGCGCGTGCGGTCAAACGGGCGCATATCTGCTCGAGCAGTCGATTCAGCAGAAAAGCCAGCGGCTCCAACAGCACGATGGGATATTCCAACTCGATTGCCTCCTCAAATACTGCCGGCTCTTCCACCGGAACCAGCGTGCGGGAAGCCTTTCCCCGCGCCAGTTGCTGCAAGTGCAAACCTTCCTGTCCCAGGCGCTCGCTCAAAGCAACTTCCGGCAGCGCGGCCAGAGCGCGCAGATCGCGGACGCCCCAGCGCTCAAGGGTTTCGAGCAGACGGATTGATTCCTTTTTCTGTTCTTTATCTTTACCTTCCCCTCGACCAGCAAACAGAACTTCCACCGGCAGAGATCCCAGAGACTCGGCTTCTTGCCCAGGCGGAATCACGGTCACGCCGCAAAAACCGCGGGCTGCAAGCATGGCAGCATCGGCATTCGAAGCCACGGCGACGTTTCCATCAAGTCCCAGGTCTGCGGCGCGGCGGAAAAGGCTGCGGCCAATTTCTGGCAACATGCCAAAAAGCGATTCCATGCCTTCGAGATCCACAAGAACCGTGTCGGCTGCGGCATCTTCCACGCACGGCGAAAAAGACTGCGCACAATCCAGCAGAGCAGCGTGCGCCACAGATTCCTGCAACGGAGAACGCGGGCGCAGCGTCAACTCCGAACAAAGCTCTGCCTGGGCTTTCGTCATGCCTGGCGCGATGCCCACGCGGCCTGCACTTTCGTTCACAGCAAAAACTTTTTCCAGAGGAGACTTGCCTTCGAAAATAGCCACGGCCCGCGCGCGCAACTCCGGCTCGGCGCGAAACACCGCTGCCACGGGAAAATTCGGCACGAAGATGCAGGCAAACATGAAGCAGTACCCAGTATCTAGTTGTCAGTACCCAGTTAGGTTTTTTCTGGCAACTGGGCACTGGCAACTGGGTACTGTTTATCCCGTCCAGGCGGTTCTACTGGCGAATGTGATCTCGGCCGAACGAACCGGCTTGCGATCCATACGGCACCGCACCAACTCGGCAGTGATTTCCAGTCCAGTCAGCACTTGCGCGTGTGAGGGCGGTGGAAATTGAGAATCCATAAGTTCTTCGCTCATTCTCGCTCGCGGCCTTATCGGCCCCGGCTTTATCGATCCCAGCTTTATTAATAACGAAGAACAACTTCCGGCGATGGACTGCCGCTCCACTGCCAGCAGCACGGTCGGTGTATGCTCCACGGCGCGTCGGAAACGGAACCACGTGGTCAGCGGGATGCGGCGTGCTGCTTGCGGCGGCAGATCGCCAAGATCGAGAACGATCAATCCGAAGCCTCCGCTTTCAAGCAGCAGGTCGGTGGCACGCAGAAGTTGTTCCAGGCGATGCTCGGCACGCGTGGAATTCTCCCCACAGCGCACCCACAGCAGCCGGTCCAACTCGATTCCAGCCGCGGCGGCAGACTGCGGGTCGAGAGCGTCGCTGGCATCCACCAGCACGCAGCATTCCCCGCGCCGGGTAGCAGCGGCAAGTGCGGCCAGCAGCAAGGTCGTGCGGCCCGAAGAGGCTGGACCGCAAATTTCAGTCAGGCAACCGCGCGGCAGGCCTCCGGTAAGGCCATCCATCGCAGCAATGCCGCTGGATACCATTTCCGGCACAGGCCGCACCGCCAATCGCGAAGCTGGAGTCACGCCGGCGAGCCTCGCGTCTGTAGCAGTAGAAAAAGCTCGCTGCGGCGGACGCCCTTCGGTGCATAGCCCTTCAGTGAAAAGCTCCGCCCCGGAAGGCTGCGGGCAAACTTCACCACCTTCTTCACTAATAAAGACAAAACGGCGGCCCTGGGCCGCCGAAGTGGAAACCACTGCGGAAGACATAGATTCCTCGGGAAAATTTCAGGGATCGTCGGGGGTGGAAAGCCCCGCAGGCGTTTTCGCTTTTTATTCGCCTTTAAAGATTCTGCGCCCGGCGGCACAGATTGTCAAGCTTAAGAATAGGCAGGGTTCCCTCCGTGCCGGTTCATTCCCGGTTGCTTACCTTGGCATCCATCTCCCGTCTAAGCCAAACAGCACAGCGGTCAGGCCCAGGTGCTCCATTTCATGCTCTATCCAGGATTGCGGCCGAATCCGCTGCTCGATTCCCACCAGAGAAGAGGAGCTTCCATGCACAGAACTCGTCTGCTTGTTTTGTTATCCGTATTCCTGGCGTTGGCCGGTCTTTGCCAGGCTCAAGGCATAATGCTCGATCTGCCGCTGCAGAGCCAGCATGCCGTGATACTGCAGCGCATTGGCCTCACCGACATCACCGTCAATTACCACCGGCCGCTGGTGAATAATCGCCAAATCTGGGGCAAGGTTGTGCCTTATGGAGCGGTCTGGCGCGCCGGAGCCAACGAAAATACCACCGTCACCTTCACCGATCCCGTCACTATTGAAGGCCAACCCCTCGATAAAGGGACCTATGGCCTGCACATGATTCCCACCGAAAATCAGTGGACAGTAATCTTCTCGAAGATGTCTACCGCGTGGGGAAGCTTCAGCTACAAACAGGATGAGGACGCATTGCGGGTCACGGTGAAACCACAAACTGCCGAATTCCACGACGCCCTGACCTACGACTTTGATGATGTCAAACCCGACTCCACCGTCGTCACCCTGCGCTGGGAAAAGGTCGCGGTACCCTTCAAGGTTGCGGTCAAAGTAGACGACGTCGCCGAAGCCAGCATTAATCGGCAAATACGCGGGCTCAATCAATATTTCTGGGAGAGCTGGGACGAAGCCGCCAACTACTACCTCGCCAATAAAACCAATCTCGACGAGGCTCTGAAGGATGAAGACCAGTCCATCCGGGTCGAAGAGCGCTACGACAACCTGCTCACCAAGTCGCAGATTCTCGAAGCCATGGGCCGCAAAGACGAT
>Ga0209169_10000687_pt1 | contig 20700 bp, 15 predicted proteins | sample HubBroMetageWRM4_FD_188346 | JGI IMG/M metagenome (GOLD analysis project Ga0209169, IMG submission 188346) | Warmed soil microbial communities from the Hubbard Brook experimental Forest, New Hampshire - Hubbard Brook CCASE Soil Metagenome WRM 4... | ecosystem: Environmental > Terrestrial > Soil...
GGTCGGGATGTATTGGTGCGCGGCATCGCCGGCGAGAAGCACGCGACCGGCACCGTAACTATCCGCGACTAGCAAGTGCGGCGTCCACGGATTGGCGACCAGGATTTCATGGTCGAACGCCGTGCCGGCAAATGTCTGCAACAGCGCGCTTGCCGTGGCGTCACCGGGGCCGGCGCCCTCGGGGAAACGCGAATGCAGCGTCCAGATGTCTTTGTCGTTCTGCGCAATCAGCGTGCCGTGGACGGACTGATAGTGCCAGGCGATGCCCCAGCGCTGCAAAAGATCGAGCCTGGCCGATCGAAAATGCGTCATGAAGCGCTGCATGACGCCCGCGGTGCCGGAAAGGGCGATGTCGAGGCTCGATCGCACGCGGCTTGCGCCGCCGTCACATCCGACCAGGAACTGACAACGCACGTGCTCGAGGGTGCCTTCCGATGCGCGGAGGGTCGCCGTCACGCCGTGATCGTCCTGCGCGAGGCCCTCGAATGCCACGTCATAGCGAAGATCGACGAGCGGCTCCTGTTCAAGCGCTTGTCGCAACGCGCGTTCGACCTCGACTTGCGACACCCGCATCCCCGGTTCGAGCGGGCTTGAGCCGTCATTGCGTTCCCGAAAATCGCGGCGCTGCTCCACGACGCTTGGATAGCGAAAGCGGTGCAACTCGTGGCCGCTGAGCGAGGTGATCCACGACACATCGAACGGGTGATCTTGCGGCACCGCCACGTCGCGCAAGCGATCGGACAAACCGATGCGGCGAAACAGCTCCATGCTGCGGCCGTTGGTAATGTCCATTTTTGGATGGCTTGTCGTCGTATGATTTTTTTCGACGATGACGCAGGCAACCCCGCGAAACGCCAGATCGAGCGCGAGCGTCATTCCCACCGGACCCGCTCCCGCGATTAAAACCGGCGTATGTTTCATGAAAGGGTTTCGCTCATTTTATCGGCCAGTGTCGTGGATTTTTCGAATGTTCACTGTTCGATGCCGACGTCCGAAATGCACATGTAAGCGGGGCGGCCCGCGCCTTTGGCGAAGGTTCTGAAGGGAACCTCGCGATCGATGGCTTGCAGGTTCGATAACCTCGCCGGCGGGGTAATTCCTAGGGTCTCAACAGGAGTGAATCCTGGCCGGCGGCGCTGGGAGCGAGGCCCGCCTGGACCGGCTTTGGTTGGCCTGCCGGCCGCCGCCAAATCCCCAAGGCGCGCAGCGCCAGGTAATGGCCCAAGCGTTGCAACCGCCACAACAGCGCTGGATCGGTCGACAGCGACCGGGCGTAAAAGGCTTGAGCGAGTGATCGTGTGTCAGAAGCGGTCTTGTCCGGATCTTCATAGAAGGCGGAAATCTTGCTCTGATCCATTCCCGGTGTGGCGAGCCAGCGCGGGATATAAACGTGGCAGAGTCGCTCCACGTCGGTAAAAACCTTGCCTACGCCGGTACCGGCCGCGGGACACGACGTGGAAAACGCGTCACCGACCAGCACGACGCCGGGCTTCCGACAATCTGCGGTCATGTACAAGTCAACCGGCCTGACTTTGACCGGGTCTGGTACTTCGATATCACCGATCAATCGGCGCAGATTTGGAAGGGACGCGAACAACGTCTCCACCGGCGCTTCGCGCAGCCGGCGTAGCCACGCATCTTGCATATCGCGGTAGAAAAATAAGTTGGCCCGCATTGTTGAGTTGATCAAAAAAAGCGTCAAATACCCGATTCGGCTTTCGGGCCGCTCGGAATAGTAGGTCAATGATCGGAAATTGAAGCTGGAGCCGTCGGCCGGTGTAACGTTGAAAGCGGCGCTGATCGAGTGGCATTCGCTCAATACCGCCGTTCTCATGCCGAGACTTTGGCGCAAGCCACTGTTCAACCCATTGGCCAGAACGACGAGCCGCGCAGAAATCTCGCTGCCATTTGACAGAACGAGGCGCTGTCGGTCGGGACCGAGGGCGATGCTTGTCACCTTCGCATGAACGAACTCGACGTCCGGGGAGATGTCTCCGCGCACCGCGTTGACGAGCGTGTCGTAGAAAATGTTGCATTGACTAGTGCGCCGCGCCTCGACGACCCGGCCGAAACAAGCGATCCAAACCTCTTGATCGGCCGTCGCTGCACTTAAGACCGACTTGGCAACGCCTGTGCTGTTCAAAAGCGGAATCTGAGAATCGACGATCTTCTCCGCACGGAAATCGGCCGGATATGCCTTATGCACATCGATCAGCACTGTGCTGATACCGGCGCGGCCGAGCATGGCGGCGGCGGTCGAACCCGCAAGGCCACCGCCGACAATGGCGACGTCGACACAACTCATCTTGCTTCTCCCGAGAAGCCAACATGCCCGCCAAATCGTTTAAGGAAATTAAACCGGCGTGTCCGGAGGCGCTTTCCGAGAATGCCATTCGACTGGTACCAGGCTGGTGTATGTCGATGCGTTCGCGCCTGACGCCGGCGCCCTGGTTTGCGAACTTCGGAATCACCGCCTCGCGGTCTCGCGGCTGACGCCCGGCGAGCCCAAGGCATTATCTCCAAAAAGTGACGAGTGCGCCGCCGAAGACAATAAACACTCCCCCAACGATCACAGCGGCAGCGGGCGGATCGTGGAAAACGACCAGATTGACCACCTGCCACATCACAAACAGGATCGCTATATAGAGGCCGACAACGCGGCTGAACTCGACGGGCGCGAGATTGAGCGACAGGCCGTACCCGAACAGAAACGCCGCGCCGACGGCAAAAAACGCCACTCGCGGCAACCATGCATCCCGCATAAGGCCTAAGCGTACGACGGCGTCGCCGACAGTTTCCAACGCGGTTGCGGCAATGAGAAATACGAAGAGTCTCGGATCCATATTTCACCTAGTACCAGAGCGGCTGCGCAATAGCATTTCATAATGGTGTAACGCTTTCGATTGCCATTATTTAGCGGGATATACGGGCTGCGACGAGCTGTGGGGCGCTAGTCGCGCCCAAAGACACTCACAGAAATGCAGGCGAAGATAATGAAGACCGCTGCGATCATGGCCGATGCCGGATCCAGAACTCCCGCCGGCAGTTTGGGCGGACTGATGTTAGGGGCTCTCGGCGTCGTCTACGGCGACATCGGCACCAGCCCGCTTTACACGCTGAAGACTGCGCTGGAATGGGCTGGTGGTGCGACGCCATCGGTGGCGATCGGCATGCTGTCGCTGATCATCTGGACCCTGCTGATCACGACTTCGCTGAAATACGTCGCGGTCGTCATGCGCGCCGATAACGACGGCGAGGGTGGGATATTGGCGCTGATGTCGCTCCTCGGCATCAAGCATGGCGAGCGGTTCACCGTGATTGCCATTGGGCTGCTCGGCGCGGCGCTGCTTTATGGAGACGGCGCCATCACGCCGGCGATCTCGGTCTTGAGCGCGCTCGAGGGCCTCAAAATCCCGATGCCGAAAATTGCTCCCTACATTGTGCCCTTGTCGGCGCTGGTTTTGGTGGGCTTATTTGCGTTGCAGCCGCAAGGCAGCGGACGGATTGGAAAATTGTTTGGCCCGATAATGGCCATCTGGTTTGTCACTATTGGAGCGCTTGGATTAGCCGGAATTTTGCAGCATCCCGGCGTGCTCGCGGCGATCGATCCCCGCTTTGGTTTTGCTTATCTGTTCAGCCACGGCTTTACCGGCTTCCTGGTTCTTGGCGCGGTGTTTCTATGCGCGACGGGCGCTGAGGCGCTTTACGCCGACATGGGCCATTTCGGGCCGCGCCCGATCCGCTTTGCCTGGTACGGCCTGGTGCTGCCTTGCCTTGTACTCAATTATGCCGGTCAGACCGCGATCGTGGTCGATGGTGCAGCAGGCGAGGGCGCCAACCCGTTCTTCACGCTCTGCCCGGCCGAACTCCAGATTGCGCTCGTCGTGCTGGCGACAATTGCCACCGTTATTGCCAGCCAGTCGATCATCAGTGGGGCTTTTTCCATGACGAGGCAGGCGATGCAGCTGGGTCTATGCCCGCGGATGCACATCGTGCAGACGTCGGCTGCGGGTTACGGCCAAATCTATATCGGGTTCGTCAATTGGACGTTGATGATTCTGACGCTCGGGCTGACGCTCGGATTTCGTTCGTCGGACAGCCTGGCCGCCGCGTTCGGCATCGCGGTCTCGATGACCATGCTGCTGACGTCGATGCTGATGTTTTTGGCGATGCGGGAAATCTGGCGCTGGAGTCTCGGGCTCAGCCTGGCCGCCGCCGGATTGTTCGTCATCGTCGATTTGGCTTTCGTCAGCGCCAACATGATGAAGGTGTTGGAGGGCGGTTGGTTTCCGCTGGTGGTCGCCGCGATCATTTTCTTTCTGATGTCGACGTGGTGGAAGGGCCGCCACGCATTGCTGCGTCAGCTTGAGCGGGATACCTACCCGCTGTCCGATTTCATCGGTCAGGTGCACACCAAGACTCGCGTGCCGGGCACTGCCGTTTACATGACCAGCCGCCTCGACACCGTGCCTGTGCCTCTCCTGCACAATCTCAAACACAATAAGGTGCTTCACGAGCGAATTGTGCTGTTGCGCGTCGTGACCGAGAATATTCCCCGCGTCGCATCGGAACGGCATGTCGAGGTCGCGAATCTCGGCGACAATTTTTACACGGTCGTCGCGCGCTACGGCTTCGTGCAACAGCCGAACATTCCGCAGGCACTCGGCGAATGCCGCGCGCAACAGCTCCACTTTCAAATGATGGACACGTCGTTTTTCGTCGGGCGAGCAATAATTGTAGCCGCCCCGCACTCGCGCATGAGCGCATTCCGGCGCCGGGTGTTTGAAGTGATGCACCGCAACGCGGTAGCCGCGACGGAATTCTTCCGCATCCCGCCGAACCGCGTGATTGCGCTTGGCGCAGAAATCGAGATTTAGCCGCGCTGGGACGAAGGCGGCGATGCAGGCATCGCATATCGGCGGGTACGACCCGTTGCGGACAACTTTAACCTGTAAGATGATATGCGGCGCGGCCGACCGGCCGCGTCGATGCCATCGCTTTCCTCAAACGGTTGATGCTGGTCCGAATCCCGCCCAACGGAAAACACGGTCTGCATCGGGCGTCCTACCGAGGTGTGACGATGATGAAGGCAGCGTTAGCCCTCGCCACGATGCTGTGCCTGGCGGTGGGGTCGGCGCGCGCACAGGATCGGCCTGAAGTATTCCCTCAGCTTGGTCATTTCGGGGAGGTCCTTGGCCTGGCGATCTCGCCGGATGGCGCCATGGTGGCTTCATCCGGCAGCGACAACGCGGTCCGGATTTGGGAAGCCGCGACGGTTCGGGAAATCAGGACCTTAGGGCAACATATCGACGCTTTGGAGCTTGCGTTTTCGCCCGACGGCCATGTCCTTGTCGTGGCTACGATCGACGGAAAAATCAAACTGTTCGATTCAGCAAGTGGACGAGAGTTGCGTGAGCTTATCGGACATGCCGGTGCAGTTCCGACCATCGCTTTCTCGCCGGATGGGCGTCTTCTTGCTTCCGGCGGCGATGACCGAACCATCAAGCTTTGGGATCCGTCGAGCGGCCAACAAGTGGGAAGCATTGGCGGATTTTCCAGCGCCCTCATCTCGGTCCGATTTTCACCCGATGGCAAGTTGCTTGCGGCCACCAGTCGAGATCATGTGATCAAGCTCTGGGACGTCGCCAGCGGCCGCGAGTTGCCCAGCATCAAAGGCCACGCCGTTGGGCGAATCGCATTTTCACCGGACGGCCGAACGCTTGCGTCAGGTGGCAATGCCAACACAATCAAGCTGTGGGATGTCGCCAGCGGCCGCGAACTCGGTACGCTGCGCGGTCACACAGATTTTGTTTATGTGGTCGCGTTCTCGCCGGATGGTCGCTTTCTGGCCTCCAGCGGCTTCGATGGAACGGCAAGGATTTGGAATTTATCGAACGGCGCGCAAGTCGCGAATGTGAGCGATTCAAGTATCCCCTACAGCTCGCCGGTGTGGGGAACATCGCTCGCCTTCGCGCCAACCGAGGACGTATTATTCCTGGGTATTGCTACAGGGGCGGTCCGCCGTTTTGACGCAACGAACGGCCGTGAACTGCCGCCCCTGAGCGGCCGCTCCCCGGGAGCCTACGTCGCGCTTTACACTCCGGATGGGAGCACCGTGACCGCCGGATATTTTGACGGCACCATTAAACTCTGGGACGCCAGTAGCGGCCACGACCCCCGCACTCTCGGCAAGCACGGTGGAAGGATAAGCTCGCTCGCCTACTCAAAAGACGGCGAAATCCTGGCATCGGCCGGCGATGACAACACAATAAAGCTCTGGGATGTCATGCATGCCGGCGAACCGCGCACGCTACGCGGGCACACTGATATCGTTGAGAGCGTTGCGTTTTCACCGGACCGCCAGCTCCTGGCGTCGGGTGGCAGTGATAAATCGATCAGGCTTTGGGATGTTGCCAGCGGCCGTCAAGTGCGGACGCTGCGAGGACATACCGCCACCGTCAACTCCGTTGCGTTTTCTCCCGATGGACGTTTGTTGGCATCGGCGAGCGGCCAGTCTGGCAGCGACGGGGTCAACGCGGCCAATGCGGTCAAGTTGTGGGATGTCGCGAGCGGGAAGCTGGTCCGCACCCTGATCGGGCACGCGAAGTGGGTGACCGCGGTCGCGTTTTCTCCCGACGGAGCGGTGCTCGCCTCGGCAGCGGACGATCTGACGGTCAAACTCTGGGATGTTGCCAGCGGCCGCGAAGTGCGGACGCTCGGCGGATTTGCCGACCGGGTAACCAGTGTTGCTTTTGCCGCCGATGGAAAGACGGTGGTTGCCGGATCGCACGACAGCACCGTCAAGTTCTGGGACGTCGCCACTGGCAGCGAGATCCGTACGCTCAACGCGAAGAACGATCTGGTCTCCTCGGTCGCGTTCTCGCCGGATCAGAAGAAGCTGGTTACGGCGAGCTGGACCAGCACGGTTCGGGTCTGGGATCTGGCGGCTGGCAAGGAGGAGATTGAGTTCATCACTTTCACGGACGGTTCCTCGCTCGCGATCACGCCCGAAGGCTACTACGACAGCTCCTCCGAGAAGGCCGAGGGAAACCTCAACGTCCGCGTCGGCAATCGCGTGTTCCCGATCGGGGCCTATCGCGAGAAGTTCTATCGGCCCGATCTGGTCAAGCTCAGTCTCGCCGGCAGCTCGCTCAAGCAACTTGGATTTGCCGGCATCGACAGCGTCAAGGTGGCGCCGATTGTCGAACTTGTCGCCATGCCGGTATCGGTCAGCGATCAAAAGATCACCGTCAATTTGCGCATCACCGACGGCGGCGGCGGCATCGGTCTGGTGCGCCTGTTCGTCAACGGCACTGCCGTGGTGCAGGACAACGAGCCGCATGCCCCGCCGGCGGCCGCCGGCGGCAGCGTCGCACGAAGCTACACGGTGCAGCTCGCCGGCGGCGCCAACGCCTTGCGCGCGGTTGCCTTCAATGCCGACGATAGCATGCAGAGCAATCCCGCTGTTGCCAATGTCGAGTTGCAGCTCACGCCGCAGGCGACGCTGCATGCGCTCGTGGTCGGCATCCAGGAATTCAAGAACCCGAACCTCAAGCTCAGCTACTCGGTCGCGGATGCGAAGTTGTTCGCGGAAACGCTGCGCAAATACGCGGCGCCGCTATTCAAGGGCACGCCCGACATCAAGCTCTTGACCGTCCCGGCGGAAACCACCCGGGACGGTGTGCTCCAGGCCTTGAAAACCTTCGTGTCGAGTGTCGGCCCGGATGATCTGTTCATCTTCTACGTCGCCAGCCACGGCTTCGTCGATAACGGCGAATATTATCTGATCACATCCAACGTCGGCTCGGTATCGACCGATCATCTCAAGAGCGACGCCGTCAACAAAGGGGAGTTGACGGCGCTGATCGCCAATATCGCAGCCACAAAGAAGCTGATGGTGATCGATACCTGTCATGCCGAAGGACTGGGCAACGCGCTGCAAGCGGGCTTGCTGACGCGCGGGCTCGACGATGCCACCGCCTTGAAGATTCTGAGCCGCTCCGTCGGCACCACGGTATTGGCCGCCAGCACCTCGACCCAAAGTGCGATGGAAGGCTATCAGGATCATGGACTGTTCACCTATGTGGTCGCCGACGGGCTCAGAGGCGCGGCCGATGTCGAGCAGAGCGGATTTGTGAGCACGCTGGGACTTGCGCATTATGTTGACCGGCAAGTCCCGGAGCTTGCCGAGCGCGAGTTCAATCAGGCCCAATATCCGGTCATCGAGACCAACGGACAGGCATTCCCGCTTACCAAAGTTAAATGACTTAATTGCCGTCGTGCGACGGGTTGCTCATTAGCGAACCGAGCCGCGGTAATATTGCCGGGTGGACCGACGCTCGGCAGCGACTTTTGCGCGGCGCTATTGCTTGAGCGTATTGGCGACCTTGAAACTCGCTTCGGTCTTGGACTTGATGTCGTCCAGGCTCACATCGGGCGCCAGCTCGATGAGCGTCATGCCGCCGCCTTGGCGGTCGACGGTGAACACGCCGAGATCGGTGATCACCATGTCGACCACGCCGGCGCCGGTCAGCGGCAGGTTGCAGCGATGCAGCAGCTTCGGCTCGTTCTTGGCCGAGTGCTCCATGACGACAACGACCTTTTTGACGCCGCCGACGAGATCCATGGCGCCGCCCATGCCCTTGACCATCTTGCCGGGAATCATCCAGTTCGCGAGGTCGCCGTTTTCCGCGACCTGCATGGCGCCGAGGATGGCGATGTCGATATGACCGCCGCGGATCATGGCAAAGGAATCCGCCGAGCTGAAGTAACTCGTCGTCGGCAATTCGGTCACGGTCTGTTTGCCGGCGTTGATCAGATCGGCGTCCTCATCGCCCTCGAACGGAAACGGGCCGGTGCCGAGCATGCCGTTCTCCGACTGCAGCTGCACACTGATGCCGGCTGGAATGTAGTTCGACACCAGCGTCGGAATGCCGATGCCGAGATTGACGTAAAAGCCGTCGTGCAGTTCCTGGGCAGCGCGCGCCGCCATTTGTTCGCGGGTCCAAGGCATAATTTTTTTCTCCCCTGCTCTCGCTGGCGCAAGTCTACTTGCGCGGGCGCACAGTGCGTTGCTCGATGTATTTCACGGCATTCGGAACGTGAACGATCCGATGCACGTAAATGCCGGGTGTGATGATGTGGTCGGGGTCAATCTCACCGGGCTGCACGAGGTGCTCCACTTCGGCGACCGTCACCTTGCCGGCGGTCGCCATCACCGGATTGAAGTTGCGCGCGGTCTTCCGGTACACAAGATTGCCTTCGGTATCGGCCGTGTGAGCGTGGACGATCGATAGGTCGGCAATGAGCCCGCGCTCCATGACGTAGCGCTGGCCGTTGAATTCGTCCTCGTTCTTGCCTTTCGCAATCTCGGTGCCGACACCGGTCCGGGTGTAGAACGCCGGAATGCCGGCGCCACCGGCGCGGATGCGCTCAGCCAGCGTTCCCTGGGGGTTGAATTCGATCTCAAGCTCGTTGGCGAGAAACTGCTGGGCGAAAGTCTTGTTTTCGCCGACATAGGACGCGATCATTTTCTTGATCTGCCTGGTATCAAGCAGCACGCCGAGACCCTTGCCGTCGACGCCGCAATTATTGGAGACGACGGTGATATTTTTCACTCCGGAATCGCGGATGGCGAGGATCAGGGTTTCGGGGATGCCGCAAAGGCCAAACCCCCCCGCCATGATCGTCATGCCGTCTTTGAGCAAACCGGCCAACGCGGAATGCGCGTCCGCATAGACCTTATTCATGAACGCTCCCTTTCCTGCCCCGAAATGTGGGGCTAGGGATAACTACCGCGGCGGAAAGGTCAACTGGCGGACTAGACGGCGATGCCATCCAGTCCGATGGTTTTGATGATGGGGAGCCCGAAGTTGTGGGGGTAGTAATTCCAGGCGACAAAGCCTGCGGCGAATAAAATCGCGGCAAGAATGGCTCCGAGAAAACGGCTCCGGAACGCAATGAGACTGCCCAGCAACGCGGCGACGAAAGCCAAGACCGCCATCAAGGCCACGAAGGTCCAATTCACAGTCGCCAAATCGATAGGCATTGTAAGCTCCTGTCTCGCCAACCCCGAACATAGTGTAATCGAGCAAAGGGCGGAGCGCGACCGCTCCTTGAACTAGTGCGATCCGCCCTCACCCCCCTCGGAAAAGAGAGAACAATGGAACAGCTTTCGCCGCGCCTGCAGACGCCGATCTCGACCGCGGAACTAGAACGGCGTTGGGCGGCGGTGCGCGCCGCCATGGAGCGGGAAAAGATCGACGTGCTGCTGATGCAGAACAACAACGACTACATGGGCGGCTACGTCAAATATTTCACCGATCTGCCGGCAACTAACGGCTACCCATTGACGGTCGTATTTCCGCGCGACGACCTGATGACAATGGTGAGCATGGGACCGTTTGACGGCGGCGGCGCGCCGACGGCGAATGGTGACGGGACCGCGCGCGGCGTCAAGCAGTGGTTCACGACCCCAAGCTTTGCCTCGTGCTACTACACCGCCGGCTACGATCCCGAACTCGCCGCCAAAGGGCTCGCGCCTTACGCCGGAGGCACGATCGGGCTTCTCGGCACCTATCAGATGTCGTTCGCGCTGGTCGACTATTTGCAAAAAGGCCGGTTCTCCAACTCGCGCTTCGTCGATGCTTCCGATCTGATCGACCGCATCAAGGTGATCAAAAGCGCCGAAGAGCGCGACCTCGTCCGCCGCACGGCCCGCATGCAAGACGGCGCCATGCGCGCCGCGTTTGCCGCAATCGAGCCTGGGATGCGCGACCGTGACATCGCGGCCATCGCGCAATGCTACAGCCAACGCCACGGCAGCGAGAACGGCATCTATCTGTGCGCGTCAATGCCGGCGAAAGAGCCGGCACAGTTCAGCCAGCGTCACTTTCAGAATCGTATCATCGAGGAAGGCGACACGGTCGCGCTGCTTGTCGAGGATTCCGGTCCCGGCGGCATGTATGCCGAGCTTGGCCGCACCTGCGTGGTCGGCAAAGCCTCGGCGGAACTCAAGGACGAGTTCGCCTTTACGCTCGAGGCCCGGCGATTCAATCTCGACTTGCTCAAACCCGGCACGCCCGCCAGGGAGGTTTTCACCGCTTACAACGAGTTCATGCGCAAAAATGGCCGGCCGGAAGAAAAGCGCCTGCATTGCCACGGCCAAGGCTACGACCTCGTCGAGCGCCCCCTGATCCGGAATGACGAGCCCATGTCGATCGCCAAAGACATGAACATTGTCGTGCACCCGACCTACATCCGCGGCGGCGTGCTGTCATGGGTCTGCGACAATTATCTGATCGAGGCCGGCGGTCCGAGCGAACGGCTCCACGCCTTTCCTGAAATCATCACCGAGCTCGGCTGACCCCGACTATGGCGTGCGGCCGTAAACGCTCGCGGTCCTGAGGTCTATTTGCTGTTTGGTTTCCGCCCCGTCAGTGATGGTTTGTGAGGCGTCACGCCATCGAACGTGGCGCGGACCGCTTGATCTCAGCCCTGGTTAGTCAGTGTGACCTTGATGCACTCCTTCGGGTTCTTGCCGAATTCGAAGGCTTCGATGCCCTTGGCGAGATCGAAGAAGTGCGTCTGGATCGGTGAGAGATCGAGCTTGGTTCGCGACAGAAACCGCATGGCCGCAGGCCAAACGCCTGGCGAACCGATGGTGCCTTTGATGCTCAGCGACTTGCCCTGAATTTTGCCGAGCTCGACCGGAATTTTCCGGCCGATGCTGATACCGACAAAAGTAATTCGCCCGCCGATGCGCGCGTAATCGAATACTGCCGCCAAAGAGGCATCGTGGCCTGAGGCCTCGATGACCAGGTCCGCGCCCTTGCCGTTGGTCAGCTCGAGCACCCTGGCGACAGCGTCGCCTGCGCCCGGGTCGATGGTGACATCGACGCCGATTTTCTCCGCTGTCGCGCGGCGAAGCGGCAACGGATCGATGAGGATGGCCCGCGCGCCCATGCCGAGCGCCGCCGCGGCCGCGCACAGCCCGATATTTCCACCGCCGGAAACGACCACGGTCTCGGACGCGTTGGTGCGGCCGTTGGCCTCGATGGCGTAGTAGCCGCAGGTGAACGGCTCGACCAGCGCACCGGTCTGAAAACTTACGCCCTCGGGCAGTTTATGCAGCCATTCTGGGCGGGCCTTGAACAGCTGCGAATAGGCACCGTCGATACTAAAACCGAAATGATCGATCTTTTGGCCACTCTCGATCACGCATTCACCGACCACGCGGTCGCCTCGCTTGAGGCCGTCAACGGCTTTGCCGGTCTCGACGATCTCGCCCGACCATTCGTGGCCGGGCGTCACCGGGTAATCGATTGGGATGATGTACTTACCGCTATAGAGTTCATAGTCGGAATGACAGATGCCGACTGCGCGCATGCGCACAAGCACTTCATCGCCCGCGATCTCCGGCGTTGGCAAATCCTTGACCTGAAGTTCGCCGGGTTTGTTGATCACCAATGCCTTCATGTCCGATCTCCTCACAAATGCGCGGTGACGATGACGTCACGCCACCTTGACCAGCACTTTCATCTGGTTGCCCGCTTGGTCGAGCAGGGTTTTGAAACCCTTGTCGACAATGTCATCGGCATTTATCTGCGCCGTTATCACCTTGTGCACCGGATAGATGCCCCGCTCGACCATGCCGATGATGCGCGGCCACATCGTCACTTCATAACACCACGTCGCTTCGATGGTGATGTCCTTCAGTGCCCACAGCGCCGGATCGACGCTCGCTCTCTTCACGTGCAGGCCGACCTGGGCCACGGTGCCCTGGTTGCGCACCGCCTCGACGCAGGTGTTGAGACCGGCTTCGCTGCCCGAGCATTCGATCGCCGAGTCTACCCCCACGCCTTCTTCGGTCTCTTCGCGCAACATCTCGACGACGTTGACTGATCGCGGATCGACCACGCGCGTGGTCACGCCCAACGCTTCTATCTGTTTGCGCCGGTTTGGATTAGGTTCGCTGACAAAAATCTTCGAGGCGCCGAGCGCCGCGGAGGCAAGCGTGCATAGCGCCCCGATCGGACCGGCTCCAGTGATTAGCACAGTGCTGCCGCCGCCGACCTTGGCGCGCTCGACGCCATAGAGCGCAACGGCCGCCGGCTCAATCATTGCGCCCTGTTCGTCGTTAACGGTGTCGGGCAGCTTGTTGGCGTTGTAGTCGTTGACGATGGCGTATTCGCCCATTCCACCCCACGCCCAGGACAAGCCGATGCATCCCATTTTCGGGCTCAAATGGTTCAAGCCGCGCCGGCTGTAATAGTCGTCAAGAGGCATCACCAGTGGTTGGATCGATATGCGCTCGCCCTTGCGAATGCGCGTGACATCTTTGCCGACCTCGATCACTTCGGCGGAAAATTCGTGGCCGAGAATTTGCGGCAGGGTGGCTCCGGTGAATTGATGCTTGTTAATTGGTGTGACAATCGGACCGGAGGCGTACTCGTGCAGATCGGTGCCGCAGATGCCGCACACTTTCGGTTTAATCACAATCTGTCTTGGTTCTGGAGCCGGCGGCGCGGTGACCTGCTCAACCCGGATATCCTCCTTGCCATAATACCGAACCGCTTTCATGTGCGCCTTCCTTTTCCCCCTCGAAAGCCCGCTTCAGTGAACATCGCGCAACGGGTTCGAAGTCTTTGGCCGTTCACGCGCGCGAACGCCTGAGGACGGACGAATAGATCAGGGCTGCGCTGACAATCAGCGCTCCCTGAAAAACGTACTGATAGGTCTCGGTGAAACCGAGGAATGAAACAGCGTCCAGCACCTCGGTCAGCAGCACCGCTCCCAAAACGGTGCCGATAAACGTGCCGCGGCCGCCGCGCAGGCTTGTGCCACCGAGGACGACCGCAGTGATGCTTGAGAGCGTGTAATTTATTCCCTGCCGCGGGTCGCCGACGCCGATTTGAGACATCAGCATCACCGCGCCGATCGCGGTGTAAAGCGAGCAGCAAATGTAACCGAGCAGGAAGGTGCCATCGACCGAAACACCCACGCGGCGGGCAGACTCTTCATTCGAACCGGTTGCCCGCAGCCGCCAGCCCAGGCTCGTCTTGCGCAGTGTATATTCGCTGGCTACTGCGATGACGACCAAAGCAATGAACGACGCTGGGATAGGGCCGAACTGCCAGGTGATGATTTGCACGACGTCGGCATTGATATATCCGCTGGGGTTCTCGCGAAGCAAGAAACTCATACCTTGCAGGCCAATGTACATCGCCAGAGTGGCCGCAATCGGCGTGAAGTTCGCGAAGCGGATCAGGGTTCCGTTGATCGCTCCGACGACGAAAGCGCCGAAAAATATCAAGGCGAAACCCGCCGCGATCATGAGCGTGGATTTGTCGTCGTTGATGAAGAACGACGCCACCACGACCAAAAATCCACAAAGCGGCCCGACCGAAAGGTCGATGGCGCCGAGCAACAGTGTGATGGTTTGCCCGAGCGCAATGAATCCCAAGGCAGTGGCGAGCGACAGGATATTGTTGAGATTGAACGCGGAGAGGAAATTGGCGTTTTGACTGAAAACATAAAGTCCGAGCAGAATGGTCACGAGCGCAAGAGGGACCGCGGGAGCATTGTCGGACTGCAGGAAATGGCGGAGGCTACTTCCAGCGGAGCGGGCCTTGTCTTGCAGACCGAATGTTGCGCCTTGCGACGTAGCGCTGACGGCCGCGGCGACAATCCGCGCTTCTGAAATGTCTGCCCCGGTCAGCGTGGCGACGGCTCGCCCGCGGGAAAGGACGATAACCTTATCGCACAATCCCTCGAGTTCGGCTGCGTCGGAAGAGTTCACAATGACCGGCGTGCCGGAACTCGAGACCTCGCGCAGGATGCGATAGATTTCAGCGCGCGCTCCGACATCGACGCCTTGCGTCGGTTCATCGGCGACGATCAGACCCGGCCCAGAGAGCAACGCCCGCGACATGACGACTTTTTGCTGATTGCCGCCCGAGAGCGAAAGGATCGGTGCCTCGATGCTCGGCGTCTTCACCGCAAGCGAGTTGAAGGTCGCAGCGACCCGGTTCAGCTCCTTTTTCTTGTTCATGATGCCGAACGAGGAGAGCTTGTCGAGCGCGGCGAACGCCGCGTTCTCACGCACGGTGAGGCCGGCCGCCAGCCCTTCCGAATGCCTGTCGGAAGGGATGAAAGCGGCCTTTTGCAGAAGGCCCCTGGTTTTGAGCGAGCGGCCCAGAAGATTTATCGCGCCTTCAGACGGCTGGAGTCCGGCGAGCGCCCGCATCAATTGCGACTGGCCATTGCCTTCGACCCCGGCCACGCCGACGATCTGCCCCCGCTCTGCTTCAAAGGATATGTCGTAAAATCCGCTGCCATTCAGCGATTTCACGGAGAAAATCACTTCCTTGAACGTCTTCTCCAACTTTGGTGGGAATGCCGATCCGAGCGTTCGGCCAACGATCATGGCCAAAAGTTCGTGGTCTCCGATGTCGGCCACCAGTCCGCCACCCCGGACCCGTCCGTCACGTAGGACTGTCACGCGTTGCGCGATCTGCCGAAGTTCGGCAAGCCTGTGGGTGATGTAGATCACCGAAGTGCCGGTCTTCACCACTCCGCGAATGCGTTCGAAAAGCATTTCGGTCGAATCTTGATCGAGCGATGCCGTGGGCTCGTCGAGCAATAGAATCTTTGGCTTGATCGCCAGGGCCTTGGCGATCTCAAGCAAATGCTTCTGCGCCACCGTCAGCGTCTCAGCACGCGTACGCAGCGGAACATGCAAGCCGACCGCATCCAGCATCTGTTCAGCGGCGATTTGCTCGGGCTTGCCAGTGAAGACCGAGGCCGGCAAAGCCACCTGAAGATTCTCCAGCACCGAAAGATCGTTGAGGATTGCCGGATGTTGAAATGAAATCGAGATCCCCAACGATGCCGCGATCTCCGGCGACATTTTGGTAATCTGCCGGTCGCCGAGCCAGATCTCGCCCGATTCCGGATGAACGGTTCCGGAAATGATGTTCATCAGCGTGGACTTGCCCGCGCCGTTTTCGCCAAGGATGGCGTGCACCTCGCCGGCATAAAACCCGACGCTTACACCGCGGAGCGCGGGAACACCCGAATAAAATTTCGAGATATTGGAGAGTCGAATAGTCAACCCGCCACTCGCCGGCTCGCCGGAAAGGCTAGGCTCATTACCATGAAGGTTCACGACGAGGATTCCGCTTAGGGCATCCACATCCGGCACTTTCAAAAGGGCCGTGCCCCGGAGGCCATTGTGCCTCCGAGGCACGTACGATGCTACTTGGTGTTGACGGCCTTGGCTTGATCGTCCGCGGACAGCTGCGCCGACAAATAAATCTGGCCCGGCAGATCCTTACGGCACTGCACCGGGCTGGGCTTACCGGTTACGGAATTCTCGAAGACGGGGCCCTTGAAGATTTCCTCCTGGGGCGCCTTGCCTTCCGTCACGGCCGCGACCGCCCATTGCACCGCGAGGCGAACGTTGTCGTTTTCCGTCGAGACTGTGAACAGCTTGAAGTCCGGGTTATCGCCGTGAACGTCGGTCCAGAAGCAGCCCAGCGAATTGCCGTCGGATGTGGCAAGCGCGGGGATCGACCGGCCGGATTGCTTGAACAGCGGCAGCGCACCGACTAACGACGGCCCGAAATCGGAAACTATGACGTCAATCTTGTTGTTCTTGGCGATTTCGGCGGTCAGAACTTTCTGCGTCAGCGCCGGGTCCCAGTTAGTCACATCGAACGGCTCTGGATTCAGGAACTTATATTCGGGCCCGAGCACCGACTTCAGACCGGTCAGTTCGTCGAGCCCCTGGCTGTTGCCGGCAGGACCGCTCAAGAACAAAAGATTGCCGCCTTGCGGCAGCACGCCCTTGATCCAGTTGCCCCAGTTCGCGCCGTCGTTCTTGAAATCGGTGCCGATGAACTTGGTGTAGTTCGCGCCGGCCTTGCCGCCGGCTTCGACGCGGTACGGCACAATGACCTTGCCCGATTTGTAAACGCTGGTAATGGCCGGCAACATCGCCGGACCGGCGTCTGGGAAGACGACGAGCGCATCGATCCCCTTGGCGGCCATGGCCTTTATGTCGGAGATCGACTTTTGGGTATCGCCCTGGCCGTCGGCATATTCATACTTGGTAATGCTGGGGCATTTGAGCGCCTCCTGCTTGCCGGAAGCGGTGGTGACTTGCCGCCAGCTGTTGCCGCCGTAGCCATCGAGCAACGCAAGGGTTGCTTTCTTCGGGCCGCACCATGACGGTGTTTGCGCTTGCGCTAAATGCGAGCAGGCAAGGGTAAAGATCGCCGCTACCGCGGCGAGCTCCAGTTTCCGTCTAACCGAGCACTTCATTTTTTCCTCCGTTTGCGTTGGTGTTAGTTTGTTTGATGACGTTTACGGTCCAGCGGACGGAGTAAACGCCGATACCAAAACCCAAGGCCAACGCTTGGATGATGGTTTGAGCCGAATACGGCACGCCGACTGTGAGTGCGAATTGGCTCAACTGGTTCAGGAAGAACGCGGCGATGACGGTCGAAATTGGAAAACCCCGACCGCCAAGCAGCGACGTTCCCCCGAGAACGACAACGGCGACGGATGGCAACAGCAGGGCATCGCCCTGGAAGGCCGTAGGCTCACGGGTGATGCCGGCGATAAGTACACCCGCCAGGCAATAGAGCAGCTGGGCATAAACGTAGGCCAACAGCTGATGAAGCTGGACGCGAAGTCCGACTGCGCGCGTCGCCAATGGATTGGCGCCGATCGCTTCAAAACGCCTTCCGGCGACGGACTTTTTTAGGAGGAACGAAACCGCTAGCAACGCGGCGAATGCAAAGTAGACCGCGTTGGGAAGCCCAAACGCCTGGCCCCCGGCAATCGCCGCCAATAACGTTGTTGTCGTTTTCGGCACGCCGCCGGAAACGGCGAACACCCCGCCATAGAGCAAAGCATTTACGCCGATGGTCGCGACGATGGCGTTGAGCCGAAAGAAGCTCACCAAAATCCCGTTAATCAGGCCGGCAAGGATGGCGCAAGCGATCGCGATCAAGATGGCCGGCAGCAGCAGGGCGTTGTCGCCTTGCGGGTAGTGCGTAGCGATCACAACGGCGAGCGAGACGCCGCCGGCGAGCGAAAGATCGAAGCCTCCCTGCTGAACGACCAGCAATTGCCCAAGTCCGACTATGGCGATGATCGCGGCGAAAGGCAGGCTTCCGGATAACGCGCCCCAAGTCACGCTCGATGGTGCGAATAAAAGACACGCCAGGATCAGCGCGAGCGTGGAGATAACGACCGTCACAAAACTTCGGGCGTGCGGCACCGGAAATAGCTGCTGCAGTTGCGGCAACACCATCGTTCTGTCGACGGCTTGGTTCATGCGTTATTTCCCACCCATGTCGCGACCCCGATCTAGGGAAGAACTTTGGCCGAACGGAATAAATCGAAGGCATCGGTGAATGACTGCACCGAGTTTTGATAAGCGGTGAAGCCCATATCCCGGCTCTTGGTCATGTCGTTGAAGTTCTCGATAACGCGCCCCAAGTCGGCGTCGCTGTGCCACCAAGAGGCGACGGCATTGAGTGGGTTCTTCTGGAGGCCGTGCTTCGCCACGAGCTTGTCCCAGACCGGCTCCATGCCCGCCATCTGTTGTTCCAACGGCTGCGCGTGGCCCGGATATTCGGCGGCGGCGACGCCGAGATGGTCAGCAAGTTTTGGCCACATCCAGTTCCAGCGAAACACTTCGCCGTTGACGATGTTGAACGCGCTGTTTCTGGCGACGGGTTTCGTTGCCGCCCAAACGAGGTGTTTGGCGATGATGCGTCCGTCGGTGACATCAACAACCGCGTCATATTGCTGCGGCGAACCTGGAAAGACGAAGGGTCGGCCGGTTTCCTTGCAGATTGCTGCATAGGCTCCGAGCGTCGCCGCCATGTTCATCTGGTTGCCGACGGTGTAGCCGATGAGCGTATGCGGACGGTGTACCGACCAACCGAAGCCGTGTTTTTCCGCAGCGGCGAAAACTTCGTCTTCCTGGTCGTAATAAAAGTTTTGATAAGGCAGGCGCGGTTGCTCTTCGCGAAACGGCGTCACCGGCTTGTTTTTGGCGTAGGCTTCGAACGGGCCCATGTAGTGCTTGGCGCCGGTGACGAGCGCGACATGTTTTATTTTCTTGCCCTCAACCGCGCGCAACAGATTGCGCACCATGCCGGCATTGACCCGGCAGTTCTCGGCCTCGGTGGGCTGGCGCAACCAAGTGGTGATGAAAACGTCGGTGACATTCGCGCGCTTGAGCGCAGTCTTCACGTCGTCGGCGACCTGAAGGTCAACCGCAATATGCTTCACGCCCTTCGGCAGGTCGCGCTTGTGGCGGGAAATTCCGGTGACCGTCCAGCCCTTGGTCGCGATCAAATGGTCGGCCAAATGGCGGCCGACGATCCCTGAAACACCGGCGATCAGCGCATGGCGATCCATCGCGGTTTAGCCACTCCTCCCCGACGCGGCTTTGCTTTGCCCGGCAAAAGCTTCGAGCAATGACCGCTTGTTCGCTTTTCAAAGGGTGCGAGAGCGCCTCCCTCCCGCATCCCCAAAAGGCTAGTCCGGGCAGCTATCGGGCGACAATATTTCCAAGTTTCCCATCACTGGGGAATTGCGTGCCCCAATCGGTTCGATATCCTTGCCCCGTCAGGGCCGACGCGGGGGTACCAATGACAATCGAACGAATGAGGGACATTCATGCCTTTGTTCACGTTGCCGAAGCGAAAAGCTTCACTGCCGCCGCCGAGCGCATGGGTATGTCGCGCTCTGCCGTCGGCAAAAGCGTGATCCGCCTTGAGGATCGCCTTGGTGTTCGATTGTTGCAGCGCACGACACGCAGCGTCTCGCTGACCGGCGAGGGCGCCGTGTTTCACGAACGCTGCATTCGCATCCTTTCCGACCTCGACGAGGCGGAGATGTCGATGCTCAGTCACTCGCAAACCCCGCGAGGACGCTTGCGCTTGGAGCTACCGGTATCGTTCGGCCGCTTGCACGTGCTGCCGATTGTCAATCAATTCATGAGCAAGTGGCCGGACATTTCCGTTAGCGTCTCGTTCAATGATCGTTTCGTCGACCTGATCGATGAGGGCATTGACTTGGCGATCCGGCTCGGTGGCAGCGACGATAGCCGGTTGATGACCCGATATCTCGTCCCGCATCGCCTGGTCACATGCGCGTCGCCCGTTTATCTGAAGAAGTACGGCACTCCCACCGATATCGAGCAATTGCTCGAGCACAGCTGCCTAGCCTTTGTGCACGGTGGACGCCCGGTGGAGTGGTGCTTCACCGTGGACGGCGTGGTTCGCTCTGTGGTGATCAACGGACGTTTTAGCGCGACCAACGCCGAAGCGGTGCGCGACGCCACGCTGGCGGGTTACGGCATCGGCAAGCTCGCGAGTTTTCTCATCAGCGATCACCTACGCGCCGGACGTCTAGTGCCCATTCTCAACGAATTCGCCGCCGACGGTCCGGCGGTGCGCGCGGTCTATCCGTCAAGCCGCCATCTGTCTCCAAAGGTGCGCTCTTTCATCGACGAACTCTTGACCGCATGGCGGCCGGAGCCCCCCTGGGATCGGTTGTGACCATAATGTCCGTTCCTGGCCGATTTTGTTGAAAAACTCGCCAGTTGAAACGGTGAAGGCTCACTGATTCAGTCCTGTTGAGAAACAGTAACTGAGTCGATGATGGGACCTCGGC
>Ga0209169_10000688_pt1 | contig 20699 bp, 22 predicted proteins | sample HubBroMetageWRM4_FD_188346 | JGI IMG/M metagenome (GOLD analysis project Ga0209169, IMG submission 188346) | Warmed soil microbial communities from the Hubbard Brook experimental Forest, New Hampshire - Hubbard Brook CCASE Soil Metagenome WRM 4... | ecosystem: Environmental > Terrestrial > Soil...
CTCGCAGGACCGCCGGGCGGTCAGCTGATCTCGCAGGACCGCCGGGCGGTCAGCTGATCTCGCAGGACCGCCGGGCGGTCAGCTGATCTCGCAGGACCGGAGTGCCTGGACTGGTTCCGGGGGGTTCGTGGGAGGCGGAGCCCCCCGCGGGTATCTTTTGTCCATGACTGATCCGGTCGCCGCATGGCCTGGGGAGCTCGTCTCGGCAGGCGCCGGCCAGCTTTTCGTGCGCAGCGCGCCGGCGCCCGAGGGCGCCGAGCCTGCACTTTTCGTACACGGGCTCGGCGGGTCGGCGACCAACTGGACCGACCTGATGGACCTGCTGCGCAAGCCGCCGGCCGATCGCCCGGACGAGCCCGCGCTGGCCTGCGACGCCGTTGACCTTCCCGGGTTCGGCTTCTCGCCGGTGGCGCCGAGCGGCGACTACTCCATCGATGCGATGGCCACCGCCGTCGGCGACCTGATCGACGAGCGCGGGTACTGGCCGGTGCATCTGGTGGGCAACTCACTGGGCGGCGCCGTTTGCGTGCGGCTGGCGGCGCGGCGGCCCGACCTGGTGCGGACCCTCACCTTGATTTCCCCGGCGCTCCCGGACCTGCGGCCAAGCCTGCTGCCGATGCGGATGACCCTGCTGTGCGCACCGGGGGTCGGCCCCTGGCTGCTGAGCCGCGTGACCCAGCGGGTACCCGCGCAGAGCAGGGCCTCGATGTCGGTCAGGGACGTGTTCGCTGATCCGGGCCTGGTGCACCCCAAGCGCCTGGCCGAGGAGGTCGCCGAGCTCACCCGCAGAGACGGGCTCGGGTACGCCGACACCGTGCTGCTGGCCGCCGCCCGCGGCATCGTGACCGAGTACATGCGCCGCGGGTCCCGCTCGTTGTGGCACGACGCGGCCAGGGTGAAAGCGCCGACGCTGGTGATCTACGGCAGCCATGACCGGCTGGTCAGGCCCGCCATGGCCGCGCTCGCGGCGCGCTCCTTCCGGGGTGCGCGGGTGGTGGTGCTGTCGCGCACCGGCCACGTCGCGATGATGGAGCGCCCCGGCCTTGTCGCGAAGGAGATGCGGGACCAGTTCGCCGCGGCCAGGCGCCCGGCCCGGGCCTCTGGGTAGAGCGGGTGTCACGCTGAGCGCGCCAGAGGTGCTGATCGCCGCGCCGCGGCTGATAACCGCCACTGCCGGAAGCCCGATCGCCGCTCCCGGCTACGTCGCGATGGCCGGGGGAGTGGTCACGGCAGTGGGCCGGGGCGACCCGCCACGCGCCCCCGACATCGCGCTGCCGGGCGGCGTGCTGCTGCCCGGCTTGGTAGACCTCCAGGTCAACGGGTACTTCGGCGAGGAATTCCTGACCGCGGACGCCGACGGCTGGGCCAGAGTCATCACGCGCCTGCCGCAGACCGGAACCACCGCCTTCCTGCCGACATTCATCACGGCGCCCCCTGGTGTGCTCACGGCGGGCCTGCGCGCCGCGGCCGCGCTGATCCCGGCGCTCCCTGCCGGGGCGCGGGTGCTCGGCGTGCACGTCGAGGGTCCGTTCATCTCGCCTCGATGGAAGGGCGCGCACAACGAGGCCTGGATCACCGAGCCCTCCGCTGGCGCCGTAGCCGAACTGCTCGACGCCGGCCGTGGCGTGCTCCGCCTGGTCACGCTCGCACCGGAACGCCCGGGCGGCATGAGCGCCGTCACCAGGCTGACCGAGGCGGGCATCCTGGTCAGCGTCGGCCACAGCGACGCGACCGCGCGGCAGGTCGCCGAGGCCGCCGACCACGGTGCCCGGATGGTGACGCACCTGTTCAACGCCCAGCGCCCGATGCACCACCGGGAGCCCGGTGTGGTCGGTCAGGCGCTCACCGACGAGCGGCTCACCAGCGGCCTGATCGCCGACATGCACCACGTGAGCCCGCAGGTGTGCGTTCTGGCCTTTCGTGCGGCGCCCGGGCGGATCTGTGCGGTCACCGACGCGGCGGCCTGTGCCGGGATGCCGCCCGGCAGCTACCAGCTCGGTGGCGAGCCCATCGAGCTGCCGCCCGGCGACGGCGAGCCTCCCGTGCGCGGTGACGGCACCCTGGCCGGCTCTGGCCTGCGGATGGATGCCGCCGTGGGGAACCTGGCCGCAGCCGGGATCGGGCTGGTTGAGGCCGTCAGCGCCGCCACCCGCGTTCCCGCCGACCTGATCGGCAGGCCCGACCTCGGCCGGATCGCGCCGGGCGCAGCCGCCGACCTGGCCTGGCTTGGCGACGACATGCGGACACGGGCAACGTGGATCGGCGGCGAGCAGGTGTATGTGCGCAGCGGACCGGATGGAGGGCTCAGATGAGCGGTCAGCAGGCCACGTACATGCGGACCGAGATAGGCGAGCAGCCCGCAGCGATCCGGGCCACGATCGACGCGCTGCTGCCCAGGGTGGCGGACGCGGCGGCGCTCGCGTCCGACACCCGGCAGGTTCTGTTCATCGCCCGGGGGACCTCGGACAACGCGGCCGTCTACGGCAGCTACCTGATCCAGACGCACGCTGGCCGTCTCGCCACCCTGGCCTCGCCGTCGGTCGCCACCACCTACCGCAGCCGGGTCGACCTGGGCGGCGTGCTCGCCGTGGCGCTGTCCCAGTCCGGGCAGACCGAGGAGATCGTCGAGACCCTGGCGTGGGCCCGTGACTGCGGCGCCGCCACGCTGGCGATCACCAACGGCGATGGTTCCCCGCTCGCGGAGACCGCCGATGTCGCGTTCGTCACCCGCGCGGGGACGGAACGTGCGGTCCCGGCGACGAAGACGTTCACCACGCAGCTCGCCGCGCTCGCCGTGCTGGCCATCGGTCTCGGGGCCGACCTTGATCCCGGGGAGCTGCGCCGCGTCCCGGACGAGATCGAGGCGCTGCTGGCCGCGCCGCAGCCGGAGCTGGATCCGATCGTCGCTGAGCTCGCCGAGGACCGCGGGGTGGTCGTCTCCGGGCGCGGGTTCGCCTACGCGGCAGCGCTCGAACTGGCGCTGAAGCTGAAGGAGGCGTGCTACCTGCACGCGATGGGCCTTTCGTACGCTGACCTGCTGCACGGTCCGATCGCCGTCGTCGACGCGCGGACACCGGCAATCCTGCTCGCGGCGGAGTCGGGCCCGACGCTGCAAGGCACGGTCGACCTTGCCCGCCGGGTCACCGGGGTCGGCGCCCGGGCCTACGGGATCGGCGGCGGGCGCCTGGCAGCCGCGTGCACCCGCGCGCTCGTCGGCCCGCAGCTGCCGGAATGGCTGGCGCCACTCGGGCTGATCGTGCCGGGCCAGTTGCTCACCGAGGCGCTGGCGCGCCGGCTGGGAATCGATCCCGACCACCCGCGGGGTCTCAGCAAGGTCACTCAGACGGCCTGAGCGAGCGGTGTCCGGGAGGCGAGCACGGCAGCGCCGCTGCTGACGAGCGCGCGAGCCGTCCGGTCTGCCCATGGGACCAGCACGTCGTCAAGCCGGCCCAGGTCCGACTCGAGCACCGCGAGCCCGGGAACCGGCACGGTCGCGCCGAGCTCGATGAGCAGCGGCCTGAGGTAGGCGTCCACGGCTGGCGCGTGGTCGGGAACGCCCATCAGCATCAGCGGCAGGGCCACGGCCTGCCCGAGCGCCCGGTGCGGCAGCCGGTCAAGGAACACCTTCAGCAGCCCGGTGTAGGTCCCCTTGTAGGTCGGGCTGGCCACGAGCAGCAGGTCGGCCCCGGCCACCTCGTCGAGCGCCTCCTCGACGGCCGGGGACGGCTCGGGCAGCAGCAGGTGACGCGCGAGCACGCAGACGTCGATGGTCTGCGGGCTGCCGGCGATCCCGGCGGCCCGCGTGATCGCTCCGGCCGCCGCCGTGGCGACGGCCAGGGTCCGCGACGCCGGCTTGGGGTTCCCGACGACGGTAACAAACGACAAGGCTCCTCCTGCGGCAGGTCTTGCGCTCGCTGGCGCGGGCGCGGCGGGTGGTCGGGCGTCAGGTAGTGGCGGGCACTCGGGTGCGGTCATGGAGGAGGGCGGGGGAGGCGACCGCGCCACGCGCGCGCAGCACTGGCAGGACGCCCTCGCCGAACCAGTAGGCCTCTTCGAGGTGCGGGTAACCGGACAGGATGAACTCCTCGACGCCCAGCGCCGCATACTCCTCGATCAAGTCGGCGACCTGCTCGTGGCTGCCGACCAGCGCGGTGCCGGCGCCGCCGCGGACGAGGCCGACGCCGGACCACAGGTGCGGGTAGATCTCGAGCTCCCTGGCTGACCCGCCGGGCCGGTACCCGGCATGCAGCGCCAGCATGCGCTCCTGGCCGACCGATTCGCTCCTGGCCAGGACCCGCTGGGCAAACTCGATCTCCGCCGGGTCCAGGTAGCCGAGCAGCCGGCCCGCCTCGGCCCAGGCCTCGGCCTCGGTGTCCCGCGTGATCACGTGCAGCCGGATCCCGAACCGCAGCTCTCGGCCTTCGGCCTCGGCCAGCCCGCGCATCCACGCGATCTTTTCGGCCACCTGAGCGGGCGGCTCACCCCAGGTGAGGTACACGTCGACGTGCCTGGCGGCGACCGGCCCCGCTGCCGGTGACGAGCCGCCAAAGTAGATGCCGGGCGGTGGGTCCGGCGGGCGCATCACGGTCGCCTTCTCGACCTGGTAGTGCTCGCCCGAGAAATCGAACGGGTCGCCGGCCCACGCACCGCGCACGATCGCCAGGAACTCGCCGGTGCGCGCGTAGCGCTGGTCATGCGACAGGTAGTCACCGAACCTGGCCTGCTCCTCGGCCTGGCCGCCGGTGACCACGTTGAGCAGCAGCCGGCCGCGGGAGATGCGCTGGTAGGTGGCTGCCATCTGGGCCGCGAGGGTGGGCGACACCAGCCCGGGCCGGAACGCCACCAGGAACTTCAGCCGCTCGGTCTGGCTGATCAGTGCCGCGGTCACCAGCCACGCGTCCTCGCACCAGGTGCCGGTCGGCGTGAGCACGGCCTCGAACCCGAGCTGCTCGGCGGACCTGGCGATCTGGCCGAGGTACTCCAGGCTCGGCGGCCGGTCCGCCGCCGCCGCCCCGGTCACCCGGGAGCCGTTGGTCTCGGCGGCCGTGACGAGGGCCCCGCCCGAGCTGCCCAGCGGCAGGCTGTGGCCGCGCCCGATGATCGCCCGGCCGTCGCCGGACGTGGGCAGGAACCAGTGGAACCGCAGGCTCATGAGGACTCCCCCACCGCGCTGTTGAACGCCGAATCCGAGTAGTCAGCAAAATCCACGTGGCCGGGGATCAAGCCTGCCGACGTGAAGGCGTTGGAGATCGACTGCTCAGAGGCGACGACAGCGGAGGTGATCGGCACCGGCCTGGTCAGGTCGTCCTTGGTCGCCTGCGCCATGATGCTGTCCGAGAGACCCGTCGCCTTGGCCCAATCGCTGGCCCAGGCCTGCTGGTGACTGTCGGTCCACAGATACGCCTCGTTCAGCAGCTTGAGGTAGTCCTTGATCGCAGCGGCCTTCTCCGGGTCGGCGAGCGCCGCCCGGGAAGCGACCTCGAACGAGTAGACGTTGCCGAGGCCGGAGCCGGTGGCCAGAATCCGGCCGTGGTCACTGGCCACGGCCTCCTCGATGTACGGCGACCACACGTCCCAGGCGTCGACGTGCCCGGAGGTGAAGGCCGCAAGCGCCTCGGCCGGCTGCAGGTACTCGAGCTGGACATCCTTCACGGACAGGCCGGCCTTCTTGAGCAGCGCCAGGATGTGGTAGTTCGCCGAGCTGCCCTCGGCGACCGCGATCTTCTTGCCCTTCAGGCCGGCGACGGAGGTGATCGGCGAGTTCTTCGGCACCACGAGCGCCGCAGCGAGCGGGCTGGCCGTGCGGGCCCCGACGATCGCGATCTTGTCACCGCCCGCCGCGGCGAATACCGGCGGCGCGTCCCCGACGCCGCCGATATCGACGGAGCCGCCGCTCATTGCCTGCAGCATCGGCGGTCCCGACGTGAAATCGGACCAGGCGACCTTGAACGGCAGCTTGTTGATGAGCCCGGCGGCGGTGAGCACGGCCTCCGCGCCGGTCCCGGCCTGGTCGCCCACGTGCAGCGTCACCTTGGACAGGCTTGCGGCGCTGACCGAGGCGGACGAGCCGGATGCCGATGGGCTCGAACTGCCCGACGAGCAGCCAGCGGCTGCGAGGCCCACGGCCAGCACCCCCGTCGCCAGGCACACCACGGCGTGACGCCGGGAGCGTGCGGCGGGCCGCAGTCCGTGGGCGCGCCCGCCGGCCGGCCCCCGGCGGCGGGCGGTTCCTGTCGTGATCATCGTGTTCCTTCCGTGTCGACCCCGAGCTCGGCTAGCAGCCGGGTTCGCAGGCCAGCCAGTTGGGACTGGTTACGGTCCCGCGGACGCGGGACGTCGATCCGGCAGCTGTAGCCGATCCGCCCGTTCGCCAGCACCAGCACTCGGTCGGCGAGGGTGAGCGCCTCGTCTACGTCGTGGGTGACCAGCAGCACAGAGGGCTGGTGGTGCGCCCACAGCCGGACCACCAGGCGGTGCATGGTGATCGTTGTCAATGCGTCCAGCGCGCTGAACGGCTCGTCGAGCAGCAGCAGCCGGGGCTCCCTGACCAGCGCCCTGGCGAGAGAGGCGCGCTGGGCCTCGCCGCCGGAGAGCGTCAGCGGCCAGGCGTCTGCTCGCTCGGTGAGCCCGACCTCGGCGAGCGCGGTCCTGGCCGCTGCCGCCGGGTCGGCAACCCGCAGGCCGAGGCATATGTTGGCCAGCACCCGCTTCCACGGCACCAGGCGCGGCTCCTGAAAGGCCACCGCTACGGTGCCCTCGACGCTGACCTCGCCGGCCGTGTCGCGGTCGAGCCCGGCGAGCGCTCGCAGCAGGGTGGACTTGCCCGACCCGCTGCGGCCGATCAGCGCGACGAACTCGCCGCTGGCGATGTCGAGGTCGAGACCGTCCAGGACCCGCCGCTCGCCGAACGAGCGGCGCAGGTCCCGGATACGCACGGTCGGCGTCCCGGTGGCCTCGGCTGAATATGCCCGGTCATCGTGCCTCGCCGCGTGGCCATCGCCGTAGTCGGCCGTCACTGCTCCAGGAACCCGCGGCGCCATGACAGTGCTTTCCTCTCGAGCAGCCGGACTAGGGCGTCGGTGAGCAGGCCGAGGATGAGGTAGACGATCAGCGCGACGAAGATCACGTCATTGCGGAGGAACTGTGCCGCCTGGTCGATCATGTATCCAAGCCCGGCGTTCGCGTTGATCTGCTCGGCGACGACCAGTGCCACCCAGGCAAAGCTGAGGCTCTGCCGGAGGCCCACCAGTATCTGCGGCAGCGCACCGGGCAGCACGATCTGGCGGATCAGCTCCCTGCGCCGCAGGTGCAAGACCTCGCCGAGCTCGGCGAGCTTCGCGTCCACGTTGCGGATACCCGAGAACGTGTTGAGATACAGCGGGAACGCGGCGGCGAGCGCGATCATCAAGATCTTGGGCAGGTTGCCGATGCCGAACCAGACGATGAACACCGGGATCAGTCCGAACAGCGGCACCGTGCGCAGCATCTGCATGAGCGGGTCGACCGCGTTCTCCCCTATGCGGCTGAGCCCGGCGATGAGTGCCAGCGACAGAGCGACCGCGGCGCCCAGGCCGAAGCCGATCGCCACCCGCTCCAGCGAGATGAGCATCGCGCCCTGCAGCGTGCCGTAGGCGGCCGAGTCGGTGGTGATCAGGCTCACCGCGGTGGACCAGACCTCGCTCGGCGGCGGGAGCTTCTGCTGGGAGACGATGCCGAGCGCGGTCACACCCTGCCAGAGCAGCACGACTGCGACGGGGCTGATCAGCCGCAGCAGACCTCGCCTGGTCACTACGTGGCGTGCTGGCCCGCCGCGCGAATCCTGCCCGGGTCCGCCTCCGGTGGTTCCCTGCTGGGTCTGGACTAGCAGGGCGGGGCCGGAACTCATACGGGTTATCGTGCGGCGAAATCCCTATAAAGTCAACTGGAAATATAATAATTACGACTGCTCAACATTCGGTCCGTACATTACGGCAGCTCAGAGCGCCCTTTGCGCCTTGGCCGCGGTTCAGAGTTCCCTGTGCACCTTGTGCTGAGCGGCCTGGGCGATCGGGCGCATGACCATCAGGTCGATGTTGACGTGCTGCGGCCTGGTCACGGTCCAGGCGATCGCGTCGGCGACGTCCTCATCGGTCAGCGGCTCGGCCACGCCGGCGTAGACAGCGGCCGCCTTGTCCGCGTCGCCGCGGTAACGGTTGAGCGCGAACTCGCCGGTCTTCACCATTCCGGGTGCGATCTCGATGACCCGGACCGGCTGGCCAGACAGCTCGAGGCGCAGCGTAGCCGCGATCGCGTGCTCCGCGTGCTTAGCGGCGACGTAGCCGCCGCCGCCCTCGTAGGCGACGAAGCCAGCGGTGGATGAAAGCACCACGATCGTGCCCGCCCCGCTCGCCACCAGCTTGGGCAGCAGTGCTTGCGTCATGTGCAACGTGCCGAGCACGTTGACCTCGTACATGGTCTGCCACTCCGCCGGGGACGAGTCCTGCACGGTGTCCGCGCCGATCGCCCCGCCGGCGTTGCTAACGAAGACGTCGCAGCGGTCCAGCGACTCGGCGAACTTGTCGACCTCTGGGCGGTCGGTGACGTCGAGGTGATGGGTTTCGGCCTGGCCGCCACGTTCGGTGATCCCGTCGGCAACCGCCTTGAGGCGGTCGGTCCTGCGGGCGGCCAGCACCACCCGATACCCGGCGTCGGCCAGCTTCACCGCTGTGGCCGCTCCGATACCGCTGCCTGCTCCGGTTATGACGGCTGTTCGCTGCATGCTTGGGATTGTGCCAGCCGCGCTCCAGCAACCGACACGGCCCCGTGGTCCGCGCGGCTGGCGGATGGCCGCGCGCCCATGCCGACGGCCGTGCGAAGGTTGCAACCGGGGCGGGCTTCGCTGCGAAGAACAGGTTGTCCGCGTCAAGGAGGAGATCATGCGACGGGCCGCCGATGGCTGAGGTGACCGATAGCTCCGGGTCGCAGCCGGGCTACGGCATCGGCGCCCTGGCCCGTCGCCTCGGCGTCGCTCCAGCCACGTTGCGTGACTGGGAACGCCGTTACGGCATCGGGTCAGGCGGCCGCAGCGCAGGGGGCCACCGGCGGTATAGGCCCGCCGACATCGCACGGATCGAGCACATGCGCCGGCTCGTTCTCGACGGGATGCCGCCGGGCGAGGCCGCCCGGGCGGCCCTGGCTTCGGAGTCTGCGGCAGAGCCGGCCCAGGGGGAGCCGGCCCGGGGAGAGCCGGCCCGGGGAGAGCCGGCCCGGGGAGAGCCGGACCGGGCGGCCTGGGGCGCGGGCGGGCGCTCCCTGCCGCTGCCCGGCCAGCTGCCGCAGGCGCGCGGCCTGGCCCGGGCGGCTCTGGCGCTCGACGGCCCGGCGATCGCCGGGCTGCTTGATCGCGCGCTGGACTCCAGCGGCGTCGTGGCCACCTGGGAGCGGCTCGCCGTGCCCGTGCTGACCGCGGTCGGCGAGCGGACCGCGACGAGCGGCACCTGCATCGAAGTGGAGCATCTGCTCTCAACCCAGTTGCTGGCCGCCCTGGCCGCCAGGGTCAGCAGGCTCGCCGAGCCATTGAACGCGCGGACGGTCCTGCTCGCCTGCGCCGACGATGAGGAGCACAGCCTGCCGTTGTACGCACTCGCCGCAGCGCTTGCGGAACGCGGCGTGCGGACCACGATGCTCGGCGCGCGAACACCACCGCCCGCACTCGCCGACGCGATCTCGCGGATAGGCCCGGCGGCGGCGTTCGTCTGGTCCCAGACCGCCGCGACCGGGGATCCGGCCAAGCTCGAGGGCCTCGCCCGGCAGCGCCCGCCGCTGCGCTTGATCACCGCTGGTCCCGGGTGGCGGGGGACGCCTCCGGGCGGCCGCGCGGTCGGCAGCCTGTCTGAAGCCGTCCAGCAGGCATCCGAGGCCGTCGGCCTGGCCTGACTTCTGGCGCGGCATCCCTCCTGCACGCTCTCGTCTCGCGCGCTCCCCGGAGCGTCCCTCTTGTGTCATTGCCCGGACGGCACCTTCTGCTTCATCGTCGGCACCAGCACGCGCCCGCGTCGCCCCATGCCAGCGCGGCTCGGCGCGTTCTGCCACCCGTCGGCCTTAGGCCCCTCGTTTGCGAATGCTCGACAGTTATGACTAGTATTTGAATAAGTTTTGAGCAAGCGAACGGGGGGGTCATGCGACGAAGCAGGCAGTGGATGTACGAAAAGACGGGTTATAGGCCGTCGGTTGGTACATTCATCGCCGGGCGGCGTACGCCACGGTGACTGCGGGGGCGACGGTGACCGTGGGGCGCCGGTGACCGCGAGGGCGGGGGTGACCCCGAGGGCGGCGGTGGCCCGAGACCCGCTGGCGACGTCGGACTGCTACGCCAGGCTGCGCCCTGTTCTGCGGAGCTACCTGCGGCGCCTGGTGCCAGCCGACGACGTGGACGACGTCGTCCAGACCTCGTTCGTCGACCTGTGGCGGACCCGGGCGCGCTACGACCCGGCCCGCAGCGTGGAAGCGTGGGCGCTGACGATCGCGCGCCGGCGCGCCATCGACTACCTGCGCTCCCGGCCGCTTCCGGCGGCCCCGCTCGCCGGCCTGGCCGAGCCGCCCGGCGACGACGGGCGTGACCACGCCGCCCGGCTCGCGGACGCGGCCGAGCTGCGCAGCGCGCTCTTGGCGCTGCCGCGAACGCAGCGCGAGGCCATCGAACTCGCGTACTACGGCGAGCTCAGCCAGCGGGAGATCGCGGAGCGGCTGCGGGTGCCGGTCGGGACGATCAAGGCGCGGACCGCGCGCGGATTGCGCCGCGTGCGGCAGACGCTGACGGCGGCGCGGGGGTGAGGCGGGCGGTGGCAGCGATGAAGCCCGGGGCCGACTCGAGCGAAACAGCGCCGGGTCGCGTCAGGCCACGGCTCGGGGTGTCGAGCTGTCTGCTCGGGCAGCCGGTCAGGTTCAACGGCGGGCACAGCCGCAACCGGTTCGTCTCCGACGTCCTGGCGGGGTACGTCGATTGGGTCCCGGTGTGCCCGGAAGTCGAGATCGGCCTTGGCGCGCCGCGGGAATCGCTGCACCTGACCGGCGAGGGCCACTGGTCAGCACCAGCGGGCAGGACCATACCGCCGCGGTGACCACCCTGGCGCAGCGGCGGCGCACGGAGCTGGCCGGCCTGGCCGGCTACGTGGTCAAGTCACGCTCACCGAGTTGCGGCCTGTTCAGCGTGCGCGTGCACGCGGGCGGCCAGATCGTGACCAGGAACGGGCGCGGGGTCTTTGCCGCGCGGGTACTCGGCGCCGACCCGCTGCTTCCCGCGGAGGAGGAGGGGCGGCTGAACGACCCGCTGCTCCGGGAGGCCTTCGTCGAGCAGGTCTGGGCCCGGGCACGGCTGCAACAGTTCTTCGGCGGCCCGTGGCGGCTCCGTGACCTGATCGGCTTCCACGCCAGGCACAAGCTCCAGCTCATGGCCCACGACCCGGTCCGCGCGCACCAGGCCGGGCACCTGGTGGCGATCGCCCACGCCAGGCCGGACGACCAGGTTCGCGCCGAGTACACGGCCCTGTTCGGCGCGGCGCTCGCCCGCCGGGTCAGCCGCGCTCGGCACTGCAACGCCATGCACCACGCGTTCGGGCTGGTCAGCGACCATCTGGACGACACCAGACGGCACGACATCCTGGCCACGATCGAGGCCTACCGGCGCGGCGAGGTCCCGCTCAGCGTGCCGGTCACGCTGCTGCGCCACCACGCAGACGGCTGCAGCGCGGTCTACCTGGCGGCACAGACCTACCTCGACCCGTTCCCGGCAGGCCTCGGCCTGCGCAACCACGCGCCGGGCCCCTCGGCCCCGGCGGGCAAATCCGGCCAGTCCCGCCAATCCGGCGGCGGCCCGGCTCCGAAGACAGCAGCGGATGCCACGAAGGGAGCGCCCGGATGACTTCACGGCGGATCGCGGTCATCGGTGGCGGGGTGAGCGGCCTCACCGCCGGGTATCTGCTGGCCCGCGCGAACGAGGTGACGGTGTTCGAGGCGGACGACCGGCTGGGCGGCCACGCCCACACCCACCACGTCGCCGCGCAGGACGGAACCGAGCTCGCCATCGACAGCGGGTTCATCGTCTCCAACGAGCGGACCTACCCACTGTTGACAAAACTGTTCGCCGAACTCGGAGTGGCCACCCAGGACGCCGAGATGAGCATGTCGGTGCGGTGCGCAGGCTGCGGCCTCGAGTACGCCGGCCAGCGAGGCCTGAGCGGCCTGCTCGCCGGGATCCCGCGCGGCCAGCGCCGGTACTTGCGCATGCTGGGCGAGATCCGCAGATTCCACCGCGAAGCGTCCCGGCTGATCGCGGGCGGCCACCCGGCGCGGGCGGCCGATCTCACCCTCGGCCAGTTCCTGGCCGCGGGGGGCTACTCGCGCTACTTCACCGCGCACTTCGCGCTCCCGTTCGTGTCAGCTGTGTGGTCCTGCCCGCCGGGCACGGCGCTGGATTACCCCGCGGGTTACCTCTTCCCCTTCCTCGCCAACCACGGCCTGCTGTCGGTGACCGGCTCGCCGCGGTGGCGGACCGTGACCGGCGGGAGCCAGACCTACGTCGACCTCATCGCCAAGCAGCTCACCGCGGTCCACACGGGCGCGCCGGTGCGCAGCGTCAGCAGGCACCCGGGCGGCGCCGAGATCACCACCGCGGCCGGGCGCCCGCAGCGGTTCGACGCCGTGGTGATCGCCACCCACCCGGATCAGGCGCTACGCCTGCTCGCCGACCCCACAGCGGCCGAGCGCCGGGTGCTCGGCGCGTTCCGGTACACCCGCAACGCCGCGATCCTGCACACCGACGCGAGCGTGCTGCCGGCCAGCCCTCGCGCCCGGGCGTCCTGGAACTACCACCTGAGCTCGTGCGACGCCACGGCAGCGCAGGTACGCGTGAGCTACGACATGAACCGGCTGCAGCGCCTCCCGGCCGGCCGGGACTACCTCGTCACCCTGAACGCGGCCGACGGCATCGACCGGCGCCGGGTGCTGGCCGAGATGGATTACGCCCACCCGGTGTACACCCGCGCCTCCGTCGCCGCGCAGCAGGCGCTGCCCGGGCTGAACGACGGCGTCACCGCGTACGCGGGCGCGTACCACGGGTGGGGATTCCACGAGGACGGCTGCCGGTCCGGGGTGACCGCCGCAGCGTCGCTAGGGAGCCGCTGGTGACCGCGTTCCCGGCATCGGCCTTCCTCTACGAATGCCAGATCAGGCACGCGCGTGCCACGCCGGTGCGGAACGTGTTCAGCTACCGCACCTACCAGTGGCTGGTAGACACCGGCGACCTGCCGGAGCTTCCCCCCGGGCTCCGGCAGCTCGCCGGATTCCGCGCCGCCGACCACCTCGGCGACCCGGACCGCAGCATCAGGCAGAACGTGGACCGGTTCCTCGCCTCCCGCGGGATCGACACGGGCGGTGGCCGGGTCACGATGCTGGCGCACGCCCGGGTGCTCGGCCATGTGTTCAACCCGCTGACCGTGTACTGGTGCCATGGCCCGTCCGGGTCACTCGAGTGCGTCGTGGCCGAGGTGCACAACACCTACGGCGAACGGCACTGCTATCTGCTGCGCACCGACGAGGCCGGCCGCGCCGACGCGGCCAAGGAGTTCTACGTCTCCCCGTTCTACGCCGTCGACGGCTGGTACCGGATGGCGCTGCCCGAGCCGGGCCCGCGGCTCGCGCTCACCATCACGCTGCACCGCCCCGACGGCACCACGTTCGCCGCGAGCGTGCGCGGTAGCCGCGTGCCCGCCACCGGAAGGAGCCTGCTGCGCGCAGCGGCCAGGCACCCGGCGTCGACCGCCGCGGTCAGCGCGCGGATCCGCTGGCAGGGAGCCAAGTTGTACGTCCGTGGCCTGCGCCCGCAGCCCAGGCCGGCCCGCGCCCCGCAGGAAGGTGTGCGATGACCCAGACCATGAGTGCCCTGAACGTGACGCCCGCCGCCGACCCAGGCCGCTGGCCGGATATCGCCGCGGTGCCGCGCTGCCCCTTCCGTGGCGCAGTCGCGCGGGCGCTATTCACCCGGAACGCCGACCGGCTGCCGGTTCGCGTGACCGGCCCCGGCGGCGTCGCGTTCGGGGCGGGTAACAAGGGTTCGCCGGTGCTGACGCTGCACCGTCCCGCCGACTTCTACCAGCGGATCGGCGCGGCGGGGCTGATCGGGTTCGGCGAGTCCTACATGGCTGGCGACTGGGACTGCGACGACCTGACCGGGCTGCTGACGGCCTTCGCCAGCCAGGTCGGCACCCTGGTGCCACGCCCGGTGCAGGCGCTGCGCCGGTTCTACGTCCGGCGCGCGCCCGCGGCCAACGACGCGTCCGAGGAAAACGCGCGGCGCAACATCCACCACCACTACGACCTGTCCAACGAACTGTTCGCGCTGTTCCTGGACGAAACCATGACGTATTCGGCCGGGCTGTTCCGCGAAGACGACGACGGCGCACCGATCGCGGCCGGCATCCTGCTCGCCGACGCACAGCGGCGCAAGATCGACCGGCTGCTCGACCTGGCCGAGGTGGGGCCGTCCAGCCGTGTTCTCGAGATCGGCACCGGCTGGGGTGAGCTGGCCATCCGGGCCGCCGCGCGGGGCGCGCAGGTGCTCACGGTCACGCTGTCGCAGGAGCAGCGCGCGCTCGCCGCCGAGCGGATCGAGCGCGCCGGGCTGGCTGGTCGGGCGGTCGTGGAGCTGCGGGACTACCGGCAGTTGACCGGCGAGTTCGACGCGATCCTGTCGGTGGAGATGATCGAGGCGGTCGGCGCGCGGTACTGGCCGGACTATTTCGCCAGCCTGAACCGGCTGCTGGCGCCCGGCGGGCGGATCGGCCTGCAGTCGATCACGATGCCGCACCGGCGGATGATGGCCACCCGGTACACCCACACCTGGGTGCTGAAGTACATCTTCCCTGGCGGCCTGATCCCCTCGGTGACCGCGATCGGGCGCAGCGCCGCCCGGGAGGGGCTGCGGGTGGCCGGGCGGCGCGACTTCGGCGCCCACTACGCCGAGACGCTGCGGTTGTGGCGGGAGTGGTTCTGCGCCGCAGAGGCCGAGGTCGCGCTGCTCGGCTTCGACGAGGTGTTCCGGCGGATGTGGCTGCTCTACCTGTGCTATGCGGAGGCAGGGTTCCGGTCCGGTTACCTGGATGTCGCGCAGTTCCTGCTGGTCAAAGGGGGTTCAGCATGACGGAGGTGGAGATCACCTCGCGGATGGTCGTGCCAGCGAAGCCGGACGCGCTGTGGCGGCTGGCGATGGACTGGCCGCGGCAGGGCGACTGGATGCTGGCCACGCAGGTGTCCGGTGGGCAGGGCGTCGGCGCCACCGTCACCGCGCGAACCGGCGTGGGCCCGGTCGGCTTCACCGACACGATGGTGATCACGGAGTGGTACCCGCCGCATCGCTGCGTCGTGCGGCACACCGGCCGCGTGGTGCGCGGCACCGGCGTGTTCGAGGTCGCGTCCAAGGGGACGATGAGCGAGTTCTCGTGGACCGAGCGGCTGCGGCTCCCGTCCCGCGTGCCGGGGCGTCTGGCGCGGTGGCTGGCCGGCGGGCCGGGCCGCTGGGTCATGGACGCATCGCTGCGCCGGCTCCGGCGGCTGGTCTGCGCCGGCAGGGATCTGGCGGGCGGGTCCGAGGCAGCCGGATGAGCCCGCTCGCGCGAGCCGCGGACACGCTGCTTGAGGCGAGCGTCGTGGGCAGCTTCTCGCGGATCGGCATCTCGGTCCGATCCCGGCTGCTGCCGGAGTTCACCGACGGCTCGCGGCCGTCCGCGACGGGGCGGGTGGCGGTCGTCACCGGGGCCACGTCAGGCATCGGCCTGGCGGCCGCGAGTGAGCTCGCCCGGCGCGGCTGGAGCGTGTATTTCCTGGCCAGAAGCCGCGACCGCGCCGAGCGGGCACTGGCCAAGATCAGTTCCGCCGGCGGGGGCGACATGAGCGGCTACGGACTCGCCGACCTGGAGGACCAGGACTCCGTCCGGATGTTCGCCCGCGAGTTCCGCCGGACGCACCGGCGCCTCGACGTGCTCGTGCACGCGGCCGGCGCGATCCATGAGCGGTTCGCGGTCAACCACGCCGGGATCGAGCTCACGGTCGCCGGGCAGCTGGTCACGCCGTTCCTGCTGACCAAGCTGCTGCTGCCCGCGCTGCTCGGCGCCGCGCCGTCCCGGGTGATCACCGTCTCCTCGGGCGGGATGTACGCGCAGCGGCTGGATCTGGCGAGCCTGGAGATGTCCCCGGCCGGTTACCGCGGCGTGGTCGCCTACGCGCGCGTCAAGCGGGGCCAGGTCGCGCTCAGCCGCGAGTGGGCCCGGCGGATCAGCCCCGCGGACGTCGCGTTCCATGCCATGCACCCGGGATGGGCGGACACGCCCGGTATCGCCGCCGCACTGCCGCGGTTCCGGTGGGCGGCGCGGCCGATCCTGCGCACCCCTGAGCAGGGCGCGGACACGATCGTCTGGCTGGCCACCGCCGCCCCCGAGCTCCTGGGCAGCGGCTGCTTCTGGCACGACCGGCGGCCCCGGCCGGAGTACCGGCTGCCGTGGACCAGGGAGGACGACCCCGGGGCAGCCCGCCAGCTGTGGGAAAGCATCGACCGGGCGGCGGCGGGTTGAGCCCGGCCCGGGGACCTCGCGGTATCTGGGTCAGACGCGCAAGGACATGACCACGATGGGCGAGGTCGTCGGCTGGCTGGTCCCGCCGGCGGGCTCCACGGTTACGCCCACGCTGTCGCCAGCGGCTAGCCCGGAGGCCAGCACCGGCGCGGTCCTTCCCGACGCGGGAGCCGGCAGCAGGCCCGCCGGGCGGATCCGGGGTGGCCCCATCAGCCACAGCTCGTAGACCTTGCTCGCGGGAAGCCGGGGCAGCCCGGCCGTGGTGAAGACGAGCTTCCCCTCGGTGCGGGAGACCACCACGGTCGCGGTTCCCCCGCTCGTGGCAGGCCGGGTCATGATCCGTGCATCGGGGGCGGCGAGGACCGCGGCGATCGCCTGGTTCTGCGCCCGCGCGGAGTCCAGCTCATGCTTTGTGCGGAGCCCGACAGCCCCGAGCGCGACGGCCACAACCAGGCTGACCACGGCCACTGCCGCGGCAAGCCGGGGCGTCCACGACTGGCGGGATACCAGGCGAGGCGTAAAGCGTGGGGCGCGGCTGGGCCGGTCAACGGCGGGAGGCAGCTGCCTGGTCACCGCCGCGGCGGCCAGCACGTGCTCCTTGACTCTTGGCGGCGGCGGCAACGCCGCGGCCATCGCCAGTTCTGTCGCCGTCTCGGCCAGGCCACGGACCTCGTTGCCGCACGGCCTGCAGCGCCGCAGGTGATGCTCGAACAGGTCCCGCTCGGCGCCGTCCACGGCGTCCAGGGCGTAGGCGCCAGTCAGCGTATGCAGGTCATGGCGCGGGAATCTCACCAGGTCACCCCCATGCAGTCGCGCAGCCGGATCAGGCCGTCGCGGATCCGGGTCTTGACGGTCCCCAGTGCCGTGTGCAGCAGCCCGGCGACCTCCGGATACGTGTACCCGCCGTAGTACGCGAGCGTGATCGACTCGCGTTGCAGGTCGGTGAGCCCGTCCATGCAGCGGCGCACCCGCTCGGCGTCCAGGTTGGCCACGGCGGTCTCGGCCACCTGATCGTCGGCAGTGAGGGGCTGCGCGGTCCGGTGCTCGCGCTCCGTCGCAGCCGCGACCGAGCGCACCCGGTCGACGGCGCGCCGGTGCGCGATCGTCATCACCCAGGTCGCGGCGCTGCCCCGAGCGGGATCGAACCTGGACGCGGTGCGCCACACCTCGAGCAGCGCCTCCTGGGTGACCTCCTCGGACTGCGCCTGGTCCCTGACAACCTTGCGGATCAGGCCATACGCCGGTCCGGCCAGCCGGTCATATACCGCCTCGAACGCGTCCTGATCACCTCGGGCGACCCGGCCAACCAGGTCGTCCAGGCCCTGGTCTCTCCCCTCCTCGAGACCAGGGCCCGGCCGGGCCGCCCTCATGCCACGTCCGCTCATGGCCTCTATTCGGCGCAGCCCGGGAATCGGATTGGTGGGCAGGCGCGTCTGCCGAACCGGGATCGAGACCAATCCGTAGGCCAGCCGAGCGCGAATACGGCGCGTGATCGGGACAAAGCTGAGCGGATCCGCGGCGAGACGCGCATTGGTTGGCGCGACGTCCGGTCTGCTCGCCGCAGCCGCCGCGCTGGGCGTCGCTCAGCTGGTCGCGGGCGTCACCGGCCCGCTGGGCAGCCCCGTGGTGGCGGTGGGCGAGGTGGCCATCAACCTGACCCCGGTCCCGGTAAAGGATTTCGTGATCGCCCACGCCGGCAGTCACGACAAGCAGGTCCTGGTGGCCGGGATCTTGTTGATGCTCGCCGCGTTCGCGGCCGTGGTAGGGATGCTGGCGCTGCGCCGGGTCGGTTACGGGTTCGCCGGGCTAGCCGTCTTCGGCGCGCTGGGCGCCGCTGCCGCGATCACCCGGCCGAATTCCGGCGCGGCGGACCTCGTTCCGACGCTCGTGGGCGTCGCGGTGGCCGCGGTGGCGCTGACGTTGCTGGTCCGCGCCGGGGGCGGCCGCCAGAAGACCGGGCCAGCGTCGCGCCGCGGGTCGGCCGTGGGAGTTCTGGACGTGCCCGCTCCGGCCGCTCCTGCCGAAACGCGGCAGGGGGCCTCGCCCGCCCGGACCCCGGACCGGCGGCGTTTCCTCACCCTCGCAGCCGGCACGGCCGCGGTGGCCGCCGCCGGCGGCCTGGCCGGCCAGAGGCTGCTGAGCCGGTTCAACGTCGACCGGCTCCGCGCCGTCATCCGGCTCCCGGCCCCTGCCATCCCAGCCCCGGCCGTGCCCGCCCGGGCGCAGCTGCCGATCCGGGGAATCACCCCGTTCTTCACCTCCGACGCCAGCTTCTACCGGGTCGACACCGAGCTGGTCCTGCCGCAGATTGCGCCCGATGAGTGGACGCTACGGGTGCACGGGATGGTTGACCGGCCGCTGGAACTGTCGTTCGGCGACTTGCTGCGACGCCCGCTCACCGAGGCGGACATCACCCTGGCCTGCGTGTCTAACCAGGTCGGCGGGCCGCTGGCCGGGAACGCACGTTGGCTCGGCGCCAGCCTGAGGGCGCTGCTCCGCGAGGCCGGGGTGCACGCAGGCGCCGACCAGATCCTGTCCACCTCAAACGATGGATGGACCGCCGGAACGCCCACGGCCGTGGTCATGAGCGACCCGGACGCGCTGCTGGCCGTCGGCATGAACGGCCAGCCGCTGCCAATCGCGCACGGCTTCCCAGCCCGGATGATCGTTCCCGGCCTCTTCGGCTACGCCTCGGCCACCAAGTGGGTCACCGACATCGAGCTGACCACCTTCGCCGCCCAGCGCAGCTACTGGGTGCAGCGGGGCTACTCAGTCATGGGGCCGATCAAGACGATGTCGCGGATCGACGTGCCCAAGCCATTCCAGCAGGTACGTGCGGGCCGGATCCCGGTGGCCGGAGTGGCCTGGGCACCTCATCGCGGCATCGAAAGGGTGCAGGTCCAAACCGACGGCGGGCCCTGGCACGACGCCCAGCTGGCGGCGGCGGACGGCATCGACACCTGGCGGCAGTGGGTCTGGTACTGGGACGCCGCTCCCGGCCTGCATCAGCTCCAGATCCGCGCGACCGACGGCACCGGCGCCACCCAGCCCGCCAGACGCACCGGGGTCTTCCCCAACGGCGCCACCGGATGGGACAGCGCCGCAGTGACCGTCACCTAAAGCCTTCAGTCCGCTGCGTCCCGCAGCGGTTCGCCAACACAGGAGAGAAGGAAGCTCATGAGATACAAGTTCCTTGGCGTCGCAGCGATCGCCGGAACACTCGCGCTCGGCGCGGCCGCCTGCAGTTCCAGTGGCTCGTCCGCCGCGTCCGCGGCAAGCCCGAAGGCGACAGGGAAGGCGCCGGCGGCTCAGCCGGCCGCCTCCACCTCGGGCACCGCCATGGCCCCGTTCGGTCCGGGCTGCGCCTCGGTGCCGGCGTCCGGGAAGGGCAGCTTCACTGGCATGTCCACCGCCCCGGTCGCCACTGCCGCGTCCAGCAACCCGCTGCTGTCCACCCTGGTCACCGCCGTGACGAAAGCAGGCCTGGTGGACACGCTCAACTCGGCGCCGGGCATCACCGTGTTCGCGCCCGACAACGCAGCGTTCGCCAAGATCCCGACGGCGACCCTGAACTCAGTGCTGGGCAACAAGGCCGAGCTCACCAAGATCCTCAGCTACCACGTCGTGTCCGGTCACATCACCCCGGCTGAGCTCGCCTCTGGCAAGCCGATCAAGACGCTGGAGGGCTCGACGGTGATGCCGTCCAAGATGGGCAGCTCCTACGAGGTCAACTCCGTCCCGGTGGTCTGCGGCAACGTGCAGACCGCCAACGCCACCGTCTACATCATCGGCTCCGTGCTCATGCCTCCTACCCACTGACACCGGGAGGCAGGTAGCGCGGCAGCGTGCCGGGCGTGGCCGCACGGGACCCCCGGGGTGGCCACGCCCACCAGCACGCGGATCTTGTTCATCCGGACGGGATCGGAATAGCGTTCCCCGCCTGCCACCAGTTGTGGCCCAAGACCGACCTGATCGTGTCGCGTTCGGACAGCAGCCGGGGTCCGCACCGCTGGCATGTATCAGGGACGTCGCTGCTGGCTCTACATCCCTAAAACGCCGGGTGCGATGCGCCGAGCGTTGGATCGAGACGGGGGAGCG
>Ga0209169_10000689_pt1 | contig 20635 bp, 11 predicted proteins | sample HubBroMetageWRM4_FD_188346 | JGI IMG/M metagenome (GOLD analysis project Ga0209169, IMG submission 188346) | Warmed soil microbial communities from the Hubbard Brook experimental Forest, New Hampshire - Hubbard Brook CCASE Soil Metagenome WRM 4... | ecosystem: Environmental > Terrestrial > Soil...
CACCACTGTGCGTAGATGCTGGTGGTATAAAACGGATCGTCCTGATGCCAGGTGAGCGCTTCCATTTCCTCCGGCAACCGTGTGGGATCTGGATAGACGTGGTGGCTGTTCACGTCTCCCCACTGAGTCATAAGGTCAATGTATTTTCCTTCGTCGAACGCAGGATCTGATAAACGGGCCGAAAAAGTGTCCTGCCTGCCCCCCGCCCGATTTCGTGCAACCAAGCCAACAATGGTAGATGAATCCAGTCCCCCAGAGAGGCTGGAGCCGACTGGAACATCAGATCGCTGGCGGATTCGCACTGAATCGGACAATAGCTCCAGGAATCGTTCCGCATATTGCTGGGCGTCAGGCAGGCGAATCTGCTTCCCAGGATCAAGGTCCCAATAGCGCCAAGTCTTAAGAGCACGGTCCCGCCAGGAAAAGCGCAGGGCATGTGCAGCCGGAAGAGAGGAAACACCTGCAAACATGGTTCCGGTACCGGTGTTAATCTCGCGGTTTTCCAGGTAGCCGTAGACTGCTGAGCCATCCGGGCGTGGCGAAAAGAATCTCCCCGCGACCAGGGCCTTCACTTCAGAGCCAAACGCTAGGAACTCTCTCTCTTTATCTAAGTAGTAGAAGAACGGTTTCTCTCCAAATCGGTCGCGCGCCGCAAACAGTTCCTGCCGGCTCTCGTCCCATATGGCGAAGGCAAACATCCCATTCAGTCGACTCAGACATTCATTTCCCCAAACCTGATAACTCTTCAACAATACTTCCGTATCAGAACGCGACCGGAAACGGCATCCCATTTTCGTGAGCTCGTCAGCCAGTTCGACATAATTGTAAATCTCGCCGTTGAAGCTAATCGCCAGACCGCTGGCTTCATCCACCATGGGTTGATGCCCACTGGGTGACAAATCAAGAATTGCCAACCGGCGGGTCCCAAGACGGGCAATCCCACCGGGAGATTCCCAGATTCCGGCGTCATCGGGCCCACGGTGCGCAATACTGTCGCGCATCTCAAGGAACAAACTCGCAGAAATCCTACGAGCACCGCCAACGACTCCTACAATCCCGCACACTTATGTGCCCTCCTGAAGGACTGCCCGGCGTGGGTTCTGCCAGTCGCGTACTGAGTTAGTGTCGAAACAACATTCAGATGAGCAAGCCAAAATCCGAAGTCTGGAGTGCCTCAAACCTGGAGTCCTTGAACGACGGCATTGTTGATAGGTCCGCAATGTTCGTTCTCATTGCGCGGATGTTCCCGCGTATTGGCAGCGATTAAGTTCCGCTGCTTCTGAACGAGCCCAATCGCGCAGGTAATATCCAATCGATTGCCCTTCCGGGTTTTGCGCGTAGCTTTGCATCCATTTCCAGTTGGCATCGATAATGGACTGGTCTGCCACTTCCGGCGTCAGGTATCCTCCCCCCGCGAACGGATCCTGCGAAATGTTTATCGGGTCGGAGGCCTTTGAATTCACCCTCGGATAATAGCCTCGCAAAAGAGCCGCAGATCCTTCTATAGGACTGGAACCATAAAAAAGATATTGCTGAAGCGCCGCGCGATTGGCATTGTAGAGGTAGTCCGATAGGCAGATCTGGAAGATTTTCGCATAATGCAGAAGGTCAGTAAAAAACTCCCCGTCGGTGTTTGGAGACGGCGTGCTGGGATCGTATTGGAACGAATCATATACGCTGCCGGATGGAGCGTTCGCTCGGGTGGACCAGGGAACGAAATCCGGCCAACTTTGAAGCAGTAACCACCCTTGGGGACCGACCGACAAGTGGAAGGTTTGCTGGTGGAGGATCAAGCCGGTGGCAATCGCAAGCTGATGCGGATCCCCGGTTAGCTGGTAAAGGAACAACCGAAGCGTGGCCTCGGCGGATATGTAGTCCATCGGAGCGTCAACATCCGCAACTACGTTGGGAAGCCATAGCGGATTATGCTGTCTCAGGCCCCCTTGTCCATCTGAGATGAAGATACCTTCATAACCGGCTGCGATTGCAAGAACTTTGCTCGTCCATTCCTCTCGCGTGCCTTGGCTCGTCAGTTCAGGATGTTCCTCGGCAAGCACCAGAAAATGGGCAAAGGGAAGAAGAATCCCGCCGGCTTGCTCTGAATTCCACATCGTCTCTTGGACCTGAAGGTTAACCTGGTATACGCCCGGGGCCGGCAACCCCGCTCCCGTCGGCTTGATTCTTCCCACTGACTGCGGCCACACCAGGGGCGCCGCGGCAAGCGCGTTCAGGTCCGCGACGCTTTGAATCGTATTGCTTTGCAGAACTTGGTCTCCCGTGTTTCCCGCAGTCCATGCCAATTGGAGACTTCCATCGCTTTGCTGCGTAACCTTGAAAAAGAGAGCTCCTTCGCTGAGGTTCTGGGCGTACAAAGCGATTTGGCCGGTTTGAGTCGGAACCGCGACCGGAACACCGTAACTGTTAAGCATGGTCGGCCACCCCGTCACCTTGAGCTGTGCGGTACCCGGCGCTACGGGTTGACCGGAATCGGGGGCATCAACGACGGTTATCGTCTGGACTAGGTTCAGAACCCATTGTCCAGAATCCAGGAACGCGTCGATATATTTACGATTGCCGGTAGCCTCGTAGGCTGTGAGAAGGGACTCCAGATAGTAGCGGGTACCCCACACGACGTTTCCCCATGCATTGTTAGTGGGATGCCGCGTTTCCTCGTCGAGAAATTGCGCCGAGATCCGGTCGTAGTTTGGCAGACTGGTGGCTGGCGTGCCCGAACAAGTGGCAATTTGGACAAGCGGGGCCTCGATCGGCTTACCGCTCGCGCAGCTCGCAGCGGGATCACCGCTCCCGCAACTGCTGATCAACAGCAGCAGGCACACCACAATGCAGAAGATAAATTTTCGCGTCGGAATCATGCCATCAGAGTTAGCATTGTTCTGGGAAAAACTCTCGTTCTTCGACAAGGCCAGTTAGAAGTGAAAGGGATATTAGCAGCGCCGAAGGCCGCTTCGCAACCGACCGAATCACAGCCGCGTCCCGAGCCACACACCCAAGTTCATTGCGCTTCCCATGCCAGGAAGGAATCAAGATTCCCTTGCGTATAGCCCGTGTGCCAAGCGCCGCCGTGATCTCTGGCGGAATACCAAACCCGCATCGTGTTTGTGGTGGCGTCGTAAAGGACGGAACCACGATAGACAAAATCGTTGTCCCACCCTGATTCAGATGGAGAAAGAAGGGGTTTTGGATAGCTGATCCAGTGGACGCCGTCCAACGAACGATAGAAAAACATGCTCGTACCCTGAGTGTCATCATATCCGCAACCTGACCCCACGGGATAATCAGCAATCACGGCCCAGTATTCTTGCAACTCGGGGATCCATGTCATGTTGGGATGCCAAACAATAAAACCGTCTTGTTCTATATCCGTGGTGATCGGCGCGCTCCAGGCCAAGCCATCCGAACTGGTCCGAAGATCCATATTTGCGACCTGGTGCTTAATACAATTCACGGCATTCGCGCCAGGATCGATCGTAAACATATGGTAGATCCCATCGTGGTATACAACCGAAGGGGCCAGTAGCGCAAAGAAGGGTTCGGTGATTACGCTTTGCGGTGGACTCCAATGTGCTCCATCAGTTGAAGTCGAGTGCTCGACAAAGGACGGAGTGTTGGTTGGGATCTCATCCGTGAGGCTCAGAACCCAGTACACGTTGAGTTTTTCGCCGTCGTAAACGATGGTCGGGTCCTGGTCAAAGTCGCAGGAACTTTCGTAAACATATATCAGGTCCCATCGGCTGGGGTCGTCGGCACACGGCGGGGAAGAAAGCGGGTTTTCCAGCCTGTTCGGCACGGTCCAATTCAGCCCATCGTTGCTCACCATAATGGAAGGATTTTCGTCGTGGGCATCGCTCTCCGGATAACCGCTGGTCACCATGTAATATTCAAAGCCATTAAACGGCTGAGCAAATTGTATAACTTGGGGCTCAACGGTTTGGCAATCGTCAGCAGGTGCTGGGCATATGGTTAGAGGAGCGGAGGCATTCGGAATCGCTTGGGGTACGGCCGACACATGGTTAGAACATCCACTCAGTAATAAAACAACGGTAGAACATCCGCCCAGTAGGAAAACAACCAAACGTCTTTTCATTCGACCTTGCTGCCAATGTTCATCCAGCAGCGTTGAGCGTTCCCGGACCACGTTTGTGGCTTACTGAGTGACAACGCCTACGATCAAGAATAGTTCGGTGATCTCGGCGTACGCCACACCGGAATCTGGGTTTCTGGGCTGCGATCATAACTGAGAATCAAGCCACACACTGAGATGCCATAAGCGCATAGACGACGACCCTGGATCATAAGCGCTTGCCGGATGTCCGTTCGGAACTGTGGGACCGAGATATATTTCCACGCATTCCTTCGGCCAGGGGAACGTGGCCGCAAGCTCACGATACACGGCTCGCATTCGATCCGTATCCACAAAGGCCCACCATCCCACAAGCAACGCATAGGAGTTTCCGTACGGACCGAATCCACTGCCTTGACCCATCCCCGGATAATTCCAACGGTATACGCCGTTCGAACCATCCATAAAGTTGTTCATGCGGTAGCAGGGGAAATCCTTGGACGGTTTCACTAAGACGCTGTTGAAAACCTGCTTTTCGAAACCGCTTCGCAGTCCTTCATAGAAACGATTCTCCTCACTGTTCGGCGGATAAGCCCGCATCAGGCTGGTCAGCCAAAGAGGAAAGCGATGAGCATGGGATGAATCCGGAGCGATACCCCGCACCGGAACCGGCTTCATCCCCGGAGTAATTTCCTTGTTACCTGCGTACTGATATTCCGGATGATCGGTCCATACCCCCGGTTGCAGAATCCATCCTCCTCCGGGCTGTGGCACCACTTCCTGGACGAATACGCGATGCGCAATGGCGAGTACGTCATCCAACATTGGGTTCCACGCCTGCTTTTGGGCCGCAGTCCCACCGTAGGCCTTCAGGTCCGCCGCAATGACAAACACATAGAAGTCAACGTCATTAATCTCGCGAAAATAGCTCTTCCCCACTCGGCGAGTCTTGAGTTTCCACAGGGTCCTTTCGCGCACCCCACCGGGGAAAGCCGGCCCTCCTCCCGCAAATTGCCAGGCGGGCTTCACCAACCAAACGTTGTGGATCTGGGAAAAGAGAAGTTCCGGAAGGCCGAGCGGAATGATCTCCTGCTGCCCGCTCGCTTGGGCAAGAAGCAGGAACTGACTCGCCAGATAGAGATACTGAAGGCGGCCAAGATCCTCGTCAGGCAATAATGAGGCATTATCCACCAGGCGCGAAAAATGGTCCGTGAAGGTGCGCTGCCATTGCGCGTCCCGAAGCCGAAAGGCCGCCTGCAAGGGGACCATCATCGTTGTGCCAATGGTTTCAGATTGCTGGCCACCCTGAACCGTCTGACGCAATATGGGGTCGACAACCCTGGTCCAAAGTTGGTGCAGTTCGTCCGCTGGTGCAGTGGGTACAACTTGAGCACTCTGCGAAAAAGCAGGCGCACTCAGAGCACCGACAAGAACAATCAAGATCGCTCTAAGAAACAACTTCACCGTAAAAGGGAAATCGCGTTTCATTCTCTACTCGATTCGATGCTGATGTCGCTGATGAAGACTGGGACTGCTGGTACCAGCGAAGTGACCGTTTTAGGTCGCGGATTTAGTTTTCGGCGAGGTTGGCTTGAATAGTTCAAACGTAAACTGCCAAGCCATCAGCCGAACACCCGGAATAGCCAGCAGACATTTATCCACGCCATTCAAAATCAGGGAAACCGGCTGGAATAGCGATCGAACTCTCCGAGCGAACACTCCAAACATGCTTGTGAGGTGCCAATAACGGATCTCCCCCACATTGAAATACTCCTTAGCCGCACGGAGGTCTCGGAGAGATAGGATATGTACTTTTTCCCATTCCGTGCGCTGTCCCGGGGTGAGCCAGCGATAGAGCTTGATAATCGGGTTGTAATTGAGTGCCTCCTGAGCAAACACGCAGCCCCCAGGCTTCAAAATGCGGTGCATTTCAGGATATGCCTTCGTCAAATCGAGGTGATGCAGCATACCGCAGCACAGAATTACATCGAACGAATTATCTGGAAAGCCGGTGTCCTCGCAATCACCTTCAATAAAGACGCAACGCTCGGACAGGCCATCGCGCATAGCCACTCGGGCCGCCCCCTGGACAGAGACGTCACTCACATCGATCCCTACCGCAAGCGAGGCTCCCATCCGAGCCGCTTGAAAAGTTTGTCCGCCGTTACCGCAGGCATAGTCCAAGACGACTTTACCAGGCACGTGCTTGGCCAACCACTGGTTGCGGTAGTCGTCGGAAAGCTGAGTCGCGGAATACCACCTAATGGCGGGTAGTTCCCCATTGTCGCTTTCTTGAACACGTACGGTTTCGGGGTCTCGAACAAAATTAGCCCACTCCCGCTCTTTCAGCTTGCGATCTTCAAGGCGCCGGGAAAATTCTTCGGAATTCCTCGATCGCAACTTGTCGAGCGCTTCCATCAGTTGGGGCGCCGGCGATGTTGGGCTGAAAGGAAACCGCTCAGGAATCTTGGCTGAGGAAGCGCTCATGACTCTCGCTCTCCTTTCCCCCAGGCTTTTGGCCACGCGGGACTGCGTCTGATGTTCATGTCAATTTCGTTCCTTTCCGCAACATACTACCTCCCGTGTTCACTCGGGTCAATCTTCAGTCACCCATGGGACCCACAACCGCTGCTCTCGATAGAATCGCCAACCATGAACCCAGCCGCAAACCGCTAGCCGCCGGCGGGCGTGAGTCCAGATCCAAGGGATGAGGGAGGCGCCTTCCAGAAATCGCCACGAAGAACTCGTTCGCGATCCTTAAAAAGCCAGAGCAAGAGAAGCGCAAAAGTCACACCGCCCGAAAGCAACTGTGTCGACAACGCGCTGGTCACCAACATACCGAACGCCCAGAAACAGAGCGCACATGCAGCCAGATGAACCACGGTCTTGGGTCTGCGGCAGAAGTAGACATTCACGGATTGCATAATGAAGCCAGCTGCCACCCCGCTCAGAACGACGCCAGGGAGTCCAAAGTCGGCATTAAAATTCCCGATGAAGCAGGTGTTCGCGGTGATCGTATCTAAGTCCTTCGCACCCTCCATGTACACCCCGACGAAGTTGGGAATATCTATGACTGTCCAGCCCATCAGGTGACCTAGCTTCACCATTCCTGCCCCATGTTGGAAAGGAAGCACACCGGGAAACACCTCAAAATAGGCATATACCACCTCGGCCGGACTATAAAAGATGCGGGTCGCCATGGCTTGCAGTGCACCGGACAGAGTCCCCGCTTCCGATCCGTTATAAGCGAAAAGAACGACGATGATGGGAAACGAAAGAAAAAGCAGCGGGAAAACCACTGTCGCCATCTTGCCAAGTTTTCCGCCCTTGAACAGATAATAGAAAATGCCCAGCACCGCGGCGATGGCGGCGACCGGCGCTTTCTCAACGGTGACCGCGGCATACAGGACTCCTAAAACCAAAGAAATCACGAACAGCCGCCTCCAGGCGAGATCCTTCTGCTGTAAGTAGCGGCCCAAAGCCAGAATGATGAGAAAAGGCAGAACGCTTGTACGGACCACATAGTATGCATACAAGAAATGCGAAGTGAGAAGCTTAAACGAGTCCTCCCTCAGCAGGGCTACTTGCAGAAAGTCTCCGGGGTGGAAAATTAAGTAAAGCAAGGGGATGACCGGCGTCTCCCAAAGGTTCATCAGCACCAGTACTAGTGCCAGCAGCAGGACGGCGAGATATAGGCGTTTAGGGTGGCCGCCAGGTTTCTCCGGCGCCACTGGCCGCCGAAAATAATTTGCGATCTCGTGCCTACTGAACCGTAAGAAGAGATTAGCAACCCATATACCGAGTGGCACTGTAAGGAGCACACTCTCGATGCCAAACAGAAACCTCCATCGAGAAGGCGTAATCTCAGCGTCAAAAATGAAAAATCCTGGAATCAGGATAATGCCGACATACATGAAATAAAAAAGCGCCGGCATGGTCATTTGCCTCAGGTTGAAGAGGCTCACGGAGCGTTGCATCATCCATAATGAAACGGCGATTATCAGACCGGAAAGCAGTGCCAGCGACGGCAGTACCCACAGGCTCGCAGGAAGGATCAGAAGGAAAAGCGTAAGCCACAGGAACTGGAGAGAGACCTCAATGACAAAAGAGGAAAATGCCAGGGGGAAGTGCCCGCCCAAATGGTTTCGAACTCGGTTCACCTGTTTATTGTCCGGAAACAAGACTGGGATGCATTTTGAGATGCTTGCACCGACATGATTTCATCGCAGCAACCCGGTGCTCAAAATCGCAACCCGGTGAATTCTCTCTGCAAGGAGGGATGTACCCAGTCCAAGACTGGTCTACCGATCAACCGGCCCGCGCTCGGGTGGGCGATAGTCATCAACATCATTGTGAGGCGTTACCAATTCCCGAGCTTCACTTTCACGTGACACCCAGGACATTCGCTCTTTTAGGTTATGGACCACTTCTTCCAGGAAGATTTTGCGTGGATCCTGCAGATCAACCTCTTTCCAACGCTCGGCTCCCCACACCCACACCACACAGCCGACAAAGACCAGGGATGTGCCGAGAAACACAATCAGCAACCGCGGGGGAAACGACTTTTCCTCCGGCACGATCGCCGGGTCGAGGACCTTGACGCTGGGCGTCTCTTTCGCCTCCTGCACTTTGGCGAGTTCGTATTGCTGGGTCAAAAGCTCGTAGACGGTTTCTTGTATCTTCGCGTTTCGGTAATAGTTCTCGTATTTTGCCCCGAGCAGCGGCAAATTATGAATGGAGGGCATGGCCGCCGACGAGCCCTCGGCAGCATCCGCGCCGTTCACTACGTTGTTATTGTTATTGGCCCCACTGATTTTCCCCAACTGCTTTTGAAGCTCCGCAACACGGGCCTTCAAAGACTGGACGCGAGAGTTGTTATCAGTGTATATCTGCCGGAGCCCCTCGAGTTGAGATTGCGCAGCAATCGTCTGTGCCGCAAGATTGGATGCCACGTCCAGCATCGCTTTCCCTTCCTGCTGGATATCGAGCGTACTGTTCTTGCTGGAAAACTGAGCCAGCTGGTCTGAGGCATCATCCAACCCTTGCTTGACAACCTTCAGGCGCGCTTCAAGAAATACTCTTTCCCGATGTGCGGAAGACGTCGAAAGGTCCGCCACCAGTAAATTCAGTTGGTCAACATAGGCATTCGCGAGGGCAGTGGCCCTCTGAGGGCTATGATCGGTGACGCTGATCGTAATGAGGCCGCTCTTCCGGTCCTCTGTAATTGAGGTGTTTTCGTCGAGTTTGACTTGGGCATCCTTGACCAGGCGCTTGCCATAGACCTTTCTCAGATCGAATTGCTGTATGAGGCGATCCTGAACCGTCTGGCTCTTCAATACCCCAATAAAAAGCGCCCCCGAAGTCTTCAGGCCCAGCAAGTCTCCCGCCATTGAGCCCAGACCTCCAGCCGCTGAACCCGCACCCCCGCTGATCTTCGCTGCCATCGCGGCCATCATCGCCATGCCCGATGCAGACGAGGATTGTGAATCAGGAGGCATCAGCTCCGTTGTTGAAACGTAGGACTTGGGGATCAGAAAAGCAATCAGGGTTGAGGCAAGCAAACCGATCGCCGCACTGCGAAGAAGGAATCGGCGACGACCCCAGAGTAGACGCAGGCGTTCTATCTGCCGCTCGCGCGAATCCATGGTCGGCACTTCTACCAATGAATAGTCCGCGATGGTGCCCTGCGACGCCTCCTCCAGCTGCGATTTTTCTGCGGTTCGCGTCACGCTTTCCCTTACTGTTTGTGCACCCTTCGTCAGAGTTTGGGTCTGAGTTCGTTCATTTCCAATGCTGCGCCCACAAGCTGAATAGGGCTAAAGTCGACAGCTTCGACCGCTTGTCGCCTTATTCTACTGAAAGCCGTGGTAGACATCTATTGAGAAGCTGGGCTCACGAGCCCGTCAACCTGGCCGGCCTGTGCGGTCCAGCAGTCGGCAGAAGCAGCGAAGAACTGGGTGGGAACCTGCCGGACAGTCACCGGCGACGTCTAGCATGCATTGCTAGTCCATAGCAGCGGGTTCTAGCAAATCGCCGCCTTCAAGGCGGAAAACCTAAGCCGAGTTGGTCTTGTATCTTCCGGAAGGAGGCGCGACGGTGTCGGCGGTTGGAACTACGATTCTGCGATCTACCTTTTCGCCGTCGGACGGCTCAAGTCTGTTGATGTCACGCGACACCACCTGGCCGTGGGGGAACGGACGGCGTTTCTCGTTACTTGCCCCGTCAAAACTCGCTTCAGGAACCAACTCTTTCAGCACCCGAAGAATAGGATCCGCGCCATCGACATGAAGCGAAGACTTCAGTCTTCCCAGATCACTACTGAGTTCGATCCACTCGATACTTCTGGTCATGGTTCGCTTAATTTTTTCGCAAGTGGTGTTCTGGATGCTCTCTGTCGGATAGAACAACTCTTCAACCAACTTTTCCCCGTGTCGCAAGCCCGTAAACTGGATTTCGACATCATCACTGGCCTTTCCCGACAGCCGTATCAAGGTGTGAGCCAAGTCCAGAATCTTGACCGGCTCTCCCATATCGAGGACCAGAATATCCCGATGTTCGCCGAGGACGGAAGCTTGCAAAACCAGAGCGACCGCCTCCGGAATGGTCATGAAGAAGCGCTGGATTTCAGCATGGGTGATCGTAATCGGCTGATTGCGTTTCAGCTGTTCTCTAAAAACTGGGATGACACTCCCGCTCGACCCCAGCACGTTTCCGAAGCGGACCGAAACACATCGCATTTGTTTCCGTGGCCACGCGGAAAGGATCAACTCACCCACTCTCTTGGTGCAGCCCATCACATTCGTGGGGTTCACCGCTTTGTCCGAAGAAATCATCAGGAAAGTTTCGCACCCGGTTTCTTCAGACACCGCTAGGAAACTCAACAGTGAAAACACGTTGTTATTAACTGCTTCCTGAACATTCTCCTCCATAACCGGCACGTGCTTGTAGGCCGCCGCATGGAAGATCATTTTCACACCGTGCACCGAGCATAACTTACGCATACGCTCCGGGTCGCCAATATGGGCAACCGAGCAGACGACGTTGTCAGTACCTCGCCGTGCCAACTCCCGTTCCAGGTAAAAGATGCCGGTCTCGTTCTGATCAACGCAGACGAGCTTGGAAGGAGCGTAGTCGAGAATCTGCCGGGAAAGTTCCGACCCGATCGAACCAGCAGCCCCGGTCACCATCACCACCCTGCCGGAAATGTGCTTGCGTACCGCTTCGAGGTCGAGGTTCACAGGTTCGCGGCCAAGCAGGTCCTCGACATCCACTTCGCGCAACTGGTTAATCTGCGCCTGGCCCGAAATGAGGTCGCGTAGAGACGGAACCGTCTTAAACGTAAGTCCGGTCCGTTCGCACGTCTTTACAAATCGGCGCATCTGTAAGCCGGTGGCGGACGGAGCCGCGATGAGGATTTCATCAATCCCTAATCGTTCGCTGTGCTGCGGCAACTGGTCAACCGTGCCCAAAACCGGAACACCATGGAGGCGGATTCCCACCTTGGAACGATCGTCATCGAAGCAGGCCACCGCGACATAATCGCCTCCAGGCCGCCTCAATTCCCGGATGATCATTTGGGCGGCAAAGCCGGCCCCGATGATCGCCACCCGCTTGCATCCAACCACGTCCACGTGCGCTGCTTCCGCCAATAGACGCGAAAGGACTCTGACCGACGAGAGTAATCCAGCCGTAATAATGGCCTCGCCCAAGTACACGGACAGCGGGACCTGCTTTAAATTCAGAACGTAATGAACGGCGACGAAGAACCCCAGAGACCCCACCAACGTCGATTTGCCGACATCAACGGCTTCGTTCAAGCCGGCATAACGCCACCATCCATGAAGCAAATTGAATCGCGCCATGGACGCAAGGCGCATCACAATCAATACAGGGGCGGTCAGCAGCAGAAGCGAAGGCGGGGGCAGGTGGAATTCCAGCCGCAAGGCCCAAGCGGCCAGGAAGGAGCTTAAAACCAGGAAAACATTGAGACAGATGATGAAAGGAGCCCGGTGTTCCAGAAAGAATGGCGCTTTCGACAACTGCGAGATTTTTCTCTTTACCATTTTCACCTAAATGCCTTCTTGCAAGAAGTCGTGAGACTCGTACTGCGCTCCTCGAAAACGGCAGTCAACTGCTCCCCCAGGATTTGTCAACCCTGCCGGGCGAGTAAAGTTTTTATGGGCTATGCGGATTGTAGCACCCGAACCAAAGGCAATGACAGCTCCGGCAAGAATGGTTCCAACAAACTAAACACCTTCTAAATCTACTGGATTCATGGATGCGCGCTATTTTAGCTCGTTCCGGGAAGAAACAACAGTTTGATCTCAGGCTGCCTGGTACAGACTGAAGCGGACACCCCGGCAAACCCACCACCCTGCAACGAAAAAACTCAACCTTGCGACCCCTTCCCTAGAAGCTCCTCGCGGCTTCGACGGAGATTGCTACCGATGTTAGAATTTGCGCCGCCTGCACCGTGTTTTGCCATCTGCGACTGATCGCATAGATTCTTTCTGGCACCACCACCATGTCCCCCGGCTGCAGTTCCGCACTCTCCACGCCACCGCTGAACAATCCGCCCTTCCCACCCACGACCGAGCCATCCCCCCGAATTACAAAAACAGCATCCTTGTTGGCCTCCGCGGTTGGGCCGCCCGCCTGGCTCAGATACCATCCGGCGTTCTTGCCAGGTTTGTAGGTGATGCCGGTGGGGTTGTAGACGGCGCCATTCACAATCACAATGCCCGGTTTCTTTGGGATGTAAATCGAGTCGCCGGCACGCACCTGGATGTCGGCTTGTGAGTTTTCCCAGCGCCTAAGGTTGCTGGAGATGTGGATCACTAACCTTCCAGCCGGCGGTGTCCTCTGGAGCTTGTCGATCGTGGCCTGATACTGCTCAATTGCAGCATCTTTGGCAGCAGTATCCTCGTTCTCCTGTGAGGGAAGCAGCTTGACTGATGACTCCTGGTCTTTCACTCGCTGGATCAGATCCGCCCGGTTACGTTCCTCAAGTTCCCTGATCTGGGATCGCTCAAACACTGCGCCGTAAGGGTAGGCATCACCGCTGAAGCCACCGGCTCGATTGATAATGGAACTGAGGCGTTCGCCTTCCTGAATGCCATAGGCGCCAGGGTGCAGGACTTCACCTTTAACCGTAATTGTTGCACCTAGGTCATTCCATCCCGTCAACTGCCGGATGGTGAGGACGTCTCCGTCATGCAGGCGAACGTCGGTATCGGGTTCTCCCGCGAGTGCTCGCGCAATCGGCACCGACCGGTGATCGCTCACGATCTTGCTTCCGTCCTGGACCATATAGCTGGTGAGGTCGGCCGCGTCAGTGTAAGCGCCACGAGTGAGGCCTCCGGCAAAGCGCACCAAACCGGCGGCGGTCATGCCATCTCCCAAAGGATACTTTCCGGGACGTCCGACTTCTCCTTGAATGGTGACGGTCGGAGGATCGACTTTTGTCATATTTCTGGAAACGATGACGCGGTCTTTAGGCTCCAGCAGAATGTCGTCTTTCGCGTCTCCAGCCAACGCGTTAGTCAGATTGGCGCTGATGACCTTGAGCTCTCCATTTTCCATCTTGCGGAAAACCTGCACATTATCAAATCCGGCGTCCGAGGTAGTGTTGCCGGCCAGGAAGATGGCGTCCCGAAGGTGTATGACACCGTTGGTTACGTGGTCGCCAGGGTCCCTTACTTCTCCGGTGACGGTCACGATCGGTGGGTCTTCGAAATCAAAGCGTCCAAACACGCGCACTGTATCAAATGGTCTGAGAGTCAGATCCTGATCTTTTCCCGCCAGGGCATCGTCAAGATTGAAAGCCAGAACCTCCGGAGCGTTTTCCGGACCTGACAGGCGGATGATTTCCGCGTGCTGTTTATAAGGTTCGGGAAGAACGTCTTTGTACGACTTGATCAGATCGGTGACCTTCATGCCGTCTCGATAAGCAAACTTGCCGGGACGAAAGACATATCCATCCAAGTAGACCGTTTTGTCGGCGTAGGGCAGGATTGGCGAGATCTGTACTTTGTCGCCGTCCTGGATTTTGAACTCCTCGATCGCCTTGGTTACCGCGTCCTCATTGTTGTTCTCGGGTATGTCGAGCCGCAGCATGGTACGACTCTCGTGGGCTTCTACACGTTCCACATCCACGTGGCGCAAAGTGCCGCTGGGCAGGACCCCACCCGCTACCTCCAGAACCTCAGCCAAACTGGTCTCGCCATTCAGTTCATAGATCGCCGGACGTCGGACCATTCCTGAGATGGTGACCTCTGCGCCCAGAGGTGGAACCTGAATCGTATCGCCGGCTTGCAGTCGTTGAACGTTCGCATTCACGCCATGCAATAAGAGATCATAAACATCAATCTTTTCGACCAGTTGTTTTCCGCGGTAATGATTGAAAATGCGCACGCTGCCGCGAGAGGTTGGCCCTCCGGCTTCGTACACAGCATTTAGCGCCGTTGAAAGTGCGCTGACTTGGTAGGCGCCCGGATATTGCACATCACCAACTACGTAGACGCGGACGCTGCGCAGTTTCGATAGCGATACATCGGCCCGAACATCCCGATATTCGGTACGCATCGTGGTCTGGACCATCTCCTGCACATCGCCTAGAGTTTTGCCAGCGACCTCTACTCCTCCCACCTCAGGCAGAACAACCCGACCCTCCAGGTCGACGACTCGACGCAAACGCTGGGCGACGCCGCCCACTAAGTTAATGGTTAAAGTGTCACCTGGGCCCAACACGTAGTCTGGTCCGACCGGCACATCCAGCGGCAACATATCGAAATTACCGGTACCGTTACGGAAGACATCGATACCGAAACGATCCAGCTTGGGGGAGCGCAGCGGATATTGGGCATACAGGTCATAGAGCGCAGGGATGTCCGCGTAGGGGTTGGGTCTGCGGCGCAACGCGGGCTGCTTATCCTTTGAATCCAACGGACGAGGACGATACCGAGGATAGTACATCCCGCCTTGGGATGACCGCGAGGCGAAGGGATCCTGACTCGTACCCGAGGAACCGAGTCCGCCCAGTGAAAGCGCATCAAAACCCGGCATTCCTACTCCGCCCCCAAGCATACCGCCGTTCAGGTCGCCGCCCGAGGGGAAACCCCCGGCACCGCCACCTGCCATCGAACCACCCCCAAGCCCACTGCCGCTATCCCCGGTTCGGAGAAGGGTCGATAACTGATCCCCACCCATACCCGAGATGCCACCGCCTAAGCCAGAAAGGCCGCCATCACCCAATGTGGAATCCGCGTCTCCCTGGGTTTGCGACTGGGTCATCATCAACTGACGTCGAGGATCAGGCGAAGCATAGCCTGGTGGGTACGAGTCAGGGGGATACAATTGATAGTCCGGGGGCATCGTCTGTGGAGCGAGGGTCGACCCATTCTGCCCCGCCTTCTGATCCACCAGCCCAGTTCGGTCCAGGTCTCTCTCATGCCTTAGCCAGTACGCTTCTTCCTGGTTCTTAGTATTGGCCGTGCTTGGCGTCCCCTCGGCTTGCAGTTCCGTGGTATCCGGCACTCGGATGCGACCGTGCTCCCAATCGGTTTCAAGTTCCTCCTGAGTCGGCTTCGCGCGCACGTAGGAACGATCCTGGATCTCGCGGGTAAACAGTATGCGAACATCCTGATCGTTGCGCACTAATCGAAAGACCGCGTCGTCGGAGAGCTCATCAACGGTGAGGATGCGACCCTGCGAGAACGCCGTGCGAACCAACGCTTTCTTGCACACTAAGAACAGGCCCGGCTCTTGCGTTAGAAGAGAGACGATCTTGTCGGCCGACAAAGAAACCAGCCTCTCCGCTTCCTTTTCGGCACGAGAGCGATCGACGGGAACCGCGCGCGTTCGATCATAATCCTGGCCGGCGGACGTCTTGTCGTATGACTTGGTGACCTGCCGATCCTGCTGGGCGGACAGTGACGCCGTCCCTAACGTGATACTGAACAGCAGCGCCAGTGCCACCAGGAAACCAAAGTGCGTGTTTGACAATCGAACTCTCATGACATTTCTCCCACCGCAATCGAACCCAAGCCAAGCAGGCAAGAATCCTCTGGATTTGCTTGTGGCCGGGCAAAGCTCTTCCAGGTCTGTAGCCGAGGGCATCGTCACGGCTCCGCCCTCTCACTTAGAAGGCTTGTGTGAGCTAACCCCTATTCATTCAAACTGCTTACGGATCAAAACGTTTACAGTCTACGAAACTCGTCGTGACCGAGAGCCGCTTCTTCGTGCATGCGGGAGCGATGCCAAGTCCAAACCCCAGTTCAAACGCAAAGTCGCGGGAAATCATCGCCGCGGCCACTCAGACTCAAAGCCAGTGGCTGTGCTCGCAGCTATTTGGCCGCAGCTAAGCAGTCCCCACTAACTCGGGTTTGTTCCGCAACACGCTCAGGATGCCTTGCTCCGACGACTCCACCCGCACGGAACGAATGTCGACAAAAGCCCAATAAAAGATGCCGCTATTACGCTCCGGCGCAACCGCAAGAATCTTCATCTGGGGATACCGGCCCAAGAGAAATCCGCGCAGCCCGGGACGCGCCTCCGGTTCCTCCAACGCGATGATCAAATAGTCGGGCCGCGTGCGTTCCACCAGTTCTGTGAGCTCGGCGTCATCTTCGGTCTCGCCAACAATCTCGATATCGGGCTGATCCCCGACCGTGGCCAGGACCAAGTCCTTCATCAAGCGCGGCCGGTTTGCAACCAACACTTTGACTTTTTGCACGATATGCTCCGTGCCGCACAGTTTCTCCCAGAGCCCGAGAAAGCGTAAGGCTCAAATCCGATCCAGAGAACCTAGTTGTGCAGTACCAAAGAGTTTACGTTAACCAGCGGCGATCTGGGCGTCGCCAGCACAGGCGAGTACCCAAAAAGTACCGGTCGTGCCTTCTCGGATTTTGTTCAGGCGACCACGCCTGTTCCGCGGCAACGCTCCACCGCTCCCAAGCGGTCGCTCGCTCCCAGCTTGCGTAACATACGGTGGACGTGGTTCTTCACGGTTTGCTCGGAAAGGTTCAACTGCCCTGCGATTTCCTTGTTGGTGAGTCCGCGGCTGATCATTTGCACCAACTGCTGCTCGCGGCGGGTGAGACCAAGATCGTGCTTAAAGACGAAAGTGGCGGGCGGCGGCGTGGGATTGGCCAGTTGCTCGAACAGGGCCATGCACAAGGCGGGGGGACAGACTGCCTCACCATTAGCGACTGCACGGACACAGGCCGCAACTTCCATGGCCGAGGCTTCCTTGAGCACGTAACCCACGATTCCGTCGCGTACCGCCTTCAGGAAAGTTCCGGGCTCGGCTTCCATACCAACCATGACCACCTTGAGTTCAGGCATGGCAGCGCGGACCTCCAGGATCAGACGCAACTCGGAAAGCGCAACTGTGGCGGAATCGCAAAGCAGGACGTGCGGTACGGTGCCGGCGATTTGCTGCACGACATCAGGGGTAAAGGCTGAGGCGCCGACCACCCGTATGTCGCTCTTCTTGTTCAGAATGCGCGCCAGGGCTTCGCGTAAGAGCCGGTTCTCAGCCAAGATAAAAACTTGGACTACCGCGACTTCAACAGACATAACAAACCTCTATACCTCGCATGCGCGCCCCCACGCGCCGCGCGAGGTGTGGTGGAAATTGAACAAGCTGGAAACTGGTTGGGAACAGCATATCCGCTTTCGCCGAAAAATGCGAGAGGAACGGCGCGAAATCGTGACTGCTGTGAGAGTTAGGAGGATTCACCGTGGCAACTTTAGACTGGCCTGGGCGATGGCAGGTTGCATCAACGTCACGGAAAATCGGCTACGGTTAACCGCCGGGAGGCAGCCCAACCGATGCAGATGGGGTGGGCGTCCGATATGAAGACGCGACCAAATCCTGAACTGTGTATCTAATGCTATTGATTCGGCGGGCGACCGGGCCAAAATCATCTCCATCACTAAACGAGACAGGACATGGCTAAACCAATTCTGTTGAGCGTCGACGACGACACCGATGTGTTGCGGGCGATTGAGCGCGACCTGCGATCGCACTATGGGGCAGATTATCGCGTAATCGGGAGCGACTCTCCCGAAGGCGCGCTGGACCTGCTGCGGCAAGTGAAGCTGCGCAACGACAGCGTGGCTTTGCTGCTGGTCGACCAGCGTATGCCGCGCATGGACGGAATCGGGTTCCTGCAAGAAGCCACGAAGATTTACCCTGACGCTAAACGCGCGCTGCTGACCGCATACGCCGACACCAACGCCGCCATTGGCGCCATCAACCAAGCCAGCATCAACTATTTTTTCATGAAGCCCTGGGACCCTCCCTCCGAGCACTTGTATCCACAACTGGACGACCTGCTCGACGACTGGCAGGCTTCCTACCGTCCGGTGTTTGAGGGCATACGGGTGTTAGGCACGCGCTGGTCACCGCGATCTTATGAGCTGCGGGACTTTCTGGCGCGGAATCGTGTTCCCTACCAGTGGATCGACGTTGAGCAAACCGTCAACGATCCGGAGACCAAGCGTCTTCTGGAGGCCCTGGGGCCGGACGCCCCCAGCCTGCCGATCGTACTTTTCCCGGACGGAACCAAGCTTCTGAAAAGCGTGCCGGCAGATGTCGCGCAAAAAGTGGGCTTGCGCACCCGGGCGCAGACTGACTTCTATGATTTGGCAATTGTGGGTGGAGGCCCAGCGGGTCTGGCGGCTGCGGTGTACGGAGCGTCGGAAGGCCTACACACTGTGATCATTGAGCGCGAAGCGCCAGGCGGGCAGGCGGGAATGAGTTCGCGGATTGAGAACTATCTGGGATTTCCGACAGGATTGAGCGGCGGTGATCTTGCGCGGCGCGCGGTAGTCCAAGCGAAGCGTTTCGGCGTGGAGATTCTTTCGCCGCAGGAGGCGGTGGCGGTACGAACCGAAGATCCGTATCGCATCATCAAGTTGACCGATGGCAGCGAGATTTCCTGCCATGCGCTGATGATTGCTACCGGGGTGCAGTGGCGCAAGCTGGACGCTCCCGGCATCGACCGGTTGCAGGGTGCAGGTGTTTACTATGGCGGCGGGGCGACGGAAGCGCTGGCTTGCAAGAACGAGGTTGTCTATGTGGTGGGAGGCGCGAACTCGGCCGGGCAGGCGGCAATGAACTTTGCCAAATACGCGCAACGCGTGGTCATTCTGGTACGCGGTGAATCTCTCTCCAGCACTATGTCGCAATACCTGATTGACCAGGTCAAGGCGACCCCCAACATTCAGCTGTGGACACACGCTAGCGTGGCGGAAGCGCACGGGGACACTCATTTGGAGGAGATGTCAGTGATGTGCTCGGACACAAACAAGATTGAGCGCGTGCCGGCTAGCTCGATGTTCATCTTTATAGGAGCCTTGCCGCGAACCGACTGGCTGGGAGATCTGGTGAAGCGGGACGAACGTGGTTTCCTCATGACCGGGCCGGATCTTATGCAGGACCGGCAGCGGCCGCAAGGCTGGACGCCGGACCGGGATCCGTTTCTGCTGGAGACCAACATCCCCGGGATTTTTGCGGTGGGCGATGTGCGGCACGGCTCGGTAAAGCGCGTGGCCTCGGGAGTGGGCGAAGGATCAGTCGCAGTTCAGTTCATTCATCAGTACTTGAGCAAGGTATAAATGGCGGACAAATCAGAGCTGCTTCGCATGGAGATATTTGCCGATCTGCCGGAGGACCAGATTGACTGGTTCATCGGCCAGTCCCAGGAAATGCATCTCAAGGCCGGAGAGACGTACTCGCGCCAGGGAGATCCTGCCGACGCCATGTTTGTGCTCCTTGAGGGGCTACTTCAAGGGCGGGGCGAACTCGGGGGCGAAACCTTCATCTTCAATCTGGAGCCCGGCGATGTCACTGGAGTGTTGCCCTTTTCGCGGATGAAACAGTTTACGGTGAGCGGGCGAGCGGAGACCGACAGCCGCGCCCTGCGATTTCCGGCCGCACGCTTTCCAGAGCTCGTGCAAAAAATGCCGGAGCTGACCAAACGACTGGTCGGCCTGATGTCCGACAGAATTCGGGAAGCCACCCGGATGGAGCAGCAACGCGACCGGCTGGCGGGTCTGGGAAAACTCTCCGCCGGCCTGGCCCACGAACTCAATAATCCGGCCTCCGCCGCTACCCGCGCCGCCAGCCAGTTACGTGGCACTCTGCAACGTATTCGTGATGCCAGCCAGGAGTTGGGCCGGCGCAACGTGACCGCTGAGCAAAAAGAAGAGATTTCCAGAATTGAAAATTCGGTGGCGGCATCGAGCGAACCTCCCCCCGACGCATTGACCATCAGCGATTTGGAGGAGCGGCTCGATTCCCTGCTGCGCAGCCATGGGCAGAACGATTTATGGCAATTGGCTTCCGATTTGGCACACAAGAACGTCAAGCCGGAAGTTCTAGAGCAGGTGTTCGCAACTCTTGACGCGCCCACCGCGCGCGCCGCGTTGGTACGGATCGCGGCCTGGATCGAGATTCTCAACTTGCTGCACGAACTTGAAAGCGCCACCACGCGAATCTCAGATCTGGTGCGCGCGATCAAGGAATACACCTACATGGACCAGTCG
>Ga0209169_10000690_pt1 | contig 20629 bp, 16 predicted proteins | sample HubBroMetageWRM4_FD_188346 | JGI IMG/M metagenome (GOLD analysis project Ga0209169, IMG submission 188346) | Warmed soil microbial communities from the Hubbard Brook experimental Forest, New Hampshire - Hubbard Brook CCASE Soil Metagenome WRM 4... | ecosystem: Environmental > Terrestrial > Soil...
AGGCTGCGCCGGACCCTGCTGACCGCGATCATGACCGCCGTGGTGGGCGCCGCCCTGGCCGGCTGCGGGACCACCGCCGCCACCACCGCGGTGACCCAGACCACTCCGGCCGGCGCCGGCGCCCGGCCGGCCGGCGCCGGAGCTCAGCGGGACGGCGTGCCGTGGAGCGAGGTCGGAGCCGGATGGGTGCTGGCGCAATACGTGTCCGCGCAGCCCGAGGGGGGCAAGTCCGGGCCCGTGACGCTGTACCTGATCAGCCCGGACGGCACCAGGTACAAGGTGGCGCACTGGCCGAACTCGCGGACCTCGCCGCAGCTGGTCGCCTGGTCGCCGGACGGCAAGCGGGCGCTGTTCCAGATCTTCTCCGGCAAGGGCGGCACCGAGGTGCTCACCCTCGCCACCGGTCAGGCGAGCACGTTCGTCCTGCCTGGCGCCGCGACGCCGATCGGGTTCACCACGCCGGACGGCCTGAACATCGTGGGCGGCCGGCTGACGGGTTCCGGTACCGACCTGGCCAGGTACGGCCTGTCCGGCGCGCTGACCCAGCCGCTCGGCAACTCGACGGACGGCCAGGTGCTGTACGAGCCTTCTGGCGCCGGGTTCCTGACCGGTGCCAGCTACGGCCTCAGGCTGGCCAGCAACGGCGGCGCGCTGATCAGGAAGCTGCCCGTTCCCGGGACGAGCAGCGGCACCTGTAACCCGATCCGCTGGTGGAACAGCGGCACGGTGCTTGCGGCCTGCCCGCCGCCGGGCACCGCGGCTCCGCAGCTCTGGCTGGTTCCCGTCAACGGCGCCCGGCCGACGGCGCTGACCCCGCCGCGCAGCTTCAGCAGCGGCGACCTGGGCGACCTCGACGCATGGCAGCTGGCCAGCGGGCTGTACGTGCAGGCCGCCGGGCCATGCGCCGTGCTGCAGATCTTCAAGCAGGCGGCCAACGGCTCGATCACGCTGGTGAAGGTGCCGAACACCAACGGCGACAACCGCGTGCTGACCGCGACCGGCTCCCGGCTGCTGATCCAGGCGCCGACCGGCTGCACGGGCAGCGTCTCGCTGCTGTGGTTCGACCCCGCGACACACGCCGAGCAGTGGCTGGTCCGGGCGCCAGCGAACGTCGCCGGCGTCGAGTTCGCCATCCCGTTCTACGGCCGGGAGAACGGCGACCTCTGACGTCTGTGACTACTGAGGCGAGAGCGCTGCGCCAGCCTCGGTCTGGAAGGTAGTGAACGCTACACTGCATACCGTTTTCGGTACACAACGCCACACTCACTACCTCGGCTGCGCGTGTTCCCCCGGATCCCGGCGCGTGCTATCGCCGTACTTCCGAGGCGGCGGGGGCCGGGCCGCTTGTCCCGCGTACCTCTAGTCGCGGTGGCATCAGCGTCACCTCGCGGGGCGCTTCGGGGTGCTCGATGCGGGCAAGCAGCATGCGCGCGGCATGCTGGCCCAGCTTGCGGGTCGCGCCGTCGACGGTGGTAAGCCACAGCGCTCGCAGCCGGGCCAGGCTGGAGTTGTCGAAACCGACGAGCGAGAGTTCCGCGGGAACCTGGATGCCAAGCGCGGCGGCGGCGGACAGCGCGCCGACACACGACAGGTCGTTCGCCGCGAAGATGGCGGTCGGCCGCTCGGCGCGGCTCAGCAGCCGCACCGCCGCGCGGTAGCCGCCCTCCTCCGTCATGTCCCCTGGCTCGATCAGGATCCGGTCGCCGAGGCCGACCGCGCGCATCATGTCCTGGTAGCCCTGCATGCGCCGGCAGCCGGCCGCGCTCGGCAGGCCGGAGATGTGCGCGATCCGGCTATGCCCGAAGTCGAGCAGATGCCGGACCGCGAGCGTCCCGCCAAGCTGGTCGTCGTTGGCCAGCACGTCGACGTGGGGCAGGTCGGGCTGCATGCCGCCCACCGCGACGGTGGGGATCTTGCCGGCCACGCTCGTGATCGTGGAGGTCACGGGAAACGATCCGGCCAGCACCAGCCCGTCGACGCCGAGATCGAGGAAGGACCAGGTCAGCGCCTCGTCCAGCATCCGGTCGATCCGGGCGTCGGCCAGCAGGATGGTCTTGCCGCCCGCGTAGAGCGCCGGCGTCAGGCCGTCAAGCATGTCCGCCAACCACGGCTGGTGCAGGTCGTCCAGCAGAACCCCGACCGTGCGTGACTTCCGCTCGGCCAGCAGCCGCGCCGCCGCGTTGGGCCGGTAGCCGAGCTCGGCCACCGCGCGGGTGACCGCCTCACGCCTGCCGGGACTGACCCCAGGCGAGCCGCGGAGCACAAGGGACACCAGCGACTTCGACACCCCGGCCCGCGCCGCTACGTTCTCCAGGGTCGGCCTGCGGTCAGCCGACATCGATGAATACCGTGCCGTCCGCGACCTTTACCTGATAGGTGCGCACGTCCTCGAGCACCGGGGCTCCGAGCGCCTTCCCGCTGGTGTAGTTGAACCGCCCGTTGTGCTTCGGGCACTCGATGACGGCGCCCATGACCAGGCCATCGCACAGCAGGGTCTTCTCGTGTGTGCAATGGCCGTCGGTGGCGTAGTAGGCGTCGTCTGGGGACCGGTAGATCGCGTAGTCCTTGCCGTCATGCGTGAACGGGATGACGTCCTCGGGGTCGACGTCGTCGGCCTGGCAGGCGGCAATCCACTCAGCCATCGGGCACCTCAGGCCGCGGTCGCGACGGTCAGCGGCAGCGCGCGGCCGTCGTTGATGGGCGCGGGCTGGTTGTAAGGCGCGGCGCCGGGCGGCAGCTCACGGCGGACGTAGTATTCCTGGTCCTTGAGCTGGCGCAGCACTGCCGGGATGATTTCCTTGTAGGCCGCCCAAATCGAGGGGTAGGCGGGCGCGAGGTCGTGCTTGACCTCCTCGTGCAGCTCAGCGAGGCGGTAGTACGGGACCATCGGGAACATGTGATGCTCGACGTGGTAGTTCATGTTCCAGTACAGGAACCGGTTGAGGCGGCACATCTTCACCGTGCGGGTGTTCAGCCGGTAATCCAGCACGTTCTCGCCCATGCCCGCGTGCTGGGTGAAACCGTAGAGGTAGAGCAGGAACGGGCCGTACAGCCGCGGACCGCCGATCAGCACCACCGGCAGCCAGGACCGCAGCCCGATGGCGAGCGCGATGGTGGCGGCGTAGATGGCCAGGTCGATCCGGGCGGTCCGGTACACCTTGTGCCGTTCGGTCGGCGGTACGTAGTCGGCCTCGTCGGCGGTGAGCCGCCCGGATGCGTGCCGGAACATCAGCCAGAACGCCAGCGGCACGTCGACCAGGCCGACCAGGTTGGCCAGCAGCCTGGCCAGCCGGGCCGGCCGCATCACCGCGATCTCCGGGTCCCGGCCGACGACCAGCGTGTCGGTGTGGTGCCTGGTGTGGCTCCACCGCCATGTTGTCGGGTCGCGCATGATCATGAAGGAGGCCAGCTGGTACAGGCCCTGGTCGATCCAGCGAGTCTTGAACGCCGTGCCGTGCCCGGATTCATGCCAGCGGGAGTCCGACGTCGAGCCGTACAGCAGGCCATAAGCGAGGAAGAATGGGAGCGCCCACCAGGTGCCCCAGAACGCGATGCCCAGACCCGCGAACAGCCCGATCAGGCCGAGCCAGATTATGGTGTCCCTGATCGCCGGGTAGTCCGAGCGCCGCATCAGTTCCTTCATCCGCTTGCGCGGGACCGCGCTGCGGAACCAGTCGGCGCCCGCCAGGCCGGCCTCCACCGCCGCCTGGTTCTCCGGACCCGTCAGGCTGTACCGATCCAGCCGTTCCTTGCTGACGGCACTACCTTCTTTCTTCATCCGAACTCGCGGGGAACGCTTCCGTTGCTGATGGCACTACCCGATCACCTTCCCGCAGCCGATCTTGGAACGCTCCAAAAAGTCTCAAACGTTGATCAGCTTTTGTCAAGACATGCGGTGCGATGGTCCTTGCTGCCTCCTGTCGCTCAAGTTACCTGGGCCGTCTCACGCGCCGATGGCGAGCGCTACCTACCCCGGTTGTGGAAGCGGCAGCAGGTACAGCTCCCCCTTGGAGCGCTCCAGAACGTTGGCAGCGAAGCGCATGGGCGGTGGCTGACTCCGCGCCAGTGACGCGGCAGGGCCCGGCCTGTCCTTGCGGGCGGCCTGGTGCGATGGTGGCGGATGGTGCGAGCGGGACGAGAGCCGAGCCAGACTCCCGGATTTCCCGGGAGGATCCGGGCCTGCGGGAGGATCGGGGGGATTCCCGTACACCAAAAGCTCCCAGAAGCCCGAATCCTCCCGTATCTTTCCGAGACCGCGTAACTGTGCAGCCACTCCCTGTCCCCGCCGGGTGACGATCGAAGCGACGGAGACGGCTCTGATCGCCCCCCTCTCGCGTCCGGGTCAAGTCGGCCGGGCGGCCTGGTCCAGGGGTGGCGGATGATACGGGTGAAACAGTGAGTGAACAAGATTTCGAAAAGATCTTGGAAGATCCGGGTTCAGTGGAAATTCCGGTGGATCCCCGTCCACCTTTTCTTCCGCGAAGCCCGGAAGTTCCACGATCTTTACGGTCGGCGGCCTGGATGGGGCCGAGAGGCACACGTAGCGCGTTCTCCACGGGCTCCGTGCGGCGGTCAGCGGCGGAGGCTCGCGGGGGTGGGGCGGTATCCGGGGTGGTTCGCGGTCACGGGTTGTTCGAGATACGTCAGCTGACCGATGTCTCCCGCTGCAACTTGCAGCACCATTTTCATGCAACCCGGCACCGGGCGCCGCCCACCCTAGGGAGCGGATGGCCGCCGGGACCTTCTCTTCTGCGGATGATTCGGTCCGCGCGCAGGGAGCTGTCATGTTGGTTCACGTCTCGTCGGGCACGGCACTGTTCGAAGCGTGCTCGCAGTTGTTCAGCTGCTACCCGCTGGCGGTCACGCTTGACTCCGCGCACGGTAAACGGCGCTCGATGGTCCTGCTCGACCGCGCGGCGGGATCGAACGGTTTCTTCGTCCTCTCCCAGGCCAGCAACGGCCTTTTCGTGATCCGGTCATGGGACCGCAGTGACGGGGTCAACCAGGGAATCCGGCCGGGAGAACACGTTTCCGGCATGATCTATGAGCTGATCACCGGCTGCATGCCGGTGCCTCATGATGGCGCGCTGCTCGGCTGGATAGCCGACAACCAGGTCAGGGCGATGCTGGCGGTTCACTGCGTGCAGCCGGGAACCCGGGATGCCACCGTCCCCGGCCCCGAGATCCGGGTCATGCCGATGGCAGGCACCAGCGAACTGCTGCACTGGCCGCCGTTCACGGTCAGCCCCCTCGACGACGGGTGGCTGTGGGAGTACGTCGAATGGGGCGAGATCGTCGACATCGGCCCGGTGATCGCCGCAAGCGCTGGGCACGCGTTCTGGGTGCCCGCAGCGGACAGGCGGAGCGCGCGGCACGGGTGCGTCGTGATCAAGGACAACCTGGTGGCCGAGGAGTACTGGCTGCCGGCCGGCGTGTACATGGATCACTGGACGCTACGCGAGGGGATCGAGCCGCCGCCCGTCGACCAGCTGCTGACCCAGCCCGGCGTCGTGGACCTAGCGCACAGAGTCCGGTGAAGGGGCGGCTCAGCGGATCGTGACGGCAGCGGCCAGGTCGTACCCGGTGAGCCGCCCGCACATGCCGTAGCCAGGCGGCCCTGACGGCCGGGCGATCCGCCGCAGCACGCCGCCCGCGAGATGCCCGGCATCCCCGGCGGCGATCCTGTCCAGCTGACCGCCGGTCGCCGCGGCGGCGCCGAACGCCCCCGCCTGCCACCGCTCCCGCCACTGCGCCAGCTGCCCGGCCACGAGCCGCACCGCGGCACCGTAGAACTCCTCGAGCGCGCCCGGCCCGTCCTGCGCCACTCGTTCCCGCAGCACCAGGTATCCCTCGATCGCAAGGTCCCGCCGCCGCCGGGCCGCATCCGCCACGGCCTCAGCCCCGCCATCGGCAGGCAGCGCGGCGGCCCGTGCGTAGGCCACGGGGTCGGCCAGGACCTCCGGCGGGAACGTCAGTACCGCGTCCCCTGCCTCGGGCAGCCCGGCGTTCTGCATGACCACGAGCAGCCGCAGCCCGCCATCGTTGACCAGCCGGTGGATGATCCCTGGCGTGAACCACAGGCAGTCGCCAGGACCGAGCTCCGACTCCGCGTACCCCCCCGCGCCGAGCGTCTGCAGCCGCCCGCTGCCCGCCAGCACCAGGTAACCCTCGGTCGACGCCAGGTGCACGTGCGCCGAGCCGCCGCGCAGCCCGTCAGGCGCGACCCAGTCGTAGACGTCCAGCCCGGTCAGCGCGGTGCCACCAGGGAAGGTGCCACCAGGGAAGGTGCCACCAGGGAATGAGTCAGTCACAAAGCGCCTCGCAGCCGTCGATATCCAGCTCGCCGTCGGCGACGATGACCTGGTAGCGGTATGTCAGCTCGCCCCCGGCCGGCACCGGCACCTCCGCGGCGAAGAACGGCGCCGGGCACACGCACGCGTACGGCGAACTCCGCACGAACCACCGGCAGGGAGACCCGGGGTTGCCAGGCGAATCGCGGAAGATCAGCGTCGCGACCGGGGTCGCGAACGCCAGCCAAGGCCCCTGCCAGCCCATCACCTCGTCCCCGCCAGGCCCCTCAGGCGTCAGCACGGTCCCGCCGGAGAACCCGGCAGGCCCGCGCCAGAACAGCCCGCCGTAGCCCGCGTTCTCCCGCCCCTCGGTGGTCGGGCTGCCGATCGCGACCGTCCGCCCGCCGACGTTGCGCATCGTGGTCTGGAACCCGAGCGACCAGCCCGCCCGCCCCGCAGTCATCGCGGCCGTGATCACCCGCTGCTCGGCGAACAGCGCCTCGCCCGCCGCGGTCACCCAGGTCAGCCGCTCGGCCAGGCTGCCCTGCACGTCACCCTCCTCAGTTCTGCTGGCCCGGATTGGGGCGAACCCGTCGTGCCGCATCGCCCCGTTGTTGTCGAGCTGCACGTACCCGTCGCCCCTGCGGTACGTGGGACCGCCCCAGAAGTTCTCGGTCCCGACGTTCGGCAGGGACCAGGAGATCCCCTTGTGCCAAGGATGATCCTCGGGACGGCACACGGTGACGAGCTCACCGCCCAGGGTCCGCACCGGGTGCAGGTACGGCCGCGGCGACTCAACCTGCGGGTCCCCGGGCAGGTACACGTACCGGAAAAGCTCCGCGCCGTCCCAGGACGCCAGGACCGTGGTCCCGTCGTCGCGCATCGACATCACCACGGCGCCTGCCCCCCGTCCATCCGGTCGTAGAACGGCGAAGAGGGCCCGAGGTCCGTCGGCGTAACCGGCTGCCCGGTAAAGGCCGCCGCGTAGATCCCCGCGACCAGCGACAACGTCCGCCGGCTCTCGGCCGGCGCCACCGGCGGCCGCCGCCCGTCCGCCAGGCAGGCAAGCACCTCCGCGAACTGCGCCCGGTGCCCGCTGGCCGCCCCCGGGCCGCCGGCCTGGGGCGGCACCTGCCACCCGGGCGCCGGCGTGATCCGCCAGCTTTCGTCGGTGTACCCGTACAGGTGCGTCACCTCCACGCTCGCGCGCTCGAAATCGAACCGCAGGTAGCTCTCCTCCCGCGGCGACAGAACGCTGTTGACCACGCTCGCGACCGCCCCGCTCGCGAAGGTGACATGCGCCAGCGAGAGGTCCTCGGTCCGTATCCGCCGGGCCTGCCTGCGGGCGATCGCCCGGACCTCGGCCCAGTCCCCGAGCACGTCGAGCAGCATGTCCATCTGGTGGATGCCGTGCCCCATGGTCGGCCCGCCGCCCTCGGTATCCCACCGCCCCCGCCACGGAACGTCGAAATATCCCTGATCGCGGAACCACGTCGTGTGACACACGGCGAGCAGCGGCCGCCCGAGCGCCCCGCCGGAGACCAGCGCCCTCAGCCGCCGCTGCGCTCCACCGAACCGGTGCTGGTACACGCTGGCGAACCAGGGCCCGGCGCCGCCCTCCGCCGCGGCGAGCAGGTCGAACTCGCGCAGGCTGATCACCGGCGGCTTCTCGACCAGCACGCTCACCCCGGCCTGCAGGCACGTCAGCGCCTGCTCGTAATGCGCGTGCGGCGGCGTGCAGATGTGCACCAGATCGGGCCGCGCGTCCCGGAGCAGCGCGTCGAGGTCGCGATGGGCAGCGAGCACGCCGTGCTCCCGCGCGAAGGCGGCCAGCCGCTCCCCGTCGATATCCGCGGCCGCGACCAGGACCCCGGTGGCCGGCTCCGGGGCGCCGGCCGCGTGTCCCCCGGTGGCCGGCTCCGGGGCGCCGGCCGCGTGTCCCCCGGTGGCCGGCTCCGGGGCGCCGGCCGCGTGTCCCTCGGTGGCCTGGTCCGCTGCGCCGGGACCCGGGCCGGGGCCGGGCACGAGGGCCGCGGCGTGCACCCGGGCGATTCCCCCCGTCCCGACGATTGCTACCCGGACGGGTCCTGATCGCACGCAAACCTCCAGGTCATCGAGCGGATCATGGTCGTCTTCCGAAAGTTTCGGAAAATATTCTCTGCGCTCAGATTGTAAACCTCCGACGGTCAGCCCGGGCATGGCGGGGCTGATGCCCGGGACAAGAACCACGGCCCGTTCCGCCTAATTCTTTTATTTATCCAGAACGGACCGTGGTGCTTCTGCCGGTCGTGCGCTGTACGCGGCAGCGGGCCCGGGTGCCGTCGGGCAACCCGGCTCGCCGATGTTGCACCGTCCGGGGGGTGGACTTGGCGGCCGGAAGCCGGGCATGTCGCTGAAGGCCAAGCCGCCCAGGCCGAACATGGCGATGGCCACGGCAGCCGATGCCGCGGCGGCCAGCGTCTTCCCGCGCGGCGAATGAACGAGCAGCGGTCCGCGGACGAGCAGCCAGGCGCCGAGCAGCGCGATGGGGCCGAGCGCGGGGACGTAGAACCGGACGGCCGCGGGCGTGCTGAGCCCCGGCTGCGTCGTCCAGGTGTAGGCGGCATACAGCCCCCACACGGTGAACCACGACGCCACCAGGGCCAGGGCCACGGCGAAGTCCCTGCGGACGTCGGGCCCGGAATGCCGCCGTCGCGCGCAGATCCACGCCACCGCGGCCAGCCCGAGTGCCAGCATGGGCATGGCCTGGATCAGGTGGGCCGGCATGTACCGGAGGTTGACCGGGATCGCGCCGAGGCTGAAGGTGACCTCGCCGGGCCGGTATCCGGATGCGAACGGCCCGCCGTACACACGGTCGTTGAACGCGGCCACGCCAACGGCGAAGAGGGCGACGGAGCCGAGCCACCAGCCGAGTGCCGCCGTCGGGATACGGGCGGCGTCCCGCCACCGGAGGGCAAGCACGGTCATCACGGCGCAGCCGAGCACGACGACATCGGTGTAGCGGGCGAAGACCGCCGCCTCCATGGCCACGAACGCCAGCAGCCCGATCGCCGTCCGCCGCCGCGGCGAGGCCTGCTCGGCCAGCAGTGCCCACAGCAGCGCGCCGGTACCCGCCGCGATCAGCGAGGCATCGATGAACGTCGGCATGTAATCGCGCCAGGCGAACAGCAGCGCCGCCCCGCTCGAGCAGAACAGCCAGACGGCCGCCGTGCCGCCCAGCCATCCCAGCCAGCGGCGTGCTCCCGCGAACAGGCCCAGGCAGCCAAGCGCCGCGTAGAAAAGCGGTGCCAGCCGGATGACGCCAAGCTGCTGGAACGGCGCGGCCAGGAACGGGTAACCGGGGTCCTTCTCGCTGATCCATCGGCCGTTCGCGAGCTGAACCCACTGCTCGATGCTTCCGCCAAGCGGGCCAGGACCGGTCAGCACCGCCCGGCTGGGACCCGCGGAACGGGTGAGCTGCGCGGCCAGCGCCCGGACCTGACCGGTGGACAGGGTCAGCGGGTGCCCGTCGGTCACGGCGACGACCGAGGCGCGATAGGCATAGTCATCGGGCGCGACGAGCCTGGGCGCGGTTCTCAGCACCACCGCGCACAGCACCGCGAACGCCGCGACCGCGAGCGCGACCGCGCAGCGGGAAAGACCATTACCTGACCGCGGCCGAATCATGTCGCCTCCCTGGATCCTGGTTCTAGCCCGCGGTGGGTTTCGGAGACGTATCGCCCGGCTTCGATACCGTGCCGAAACCGCTGGCTCTGGCATCCTGGATGAGGTGTGCGGCGGAAGGGACGGCCCGTGCGGGTGCTGGTGATCGAGGACGACGCGGAGATGGCCCTGACAGTTGCCACCGGGTTGCGCCACGCCAAGATGGCCGCCGACACGGCCTTTGACGGCCCGGGCGGCCTGGAGCGGGCGTTGCTCAACGACTACGACGTCATCGTGCTCGACCGCGACCTGCCCGGCATGCACGGCGATGAGGTCTGCGGCGCTCTGGTCGCCGCCGGGTGCCGTAGCCGGGTGCTGATGCTCACCGCCGCCGCGGAGACCGAGGATCTGGTGGCCGGGCTCGGCCAGGGCGCCGATGACTACCTGACCAAGCCGTTCGACTTCCCGGTACTCGTAGCCAGGATCGCCGCCTTGTTCCGCCGCGCCCAGCCCGCCGTGTCGCCGCTGCTGCGCTGCGGTGACCTGGTACTGGACACGGCGCGGCGAACCGCCAGCCGAGCGGGCCGGCGGCTCGACCTGGCGCCGAGAGAATTCGGCGTGCTCGAGTTGCTGCTCGCCGGGCACGGCAGGGTCGTCTCGGCCGAAGAACTGCTGGAACGGGTCTGGGACGAGAACGCCGACCCGTTCACGGCCGCCGTGAAGATCACCGTCAGCCGCCTGCGGGCTAAACTCGGCGACCCGCCGCTGATCGACACGGTACGCAAGTCCGGGTACCAGATCGGGGAACGTCCATGAAGACGGTCGGGCGCCCCCGGTCGACCGTGCGGCTGCGGCTGACCGCCTGGTACGGCGGCCTGTTCCTGCTCTCCGGCGCGGTGCTGCTCGCGGTCACCTACGCCCTGCTCGTCCAGGCCCTCGTCGGCAACTCGGCCGGCAACGCCACCTGCCGGGCACCCGGTGTCGGGTGCCATGTCATCGGCGCTCGGCAGGCCCGCGGTATCGCGCTACAGCAGAACGCCGCGGTCCTTGGCGAACTGCGGTCACGGTCCGAAATCGCGCTCGGCCTGCTGGCAGTGCTCTCGATCGCGTCCGGCTGGTTTCTCGCAGGCCGCGCGCTGCGGCCGCTGGAGGCATCCTTCAACGCCCAGCGCCAGTTCATCGCCAACGCCGCTCACGAGCTACGCACCCCGCTGGCCCGTCAGCGGGTCATCAGCCAGGTCGCCCTGGCCGACCCCGACGCCAGCATCGACTCCCTGCGCGCGGCCCATGAACGGGTCCTGGCATCGGGAGCCGAGCAGCAACGGCTCATCGACGCGCTGCTCACGCTGGCCCGAGGCCAGGCCTGCCTGGACTCCCGCGAGCCCTTCGATCTTGCCGACCTGGCCGGCGGCATCCTCGCCGTACGCCAACCCGAGGCCCAGCACCGGACCCTGACGCTGACCAGCACGCTCGGCCCGGCGCCCACGGCTGGCAGTCCTCAGCTGGCCGAGCGAATGATCGCCAACCTCATCGACAATGCGCTGCGCTACAACGTGGCAGGCGGCGTGGTCGACGTCGGCACGGAAGCCCGGGAGACCCGCGCGGTCCTCACCGTTGCCAACACCGGACCCGAGGTCCCTGCAGCCGCCGTTGACCGGCTCTTCCAGCCATTCCAGCGGCTGACCGCCAACCGCATCAGCCGCGAAGGAGCCGGCCTTGGCCTGTCCATCGTCGAGGCCATCGCCGGCGCCCATCAGGCCAGCATCACCGCGCGCACGCAGCCCGGTGGCGGACTGATCATCGAGGTGGCCTTTCCTCTTCGCCGTCTCCCCGCTCGTGTTGCCAGTGATCATGCAGATGCTGCGACACTGGGCTGATGGACCATACGGCGACGATGGCCGCCGCGCCGGCACCGGCGCACGAGCACGAGTCGGTGGAGCTGCGGACCCGCCAGCTGGCCGCCGCGCGCCGGCGGGCCACCGCCCTGCTGGCCGCGGTGACGGTCCTGTTCGTGGCCGTGACCGTGGCGGGCGCGCACGGGACCTTCCTCAGCTACGTGCAGGCCGGCGCCGAGGCGGCCATGGTCGGCGGCGTCGCGGACTGGTTCGCGGTGACGGCCCTCTTCCGCCGGCCCCTCGGCCTGCCGATACCGCATACCGCGCTGATCGTCGAGCGCAAGGACCAGTTCGCCGGCACGCTCGGCCAGTTCGTGCAGGAGAACTTCCTGAACGCCGACGTGCTGGCCGACCGGATCCGCGCCGCCGGGCTCGTTCCCCGGCTGGCCACCTGGCTGGCCGACCAGGCCAACGCGGCCCGTTTCGCCGGCCGCACGGCGGATCTCGTGGTCACCGTCGCCTATGCGCTCCGCGACGAGGACGTGCAGCGCGTGCTCACCGCCGAACTGACCAGGGCCATCGACTCCGTAGAGGTGGCGCCGCTTGCCGGGCGGGCGCTGCGGATCGTCATCGCAGGCGGCCACCACGCCGAGCTGTTCAACACCATCGTGTCCGCCGCCGACCACTACCTCGACGAGCACAAGGAGGAGCTTCGCGAGCTGTTCGAGGGCGGGGCGCCACGCTGGGTGCCCGACGCGGTCTACCGCCGGATCTTCGACCGCCTGTACAGCCGCCTGCGCCAGCGGCTGGTGGCCATGGCCGACGATCCCCAGGATGCGACAAGGCGCCAGTTCGACGCCTGGATCGCCGGCCTCCCCGACCGCCTGGAGACGGACCCCGATCTGCGCGAGCGCGGCGAGCGCCTCAAACGCGAGGTCCTCGGCAGCGCCGGCCTGCGGGACTGGTCCTCGTCCCTATGGCAGAAGGCCAAGGAAACCCTGCGCACCCAGGCGGCCGACCCCGACTCCGAGCTGCGCCGCCGCCTGGCCGACCTGCTGGCCGCGGCCGGCCGCCGCCTGGGCTCGGACCGCACCCTGCAAGACGGCCTTGAGCGCATGGTCGAATCCGGCGCCAGGTCGCTGGCCGACCAGTTCCACGACGAGCTGGCCGGCCTGGTCACCGGCACCATCGAGCGCTGGGACGCCGCCGAGACCTCCAGTCAGCTGGAGCTCCTGCTAGGCCGCGACCTCCAGTTCATCCGCATCAACGGCACCGTGGTAGGAGCGAGCGTCGGCCTGGTCTTGCACGCCATCGTCATGGCCCTGGCCTGATTCCCTAGCTGGCTCGCGTCGGCGGTGCGGCAGGGCTAGCCCGCTGCGCTCTGCGGGGGTGTAATGCCTGATGCTGGCTGCTCGCTGACGTGGGCGACGTCGGCGGTGAGGGTCGTCTCGGCGGCGTCGACCACGCCGAGGTCGGCGCGGATGTGCAGTTCGGCCGCGGTGATGAGCAGTGACTCGACGGCTGTGGTGCTGGTGGCGGCGCGGGCTTCGGCCAGGGCGTGCAGTTGCCGCAGCAGGCAGGCGCGCTGTCGGCCGAGCACGGAGGAGAGCGTCGCCGGGTCGCCGGAGCGGACGGCAGCCATGATTTTCAGGAAGAAGTCGTCGCGGTAGCCACGGGCGGGGATGGCCGGCTCGCTGAGCCAGCGGTCGAGCTCGGCGCGGCCGGCCGGGGTGAGGCGGTGGATGACGCGGTCGGGCTTGACCTGCTGCGGCTGGCGCTGCGACTCGATCAGGCCGTCGCGGGAGAGCCGGTCGAGTATCTGGTACAGGTGACCGATGTTCAGCCCGCCCCACTGGTCGCCGACGGCCTGCTCAAAGCTGTTTTTCAGCTCGTAGCCGTGAGCTGGCTTTGCCGACAGCAGGGCCAGTACCGCGTGGTGCAGTGGCATTCGCCTCACCTTGCCGCTAAGAACGATCCGGTTGTCATCCTTGCATCGTCGCTATGTAAGGACCATCCGTTATTCGTCCGCGGCCAGCACCGCGGCCAGCGGACGTCCGGAGGTGAACAGCAGGACGGTGATCACGGCCGCGAGCGTGACCGCGGTGCCGCCCACGGCGGCCAGGGCCGCCGTCGCAAGCACGGGCAGGGTCAGCCCGAAGGCGACCCCGGCGACGGTCAGCCCGATCGCGGCGCCGACGACGGAGCCGGTGCCCGCCGTGACCACGGCCTCGCCGGTGAGCAGGCGTCCGAGCTGGCGGCGGCCCCAGCCCGAGGCGGCAAGCGCGGCCAGTTCGCCGGCGCGTTCGCGCAGGTTCAGGTAGGTGAGGTCGGCGACGCCGCCGGCGCTGAGCGCGATCGTGAGCAGCACCGAGACCAGGTCGGTGCCCCGCGTCGACCCGGTCACGAGGCCGGCCAGCTCGCTGTCGCCGATCGAGGTAGCGAACGAGACGTGCGCCGCAAGCAGCACGGTGAGCCCGGCCACGCCGACGGCGAGCCCGGTCGCGGCGACCGCGCTGCGGCCGGGCGCACGGACGATTCCGGTGATCGCGAGCCCGGTGACGGTCCGGACCCGGCGCCCGCCGCGCCGTGGTGCGCGGGCGGCGGGCTGCAGCGCCTCGGCCGGCGGTATCCGCGATGCCGCCCAGGATGGTGCCAGCCCGGAGACCGTGGCTAGCACGGCGGCGACCGGCAGCACCAGCAGCGCCCGCGACAGCGGGACGTGCAGGCCGAGGCCGGAGATGAGGCCGGCGGACAGCCCGGCGCCGGCCAGGCCTGCCGCGATGCCCAGCGCCACCACCTCGCCGAGCACCATCGTGAACACCTGCCGCCGTCCCCAGCCGACCGCGCGGAGCGCGCCGATCTCGGTGCGCCGCCCGCGCACCCCGGCGAGCGCCGCGCCGGACAGGAACAGCGCGCACACGACGAGGATGAGCACGAGCAGCGCCAGCGATTCCCGGTCGGCCTGGTGGAGCACGAGCAGCGCGGCGTCGGTCTGCGTCCAGTCCTCGGTGAGCTGCAGGGCGGGCCGGCCGAACTTTGCGGCCGGCAACCCGATCGTGACCGGGTACGGCGAGGCGCCGGCAGTGATGATCACCTGGAGGCCGGTCGCCTTCTCGATGTCCTCGCCGATCGCGCCGATCTTGTCGACCTGTTCCTGTACCGTGCCGCGCAGCCCGGACACCCGCACCCGGACCGACCCGATCGGCGCCGCTACTATCGACCCGAGCTGCGCCGCTTCCTGGGTGCCGATTCCGGCGTAGGACTGCGCCGTGCTCACCAGGGCCGCCGCGCCGGCCAGCGTCGTGTACAGCAGCGGCGGCTGCTGGGCGTACCCGGCCATGTTCCCGTCCGGCTCAAGCGGCTGGTTCGCGAGCGCCGCCCGGCTGGCCGCGTCCGCGCCGGTCAGCAGCGGCGCCCGGTAGCTGGCCAGCGGCGATCCAGGGCCGCCGCCGGAGAACCCCGCCAGCCGTTCCGGGTCGAACTCGCCCGTCAGCCGGATCTGGAGCAAGGGCTCGTTCCCGTTGACCTTGCCTTCCCCGTAGGTCTCCAGTGTTTCTGTGAGCGCCCGGTACCCGGTGTCGGCCGCGGCTGGCGGTGCCTTGACGTACTCGTCACCTCCCACGCCAAGCCCGGCCGTCCAGATCGAGACCGGATTGCTGACGGTCACCGGGTCCAGCTGCCCGTCCGGACCTGGCCGGTAGGTGACCGGGCCGGATGTCCAGTACTGGCCGACGGCCTGCGGCTGGCTGGAGTTGTACTGGGCGGCGGTCGGCTTCAGCTCGGTGAGCAGGCGCCGCCACGCGGCGGCGCCGGTGATCGTCGTCTGCATCACCGGCGTGCCAGGCCGCGAGCCGAACGCCCGCGTCATCGCCGCCTGCGACGCGCCGGAGCGCGCTTCGGTCACCGCCGACGACGGCAGCAGGCTCACCGTCACGTGATCGATGTCGCCGTCGAAGGATGCGGTGCTGGCGAGCACCGGGACCTCGTCCAGGGCGAGGCCGGGGCCGTTCGGAATCGACACGACCGGTCCCTGGCCCTCGGCCAGGTACTTCCCGGAGGTCATCGCGCGCCCCAGCCCGGTCAGCTTGCTCTCCGCGCGCGGGTCGATGCCCGCCACCAGGACCGGGAAGGACCAGGCGACCATGCCCTCGACCGGCCCAGGGATCCCGCCGGCCCGCGAGTAACAGTCTCCGTCCAGCAGCCCCGGCGTCCGCTGGAACGGGGCGGACTGGCCGGCGGGAATAGGGAAGGTGACGGGGCAGACGGTGACGCTCTTGCCGTCAGGGAGCCGCTCGGTCGGCCCCGTCGTGAGGCCGTTGGTCTTGGGGCCTTGGTACGTCGGCTGCGGCCCCTGCGGCGTCACGTGATCCGTGGTGATGTAGACGTATCCCTCGTCGTATGGCGGATACGCCGACAGCCCCTGGTCCGCGGTGTACCGCGAGGTGACGACCAGTACCCGCGACCCGGACCGGCCCGCCGCGGCGGGGGACAGGACCACCGGGATGTAGGCGGTCTCCAGCAGGTAGCCGACGATTTGCAGCGGCGCCGCCACCGCGACCCCCGGCAGCCGGGCGATCGTGGCGTACTGGGCCATCGTGATCCCGCTGGAGCTGGTCGACAGGTAGTTCACCTGCACCAGGTGCTGGCCCGCTCCGGTCTGGCCCGCTCCGGTCTGGCCCGCTCCGGTCTGCACCGAGCGGCGCGGGAGCACGAGCAGGTCGTACTCACCCCGCCAGTTCGCGTTGACCACGCCCTTGACCTGGGCGGCGTTCACCTCGACCGAGGCGGTCAGCAGCGAGAACGCGACGGCGGCCACCAGCATCCCGGCGGCAAGCGCCACCGCCCGGCCGCGCGCGAACCGTATCCCGCGCCACACCAGCCTGATCATGAGCTAGCCTCGCGTACCTGGTCACGGACCGTCATGGCATCGGTGCTGACGGCGCCGTCCTGGAGTTGGATGACCCGGTCGCAGCGGGCTGCGACGGCGGGGTCGTGGGTGGCGAGGATCAGCGTCAGGCCCCGGTCGCGGTGCAGGATAAAGAGCAGGTCGAGGACCTCGGCACCGGTGGCGGAGTCGAGGTTTCCTGTGGGTTCGTCGGCGAGCAGCAGACGAGGGTCGCCGACGAGCGCCCGGGCGATGGCGACGCGCTGTTGCTGGCCGCCGGACAGCCGGGACGGCAGGTCGTCCTCCCGGCCCGCCAGGCCGACGGCGGCGAGCAGGTCGCGCGCCTTGGCCCGCTTGTCGTAGCCGGTGCGGAACGGCAGCACCGGGGCGGCCACGTTGTCGCAGGCGGTCAGCGCGGGGAGCAGATGGAACCGCTGGAACACGAAACCGACCCCGCGCCGGTAGAGGGTGCGCTGCTTGTCGCTCATCGTGCCTAGGTTGTCGCCGTCGACGGTGAGCGTGCCGCTATCGGGGGTGTCCATCGCGCCGGCCAGGTGCAGCAGGGTGGATTTACCCGAGCCGGATCGCCCGCTAAGCGCCACCGCCTGCCCGGCCGGGATGTCCAGCGTGACCTCGGCCAGGGCTCGGACCGGCAACCCCGCGCCGGTCCGGTATGTCTTGCTCACCGAGCTGAAGCTAACCTCCGCGCCCGCCACGACAAGCCTCCTCACTGGTGTCCGCGGCCCGTTTCCCCGTTACATTGTCACTAGGTAAGCGATACAGTAAGCCCATGTACTGGTTTGCGCCAGGGGTGACCGACACGTGATCGAGCTGCGCGGGATCTGCAAGCGGTACGACACCGGCTCGGGCCGGCCCGTGATGGCGGCCGATGACGTCAGCCTCACGATCGAGGCAGCCGAGTTCGTCGGGCTGACCGGCGCGTCGGGAGCGGGCAAGACCACGCTGCTGAACCTCATGGGCGCCATCGACCGGCCGGACGCCGGCACGGTCCGCCGTGATGGCACCGACGTGACCGCGCTGCGCGGCGCGGCGGCTGACCGCTACCGGCGCACGGTCGGGCTCGTCTTCCAGCGCTGCGCGCTGCTCCCGGCGCTGACCGCCGTCGACAACGTGCTCGCGCCCGTGCTGCCGTTCCGCACCAGCTGGAACAAGCGGGAGCGGGCGATGGATCTGCTGACCGCGGTGGGCATGGCGGGCCGGGAGGGGGCGCTGCCGTCGCGGTTGTCCGGCGGCGAGCGGCAGCGTGTCGCCATCGCCCGGGCGCTGATCAACACGCCCTCGCTGCTGCTGGCGGACGAGCCGACGGGCAACGTGGACGCGGACGGCGGCGCGGGGATCCTCGACCTGCTGGCCGGCCTGCGCATCGAGCACACGATGACGATCGTGCTCGCCTCGCACGACCCGCGGGTCGTGGCCAGGTGCGAGCGCCTGATCAGGCTCGTCGACGGACGTGTCGCCAGCGACATTGAGCTCGCCGGCGGCGAGTCGCCCGCCAGCATCCTCCGCCGGATCAGCCAGCTCGGCTAGCCTCCGACTGCCGCATTACCTGGCCGGTCGCTGCAGTTCCTGGATGGTGAATCCGAGTTTTCCTAGCACCCTTACCGCGCCGGTCTTCCCGCCCTCGAAATCACCGGAGGCTAGGCGCTGGCCCGTCGCGAACTCATAAGCGGTACCCAAGATCGCCTTCGGCGGGTAACGACGTTTGTCCCAGATGAGCTCATAGGTCGTGGTACGGGCGAAACCATGCGCGGCGAAGAACGCCTCCGGCCCCAGCCGGTCGTACTCCTGTACCGCGCGCAGCACCTCGGTACGGGTCACCTGGTCCCACGTCACCATTTGCCGAGTCCTCCCTGCGCTCCCGCGACAGGGCCAAGCCTGGTTGCCCGCGACCCGGCCGCACATCGTCAGATCAGCTAATCCCGCTGGTGCCGGGTTGCCTTCGCCGCGGGGGGGACGAAGATAAAGGACATGACAACGGTCGATGAGACCGGGGCCGGCGCAGGGGACATGATCGCGGTGCATACGATGTCACGTCCCCGCCCCGCCCGGACGGCAGTGGTGTCCCGTCCGGCGCTGTGGGAGCGGCTTGGGGAGTCGGCGCGGGTGACGGTGGTGTCGGCGTCGCCGGGCAGCGGCAAGACGGTGCTGCTGCGGTCCTGGATCGGCGAGGCGGGCCTGGCCGATCGCGCCGCCTGGGTGCCGGTAGGGCGGGATGAGCGCGATCCGCAGCGGTTCTGGCTGTCGGTCCTGGGCGCGCTGCGCCGGACAACCCCGGGTTCGGCGCTGGTGCGGGAGCTGACCGCGGCACCGGATCTGGACGGGTGGACGATCGTCGAGCGGCTGCTCAGGGACCTGGCGCCGCTTGAAGAGCGGTTCTGGCTGGTGGTCGACGACCTGCACGAGCTGGGCTCGGATCAGGCGCGGCGGCAGCTGGAGCTGCTGATCATGCGCGCGCCGCCGCCGCTGCGGTTCATCCTGGCCACCCGGCATGACGTGCGGCTGGGGTTGCACCGGCTGCGGCTTGAGGGCGAGCTGACCGAGATCCGCGCCGATGATCTTCGCTTCACCGTGGCCGAGGCGCGGGCCTTGTTCGCCGCAGCGGGGGTGGAGCTGACCGATCCGGCCTTGGCGCTGCTCGTGGACAGGACAGAGGGGTGGGCGGCGGGGTTGCGGCTCGCGGCGTTGTCGCTGGCCGGGCATCCCGATCCGGAGCGGTTCGCGGCGGAGTTCTCCGGCAGCGAGCGGACGGTGGCGGAGTACCTGCTGGCCGAGGTGCTGGAGCGGCAGAGCGAACAGAGCAGGCGGCTGCTGCTGCGGACCAGCGTGCTGGACCGCGTCAACGGCGAACTGGCAGACCTGCTGACCGGCGGCAGCGGCGGCGAACGGCTGCTGGACGATCTGGAGCGGGCCGGTGCGTTCGTGGTGTCGCTGGACGGCACGCGGTCCTGGTTCCGTTACCACCACCTGTTCGCCGACCTGCTGCGGCTGCAACTGCGCCGCACCGAGCCGGGCGAGGTGGCGGCGCTGCACGAGCTGGCCGCGGCCTGGTTTGCCGGGCACGGGTTCGCCGTGGAGGCGATCCGCCATGCCCAGGCCGCGCGGGACTGGGGGCTGGCCGCCCGGCTGCTTGCCGACCACTGGCCGGCCCTGCACCTGGACGGACAGGCTGTCACCATCCACGAGCTGCTGGCCGGGTTCCCGGCTGAGGCTCGCGCGGCGGATGCCGAGCTTGCGGCGCTGGCCGCGGCCGACGAGCTGGCGCGGGGATCGCTGGAGACGGCGGAGCGATACCTGGGACTGGCCGGGCGCGGGTCGGCGTCGGTGCCGGCCGCCAGGCGCGGGCAAGCGCAGGTTCTCCTCGGGGTGGTCCGGCTGCTGCTGGCACGGCAGCGGGGGAACCTGCCTGCCGTGGCCGAGGAGGCGCAGCGGCTGCAGGCCCTGGCCCTGGCGCCGGAGGCGGCGCAGCATGACCTGGCACCGGCGGCGTGGGCCGTGCAGGGGGGCATCGAAGGGGGAATGGGGAGGTGGGCGGGAGGCGGGGACGAGCTGCGCGCACTGGCACTGGTCAGCCTCGGTATCACCGAGTACTGGGGCGCCCGGCTGGAGGAGACCCAGCGGCACCTGGAGCAGGGCGTGCTGCTTGCGCGCCGGATCGGGCGGCCGCATCTGGAGTTCAGCGGCCTGGCCTACCAGGCGATGTGCGAGGTTCCGCAGTCGTTCAGCCGGGCCGCGGAACGCGGCAGGGAGGCGGTCGAGCTGGCCAGGCGGCACGGCTGGACCGACGAGATGGCGGCCGGCTGCGCCTACGCGGCACTCGCCGCCGACCCGATCTGGCGGGGACGGCCCGAGGAGGCGGAGGCCTGGGTGCAGCGCGCCGAGCGCACCATCCGAGCGGAAGCCGAACCCGCGCTGGCGCTGATGGTCTATCACCTCCGCGGGACGCTGGAGCTGGCGCG
>Ga0209169_10000691_pt1 | contig 20629 bp, 15 predicted proteins | sample HubBroMetageWRM4_FD_188346 | JGI IMG/M metagenome (GOLD analysis project Ga0209169, IMG submission 188346) | Warmed soil microbial communities from the Hubbard Brook experimental Forest, New Hampshire - Hubbard Brook CCASE Soil Metagenome WRM 4... | ecosystem: Environmental > Terrestrial > Soil...
TGTGTGAACAAACGTTTAATCATGAAAAATAATCCCGGCGAATTAAACGAGAACCACTTCGGGCAGGCGCAGCAGAGGTCAGCTCACGCAGTGGCGCAACAGTCGCCCACAAGTTTATACTCGTTGTGGCCGGTGCGTCTCTCCCAACCGAACGCGCACACGCATTTCTCGGCTCTTCGCAGTTGATGTTGTAGCGGACGCCTGGTCTTCAGGCGGGCGCCTTGGACTTGCCGGTTGTTGCGGCGCACTTCAGCGCGCCAGCGGTGTAGGGTCCACCACGGCCGCAACAAACAGCTCGCCGTCCGGCGACAAATTCTCGAGCCCGCCCTCTTTGGCGAATCAAATGGGAGGAAATCATGGCAAAAATAGAAAAGCGCGTCGTTTTACCCGGCAGCGAACGATCTGTCTTGCCCGGCTCTCGCAAAATCGGCCCATGCGACCCCCAGGAACAAATTCAGGTGACCGTATTTCTCCGCCGCGGCTCCTCTCCCAAACAATTTCCCGACCTGAAAAAAATCGGCAAGCTCCTGCCCGCGCAACGCCAGCATCTCTCCCGCGCGCAATTCGCCTCCCGCCACGGCGCGCGGCCCGCGGACATCAAAAAAATCCGCGCGTTCGCCACGCAAAATAAATTGAAAGTCGTCGAAGTCAGCCGCCCGCGCCGCTCCGTTCTTCTCAGCGGCACGGTCGCCGCGTTCAGCCACGCGTTCGGGGTCGAACTGAACAGCTACCAGCACGCGGCCGGCACCAGCCGCATGCGCAGCGGTACGATTCAAATCCCCGCCCAACTGAGCGGCATCATCGAAGGCGTCTTCGGCCTCGATAACCGTCCGCAAGCCAAGCCGCATTTCCGCATCCGCAAACAATCGCAAGCTTCCGTCGCGAGCGCCCAACCGGCAAGCGCTTCCTACAACGCCCCGCAGGTCGCGCAAGCCTACGACTTCCCCGCCGGCACCACAGGTAGCGGGCAAACCATCGGCATTCTGGAATTATCCGGCGGCTACAGCTCCAGCGATCTCACCACATATTTCAAAAATCTCGGCATCAAAACGCCCACTGTCACCGCCGTCTCCGTGGACGGCGCCACGAATTCGCCCACGGGCGACGCCGATGGCCCCGACGGTGAAGTCGAACTCGATATCGAAGTCTCCGGAGCCGTCGCCCCCTCTGCGCAAATCGCCGTGTACTTCACTCCCAACACGGACCAGGGTTTTCTCGACGCGCTCACCACCGCCGTGCACGACACGACGTTGAAACCCGCCGTCGTTTCCATTAGCTGGGGCGGACCGGAAAGTTCCTGGACGCAGCAAGCGCTCAGCGCTTTCAATTCCGCCTGTGAAGATGCTTCTACGATCGGCGTCACCATCTTGGTCGCTTCCGGTGACGACGGTTCCTCCGACGGCGTATCCAGCGGCGCGCCCACCGTGGATTTTCCCGCCTCTAGCCCCTACGCCCTCGCTTGCGGCGGAACCAAGCTCACGCTTTCCGGCACCACGATCTCCAGCGAACAAGCTTGGAACGAACTCTCCTCCGGCGAAGGCGCCACCGGCGGCGGCGTCAGCGAAGTTTTCGCCCTGCCCAGTTATCAGCAAAGCGCGGGCGTCCCGAAAGCGCCCAATGGCTTTGTGGGCCGTGGCGTGCCAGACGTTGCCGGTGACGCTGATCCTGAATCCGGTTACAACGTGCTTGTGGACGGGCAGCAAACCGTGATCGGGGGCACCAGCGCGGTCGCTCCGCTCTGGGCCGGTCTGCTGGCACGCATCAATCAGTCACTGGGAAAAAATGTGGGCTACCTGAATCCGCTGCTCTACAACAAGAATGTCGAAGGCACCCTGCACGATATCACCGTAGGCAGCAACGGCAGCTATTCTGCGGGACCGGGATGGGACGCCTGTACAGGTTTGGGGACACCGAATGGCGCGGCACTTCTGGCAGCATTGGGCGCGCCAGGCGCGCCCACGAAGAAGAAGAAGAAGAAGAAATCCCCCAGCAAACACAAAGCTGCGCGCGCAAAACGGAGCAAGAAACCCGGAACGCAGCGATGAGATCCACGTTGTGGCAAAAGGACGATTAAGGCTTAGAAGGACTTTCGTCCAGGTGATCCCAAATCGCGTAAGACGCTCCTGCCACCGCGCCTGTAAAAATCAAATAGAAAGCCAATTTACGGCGCCGGCGCTTTCGCGGCTGAATGATCGGGTTGTCCCCGCCGGTGCTTGTCGGGGACGTCTGCTGGTCGGCCTGTTCCCATTCCAAGGTCACGCGATAATTTTTTCCTGCGGGTATCGTATGCAGCTCACCGTCATTGTCTAGCACCAATGCGCCGCGATACGCCGAAATCACGACTTCCTGCGCGCTCGTGATCGTCACCTGCCCGTAAGCGGGCTGCCCATCCGCCGCGCGCAAAATTCCCTGCGGAATTTCCAGCTCGATGTTGTCCGAGCCGTTCGAAGAAAATCCCACCGTGCCGCGCGCCACCACCGCATGAATCGCCGCCGCATTTTGTGCCAGCGTCGCCGCGCTGTCTGCCAGCAAGTACAATTGGCTTCCGCCCAGCTTCAAGCGCAGCCCGCCGCCCGCATCCGTCACCACGGTATCGCCGCGATAAATGGAAGTTCCCACCTCCAGCTTCGCGTTGTCCAGCTGCGCTTCCTGCGCCTGGATCACCGATCCCAACGGCTTTTCCACCGCCGCGAACGCCGCAAGGTCCAGCAAGCTGGCCACCAGCAACACCACGAGACACAATCGCGCCATCAATCGCACAAAGCCCTCCGAGAGGTACGAACTCAACCTAGGCGCTGTCAACGATGCGGTCAACGATCATGCTGCGCGTTGATGCGTACAAATAACGTTGTAGTGGAAGCGTAGTGGAAGCCTCACCGCCATACGCGCGCTACAAAGCGCCTCGCTCGCTCCACCACAACGATCCCGCGCGAACAAAAAACAAACATTTCCTGTCCGCCGTACGATTCGCTTCTTACGCCGCAACGAACCGCCGCTCAGGTAGAATAGTTTTGCGGATACAGAGGACGGGCTATGAAATTCCGGCGGCAAATGCGCATATTGGTATGGGTGATCTTTTTTCTCGCAGCGACGGGCCCGTTCCCGATCGCTGCCCGCGCGCAATCATCCGCCGCGACGCAATCGAGCTCAAGCGACGCGGCCGCCACGAACGCAAACACCCCTATAGATGACCAGCAAATCCTTCCCAGCCTCTACGCGAATCTTCAGTGGCGCTGCATCGGCCCCTTCCGTGGTGGCCGCACCGTAGCCGCCACCGGCGTCCCCGGCAATCCAAATCTGTTTTACATCGGCGTAAATAACGGCGGCGTCTGGAAAACCAGCGATGCCGGCCGCACCTGGTTCCCCATCTTCGACGGCCAACCCACCGGTTCGATTGGCGCGCTCGCTGTCGCGCCGAGCAATCCTGACATTATTTATGTCGGTAGCGGCGAAGGTCTCCGTCGTCCCGATCTTTCCACTGGCGACGGCATCTACAAATCCACCGACGCCGGAAAAACCTGGCAACACCTGGGCCTGCGCGACGGCCAACAAATCACCAACATCGTCGTCGACCCGCAAGATCCCCGTCGCGTTTTCGTCGCCGTCCTGGGCCATCCTTACGGACCAAACTCCGAGCGCGGCGTCTTCCGCTCGACCGACGGCGGCGAAACCTGGCAGAAAATTCTCCACAAAGATGACGACACCGGAGCCACCGACCTCGCCTTCGATCCCCAAAATCCGCAAATTCTCTACGCGGACATGTGGTCTTCCCGCCGTCCACCCTGGACCGCCAGCAGCCCGCTCGAAGGCCACAGCGGGGGTCTGTTCAAATCCAGCGACGGCGGCGAAACCTGGAATCTGCTGACCAAAGGTCTGCCCACAAACGCGCAAGGCTTGGGCCGTATCGGAATTGGCATTTCACCCAGCAATCCAAATCGCATCTACGCGTTGGTTGACGCCGCGCCCGAAGTGGGCGGCCTCTATCGCTCCGACGACGCCGGAGCAAGCTGGCAGCGCGTCAGTCATGAAGAGCGCATCTGGGGACGCGGCTCCGATTTTGCCTGGGTGCGCGTCTCGCCCGAAAATCCTGACATCATTTATATCTGTAACACTTCCACCTATCGCTCGACCGATGCCGGCGTGAATTTCACCGCCATCAAAGGCGCTCCTGGCGGTGACGACTATCACACCGTCTGGATCAATCCTGAAAATCCGCGAATTATTCTGCTCGGCGCCGACCAGGGCGCCACCATCACCGTCAACGGCGGCGAAACCTGGAGCTCCTGGTACAACCAGCCCACCGCGCAGTTCTATCACGTCATCACCGACAATCAATTTCCTTACTGGGTGTACGGCGGACAACAGGAAAGTGGCTCGGCCGGAATCGCCAGCCGCAGCGACTGGGGCGAAATCACTTTTCGCGATTGGCATCCGGTGGGCACCGAAGAATATGGATACGTGGCGCCCGATCCGCTGCATCCCAATCTGATCTACGGCGGTAAAGCCACGCGTTTCGACATGATTACCGGCCAGACGCAGGACGTCTCGCCAGTGATTCTGCGCACCGGAAAATACCGCTTCAATCGCACCGCCCCGCTGATTTTTTCGCCCGCCGCGCCGCACACGCTCTATCTCGGCTCGAACGTCTTGTTCAAAACGTCCGACGCCGGACACAGCTGGCAAATCATCAGCCCGGATCTGACGCGCGAAGATCCCGGCGTTCCCGCGAACATCGGCAACCTGATCGCGGACGACCCAGCCCAAGGCAAACATCGCGGCGTCATTTATTCGCTCGCGCCTTCTCCACTCGATGCCAATCTAATCTGGGCCGGTACCGATGACGGCCTCCTCTGGCTCACCCGCGACGGCGGCCAAAATTGGCGCGAAGTTTCTCCGCCCGGGCTGACTGCCTGGAGCAAAATCGCGCAACTCGACGCTTCGCACTTCGATCCCAATAGCGTGTACGCCGCGGTGAATCGGTTCCGCCTTGATGATCTGCACCCGTACATCTATCGCACCCATGACGGCGGCCAGACCTGGGAAAAAATTACGAATGGCCTGCCGGACGATGCCTCCGTGAACGTGGTTCGCGAAGATCCCGTCCGCCAAGGCTTGCTCTTCGCCGGCACCGAGCGCGCCGTCTACGTTTCATTCAACGACGGCGATTCGTGGCAATCCCTCCAACTCAATCTGCCCGCCACTTCCATGCGCGATCTTGTCGTCCACGGTGACGACATTGTAGTGGGCACTCATGGGCGCTCCTTCTGGATCCTCGACGACATCACTCCGCTTCGCCAGGTCACCGAGCAAACAGCCGCAGCACCTGCCTTCCTGTTCAGACCCGGAGTCGCCTATCGCGTCCGCCGCAACGTCAACACCGACACGCCGCTGCCGCCGGAAGAACCCGCCGGAAAAAATCCGCCCAATGGCGCCATCCTTGATTACAGCTTGCAGGCCGCAGTCCCCGCTCCAGTGAAACTGCAAATCCTCGACGCCAATGGAAAGATCGTGCGCAGCTTTTCCAGCACCGATAAACCGGAAGCCACCTTGGAGCAACTCGGAAGAGAATTAAACGTCCCGCTCTACTGGATTCGCCCGCCGGAAATTCTCTCCGCTGCCGCGGGCGCGCATCGCTTGGTTTGGGATCTGCACACTGCTCCGCCCGCGACGCTCCGCCACGAATATCCCATTTCTGCGATCGTGCGCGATACCCCGCGGCTGCCGGTCGGCCCAGCCGTCATGCCCGGCATGTACACCGTGAAGCTCGAGGTCGCGGGCCAAACCTATAATCAGCCGCTCGAAATCAAAATGGATCCGCGCATTACTGCGCCCGTGGACCAACTCGACCAGCAATTCCGCCTCGCCTCGCGCATTTGCGAAGCCATGAACGCCAGCTTCGCATCGCTGGGCCAGGTGCGCGCTGTGCGTGCGCAACTGCGCGACCTCGAACACCAGGCGCCCAAAGGCGAAGCAGCCGACGCCATCCGCGCACTGGAACAAAAAGTCACGCCATTGGAAGGAGCCGCTGCGGGTTTCGGCCAATCGGGTCATCAAGACAGCTTCGCGCAATTGAACGGTCAATTCGGCCAGATGCTGGGCATAGTTGACGGCGCCGATGCCGCACCCACACAGACCGCGCAAGACACAACCGGAGATTTGCAGCGAGCGTTATCCGCGCTGCAAAATCAGTGGGACGACATAAAGGCCCGCGACATCTCGGCGCTCGACGATCAACTCCGCCGCGCCAATCTCCCCATCATTAATCTCGCCGCAACCCTCGAGCCCGAACAAGAAACCGCCGGCGACGATGAACCCTAAATCCCGTCAATCTTCGCCGCTAAAATAAAATCGCTCTCCGTTAATCCATTAATCTTGTGCGTCCACGTCGTAATTTCCGCCTGCCCCCACCCCAACAAAATATCCGGATGATGCCCCTGCTCCTCCGCAATCGCTCCGACCTTATTCACAAAGGCCAGCGCCTGCTTAAAATCCGGAAACGTAAACCTGCGCACAATATGATGTCCGTCCATCACCTTCCACTGCGGCACCTGTCTTGCGAGGTCCTCGAGTTCTTTTCCCGCCAGCGGCGGCACTCCACCACGGCACGGCACACAACTCTTCTGCGCAAGCTCGCTCATCGTTCGCGCCCTCCTGAATTCACGGCCGCTACCGATTCTACAAGAACCCGCGAGCAAGCGACAGGCGACGCCCCGCGCAACATCATCGGTAAAAAATCCCGCGATGGCGCCGCCCCGACCCATTCTGCTATTCTCGGGCCCGCGGCAATTCCCCAACCGCCGCTGACGCGACCCGTCGTGAACCCTGTGCCTGTGAGGACCAAACATGCCCGATGAAGTCGGCGAATTAAAAGAACACGCGGAAGAAGCCGCGCACGAACCCAGTCTCGCTCCCGTCACTTTGACCATGGCCATTCTGGCCGTCGTCATCGCTACCGTCACATTGCTCGGCCACCGCGCCCACACCGAGGAAGTCCTGCTGCAAACGCGCGCTGCCGATCAATGGGCCTACTATCAGGCCAAAGAAATTCGCCGCCGCAATTACGAACTATTCCTGGACGAGCTTTCCGTTTTCTCTCTTCAGGACGCCAAGCAAGTGGAAACAATCAAGGAAAAGTACAAGAAGGAAGTCGACCGATACGCCACAGAGCTGAAAGAAATCGAATCCGAAGCCCGCGCTAAGGAAGCCGAAGTAAAAGTCGAAGAAGCCCGCGCCGATCGCTACGATCTCTCTGAGGTCCTGCTCGAAGCCGCCTTGGTGATCTCCTCCATCACCCTGCTGACGCGCAAAAAAATCTTCTGGCTCTTCGGCATCGTGCTGGCCGTAGCCGGATTATTCCTAGGGGTCACCGGCCTGATGATCCACTGATCCCGTGGGAACCCCCATCTCGCGATGGGGGTTGCGCGCAACCTACAACCCGCCTTACTGCTACCGCGAAGCCGCCGACCGCGCCTCCAGATACTGCCGCACATACTCCCCAAACGCCTTCTCCAATTTCAAAGTCACCGCTCCTGGAGCCGCCGCGATCTCCCGCCCATTCACCTCGCTCACTCCCAGCATGCTCCGGTTCGTCGAAGAAATAAAAACCTCATCCGCCGCATACAACTCCTCGGGCCGCAATACGCGCTCTTCCACCGGAACGCCCACGCCGGCTCCAATCTCCAGCAACACACTGCGCGTAATCCCCTGCAAACATCCTGCCGACACCGGAGGCGTCGCCACACGCCCACCCTTCACGCAAAAAATATTCGCCGCGGTACATTCCGCCACTTCGCCGCGCTCGTTCAGCAGCACGACTTCATCAAATCCCGCCTGCTGCGCCTCGTAATAATTCCAGACATTGTCGAGCCACGAAATCACCTTCACTCCGGCCAACGGAGAAGCCGCATTCCGTCCGTGCTCGCGCAATCCCAGCCGTGCCGGCTCGCGATACGAAGGCAAATCCGCCGAGCACACCAGCAAATCCACGCGCGGAAAATCCTCATCGCTCCGCCAGAATCCCACCTGGTTGTAAACCATGTAAATCCGCGCCGCGCCCTCCCTGACCTGATTTGCGCGCAGCACTTCGCCCAACTGCCCGCGCACCGCACTCTCCTCAAAAGGAAACGGGCAATGCGTTCGTTCCGCGTCGCGCTGCAATCGCTTCCAATGCCGCTCGAACGCAAACGGGATCCCTTCGTAAATCCGCACCGTCGTGAACAACCCCCAGCCATTCAACAGCCCCGCCTGCCCGGGTGATAGCCGCACCTCCGCCACCGGCAGCAGCCGGTCATTATGAAATACAAAACGATGAATCATGCGGCCTCCAAAGTGCTCTATATTCTAGCGCAGAACGCTTCTGCCACATGCAGGTTCGGCAAAAGCCCGGCGAATCTGATTCACGCGCCTTGGTTTTCAGCCGATAAAGAGGTGTTCAAGTCTATTGACACCGACCGCGTCTGCGCCTAGATTGTTGTTGTGCTCATAGGAGGTTGCTGTGCGATACGTCCTTAGATCTTTCTTAGTCGCCATCCTGTCCGTGGGCCTGCTCGGTGTTCCCAGCTTCGCCGCAAATGAAAAGCCGCTTGGCCTGGTTACTCAGGCCGCCGAGGCCCATTTGGGTTCTGCCACGGTCGCGATCGGCACCACAGTGTACCCGGGCGATACACTCGCCACGGACGAAGGCGGCACTGTCCGCCTCAAAGTCGGCGGCAGCCAGTTCTATTTGCTCTCTTCTAGCAGCGCCACTCTTTCCGCAGGTTCCGCTGTCGTGAACGCCTCCGTCGCGCGCGGCACGGTGGGCTTTTCTTCCAACGGTACGGACCAGCTCTCGCTGGAAATTCCGGAGGGGATTCTGCGCGCCGCCAACGGTCAGCCTGGTTACGGACAGGTCACCATTATCAGTCCGCGCGAAGTGATCGTTTCCGCGTATCGCGGCACGCTCGTCCTGGACAACGACGGTGAGCTCCACGAAATTCCCGCCGGGAAATCCTATCGCGTCACCATGGACCTCGAGCCCGCCTCCGAGCCCCAGGGTCCCGCAGGCGCAGGCGGCAATAACAAAGTCGTAGCTCCGCGCCATCGCCACTTGCTCTTCGACCTCATCGTACTTGGAGCGGTCGGCGGCGCCAGCTATGCGCTCTGGTATCACCTGAGCGAAAGCCCCTACAACCCATAATCGTCCTGCATTTCAGGAATGCGGCGCGTCTGTCGTAGTCTTGGATTCCCATCGCCGCGAGCGAGTGCCCCATTCTGCCCCGTCGACCAATACTCCCGCCGCACGATCTTTCGCTCCGACCTTTCCCAGCGACGCTTTGCCTCTGCGACAGAACTTCGAAGGCCACCAAACCCATCCTAGGTATGGCAAGCCCGAATCCCCGTCTTCTCGAAATATTGTTGATGATATTCCTCGGCGCGATGAAACTCCCCCGCCGGCACGATCTCCGTCACGATCGCTCGTTTGAACACGTGATCCTTCTCCAGCACCGCCTTCGACGCGCGAGCCTCTTCCTCTTGCTCCGCATCATGATAAAAAATCGCCGAGCGGTACTGCGTCCCCACATCGGGCCCTTGCCGGTTCATCGTCGTCGGGTCATGGCTCTTCCAGAACACTGCCAGCAGCTCCAAATAAGAAACCTGCGCGGGATCAAACTCCACCTCCACTGCTTCCGCATGCCCAGTCCGTCCCGAGCAAACCTCTTTGTAGTTCGGAGTCTTCGCAGTCCCGCCCGTGTAACCAACAGTCGTCGATGTCACGCCCGGCACTTGCCGAAACGCATCCTCCACTCCCCAAAAACATCCCGCCGCAAAAGTTGCCTTACCCATAATTAGAAAACTCCTTCGCTATCCGTTTACGAATTCAAACCGCGAATCTCCATGTTGCCACACGGCAGCAAATCGGTCGAGCCGCCCGTCCTTGCGCCCAACAAATTCCGTCCAAACCAGAAGCTCGCTTCTCGCTCACTGCTTCGCCGCGCGCGTGCGCTGATTTTGCGCCGCAGGTTCGGACGAAAACAACACACCAATCCCCTCTGCTAGCGTCGGATGGGTAAGGATCGCATCGCGCAACGCGGTATAGGGCAAGCCCGCAATCATCGCAATCTGCACCGCGGCCATCGTCTCCCCCGCGCCAACCCCGACCGCCGCAAAACCAAGAATGCGCTCGCCGTCGTTTTCCACCAACGCCTTCATAAATCCGCGCGTCTCACCAAGCGTCCGCGCGCGCAGCACCGCTTCCATCGGAATTTTGAACAATCGATACGCAATCTCCTGCGCCCTAGCTTCCTTCTCACTCAAGCCGAGGCGCGCAAACTCCGGATCGGTAAAAAGGCAGAACGGAACTTGCCTGCCAGTCGTCACGCGATTACCGCCGCTCAGGTTGGCATGCACCACCCGGAAATCGTCAACGCTGATGTGTGTAAACTGCGGGCTCCCCGCCACCTCTCCGATCGCCCAAATGCCCGGCGCGGTCGTCTGCAACCGCTCGTTCACCTTGATGTATCCGCGCTCGGTCACTTCCACGCCGGTCAACTCCAGCCCGATTCCCTCCGTGTTCGGCTTCCGCCCCGTAGCCACCAGCAGATGACTTCCCTCCAGCGTTTTTTCCACGCCATTTTGCTCGATAACCACCTGCACAGCGTCGCCGGATTTTCCCGTCACCCGCTTCGTCTTCGCATTCAAGAAAATTTCCACGCCCTCGTCCCGGAAGGCTCCGGTAAGAACTTGCGAAACATCGTCATCCTCCCGAGACACCAGCTGTTCGCTGCGTTCGATCAGCGACACCTTACTGCCGAAGCGGCGCATCGCTTGGGACAGTTCTAATCCGATGAAGCCTCCGCCAATCACCAACAGATGTTCAGGAAGGTGGCCAAGTTCCAGCGCCTCGATATGCGTCAACGGCTGCGCTTCAGCAAGCCCGGGAATCGGGTCGATCGCCGCGCGCGTCCCGGTGCTGACGATCACATTCGTCCCGCGCAATCGGCGCACCGATCCGTCCCGCAGCGTCGCCTCCACGGTTTTTGGCCCGACAAACCGTCCGGTGGCGAAAACGAATTCCGCTCCGGTCTTCTTGTAGTTGTCGAGGTACATTTCGTTCATGCCCGTCACCATCCGGCGTTTGCGCCCCCTCACCACGGACATATCAATGCCGAAATCGCCGACGCTGATCCCGAACTCTTCGCTGTGGCGAACGTACTCGGCCACCTTCGCGCTGTGAATGACGTTCTTGCTGGGTAGACACGCAATGTTCGGGCACGATCCCCCGATATATCTGCGGTCGAGCACTACCACGCGCTGTCCTTCGCCGGCAAACGTCCACGCAGCAAGTGTTGACCCCGTCCCGTCGCCCAGAATCACCACATCATATTCCTCCGCTTGCTCATCCTCGACTCCCCGAAAAGATCCTGCCGTTACAGTTGCATCAGCCATGATTGAATCACTCCTTGAAAATGGATGTACGAATCCGCGACGCAGACCCCTATGGTGCCAAATTGTAGCGAACGGGTCGAGAGGCCAAGCCCGGCCCTGCGTCGGCGCTACTGGCTTAACGGCGGAATGGCGGATGTCTGGGACTCGCCGTAGTCGGGCGTGTAATTGGCGCGAACACGGGCCCAGCTGGCGACCGTCCCGGCCTGCACCATCACTAGAGAATCATGGGAGGACGCGAGCTGCTTAGGGTGCGACCAGAGCCAGCGCGGGCGTTCCTCCGACGTTCAGGACGCCGGTCTGCCGCATCTTCAGTGTGTCTATCACCAAAATGCTGTGCTGCTGCGGAGCCATTGCGTAGAGCGTCTTGCCGTCGTTAGCAGCTACGGCGCTCCAAAAGGGCTTCGCAGTCTTGATCGTGCCGATCTTCTTCCAAGTGTGGGCGTCGAGCACGCGAAATTCGTTCGCCATCGCGTTATCGGGTCGCAGATTCGGCGGCCGGCCGTAATCCAGGTAAAAACGATTGTCGTAGGAGCGATCATAGTCCCTGTTGTAACCCAGATAGATCTTGCTGCCATCGGGCGAGATGGGCCAAGCGGCAGGAGGAACGCGGTCGGGCAGATCCGGAAGTGCCAAGGTCTCGGCAAATTCCTGCGTCGCGGTATTCATCTTAATAACGGCGCCGTCTCCGCGAACGATCGCTATTTCTTGCGCGTCGGGATCTTCAATAGCCTCGGCGGCCCCGACTCGCCTCTCCCAGGGAAGTTTGATTGCCAAATTTTGCAGCTCGTGGGAGTTAGCGTCCACACGAATCAACCGCACCCGATTCGTCCTCGGGCAGAAAAAATCGAATTGCTCCGCGGTTCGGTAAGCGATGAAACGCCCAGGGCCGCAGTTCCACAGGCGCACGCTCTCCGGCAGAAAATTGCCGCTCCGCGTGTCGAACCCGGCTAGCAGAAACGAATCCCTGTCTGCCGACTCGGCCGCAAGCACCAGGATGCGCAGCGTCAAACCGTCGCCGGAAACCGCCATCGTCGAATAGGGCGGCAGCGCATCGGTAACGGCGCGGCCATCCATGTCGCCTCGTTCCAGGACCACACCTTCATCGGTATCGATCACCGCAAGTTCGCTGGAATCGCCGCCCGTCAACGACGCAACGTACAGCGTGCTTCCGTCCGGCGAGAGCGCAAAATCCGCACCTTCGCCCGTGCGAATGCTACCCATTACTTTGGCGGGCTCGGGATCAACGAGCCAGATGCGTCCTCCCGGTTCGCCGGCGGCGGGCTTGGGATCTAGCACATATAACCAGCCGGGCTCGGGCTTCGTCCAGTTTTCGACTTCGATGTTCCCGCCTGCCGGCACATCGCCCTGCGCTGCTGGGTTAGTCTGGCCGCCTCGTTGGCGCGCGCGGGCGGCGCGAGCCGCGAAACACATCGAAATGGACAGCCCAAGGAGAAAAGACAAGGACCACAGGAGATTCGCTTTCATACAACGCCCCCCGGAACTTCCGCTTGAGCCGGAATTTCCGATCTAGGCCTAAACTTTCTGGATGGTACCGCTGTTCTGACTGGGACTCAACGATTTCGCCATCGCGCCGAACTAGAGCGGGACCGGCAGAGCGCTCGGCCCTCCGCGATTGACGACGTCCTCGGAAAATGACCAGCCGAGGTCGCTCAATCCGCACCCGGAATCCAATGGTGTATACTCCGCGAGCGAAAAAAACTATGAACATTCCCATGAAATTCCGCGCGCTCATTTTGGTCGCAATCGTCTCGGTCATCGCAATCTTCTGCCCGCCACAAGCATTCCCGCAGCAACAAGACGCACCATCTCCCTTCCCCGAAATGCAATGGCGCATGATCGGCCCATTCCGCGGCGGCCGCGTGCTCCCCGCGCTCGGAGTTCCCGGCAAGCCCAACGAATACCTGTTCGGCGCCGTAGGTGGCGGCGTGTGGAAAACGGAAAACGCCGGCCGGACCTGGCGCCCCATTTTCGACGCCGAGCCGACCGCGTCCATAGGCGCAATCGCCATCGCTCTCTCCGACCCGCAAACGATCTACGTCGGCACCGGCGAAGCGGACATGCGCTCCGATATTTCCGTTGGCGATGGCGTGTACAAGTCCACCGATGGCGGCGTCAGTTGGCGCAACATCGGCCTGCGCGGTTCGCAGCAGATCGGCAGGATCCTGGTGGATCCGCGCGACCCGAACATCGTCCTAGTCGCCGCGCTCGGCCACGCGTTCGGCCCCAATCCTGAACGCGGCGTTTATCGCTCCACCGATGGCGGCACCACCTGGGCAAAAGTTCTCGGCAAGGATGACGACACCGGCGCGATTGACCTCTGCGCCGACCCCGCCCGCCCCCAAATCATCTACGCATCCCTGTGGCAAACCCGCCGCCCGCCCTGGAATGTTTACGCGCCCACAAGCGGCCCCGGCAGCGGCCTCTACAAATCCACTGACGACGGCATCACCTGGAATCAACTCACCGGCAACGGTTTCCCAAGCGAAGGCATGGGCCGCATCGGAATCGCAATCGCCCCCGGCAACGATGGCAATCGCATTTACACTTTCGTTGACGCGCGCGAAGGAGGCATCTATCGCTCCGACGATGCCGGCCTAAATTGGCGCCGCGTTTCATCCGACGCGCGCGTCTGGCAGCGCGGCTGGTATTTCGGCGGCATCGTCACGGATCCGCGCGATCCAGACGTAGTGTACGTCGCCGACACCGCGCTCTATCGCTCCACAGACGGCGGAGAAAATTTCGAAGCGATAAAAGGCGCTCCCGGCGGCGATGATTACCACACGCTCTGGATCGCTGCCGACGACCCCTCGCGCATGATTCTCGGCAGCGATCAGGGCGCCGCCGTCAGCCTCGACCGCGGCGCCACTTGGACCTCCTGGTACAACCAGCCGACGGCGCAGTTCTATCACGTCACCACCGACAATCGTTTCCCCTACCGCGTTTACGGCGCGCAACAGGATAGCGGCACCGCCGCCGTCGCCAGCCGCAGCGATTACGGCCAAATCACCTTTCGCGATTGGTCTCCCATCGGAGGAGAAGAAAGCGGCTACATCGTCATCGATCGCACGGACCAGAACATCGTCTACGGCGGAGGCCCCTTCGGCGTCCTGCGGCGCTTCAATTGGTCCACCGGCCAAAGTTTCGATATTTCTCCCGCCGCAATTCCCTTCGACGGCAGCAAGCTGCGCTTCACCTGGACGTCCCCACTCATAGACTCGCCGCAAAATCCCCACGTCCTCTATTTTGGCGCGCAATTCGTCCTGCGCACCGAAGACGCGGGCCAAAGCTGGCAAGCCATCAGCCCCGACCTCACGTTAAGAAGCCCCGTACCAGCAAGCGCTGCGCCAAAACCAGGACGGGTGGACGGCGAGGTGGGCGGCGTCGTCTACACCATCGCCCCATCTCCTGCACGCGCGGGCGAAATCTGGGCCGGCACGGATAATGGCCTCATCCAACTCACGCTCGATGCAGGTGCGCACTGGTCGAACGTCACTCCGCCCGGGGTCGAGGACTGGAGCCAGATCAGCCTCATCGAAGCTTCACGCTACAACGCGGCCACAGCCTACGCCGCAGTGGACCGCCATCAGGTGGACGACCTCCGTCCTTACATCTACCGCACGCACAATTCCGGCAAGACTTGGGAAAAAATTGTCGCGGGCCTGCCAGAAAACGGCTATGTCCACGCCCTCCGCGAAGATCCCGTGCGCAAAGGACTGCTGTTCGCCGGCACCGAAATCGGCATCTTCGTTTCCTTCGACGACGGCTCTTCCTGGCATCCACTGCAAAATAACTTGCCTGTCAGCTCCGTCCGCGATCTTGCGATTCACGGCGACGATCTCGTTGTCGCCACGCACGGCCGCGCCTTCTGGATCCTCGACGACATCGCGCCCCTGCGCCAGTGGAACCAGGACTCCATGAAGCAAAGCGCGCACTTGTTTCCTCCGGCGCATGCCATCCGCATCCGCCGCAGCGAAAATCGCGATTCCCCGCTGCCGCCGGAAACACCGGTCGGCACGAATCCGCCCACCGGCGCCATTTTCGATTACTTCCTGAAATCGCCGGCCGCCGGCACAGAAGTCACGCTCGAGATTCGCGACCAGCAAGGCAACGTCGTCCGCAAATTCTCCAGCGAGGATAAAGTGTCGCAACCCGCTGAGCCGCCCGAATTCCCCAAGTTCTGGCTGCCAAGATTCGTCGCGCTCTCAAACGCTCCAGGAATGCACCGGGTCGTCTGGGATCTGCGCTACGCCCCGCCCTCCGCGCTCCGCAACGAATATTCCATGACGGCGATCATCGGCAGCGGCACCATCATCGACCCGCAAGGCCCGCTAGCGCTGCCCGGCGAGTACGAAGTCGTACTGACCAGCGGCGGCCAAACCTACAAGGCCGCGCTGACGATTGACATGGACCCCCGCGTAAAAATCCCCCGCGAAGAATTGGTCAGTCAACTCGAGCTCGAACAGAAAATCGACAACGCGCTAAGCAGAGCCACTGACGCCGCGAAGTCCATCGCCGCGGTGCGCGAACAGCTCAAAGCCCTTCACACCAGGTTGAGCGAAAAACCAGATGCAGAATCCGTCCTCAATGAAGTGGACAACCTCGCCAAAGGCGCCGAATCCATCCAGGGCAATCCCGAAGCCACCTATCCGGCCACCCCAGGCGGGCTAACCGGCGAAGCCGGTACTCTGGCCGCGCTAGCGATCGCAGTAGGCAGCGCCGACAGCGCCCCCACGGCGACCGCCTCCGCCGCGTTCGCAGAATCCACCAAACATCTGAACGAACTGCTATCGCGATGGGAACAACTCCAAAAAGATTTTGCCGCGCTGCACCAAAAACTGAGCGACTGAACGCAGTGGGCGCCAAAAACCGAGGGCAGCTGGAGGATATCGGTAGGACGCGGCCATTACGGCGCGGGAAAGTGGTCCCGAGCCCAGATTTTGACTTAGAGGAGGCGACCTTCGGGCGGGCGTAGTTGAATTTGCCTTCGAGTTTCCGAGCGCCGCCGCGCTAGCAGGCGCTCAGCTCTTAGCGGTCCCCACTACTTCGGCGACCGCGGCATTACTCTCCAAGATTTGTTCCAGCATCCCCGGAATCTCGAACACCGCCTGGTTCTTCAGTCCGCCCGCATTCGCCGTGTACCTCGCCAAATTCGCCGGCTCAATCATCCTTCCCACCGCCGGTACGATCTCACGGAAACTCCGCAACACCACACCCACCTCATTCTCCAGCACCCACACCGCGTTATATCGTTCCTGCGGCAACGTCCACGCATTGCAGGCGACGATTACCGGCAAACGCATTGCCAATGCCTCGCTCACGCTCCCCGGCCCCGGCTTGCCAATAAAAAAATCCGCCAGATGCATGTAGCGGTTCACGTCCTTCGTAAATCCCTCGACGAACCGCGGCAATCTGGAACCAGCCGCCCGCAGCGCGCTAACCAATTTCTCATTCCGCCCGCAAATAAAAATCAATTGCAGCTCGAGCTTGGATTGATCCAGCCGCTCCGCAATCTCCAACATAGCCTGCGAACCATAACCTCCAAATAAGACCAGCGCCGTGGGCAAATCCGTGCGCAATCCCAATCGCTCGAGTCCCGCGATCCGCTCCTCGAGCACCGGCTCATAAAATCGCGGGTGCAAAATCATCCCCGAAGCCCGAAAAATCCGGTTGTCCATGTGCCCGTGCTCGCGCGCCTGCTCCACCGCGCGCTCCGAGCCGCACACCAGATACTGCCTCTGCCGCTCAATCCAGAAATGCGGCGGAAAATCCGCAAGATCCGTGAGTACCGTAACGAAGGGGCGTCCTGGCCAGGCATTCGCGAAACTTTCACATATCGCCCGGTTGAAGTGCGGAATGAAAGACACAACCATGTCCGGAGCAGTTTCCCGCCAATGCCGCTCCAGCACGCGTACCGTAGCGGCATGCCGCGACCAAATCGCAAACTGCAATACCTTCATCAGGTAAACGCTCCCCAAAGTCCATCCGCTGCGCAGCATCCAGTTGTAGTAGTCCTCGATGCGTATCCCCGCGTATCTCTTCAGGATATCCAGCTCATCGAGCAATTCTTGAATGTTAAGGAGGCGAACATCCCACGAACGCTGTTGCGCCTTGATGGACATCTGCAGGGCCGTGGCCGCAGCGCGGTGCCCGCCCCCGGCGTCGAAAAAGCAGAACTCGATTCGTTGCATGAGCGCGGAGTCTCGCATCGCTTCTGTCGAGTTCTGCTACGGAATGATGAAAAGACGGTTACTGTGTCGAAAGAGTTAAATATCTGTATTTTCAGAACTTTAGCACGCATGTCATCTGCCGGTAACACACGCCGCCTATTCTTGCAATCGTGAGATGCGACCTGCATGTTCACTCGTACTTCTCCGGTGCCTGCACGACTCCCTTTGTCCGAAAGTTTTGCCGCGAAAGTTATAGCGATCCCCGCGCTGTTTATTCTCGGCTCCAGCGCCGCGGCATGAACCTGTTCACTCTCACCGATCACGATTCGATCGAAGGCGCCGAACAATTGCGCCACCATCCCGATTTTTTCGTCAGCGAAGAACTAACCTGCAAGATGCCCAGCGGCACCGAAGTGCACATCGGCGTGTACGACATCACCGACCGGCAGCACCAGCAGCTGCAGCAGCGCCGCAACGATCTGGTCGCGCTCCTGATGTATCTCACCGAGCGCCGCCTCTTCTTCAGCATCAATCACGTTTTCTCCGCCGTCACCGGACGCCGCGAACGTGAAGACTTCGCCTGGTTCCGGGAATATTTTCCCGCCGTCGAAACGCGCAACAGTCACATGCTCGAGAGCGCCAACCAGTGCGCCGCACAGCTCGCCAAACAATGGGACAAGATCGCCATCGGCGGCAGCGACGCGCACGCGCTGCCCTCCGCCGGCACCGCCTACACCGAAGTCCCTGCCGCCCGCGATAAGGTGGAATTCTTCGAAGGTTTGCGCGCGGGCTTGGGCCGCGTAGGCGGCGAATCCGGCGGCTTCAGCAAACTCACGCGCGACGTTTTGGTAATCGCCTATGAAATGATGCGTGAAAAATCCTGGACCGTGCTTCTTTCGCCGCTGGCCGTGCTGATCCCGGCCATCACTTGTTGGAATTATCGCGACGAACGCGCTTTCGGCCGCCGTTGGGCCGCGGAAATTCTTGGCACGCCTGAAACCCGCAAACGTCCCCGCTGGATATCGGTGCCGCACTCTGCGGCGGAGGAATGGGTATGACAGTCGCCAAAGCTGTCTGGAACCAGATCCAATCGAACGACCATCGCCTGATGCGCCGCGTGCATCGCTGGCGCGCCCCGCGCTGGTTTCGCATTCTGATGATTTTGATGACGCGCATGGGCGATGGCTGGCTGTGGTATTCGCTCGGCCTCATCTTGCTCGTCTACGGCGGCGAACACCGCTTCCTTGCCATCGGTGCAGCCGCCTCTGCCGCGCTGCTTGGAATTTTGCTTTTCCGCGCTCTGAAGAAGACCAGCAAGCGTCAGCGTCCCTGCGAAATCGAGCCGCATTGCTGGTCCTTGATTCTTCCCCCCGATAAATATTCGTTTCCGTCAGGCCACACCATCACGGCCTTCGCCATCGCCCTCTCGCTAGGCCTGTTCTACCCGCAACTCCAAGGGGTTCTGCTAGCCGTCGCGCTTCTCATCGCCTCCTCCCGCATCATCCTAGGCATGCACTTCCTAAGCGACGTGCTGGCCGGCTCCGCCATCGGAATCGCGCTAGGCACACTGAGCTACCACGTATTCACGACAATCCTCTAAACACATGCGACACGAACGCTGGCGCCTCCCCGCCGCAAGCATCGCCACCGTCGCAAAGTTCCGCGGCCGCATGAGCCTGAAAGTTTATCGATCCGCTGTGAAAACGAAATGGAAGTCCCGGCGGCGCCCAGCGCATATGCAGCAACATGACGCACGCCCGAACAATCAAGGCAGCAAGAAATCAGGACGAGTCGTGCATCACGCTCACAATCACAGTTACGTTTGTACCTCGGCTTTGCCGGAATCGCCGCTCCCATCACCACCCGAGCTCAGCGCCTTCCGCCGGCCGCCCGGCCACGCCAACTCCCGCTGCGCCGATGCTGGGAACGCCGATCTCACGATTGGCGATCGGTGCCGTTCACCATTTGTTGGTAGTCACTCATCGCTAATCACTTCGTAACCCCTCAATCCCATGCACCATCACAATTACCGACCGCGCCGCCGCCTTCCGGTCCTTCGCAATCTCCTGATATTCCGGCGACTCCGCCCAATCTCGAAACGACCCCTCGTTCGGAAACGAAAGCACCACAATTCGATTTCCGTCCCAAGGTCCTTCGAACACCACCGGACTTGCGTCCGCCGCCAGCAAACTCCCCTGATATTTCGTGAACACATCCATAAACCGCTCTACGTATCGCGCGTACCGAGCCGGATCATGAATCCACAATTGCGCGATCGCGTAAACGCTCATCGCCCCTCCTCGCCGCGTGGCTCAGTAAGAAACTAATTTCCGCCGCATACTCCCGTTTTCACTCCCGAAGTCGCCACGCCGTATTGGTTCGCTCCCGCTACGCGCGTGCCTCCGCCCAACAGCACCACGCTGTCCACCGGCGCCGGCCAATTCATCTCGTATAATCCGCGCGACGCATCCACCGCCCGCCAGGTCCCGCGAAACGTCCCGCTCGTGAACGTTCCGTTCGGAGACACGTCCACATTCCATCCGTTCGCCCAGTGCCAGGCTCCCGCCAGGCCCACACTCCCCGTCACGCGCCCGCCCGAAATCGGATACCCGTACTGATTTCCTCCACTCATCGTTCGTTGGTCGGGCGAAACGGTCAGCGTCTCAATCATCACCGGCCAAGTAAACGTGTAAGCCCGCCGTTGCGCGTCCACCAGCCGCCAGTGCCCCGTGAAAGGCCCCGCCCCAATCGTGCCATCCGCGCGAAAGACCACCGGCGAATTGTTGGACCAGGTGTAACAGCCCACGATTGGATCCGCATTCGCATTGGAGCCCGACGATTTCGGCGCCGGAGTCTTCTTCGGGACAGGGGTCACGGTATTTCCGCCACCAGCATTCGGATCGCTTGCCGCTTCTCCACCGTTCCCAGGATTGGAAGCCTCCGGCGTGACCGCGGACCCACCTCCCGAGCCCCCTCCGTTGTGCAGCAACGTCATTCCCATCACCACCGCAGCCAGC
>Ga0209169_10000692_pt1 | contig 20628 bp, 21 predicted proteins | sample HubBroMetageWRM4_FD_188346 | JGI IMG/M metagenome (GOLD analysis project Ga0209169, IMG submission 188346) | Warmed soil microbial communities from the Hubbard Brook experimental Forest, New Hampshire - Hubbard Brook CCASE Soil Metagenome WRM 4... | ecosystem: Environmental > Terrestrial > Soil...
ATCCGGGTCGCGACGATTCAGATAGTCCAGCAGCCTGCGGCGCTTGTTGACCATCATGATCAATCCGCGGCGTGAGGCGTGATCCTTTGCGTGGGACTTTAGATGAGTGGTCAGATAGCTGATGCGTTCGCTCAATAAAGCAATCTGCACTTCCGGTGAACCCGTGTCTTTAGTGTGAACCCGGAACTGCTCGATTAATGCCAGTTTGGCTGCGCTCAACTCGACCCCTCCTGAAACGTCGTGCCCTGCTCTATGCTCTTGGTCTCTCTTCGACTCCAAAATGCTAACATACAGTGATTGCTGTACAAAGGAATTTTCAGCGGCGGAACGGTGACCGGGGTGCGCGAATATCGGCGCGCAGCTAAGCGCTTCGTGTTCGTGCGAAGCTGACCGCGAATAACGCGGCCCATAGGCAGTCCACCATGCCTATGTTGAAGGAAGAGGCGGCGATGCGATGTTGATAGTGCAGAGCGATCAGGGCTATGCCGTAAGAGATTTTTTCCAGAATTGACGGCAGCATCATGGGCCGGTAACGCAGCGGGTCGCACGCGATGACTAGAAATAGAACCTGCCAGGCGAGCGCGGCACCTGTGAACCCGTAGAAAAATTCCACATGAGTAATTGGTGGCGGCGTCTGCCTTCCGATCAGTCCTTCCAGAAAATACAGCGGGGTTAGCACGATCAGACCGTAAATTCCGGCTAACAGGAATGTGACGCGCGCGAATTTCAAGGGCGCCCTCGCATACGTCGGGGTGTTTACGGTCGTGGCGAACTGACCAGTGAGAGGAACTCGTCGCGGGTTTGCTTGTTTTCGCGGAAGTCGCCGAGCATCGCGCTTGTTGTGGTCGTGGAATTTTGTTTTTCTACGCCGCGCATGACCATGCAGAGGTGGCGAGCTTCGATGATTACGCCGACTCCTGCGGGATCGAGCTTGTCTTGAATGGCGTTGGCAATCTGGCTGGTGAGGCGCTCCTGAATTTGCAGGCGGCGGGCGTACATATTCACCAGGCGGGCGACTTTGCTGAGGCCGACGACTTTCTTTTTAGGAATGTAAGCCACGTGGCATTTGCCGAAGAACGGCAGCAGGTGGTGCTCGCACAGACTGTACAGCTCGATGTCTTTCACGACGACCATTTCGTCGTAGCAGACGTTGAACATCGCGCCGTTCAGCAACTTGTCGGGATCCTGGCGGTAGCCGCTGGTGAGGAAACGTAGCGCCTTCTCGAAGCGCTCGGGCGTGCGGCGCAGTCCTTCGCGGTCGGGATTTTCGCCCAGTTGGGCCAGTATTTCACGGACCAGCTCCGCAATTTTTCCGGAGACGGGCTCCGGGACCAGGATTTCTGCTGCTTCACTCATGTTTGATTTGCTCCTCATGCAAAATCTTCGGCTCCGATTTCGAAACTATTCTTGCTGGTTTCTTCGATACGCACGCGTTCCAGATGGGCCGCTGGAAAATCTTGCAGACGGCGAAATATCTCGCGGCAGACGTTTTCGGTGGTCGGCACCGTAGTCTGGAACTCGGCGACTTCTTCGTTCAGATTTTTCTGGTCGAAGGCCGCGAGCACTTCGCGCTCGACGAACGGGTCGAGGTCGCGCAGATTCGCGATCATTCCGGTGGCTGGATCAACCGGGCCGGTTACGGTGACTTCCAGCGCGTAATTGTGGCCGTGGCCGTAGGGATTGTTGCATTTGCCATAGATGCGCTGATTTTCGGCGGCGCTCAGTTGCGGCGCGTGCAGACGATGCGAGGCGGAGAAATCGTAGCGACGCGTCAGCGAGAGTTTCATGCGTGGCTCCCTGCTCCGTTCGCGGATGCAGCAGTGCAATCGGCGAAAAGATTGGGCGATTCGTAGAGGCGCACGCGGTCGAGTTTGCCGCGGGTGATTTTCGGCTCGAGAAGCCGCCAAATCACCGCCGCAATGTTCTCGCAGGTGGGAATCTTGCCGGCGAGTTCGGGCACCTCATAATTCAAGTGTCGGTGGTCCATGCGATCCATCACTTCGCGCTGCAGAATGTCTTTCAGCTCTTTCAGGTCGAGCACCATGCCGGTAGCGGGGTCCGGCTCGCCCGCGATGGTCACTTCCAGAGTGTAATTGTGTCCGTGCCCATGCGGATTATTGCACTTGCCGAAGACGCGGCGGTTTTCCTCCGCCGAAAAATTCGGGTTGTGATAAAAGTGCGACGCTGAGAACTCGACTTTGCGCGTGATGCGGATCATGGCGTCCTTTGCGGCAGCGGTTTCTGCGCTATCGTTTGAGCGCCAGCCGGATAGCTCCTGCCCTTCCACTCGACCGAACCGCGCGTATTTTTCCAACAAGATGCAAACAGCGCGGCGCTATAAAGACACATTCCGGGAACGTGGTATTTGATGTACGAAATCGGGTATAGGTTCCGGTAAAGCTGCTCGCCAAAGCGCACGCAACGCCGGGAAATCGCGAGAAACAGCAGAGCCGCCAATAGCCAGAGCTGCGGCGTATACCGAGGCCGCAGCAGCACCCAGAGTAACGAGAGCAGGATGACCTCCACAGCGGGAAAAACTTCGGCCAGTTCGATGAACATCTGCTTCGTAGTGCCGCCCATAAGCGGGTAGAGATTCTTCGTCCAGCCTTCCCACAGCGCGGGGAAACTGCGGTACATCCGCGTGCGCACGGTTCCGATGGGCGCCGCGAAATAGATCTGGTAGCCGGCTTGCTTCACGCGGCGGGCGAGGGCTACATCTTCCAGAACTTCTCCGGCAATCGCGGCATGGCCTCCGACTTTCTGATAGACGTCGCGAAGGAGCATCAGAAATTGGCCATTGGCTGCAGCGTCCGGCAGTTTCGGGTTATTGACTCGCGCGAAGGAAAATTTGGCGCAGAGGCGGCAATACACGAAGGGGACGAGGGCGCGCTCCCAGAACGAGCCGAGTTCCTGCTCCGGTGAATAGGAAACCAGGACGGCGTTGTGGTCCACAGCGTCCGCGAGCGCCCGGCGCGTCGAGCCGGGCATGTGACAGGTGTCGGCATCGGTGAATAGCAGCCATTCACCCTGCGCCGCGTCAGCGCCGAGCGCGACGGCGTAATTTTTGCCAACCCAGCCCGGCGGCAGCGCGCGCGTATGCAGAATTTTCAATTTCGGGATGCGCTTGGCAAGCTCGGCGAGGATAGCGCCAGTTCGGTCCGTGGATTGGTCATCCACGACAATGATTTCCGCGATTTCAGCCTGCGCCGCGACGGATTCCACCGCGCGCGCGATCGAGGCTTCTTCGTTGCGTGCCGGGATGATGGCGGAAACCATAATTTTGTAGTAGTGGCTGATGCTGCGAAGCCGCTCCGCAGGCTAGCGAGCGTGGGCTAAGTTCTGTGCACTGCACACGAAGCCTTCAAACAGGCCCATTGCAGAGCTGGCAAATCGCTCGCATTCGATTCGCCGATACCGTTATTATAGGACGCTTGGACAAAGGACTGAAACGGAAACTGAATACAGGCTTGGTGCTCGCGTTCATCGCGGGCTTGCTCGTGCTGTTTGCGCATCCGGATTACCGGCAGGGCGAGCCGAGTCTGCGCGGTTCGACGCCTAGAGATTTTTCATTCACGCTGGACGGTAAACCCGCCAAGCTCTCTGATCTGCACGGAAAAGTTGTGCTGGTGAATTTCTGGGCGACGTGGTGCCCGCCGTGCATTGACGAGACGCCATCGCTGAACGAACTGCAGCGGCGCATCGCGTCGCGCGGCGGGATGGTGCTGGGCGTCAGCGAGGATGACGATCAGCAGGCCTACGACGAATTCCTGAAGACCTATCAGATTCGCTTCTCTACTTTTCGCGATACCACGAAACAGATTCCCGCACAGTATGGCACGTCCATGTATCCGGATACTTACGTGATCGGGCGCAATGGAAAGCTCGACCGCAAAATCGTGGGGCCGCAGGATTGGACCAGCCCTGAGATGACTGCTTACATTGATTCGCTGCTGGACGCGAAGTAACGCCATTCCGCGCATCACGGGCTGACCAAGCGCCCCCGCGGCAATTGCCACATCTCCGCCTCGGTTGACAATTTCGCTCCCGCCATGGACAATACCCCCTGGGGGTATATGGACATGAAGCGTCGTGTTCCTGCCGGCCGTGCCGCTGCAGCCTGCGCTTGCGAAATTCATGGCGGCGCGCGCAAGGCTGCGGGGATTAGCCCAGAAATTAAATCGGCAAATCTGAAACGGTTGAAGCGCATCGAGGGGCAGGTGCGGGGCCTGGCGCGGATGGTTGAAGAGGACCGCTACTGCCCCGACATCATGGTGCAGATTTCTTCCGTGCAGGAGGCTCTGCGCGCCGTCGGCCGTGGCTTGATGCGCAACCATTTGCGGCATTGCGCTACGCAGGCGATCCGCAAAGGCAACCTTGCGCAGACGGAAGCGACGTACGACGAACTGATGAAGCTGATCTACACACACGCGCGGTGATGTGGCGCGAGACGGCATACGACGAGGTGGCTAGGTGAAATGATGGAACGCGACCCAGTTTGCGGAATGACGGTGGACCCGGCGCGGGCAGCAGCCCAGGTGGTGTACGCCGGCAAGACCTACTATTTTTGCTGCGGCGGATGCGCGGACAAGTTTCGCGCAGAGCCTGCAAAATATTTGAATGCGAGTGCGCCGGCTGCAATGCAGCGCGACAGCGGTCTAGTGCAATTCAGCCACGCGGGTGCTCCGGCCGCGTCTCCTGCGTTGGTTGTCTCGCGCGAAGATATGCTCGGAACTGAGCGTCCTGCGGAAAATCCTGCGGCGGCCAATGCATACATTTGTCCGATGGACGCCGAAGTACGCGAGGATTATCCGGGCGCGTGCCCGAAATGTGGCATGGCGCTGGAACCGTCGTTGCCGCTCGCTCTGGCGACGCGCGTGGAATACACCTGCCCGATGCATCCGCAAATCGTGCGGCCTGGGCCTGGATCTTGCCCGATATGCGGCATGGCGCTGGAGCCGCGCACCGTGATAGCGGAGGAGCCGGAGAATCCGGAGATGGTTTCGATGACGCGCAGATTTTGGGCTAGCGTCGCGCTGACGATTCCAGTACTCGCACTCGGAATGTCCGACCTGATTCCGGGCCAGCCGTTGCAGCACGTCTTGAGGATGCGCGCGATAGGTTGGATCGAGCTGGCGCTAGCGACTCCGGTGGTGCTCTGGGGCGGCTGGCCATTTTTCGAGCGCGGCTGGGCGTCGCTGGTGAATCGCAGTCTGAATATGTTCACGTTGATCGCATTGGGCACGGGCACCGCCTTCCTTTACAGCGTCGTGGCCGTGCTTTTCCCGCAGTTCTTCCCTGCCGCGTTTCGCGGTATGAACGGCGAACTGCCAGTTTATTTCGAAGCGGCAGCCGCTATCACCACTTTGGTTCTGCTCGGACAGGTTCTGGAATTGCGCGCACGCAGCCGAACTTCTGCGGCGATTCGTTCCCTGCTGCGGCTTTCACCGAAAAATGCGCGGCTGGTGCGCGCCGATGGCACGGAGCTGGACGTGCCGCTCGAACATATTCAGGTGGGAGACATGCTGCGCGTGCGTCCGGGCGAAAAAGTGCCGGTGGATGGCGTGGTCACCGACGGAGAGAGTTCGGTGGACGAGTCGCTGATGACGGGCGAACCGATTCCAGTGGAGAAAGGGCCGGGGCAGAAAGTGATCGGCGGAACGATCAATGGAACAGGCACGCTGGTGATGCGGGCCGAACGCGTGGGAAACGAAACGCTGCTGGCGCAGATTGTGCGGATGGTGAGCGAGGCGCAACGCAGCCGCGCGCCGGTGCAAAAACTCGCCGATCGCGTGGCGCGCTATTTTGTTCCCGCGGTGGTGCTGATTGCTGCAATCACTTTCGCGGTGTGGGCCGCCGTGGGGCCGCAACCGCGCATGGCTCATGCTTTGCTGAACGCCGTCGCGGTGCTGATTATCGCGTGTCCTTGCGCGCTGGGCCTCGCGACACCGATGGCGATCATGGTGGGCACGGGACGCGGCGCGCTGGCAGGCATCCTTGTAAAAAATGCGGAGGCGCTGGAGGCGCTGGAAAAAGTAGACACGATTGTCGTGGACAAAACCGGAACGCTCACCGAAGGGCGGCCGAAGGTGATTGCCGTAATCGCCGCACCCGGATTCGACGATGCAGCGATACTAAGAATTGCGGCGACGCTGGAGCGCGCGAGCGAGCATCCGCTGGCAGCGGCGATTCTTGCCCGCGCTGAGGAACGCGGGATCGGGCCGGGCGAGAGCAGCGATTTCCAGTCGCGCACCGGCAAAGGCGTGCTAGCGAAAATGGGCGCACAGGTGGCAGCGCTGGGAAATCGCGCGCTCTTCGCGGAATTGGGAATCTCGCTGGAAGCGCTGCAGGAAAAAGCGCGGCAACGGGAAGGTGATGGCGAAACAGTGATGTTCGTCGCCGTCGAGGGCAAAGCGGCGGGATTGATCACCGTAGCCGATCCCATCAAAGCAACGGCGGCGGAAGCGATCAAAAAGCTGCATCAGGACGGAATCCACGTCGTGATGCTGACAGGCGACAGCCGCGCGACAGCGGAAGTGGTAGCGCGTAAGCTGGGGATCGAAAAAGTTTTCGCGGGAGTATTGCCGGAACAGAAAAACGAAGTCGTGAAGCAGCTGCAAGCCGAAGGACACATCGTGGCGATGGCCGGTGACGGCGTGAACGACGCTCCGGCGCTATCCCAAGCTGACGTGGGCATCGCAATGGGTACCGGCACGGACGTAGCCATCGAAAGCGCCGGAATCACGCTGCTGCAGAGCGATTTGCGGGGTCTCGCGGGCGCACGCACGCTGAGCCGGGCAACGATGCGCAATATTCGCCAGAATCTTTTCTTCGCGTTTGCGTATAACTCGCTCGGTGTGCCCATCGCTGCGGGCGTGCTGTATCCATTTTTCGGATTATTGCTCAGCCCGATACTCGCGAGCGCGGCAATGACGTTTAGTTCGGTCTCGGTGATTACCAATGCCCTGCGTCTGCGCCGGATCAAGTTGTAATCCCGCACGCAGCGCGCGCCTCAGCTGCTATAATCCCACGCATGACACAGATGACGGTTACCTACGAACTGCAAGGCCACCTGAAGCCCGAGCAATTCCGCGCACTGGGTGCATTCGCAAACACTTACGGCCTGAAGGGTTTTCGGCTGGACGAAAAGACCAACTATCTTCACATTGATTACGATGCTTCGCGGCTGCGCGAGAACGTCGTGGAGCATGTGCTGCGCGAAGCTAGAATTCCGGTGCTGCGCAAACTAGAACCGAGTAACAATTAGCAACCCGCCGCCGATTGCAATCAAATCTTCCACCAGCGCCACGCCGATATCCTTCACTTTCAGCTGCGTGACGATCTGGTGGCGCGCTTGGTAGCCTCCCAACGTTCCCACGACAGCCCCCACAATCCCGAGGACCGCGCCCAGCAGCACCACCTGCGCACCGGCGACGGCAAGCGTCCCGCCACTTAGCGCGCCCATCACGATACGTGCGCCGAATGGGCCAGGAGTGGTGCGGCTCGGCGTTTTGGGAAGTTTGTCGTTAACCAGCTCGAATATCGCGAGCAAGGTGACGATCACCACGGTCACAATGGAGCCGAGGAACGCCAGATGCGAACCGTGGAGGTTGATCCAGCCAAGATGAGCAGCCCAACAGACCACGGCGGGAGCGGTGAACGTGCGCAGCCCGGCAATCACGCCGATCGCAAAGGCGAGGCAGAGAATCAGTGAGGTATTCATGGCGAGAAACTATCACGAAATGGGCTGGAAATTGAAGCGGCAGGATAGTGGAAAAGAGCCACACCGAGATTGCAGAAAAAAAAGGGACCTCGGCTTGGGATCCAGGGCCCCAAAGATCGCGCTCCGGTGATTCGGTCTAGGCGTGACCGAATCATGGGGTCATCCATCCAGCTTCCCTCTCAGAGGCAGGTGGGAACGACCCATACCACCCTGCAAGTGGGCCCCTTCCTCCCCACTTACTGAATAATGTGGATCGTGTTGGAGCGCGACCCGCGCCATACCTATTGCAAGTGGAGTGCCCAAGTGCGGGAGCGCGGAGGAATCGGACGGAACGCATTATCAACCGCTTAGCTTTCAAAATTGGGGCTCATGTGAAACCAAAATCGCGGCGCCGCACCGATTCGGGAATTGGCGTCCCGGTTTGAATCCGTTCCCTTTTTCTTGCCCTCGCGCTTTTTTGCGCAATCGTGCTCGCTTAGCGTCTTGCCCGCTGAAACTCTCTGGCCCATAATAGCCTCAGGGGCAGGGCGGCGAATGAAACGATCGTTTATTCTAGTGCTTGCGATGATAGCTGGGCTGGCAGGCTTGGCTATTGGGCTGGCTGCAAGTCGCACGGAACAGCCGCACGCAATAAAAGCGATTGCGTCGCCAGCGTCCTCGGCATCATCCCTACTGACCGCAACCGAAATAAAATCCGTAGCGAATTCACCGCAAGATCATGTCGTACGATTCGCAAGCCATCCGCAACCGATGCCCGCGTTTTTGGTGAACGATCTCGATGGTAACCCCGTATCTACCGCAGCGTGGAAAGGCAAAGTTGTATTCATAAATTTCTGGGCCACCTGGTGCCCGCCGTGCCGCGCGGAAATTCCGGTGCTCATTGATTTGGCGAATCGTTACAAGGATCGTCTGCAGGTCGTGGGCGTGTCTGTGGATGACGGCGATCCAGCCGATGTCAAGAAATTTGCCAAGCAGGCTGGAATCAATTACCCGATTGTGATGGCTGACCGCGCGATTGTAGCGGAATACGGCGGCGTAGCGGCGTTGCCGACGCTTTTTGTGGTGAATCCGGACGGCAACGTGGTGCAGAAGCACGAAGGGCTCTTCTCGAACGCGCTGTATGAAGCCGAGGTGCGATTGCTGCTGGGTTTGCCGGTGGATGCGACGATCGAAACGTTTGAAGATACTGGACAGATATTTCTGAAGAATGCGGTGCTGGCGACCGAGCTGCCCGATGTTGATTTTGCCGGCCTGAATCCCGAGCAGAAGAAAGCCGCGTTGAAACGCATGAATTCCGAGACTTGCGACTGCGGCTGCACGTTGACGCTGGCGCAATGCCGCATCAACGACACTTCCTGCCCGGTGAGCAAGAAGCTTGCCGCGCGAGCGGTGAAGGAAATTGCATCGAATGCCGCGGCAACTGCTCCGGCGTCGGCTGTTCCAGCGGTTCCTGCTTCTGCCCCTCCTGCTGCTCCTCAACCGAACTGACTCGTACGCAAGCTCTCTCCGTGCACGTGCCTTCTGCATGGCTGTCTTATGCAAGCTGGGGTGTGGCGAAGAACTCCGGCGACGAAGCCGCGGCTTCTTAGCTCAGCAGACGCCTCTTTAAGTTCGCGTTCTCGCACTACTGCGGCGCGGTCGCTGGGGGTGTTGCTTCCGGAGCCACGACGGTGGGGGTGGGCACGCCCGCATCTGAAATCGAATTCAGAATCGCCAGGTCGTAATTGTGCTCTTCCACCCAGTGTTTGGCGTCTTCGCCGTCGCCAGTTAGGTCCACGGCATAGTGTTCATGGCCAAAACTTTCGTGCAGAAATGTCGCGAGGGCGGGATCGTTCTCGGCGGCTTAGAGACGCATAACTGTTCCAGCGGAAGGGGGCAAACTAAAAAAGAAAACTGAGGTCGGGAAACGAACTCTAATGAAGGCAAACGCGGGTGTCAAAGTAAATCGGCGTTACGGCTTAGATAATTCCAAGAAGTAAACAAATCGCGGCACCGTGGCGCGAACTGTCATCGCGCATTCACCATCTGGGTTGTTACGCAACGCCATGTGCTTGCATTCAACACTCCCCCGCGCGAAAAACGCAACACCATCACGGATGCGTCATGTTCTCCGGCTTCACCAACTCGTCGAATTCTTTCTCTGTGAGATAACCAAGCTTCAGCGCCGCTGCCTTCAGACTACTGTGTTCATGATGCGCCGTATGCGCGATCTCCGCGGCCTTGTCATATCCAATTTTCGGGCTCAAAGCCGTCACCAGCATCAGCGAGTTCTTCACATTTTGCTCAATCCGCGCCAAGTCCAGCTCCATCCCCAAAACACAGTGGTCCACAAACGAACGGCACGCGTCCGCCAGTAAACGCACCGAGTTCAGAAAATTATGAATCATCACTGGTTTGAAAACATTTAACTGAAAATTTCCCTGCGACCCGGCAAACCCGATCGCTGCATCGTTGCCGAACACTTGCACCGCGACCATCGTCATCGCTTCCGACTGTGTGGGATTCACCTTCCCCGGCATAATCGAAGAACCTGGCTCGTTTTCCGGCAAAATCAATTCGCCAAATCCCGCGCGCGGCCCCGAAGCCAGCCAGCGCACATCATTCGCAATCTTCATCAGCGATGCCGCCAGCGTCTTCAAGGCCCCGCTCGCAAACACAATTTCATCATGCGCGGATAGCGCGGCAAATTTGTTGGGGTGCGAAGCAAACGGCAAGCCCGTCAATTCGGAAATCTTCCGCGCCGCGCGCTCCGCGAACTCCGGATGCGCGTTCAATCCCGTGCCCACCGCCGTCCCACCGATCGCCAAATCGTATAACCCCGGCAGCACCATACGCAGCCGCTCCACGTCGCGATCCAGCTGGCTCACCCACCCGGACATTTCCTGCCCCACCGTCAGCGGCGTCGCATCCATCAAATGCGTGCGCCCAATCTTCACCACGTCCGCGAATACGCCCGCCTTCGTGGCCAACGCATCGCGCAATCGCTGCACCGCCGGGATCAACACTTCCTGCACACGCGCGGCCGCCGCAATGTGCATCGCGGTCGGAAAAGTGTCGTTCGACGATTGTGACATGTTCACATCATCGTTCGGATGGACCGGCTTCTTGCTGCCCAGCACGCCGCCCGCAATTTCAATCGCGCGATTCGAAATCACTTCGTTCGCGTTCATGTTCGTCTGCGTGCCGCTGCCCGTCTGCCAGATATGCAATGGGAAATGTTCGTCTAGCTTCCCCGCGATCACTTCATCCGCCGCCTGCACAATCAACTTCGCCTTCTCCGCCGTCAGCTTCCCCAAATCCTTGTTCACCAGCGCCGCGGCTTTTTTCAGCACACCGAATGCGCGAATCAGTTCCGGCGGCATCGTCTCGCGCCCGATATCGAAATGAATCAGCGAACGCGCCGTCTGCGCGCCATAATAACGATCATTGGGAACATCAATCTTCCCCATGCTGTCTGATTCCGTGCGTGTCTGCGCTTTCACTGCCGGCGACGCTTTGGCGTCCACGTTCCCTCCCCTAAATCCCATGCAAGCGGCAATCCGGCCGCCGCGGCCCACTATCTATATGTCCGCACACATAGGATACTGCCGAAACTGCCGTCACGCAGCCGTCAGTTCCAGCTCAAGCCGTCAACTGCGCAAGCCTCGGGGCCTGCCGCGCGAAGCCTTCAGGCCAGCCACATCCCCGTCCGGATTGACGTTATCCACAAGAACTCGCGGTCAGCTGTACTGCTCTTGCACTATCGGACAGGCATGTTTTCGGAAACGTTCGCGCTACCATCTTCTCTGCCGACCTTGAATTCAGACTAAAATAGTGAATGCGCGCCAGGGACTAGTTCCCGCAATTGCGCCGCAGCTCGGCTTCATTCTTGGGAGACGTGGTTTATCCGATGGGATCTATTTTCAAGTCCATTTTTCACTCCGGAAAAACGGCGGTTCTCAACCCTCCGCCCGACGTGTCCGCGGACCTGAATCTCGCACAGCAGAAATCTTCTGACGGCACCGCGGTCGCACCAGCCACTGAGCCTGCAGCCCCAGTAGTCAACGAGGCAGCGGTGCTGCAAGATTTTCTGATCAAAAATTTCCTTCTCGACGGGCCCTCTGCCGCGACTGCGGCACCGCACGCGCCGCCGGTCCCACCCGCCTACGCGCATATTCCAGATCCGCTGCCCGACTTGAGCTCCAATGCGGAAGTAAGCCCCGCAGTCGGTCCGACCGTCATTCCGGAAGCCCGCCAGGAAGCCAGCTCTGAAGCGGAAGCAAAAGCGAGCCCGCACGCCAACACAGACACCAACTCGCACACCATCGCGCAGTCGCACACAGACGCCGTCCCAATCGCGCTGACGCTGACCGAACCCGAGAAAGACGTCGTCCCAGGCTCCGAAATGATGGCCGCCGAACTTCTGCCCTCTGACCACGCGCCAGAGCCTCCCAAAATTGACACCGCAGAATGGGCGCTCGAAGAAACTCTCGCCAATCACAAAGAGTGGCTCGATTCCCACGCTGCCACCGGCGGCAAAGCCGATCTGCGAAACGCTCAGCTCGCAGACCGCGAGCTGATCGGCGTCAGCCTCCGCTACGCGGATTTACAAGACGCGAACCTGAAATCTGCCGACATGCTCCTCGCCGATCTGCGCGACGCTTGCCTGGTGCGCGCCAATCTTCAAGAGACTTGCCTGGTCGGCGTGAATCTGGAAGGCGCGAATCTGGAAGGTGCTTCGCTCGAATCCGCCATGGGCCTGTTGCCTCGTCAACTCGCCGGCGCTAATCTTCACGAAGCATCCCTGCCCGCCACAATTTTGGAATTTAATGCTCTCTTGGAATTTCAACGCACGTCCGCCACGGCCGCACGCCTGTTCGCCACCACTTTCGCTGTCAGCCTGCTCTCCTGCCTCACCATCTGGAAAACAAAGGACATCCAACTGCTCAGCGATTCCGCCATCATTCCCTACCTGCATTCATCCGCCGCCGCTGCCGCCGCGCCGACTGACGAAATTTATCTCATCGCTCCCGCTGCTCTGCTGACGATCTATTTGTGGTTTCTCTATAACCTGCAGCGCGTGTGGGATACCGTACTCGAGCTCCCCGCAGTTTTTCCGGACGGCCTCGTCCTCGGCCAAAAAGCTCCGCGGATCATCACCGGCCTGCTGCGCACTCACTTCCGTTGGATGGATCCCGACGCTCCTTCCACGCGCTTGATCGAAAAAAGCCTCTCGGTTCTACTGGCCTATTGGAGTGTCCCGCTCGTACTGCTGTTTTTCTGGGCGCGCTACCTCACCCTGCAAGAAATGCACGGCACGATTTTGCAGGAAGCACTGATTCTGATCGCCGTCGCCGCGGCCGGTTATTGCACCACCAGCACCGGCCGTCCCGCCGAACGTTGGGTCGCGCAAGGTAATCCCGAAAGTGCGGCGCTCGCCCGCTTGAAACGCCTCAAGCCCGCCAGCGTGTTGATCGCCCTGTTCGTCGTGCTCTCGTTTTTCTCCATCGGCACCATCGCCGGCATTCCGCACGATAAGCAGCGCGCGCCGCAATACGCATCCGCAAGCATTCGCCGCTGGGCACCCAGCGTTCTCTGGCTGGTCGGTTACGATCCTTACGCCGAATTGACCGAAGCGTCCATCTCGCTCCGTCCGCCCAATTGGACCGGCGCCGACGACCAGGTTTCCGACGTGCGTGGCGCGCGCCTGAACGGCACGAATTTCCGTTACGCGCAGGCCTACGGAGTATTTCTCGCGGGCGCGCATCTCTTCCGTGCGAATTTTCAAGGCGCATTCATGTCCGAAGCGGATTTCCGTAGCGCCGATCTCGGCCAGGCCAATCTCAAATTCGCAGTGCTGGATCGCGCGCAAATGAATCACGCCAACCTCGACCGCGCCATCCTCGACGGAGCGAACCTCACGCGCGTGGATCTGCGCGGCGCGAATCTTTCCTACTCTTCGCTCGCCCACGCGGAACTGCTCGATGCGCGCCTCGATGGCGTCAGCTTCTATGGCGCCCACGCCGAAAATGCTTCGCTCGTCCGCGGCAATCTGGAAAAGGCCGATATGCGCGAAGCCCATCTGGAAGGCGCCAATCTCGATAGCGCCGACCTGCAGCAAGCTTATCTTTGGTCCACCAAACTCAGCGGCGCGCATCTCCAAAATGCCCAGCTTGCCACCGCCATTTTCATTGACGCCGACCTGCAAGGCGCCGATATGCGCGGTGCGCACTTCAACGGCACCGTACTGAACGGCGCAAATTTGCAAGACGCCAATCTCGATGGCGCCGACCTCCGCGGCGCGCTGCAACTCGCCGCCTACCAAGTCTGCTCCGCGAAATCCCGCCGCGGGGCCACCCTCGATGACACGCTGCAGACCCAAGTAGACGCCCAATGCGGCACCCCCAGCGCCCCGCACCAACCCTAACCGCAAATTCTGTTCGCAATAACCCCGGCGTCTCGCAGGCTCTTTGCAGTCACGCACGTCGCTCGAATTCCCCCACATCAAAGCCGTAGGTGCGACACATGCCCCGCACCCAGCGCCGCCGCAAACTGCTTATTAATTTGCAGGCTTCGCAACGCCACAACTTAGCTACAATTGTTCCTGGAGGAATTCAGATGCATCCCTGGCACGACCTCAGTCCCGGCGAACACGTCCCTCACGAATTTCAGGCCATCATCGAAATCCCGCTCGGCTCCAGCGTTAAATACGAACTCGACAAAGCCAGCGGCATCATCAAAATGGATCGCGTCCTGTATTCCGCCGTGTACTATCCCGCAAATTACGGTTTCATTCCGCAATCGCTCGCCGAAGATCACGACCCGCTCGACGTCCTAGTCCTCTGCCAGGTGCCCGTCACTCCGCTCACCATCATGCACGCGCGCACCATCGGCCTGATGTCCATGATCGATTCCGGCACTATCGACCACAAAGTCATCGCCGTCGCCACCGCTGATCCCGAATACAACTCCTACCACGAAGCCAGCGAACTGCCACCCCACAAACTCGCCATGGTCCGCAGATTCTTTCAGGACTACAAACAACTCGAAGGCAAGATTGTCGAAGTGGACGAAATCCTTCCCGCCGCCGTCGCCTACCCCGTGATCGAAGCCGCCCTGGCTCGCTATGACAAACAACGCCGTGCCGGCCACCACAAAAAATAGCCGCCAGCCCCAATCCCCCGGCAGGCGATGAAAAAGTGAACTGTCCCACACTGACCCATTTCTAGACGTTCGGTCAGTTGTCCCGGAGTTTCGCTTGTCCCCATACTGGGAGTGCAGGTTTAGGCGATTTCAAAGCGGTGCATCCTGGGGAACGCCGTGCAACCTCTATTCCTTGCTGATTCCGCGAATTCGCGAAAGCAGCGTGCCGCTCAGCTTCGTTGGCCAGCAATGCTCTGCCGCTTTGCGCATCATTCGCGCCAGCGTATTTCCTCACCCGGATTCGCAGCGGAACTCGCGCTCCCCGGCCACGCCAGCAGTCGCAAGTTTCGGAGGCAAAATGACTCGTACGCCTGGAATCTTCTTCGCGCTAGTGATGATCGCAGCCGCGGTTCCGTCCGCAAAAGCCGGCGGCACGGTAAATATCAAATGCGCGCCAAATGAAGATCGCGTCTGGGTGTACGAATCTCTCGTAGATTTCAACGTGGCAGCCAAACTCAAGTGCGGCGACCCAGTACAGATCGTCGAGCGTGTGAAGGATTACGTAAAAATTGAAACCGCTAACGGCACCGAAGGCTACGTGCTGGACACCGCTTTCCCGAAATCCGCGCTGCCTCCCGCGCCGGTGGAAAAACCCAATGACGTGGAATCCGCAGCCGCCGCCTTCGCAGCCCGCCGCGGAACGCGCGCTCCAGACAATTCCGTTGACGCACCCGCCAGCACACATTCCAGCGCTCCCGTGGCCGTCGCCAGCGCCGCGCCGCCGCCGGCAGTCGTTGCAAAATCAGTCGCGCCGAGTCAGCCCGCACCGCAACCGACCGTCACGCTTTCATCCGCGGCCGTTGCTCCAGCGACAGTTGCTCCCCCGGCCGTCGCAGTTGCGCCAACTCAGCCTGCACCGCAACCGACCGTTACGCTTTCGTCCGTAGCCGTTGCTCCCGCCGCAGTTACTCCCGCGCCTGTCACAGCCGCACCGCCGCCTGCACCCTCGACAACCGCAGTGATCGCAGGAAATTCAAATCCGGCTCCCGCTTCGAGCGCGAGCGTACCAGTGATCGTCGCGCAACCCGCCCCCACGGCAGTCGCACACAAAGCTCCAGCTCCAGCTCCGGCGCCAGCCCCACAGCCGAAGCCAGCAATCGCTGCGGCACCGGAAGCAGCGCGAACGAATCCGGTCGTCGCAGTCTCCACGCCTGCGCCCACTCCCGCCACAATCACTCCCGCGAAAGCTCCGGCAGCCGCGCCCGTCAGCAATCCCGTTCCAATCGCCACCGCTTCCAACGCACCCGTTTCCGTTCCACAACCTGCTCGCGACGATTCCAACAACGCCAGCGGTATGACGATCGAAACATCCGCCACTCTGCAGCCCGTCGCCGACACAACTCCTCGTGCCACACTCACCGTCACCAGACCAACCGCGAAACGCCCCATAGACCCAGACGGCGATGAAGATTCCGAAGTTGCCGCGCTGAACAGCGAAGAAGCCAGCTGCACGCAATATTTTTCCGCCTACGGCCTTTCCGCGAACCAATACAAATGGCTAGCGCAGAACCGGAAGAAAGCTTTCCCCGGCGTCTGCCCCGCTCCCTCGCCCGCCCAAGTGGATTTCGTGGTCATCTTTACGCACGACGTCCCCTTCTACAACGTCACCATGCCCAATGCCGTGCACACCGATATAAATGGATTCTCCGATTGGACTCCGCTCACAACGGTTGACACCGCCGTGATCTCTGCCTCCGACGCCGACAAGAGCCATCACGAATACGTCTGGGTGTTCCACACCAATCGCGGCGCATTCAACCCCGCGACATTTTCTTCCCGCCGTCGCCCGCTCTACTCCAAAGCCGAAACCAATATGCTCGGCTCTCGCGGCGGCTTTCGCACCGTGATGGATGCGCTAACCTTCATCGAACAAAACGGCACAAATCGCTAATCAGGACGGAAGGGCGAGGCTTCAGCCCCGCCGTGAAGCCCCAGGAAAGGGGCTTTAGCCCCCGAACTCATATTGTTCGATTGTGGCTGAATAATGTTTAAGCAGCCTGCACTCACGAAAACTTGAAGAACTTCAACGACGCAGAATTAATGCAGTACCGCAACCCCGTCGGCGGCGGCCCATCATCAAACACATGCCCCAAGTGCGCATCACACCTGTGGCAGGAAACCTCAGTGCGCGAAATTCCGAAGCTGTGATCCTCGCGCGTTTCAATATTTTCCGCAGCAACGGGCTCGAAGAAACTAGGCCAACCAGTCCCTGAATTGAATTTCGCCAGCGAACTAAAAAGCGCCGTCCCGCAGCACACGCAGCGAAACAATCCCTTCCCCTCGAAATCCCAATACTCCCCGCTGAACGCAAATTCCGTATCGCCCTCGCGCGCAATCTCATAAACGCCGCGCCCCAGCTTTGCCCGCCACTCGTCATCACTTTTGACAATTCTCGGCACGGAATACACTTCCTGCCGCGCGCCAGCGCCAGAAAATTCCACAATCGCGACGTTCACCGGCCGATTATCCGCCGCAGCCTTCACCACCGCATGCCGCGAACCGGAGTAACGCCAAACCACCGCACCCAGAATCGCCGCCGCTGCTCCAAGCAGGAACACCCGCCGCGTCACGTTCCCCGCCGCTTCATCTCTCGGCAACCCACCATCAAACATCGCGCACGTCCTCGTTCATTCCATCCGCGATCAGCATACGCATTTCAGCGCATCCGTAATGCGCCACTATGGAAATTGCCCCATAAACAATCACGATGCTGGCCCATTCCCGGACGATCCTGTGTTATGATTAACTTAGTTTACCCCTTCCGCTTTCAACCATTTCCAGAATTGTGTCTGCCGTAAGGCTCTGCGAGGGGCCTGCGCCATGAAGAAGAAGCGGCTGGGAGAAATCCTCCGCGAACGGAATCACGTTTCCGTCGAAAATCTCGATAAGGCCATTCAAGATCAGCAGGGCAAACTCGTGCACCTAGGCGAGTTGCTGCTCCAGCGCGGAGCCGTTTCCAAGGCGGATCTGGTTTCCGCGCTCGTGGAAACTTCGCGCATTCCCTACTTCGATTGCACCAACGTCGAGGTAGACGCCGAAACTTTGCGCCTGATCACCGCCACCATGGCGCGCAACTGCTGCGCCCTGCCGCTGGAAACCGTTGGCAACAAACTAGTTGTCGTGATGGCCGAGCCGCAGAATCTGCATTTTCTGGACGAGCTGCGCTTCAAAGCCAGCATGCAAATCTCCCCGCGACTGGGATTTCGCGCGGAAGTCGAAGCAGCCATCGCCATAAACTACGCGTCCGCGGCATCCGAAGCCGCAGCTGCGGCGGCCACGGCAGCCGTTGCAACGGCCTCCACCGTGGTTTCCCTCAGACAAATCGTTCTCTCCGCGGCAGATGCGGAGATGGAATTCATCTCCTCCAGCTCGCAAGAACGCAACGTCGAAGCCATGCGGGAAATGCAATCCGAACTGCTGCAGAAATCCCGCACCACTCCCGCCGTCATGCTCGTCGCTTCCATGATCAAGGCCGCCGCCGAACGCCGCGCCAGTGACATCCACATCGAGCCGCACTCCGAAGATACCGCCATCCGTTTTCGCGTGGACGGAATGCTGCGCGAATATCAACGCGTCCCCAAAGCTCTGCAGAATTCCGTCGCCTCGCGCATCAAAATCCTGTCAGACATGGACATCGCCGAGCGCCGGGCTCCGCAGGACGGCCGCTTCCTGGTTAAAATCGGAGGACGCCGCATTGATCTGCGCGTTTCCACCCTGCCCACTCAGTACGGCGAAAAAGTCGTCATGCGCCTTCTCGAGGGCGACGCCCCGCTGCAGGATCTCGCAAAACTCGGATTCCCGAAGTGGATTGAAGAACGCCTTCGCCCCATGTTGCTCCTGCCGCAAGGCATGATTCTGGTCACCGGCCCCACCGGCTCAGGCAAAAGCACCACGTTGTATTCCTCGCTGCTGCTGATCCGCAGGCCCTCGATCAATATCATCACCGTGGAAGATCCGGTGGAATACGCGGTGGCCGGATTAAATCAGGTGCAGGTAAACACCAAAGCCGGATTGACGTTCGCATCCTGTTTGCGCTCCATCCTGCGCCAGGATCCGAACGTCATCATGATCGGCGAAATCCGCGACAAGGAAACCGCCGAAATCGCGCTGAAGGCAGCACAGACCGGCCACCTGGTCCTCTCCACGCTGCATACCAACGATAGCGTCTCGGCCGTCACTCGCCTGCTCGACCTCGGCGTCCCCGGATTTCAAATCGCCACTTCGCTCACAGCCATCGTCGCGCAAAGATTAATTCGCCGCCTCTGCGTCTGCGCCAAACCAACGCCCACCTCCCCGGAGTACGCTTCGCAATTGTTACAAGCCGGGATCGTGGACCCACCTCCTTTCCACAACGCGCCCAACGGCTGCGAAATTTGCGACCTTACCGGCTTCAAGGGCCGCATCGGAATCTACGAAATGCTCGCGCTGGACGAACCCATCCGCGCCTCCATCCGCGCAGGCGGCCACAGCGATGAAATCCGTACCCTCGCGCGGCAGAATGGCATGAAACTCATGCAGGAATACGCCCTCGAGCACGTTCGCGACGGGCTTACCACTCTCGAAGAAGTCCAGCGCGTGGTTCCCTTCGCTTCTGTCACCAGCATCTATTGCGTCGAGTGTGCGCGCGAACTTTCCGCCGCCTTCTTGTTCTGCCCGCACTGCGGCAGGAAGCGGAACTCCGCAAAAACCGTGAAACGCAAGCGCTTCGCCATGGTTCCAGAAGGAGCGGAGGACAAATGACCTTCAAGAGAGTAAAAAAAGATTGGGAAACCGAGCGTCTGGCGCTGCGCATCCACAGCATCCGGCAAATCGCCGTGCAGTACGAAGGCACCGAAGAACGCATCATCTCCCGCGTGCCAGACGTTAGCACCACCGGCATGTTCATCAATACCAGCCGGCAATATGCCGAGGGCGCCGTGCTGAACTTGAGTTTTTGTCTCGCGCTCTCCGGCCTGGAAGTGCATGCGCGCGGCGAAGTCCGTTACTCCCTCCCCGGAGTCGGCGCCGGCGTGCAATTTATTGACATCTCCGAGAACGCCATTCATTCCATCGAACGCGAAATCCAGCTCTCGCGCCGAACCCAGCGTCCCGCGCGCAAAGTGTCCCCTCGGAAGTTAAATGCCCGGGGGCTGAGTCGCCGCAAATCAAGTCGCAGGTCCAATCGCAAGTTAACCGCTCGTAAACGTTCGAAGTCAAAGGTCACGCACCGAAAATCCAGGTAACCTTCCTCCTGGGATTACCGTCTTCCATGTACGCCATCGTTTCTTCACAGGCGTATAATGCGTTTCTGAGGAGGTTCACACCATGTCTGACGCAACAAAGAAAGTCCCCTCGCAGGCTGAAATTGAATTCCTGGCTTATCAACTTTTTCTGGAACGCGGCGGCGAGCCCGGCCATGACCTGTCCGATTGGCTCGAAGCCGAAGAGCAACTTAAAACCCGGAGCGAAGTCGAAGCTCCTTCTTCGCAACGCACTGATACCGCTCCCACTCCCATTCGCAAGAGTGCTGCCGGCGCTTAACCCGCTTAGTGAAAATCGTGCGACGTGGTTTCCGCCCGCGTGATGGACAACGGCTCGACGCTCTCCACCTTCACGGAAACCACGTTGTCCTGATGCTGCAGCTGCCCTTCGATCAGCAGAAATTGCTGATGCACGATCGTAACGTGGTGCTCTTCAAATACACGCGGCGTCACAATCGCGTTCGCAATTCCCGTTTCATCCTCGAT
>Ga0209169_10000693_pt1 | contig 20603 bp, 12 predicted proteins | sample HubBroMetageWRM4_FD_188346 | JGI IMG/M metagenome (GOLD analysis project Ga0209169, IMG submission 188346) | Warmed soil microbial communities from the Hubbard Brook experimental Forest, New Hampshire - Hubbard Brook CCASE Soil Metagenome WRM 4... | ecosystem: Environmental > Terrestrial > Soil...
CCAAGCGGCAAAGCGAAAGCAATGATCGTGACGACCAGGTACTTTGGCGAGCTGGGAGGGGAAGGCAGAATCGCCTATGTAAACCTGGGCAGCGCACAAGGCATAAAGGTCGGCGACTACTTCCGTGTGTTCCGTTTTGAGGGGAATGACCGCGAAACTGAATATGACACGCCGCATGTTGCGTACCAAATTTTTGGATTTGGCACAGCACAGCGACCTTATACCGGCGCGGAACTGCCACGTAACATTCTTGGCGAAGGAGTCGTATTGGGCACGAGGCATCCCGCGGCCGACACTGGAGAAGTCTGTCCGCAATTCGCTCTGTTTCGGCTTGTTCGAGACGAACAGGCAAGTCGGACTTGCGCGAGTGGTTTCCGACTACGCGACCATTGCCTATCTAGGAGACGTTTTTGTGTTACCGGAATACCAGGGGCGGGGATTGGCTCAGTGGCTGATGCAGTGTGTCGTGGCTCATCCTGACTTGCAAAATCTGAGGCGCTGGATTTTGGTCACCAAGGATGCTCACGGCTTGTATCGGAAGTACGGGTTTTCGCAACTTGCCCAACAGCAGAATTTCATGGAGCTGCACAATCCCGATGTGTATTAACACCAGAATATTTGACCGCACTGCCCGCACCGATCGCGAAGCAGTCCGCAAAGAGATTCTTTCTTGGATCTTTTTGAGATCTTTCTCAGGCTTCTGATTGCGGCCCGTTAAGGCGATGCGATGCTCCCCGGCCATAGGAATCGCAAGAACTCTTGTCCCATCAGCATGACTTTGTTTCCGAGCCGCGCCCCACATCTATTTGCGATCTTGATAGAGGGGGTATTGTCGGGATGAATCACGGAAACGATGCGTCGAAACGGCATTGTGGAGAATGCATACTGGAACACTCGCGCCGCCGCTTCGCCGCCATATCCTTGGCCCCAGTAGTTTCGGTCAAAGGTATATCCAAGTTCTTGCTCAAAAATGACGTTCGTATCCGAAGGTAGTTGCGAGCGTTGATACCATACCCGAGGCAAGGTCCCAGATGCGGTGTTCACCTCCAGCGCCATATCGCTAAGGCCGCAGCGACCAATCAGCACTCCATCCGACTTGCGCAGAACAGCCAGTGGACCTAGTTCCAAGCTCCTATAAGTCTCATAAATCGTTTCTAGCAATACATGCGTCTCCTGAATCGAACGCGCCCTTCCATTTCCAAGGAATCTGGCAACCATTGGATCTGCGTGAATACGAGCGAAGAATTCGAAATCTGCCTGTTCAATCCTGCGGAAGATGAGTCGCTCCGACTCAATCCGGTCCGTATCGTGTGCTAACGTCATCGGCCACAACCTGCAGTTACGCCAGAAACTTTCAGCATTTCACCGATCATGGTGCGGCTATCCGTGCGATCCAGAGGGCGCCGGTCGGGAGGATCGGCCCGGATGCCGCTGGGGTAAGCAAAGTCTAAAGCAGAGGGGACCCGCGCCTGCAATCCAGCGGTGGATATCATGACTTCTTCGTTCTGCTGACTTCGGAGAGCATGTCCGGCGTGTCATGGCATAGGCCAGCCTCATGACCAGTCCGCGGGGTTTTTCAATGGGTGGCAGGAAGCTATCCATAACCGCCAATACTCTCAGTTCTAAGCCGGGATTTCGATTTCAACCTCCCGGGCGACCAGGTCGCGATCGGAAGTGATGCAGCAGCCTTGAAAATCGATCTTGGCAGAAGAGCTCAAGGAAAGCGGAAAGGTTTGATTTTGCGTCTCCAGCATACGGTTCTGATCGCCAGGGCGTTTTCATCGCGCTCGAACCTGCATAAACATGGACGCCGGACAGGGTCGAAAGTTTCAAAGAATCGGGGCTCGAGACGGAAAACTCCGGTCAAATACGTTCAAGACTCGCCCCCCTCTCGCCATGGCATGCTGGCTCGAGAAGGCATTCAAATTGTAACGGCAAGCCAGCCGTCTGCGATCGATAAGGAGCTATTTGTCGGGCGTCTCGGGACCTGACAGTCAAGTTCCTGCCGGAAGTGCGAGATGCACAACAGATAGGGGTCGGTCGCTATTGGTGTGCGCGAGCGGATCTTCGATCGCTTCTGTTCCCCCGGGCTGGTTTCTGGTTCAAGAATATTTTCCCTTTTTGAGGCCGTCCACGCAGCGCCGTGCTATCCGGCCTGGCAATCGCGCCGTCCTAACCAGAGGGGAAAAGCAGATCGATGGCAGAGAGGACTCCAGGATACGTGGCCACCGACTTTCAGAGGAAAAAACGGCGCGGTCTCTTGATCGCAAGAAGCATCGCGATTAACGCTTTCTTGGTCTTTCATATCGTAGCGATCCCTTTTTGGTGTCTGCCGATCAGCAGTGCCCTGGTTCTGGAATGCAGGGAGTTTGTGCGGCCCTATTTTCTATGGACCGGACTGTTCCAATCTTGGGATACGTTTTCTCCCAATCCCGTATCTACGAACAACTACCTGGAAGCGCTCATCATCTACCGGGACGGGTCCACCGGATATTGGACCTTCCCCAGAATGCAGCTTCTTGGCCCGAGCGAGCGCTACTACCGCGAACGCTACCGCAAGTTTGAGGAAAATCTTCTGGAAGCCGAACACTCGGGACTGTGGCCGGACGCCGCGCGCTATGTCGCGCGGTTCCACAGCGGCGACTCCGTGCCCCCGGCGACCGTAATGCTCCTGGTACGGTGGTCGAATATCATACAGCGCGACGACGGCACATTTGAGCGCACGGCCTGGGATACGCATGTTTTCTTCAGCTACACCGTGACCGCAGAGGATTTGAAGTGAAAGTGCGTTCTTTTGTTGAGGCCTGGAACGCATTCTTCTTTGCCGAACAGTCGCCCGTGCCCATCGCATTGTTTCGCGTCGTTTTCGGGATGCTGGTGATCGCAACGCTTCTGTTACTGCGGCCTGACTGGCTCAGCTGGTATGGCGCGCATGCTTGGGTGAGTCTATCCACGATGCAAACGCTTGAAAAGGGCGCACGCCTGAACGTGTTTGTTGTGATTCCGCAAAGTGATGCTTGGATCGAGGCGTTCTTCTGGGTTTTCCTGGCATCGGCGGTGCTGCTCACGGTTGGCTTCTTGACCCGCCTCAACAGCCTGATCGTATTTCTCTGCCTCACCTCCATCGACCAGAGAAATTTGTACATCACACACGGCGGCGACACTTTTCTGCGCGTGGCCGCGTTTTTCTTGATCTTCGCGGCGGCAGGCGCGGCTCTTTCCCTCGATCGCCTCATCCGGATCTGGCGCGGGAAGGAAGGCGCGAAGTTAAGGCCGTGTCGGCCTTGGGCTCAACGCATGATTCAGTTTGAGTTGTCCCTCGTGTATTTTGTGGCATTTTGCTACAAGGCGGAGGGGCTCAGTTGGGTGCAGGGGACCGCGCTCTACTACGTTTACAATCTGGATGAGCTGCGGCGCTTCCCCCTGCCTTCGTGGTTCCTCCATCCGATGGTGCTCAAGCTGGGTAGTTGGTCTACGCTTCTATTGGAGTTTTCCTTAGGGGTTCTGATTTGGGTCGAGGATTTGCGCTCGGTTCTTTTGGCCCTGGGAGTGTTGCTTCATTTATTCTTGGAATATTCCCTGAACATACCGATGTTCCAGTGGGACATTCTGTCAGCCTACATTCTATTTGTGGACGCTGCGGACCTGGAGCGCCTTTGGAATTGGATCCGCGTTCATGCAGCCTCTCACATTGGTGAGCCGCTCCAGGTGATTTACGATGAAGCCTCGGAGCGAAACTGCAGGATCGTAGAACTATTGACTGCGCTGGATATTTTTCACCGGCTGTCTTTCCGCAAGATGCGAGCTTCCGGAAGCGGATCCCAACTTCTTTCCCCCAAAACCCCAGAACAGATCCTGGTTTCAACACCTGCTGGCCCGAAATATGGAATCGACAGAGTATTTGCGCTTGGGAAAGCCGTGCCGCTGCTGTGGCCGCTGGCTGTTCCAGCGATTTTTCGCAGGCAGTAGTTCCCTAATCGAGCCAAAAGTCCGCTGCTAGCAGGCGATCTGCTTCGAGTGGCAATAAGACCCATGGCGCGGGGTTTACCGCCGCCTGTTGTCGATGGGAAATCGCGAACCAGATAGCCCAGGGACATTTCAAGCCGAGTTCTCACCCGGCGGCGTCGCGCAGCCCTTGGCTACCGCAGGTTCTGGTACACGAGCTCCTCGAAGCCGTGCAGCGTTCCGAGGGCGCCGTCATCGTAGAACGGTAGCGCCTGCATCATCATGACGCCGCCGATGTGCTTCGCCGGATCGATCCAGAACTCGGTGTTGTAAATACCAGCCCAGCTCATGCTGCCAGCGCTGCGCAATCTTGCGTAGCGCGGTTCGCCCGACGCGATCTGGAAACCGAGCCCGAATTTATCGTGGCCGGCGCCCTGCGGAAACGGCTTGGTTAGTGATTCGTCAGCGGCGGGCTGCAGCTCAATGAAGATCGGCCCGATGTTGTTCTCGCCCATCTTTTTCACCGAGCTCTCGGTCAGAATGCTCGCAGAGCCCAGGCGCCCGCCGTCGAGCAGCATCTGCATGAACCGTCCGTAATCTTGCGCGGTGGAGTAGAGGCCGCCATCGCCGCGGAATGGCGGCGTCGGCGTTGATGCAATGTCCCGCCGCGGGTGCTCCTGCCAGAGGCCGGCTGCGCGGCTGTACTTCGTCGCGACGCGCGATTGTTTAGCGGCTGGAACGGCGTAGGAGGTATCGACCATCCCCAGTGGCTGGAAGATGCGCTGCTGGAAGTAAGCCTCCAGCGATTTGCCGCTGATTTTCTCGATGATCATCCCCAGGACAGCGGTGCTCGGACCGTAGTTCCATTTGTCGCCAGGATCGTCGACCAGCGGCAGCTCCCACTCGTCCTTGTTCGTCGCCTGCGTGAGCCGGTACTCGATCGGGTTCGAAAATCCGTAGGCGATGCCGGACGTATGAGTTAGCAAGTGGCGAATCGTGATCGGCCGTTTTGCCGGCCGCGTCTGGTAGCTTGCATCCTTGTCGTTGAACTTGGTAATGACCTGCGGGTTGTCAAAGCCCGGCAGGTATTGCGACACGGGATCGTCCAGCTTGAGCTTGCCCTCCTCGCACAGAATCATGATGGCAACCGAGGTAATCGGTTTCGTCATGGACGCGATCGAAAAGATAGCGTTCACCGGCATCGCCATATCATGCGAGATGTCAAGCTTGCCGGCCGCCCCTTCATACAGCACCTGGTCGCGGCCGACGACGAGGGCAACGACGCCGGGCGCATCGCCGCGACGGACCGCCTCGCTCAGGCGGCGCGATAGCGCCTCCTTCCCCGCGTCTGAGAATCCTGGTTCCGCGCGGTGTTCGGCCGCGTGAACGGGTTGTGATTTGGTCTGGGCGGGCCCGCTCGATACGAGCCAGCCGCCCAGCGTCACGAGCGCGGCGAAGGCAGCAGCGATTTTCTGGAATCCCATAATCTCCTACGAGCTGAGTTTATCACCCGGTGGGAGCGGCCTTGTTTGAGCCAGATCGGAATCGTTCCTAGCGCAAATAGTGCCACTGGGAAATGGAACCGGTCTTGAATCCATTTGATTCGCTCCTGCAATCGCGGGTCGATGCAGCTTCTAGTTCTACAACGACGAGCAGGAAGGATACTTTTGCGGAGCTGGAGGGCCGTAACTCCTCCATACCGTGCTCAACGGACCTGGGCGGCAATCTGCCATAGCGCGCGCCGCAAACCGTTGCGGGTTTCACATGAACGCTTCGCGGACGCGGCATACGATTGGCTCGTGTTACACTGCGGCCTTTGTCGAAGGAGGCGTCCATGCGGCGGCTGATGTTACGTTCTGCTTTGCCCTTAGCAACTTTGATCCTTGCGTTCTCCTGCGCCAGGGCGAATGCGCAGACCGAGCTCCCGCTCGGAATGCAGCAGAAGATTGATCAGGTAGCCCATGACGCGCTCGCCAAGACAGGCGTTCCCAGCGCCTCGGTCGCAATCGTAAAGGATGGCCAGATCGCTTATCTGCATGCCTACGGCAACGCTCGGCTCGATCCTGAAACACCGGCAAAGCCAGAAATGCGTTACAGCATTGGCTCGATCAGCAAGCAGTTCACGGCTGCGGCCATCCTGCGTTTACAGGAAAAGGGCAAGCTTTCGCTTGACGATAAGGTCAGCAAGTTTATTCCCGGTCTCACCCGCGCGAATGAAATAACGATTCGTCAACTTCTTTCGCATACGTCCGGCTATCAGGATTACTGGCCGCAGGACTATGTGATGCCCATGATGTTGCAGCCGGTTGACGCGCGCAAGATTCTGGACACGTGGGCGCGCAAGCCGCTCGATTTTGATCCGGGAACGAAGTGGCAGTACAGCAATACGAATTACGTCATTGCCGGCCTAATCGTCGAGAAGGCCAGCGGCGAACCGCTCCTGCAATTTCTGCAGCAAGAGATATTTGCCCCCCTCAACATGAAGAGCGTTGCAGACACCGATAAGGCGAAGCTTGGCGACACCGATCCAACCGGTTACATGCGCTATGCCCTCGGACCACCGCGCCCAGCGCCCAAGGAGGGAAGTGGCTGGCTCTTTGCCGCAGGTGAGCTAGCCATGCCTGCAGAAGATCTGGCGAAGTGGGACATTTCGATCATCAATCAGGAATTGCTGAAACCCGCTTCTTATCAGGAATTTGAAACCGAGGTTCTGCTCAAGAATGGCTTGGGGACGCAATATGGACTCGGCGTGGATGTCAGTGCCAAGCTTGGCCATCGCGCGTTGTCCCACGGTGGTGAGGTTTCGGGTTTCACGTCGGAAAATCTGGTCTTTCCGGACGAGCGTGCTGCTGTGGTTGTGCTCACAAACCAAGACGCCTCCGATGTTTCCGGAGCGATTGCCTCCGGCATTGCGCCTTTGCTGCTCGCCAGCGATGATCCGGCTACTCCCGAAAAACTTGCGCAGGCGCGCAAAATTTTCGAAGGCTTGCAGCACGGCGCCCTAGATCGTTCTGTTTTCACCGACAACGCCAATTTCTATTTTGACGAACAGGCGCTGCAAGATTTCGCCGGCAGCCTGGGTCCGCTGGGAGCGCCGGAAGAATTTATCCAGTCTCGCCAGGCGTTGCGCGGGGGCATGAAGCTGCGCGAGTACACCGTCAAATTTCCAAAAGCGAAGTTAAGCGTCTGGACCTATGAAATGCCGGACGGCAAATTGGAACAATACCAAATCGCGGCTCAGAATTAGAGCAGCTCGGTAATCTCCTCGCCCCCTGAGGTTAGGCTTCCCTAAGACCCTGTTCCGGGCCTAGCGCCTAACCATCGTCCTTGCACTCGCAAGGCAGATGGCTCGCCATCGACTCGGCGACATCCCATAGGCTCGCTTGAATTGTCGCGTCATATGGCTTTGGTCGGCGAATCCAGAGGCAAGTGCTGCGTGTGCGAGCGAGCGGCCGGCATTCACCATGGATCGAGCGTGATCGAGGCGGCGCAGCGTGAGATACCGATACGGGCTGGTGCCCAACTGCCTGCGAAACTGACGCGCCAGCGAATATCGATCTAAACCCGTGAGAGCCTCAAGCTGTTCGGACGAAACGCTCCGATCATGGTGCGCATCGAGAAACTGGCGCGCGCGCTCGACCGCGGCGGCGCAAATCGCGGCAGGAGTTTTCTGCGCGGCTGAGGAGCTCAGCGCCAGCAGCGCTTCCGCAACACTCAGGACGACCTGGTCCGCCTGCAATGCCTCCAGAGGTCGATTCAAATCGTCCAGCGCTTGCCAAAGCGCTTGCATCAAACGTGGATCGCTTGAGACCGGATTGCGCACAAAAGGCAGAGTTTTCATCTTCTCGCCAAGCGCATCGCGAATCAGGCGCGGCTCGATGTAAAGCATCCGGTAGCGAAATCCGATATCCGACCCGGCGCGCCCATCGTGGAGCTCATCAGGATGCAGGACCATGACCCTTCCTCTAACGCTGTCAGCTCGGCTGCCCCGGTAGTCGAAGGACTGCACACCGTTCATCGTATAGCCGACAGCGTAGGTGTCATGCCGATGGGGGTCATAAGCGTGGCCCTTGAAGAACGCCTCGATCCGCTGCAGGCCTGCCTGCGGTCGAGCGAACCTGATCCAATCGTCGGGTGAGGCGCCGCACGATCGTTCAAGACGAACCTGGTCGCGCTGGCCGAGAATCGTGTGCATGAGCTTCCCTACCAAGATCGCGATCGTGGTGCGCGAGGATCTCGCCACCTGGCAAAAACTGAACGTGGCATGCTTTCTCGCAGGCGGGCTCGTCGGACTCTATCCAGAACTCGCCGGAGAATGTTATGTCGATGCTTCCGGCAGAAAATATGGGCCGCTCGTCCGGCAGCCGGTCCTGGTCTTCGCAGGATCAGCCGAGAATCTTAAGACAACCCTTGAGCGAGCCGTTGCCCTGGGGCTAACTCCTTCAATCTACACTGGCGCGCTGTTCACGACCAACAACGACGTTGATAATCGCGCCGCGGTCGCGGCGGTTCCCGGCGATCGCCTGGACCTGGTTGGCATCGCACTCTATGCCGATCGCAAGCAAATCGACAAGGTCACCAAGGGCCTGAAGCTTCATCCCTAGAGCCGCCCGGGCGCAGTGGGACATGGCGAAGCCTGTAATGTCTCAGGTCAGCGCTGCAGCGCAAGAAGTTTCGGTGGATCGCGAAGACGCCTTGCCAGCAGGCTCCTTTTTGGAAATCCCGCGATTCGATTGAGTCGAGCGCGCTACTCATAACGCAGCGCGACGATGGGGTCGACACGAGTCGCTCGGCTGGCCGGGAACAGGGCCGCGGCGGCGGATAGCGCGATCATGAGCAGGGCAACGCAAGCGAACGTGAGAGGATCCGCCGCGCTGGTACCGTAGAGAAAACTTGTCAGCAGGCGAGTCAAAATCAGCCCGCCAGCAAGGCCGACGGCTACGCCGACCAGAGCAAATCGCAGTGCTTCTCCAACGATGATTCGGAAAACGTCAGCCGATTGGGCGCCGAGTGCAACGCGGATACCAATTTCGCTGGTGCGCTGCGTCACCGAGTACGACATCACGCCGTAGATCCCCACCACCGCCAGGGTTAACGCCAGCGCGGCAAAAATGCCAATCAGCCAGGTGCGAAAACGAGGCTGCGCGACCGAGGCCGCCATGTTGTCTTCCATGGTGCGGACCTTTACCAGCGGCTGGCTGGGATCGATTTCGGCCAGCGAGGAGCGGAGCGCGGCGACCTGCAGGAGAGGATCGCCGGCCGTGCGCAGGACGATCGACATCTGGAAAATGGGCAGAAGCGCATCGAGCTGGCGGTAGGGAATGTACATTTCGGCTTTCGGCTCAAGTCCCAGACCTTGGGTGAGGTTACCGACGACCCCAACAATTTCCATCGTAGGAATTTTGTCATCCGGCGTAGCGCCGATCTGCACGCGTTTGCCCAGCGGATTTTCGCCCGGGAAATAAATCTGGGCCATCGTCGAGTTGATGACCACGACAGAAGGATTTTTTTCGTTGTCTGCGGAGGTGATCAGCCGACCGCGCAGCAGGGGCACGCCGAGCGTTTCGAAATAGTTTGCGGTCACCGCGCGATAACCTGCCGCGACATAGTCATGGGGCCCTCTGGGCGGGCGGCCCGTAATGTTGAATTGAATCAGTCCGCCGCCGCCGCTCACGGGAAGAAACGACGCGGCTGCTGCTGCGCGGACGCCCGGCAAGGTTCGGGCGCGTTCGATCAACCGATCGTAGAATCCGTAGCGCTGTTCGGGCTTGGCATAGGAGGATTGCGCGAGTGGCAGATCGGCGACCAGAAGATGGTCGGCTTGAAAGCCCAGCGGAGACTGCTGCATGTGCGAGAAACTCCGCAATAACAGGCCCGCGCCGACCAGAAGAATCATGGCGAGCGCAATTTCGACGGAAACAAGAAAGCCGCGCAGCCGACGATGGCCGGGCCCGGCGGTGGAACCGCGCGAGCCTCCGCTGAGCGTTTGGCGAAGGTCGAGCTTGGTGGTTTGCAGGGCAGGAACGAGACCAAACGCCAGACCAGTGATCAGGGAGACAATCACCGTGAATGCGAGCACAGAGCGATCCAGCCCCACGGAAAAAACCTGAGGCACCGACCCTGCGGAGATTTTGAGTAGCGGACCAAGTGAAGCCGAGGCAAACAACAGGCCGAGCAGGCCGCCGGCGAGCGCGAGCAGGACGCTTTCCGTCAATAGTTGGCGGACAATGCGGCCGCGGCTGGCCCCGACCGAGGTGCGAATGGCGACTTCCCTGCTGCGCGATGCGGCGCGGGCGAGCAGGAGGTTGGCTACATTGGCGCAGGCGATGAGGAGAACGAAGCTTACGGCGCCGAGCAGTAGAACTAACGCGGGGCGAACATTTTCCACCATCTGTTCTTGCAAAGGAACGACGTCGGCGCTGGTGCCAGTGTTGTATTCCGGATATTGCTGCTCGAGACGCTTGGTAATGCCGACCATCTCGGTGCGGGCTTGCTCGCGGGTGATGCGCGGCTTGAGGCGCCCGACAACGATGATGCCGGGATGCCAGTTGCGATCGTCGGGCAGCGTGGCGGCCCAGGGGGTGAAAGGCAGAAATACTTCGGCTGGTTGCAGGAGTTCGAAGCCGCTGGGAAGAACGCCGATGACGGTGTACGGCCGAGAGTCGAGATCGATCGATTTGCCGAGGACGTCTGAGGCCCCTGCGAAGCGCCGTTGCCAGAGCCCGTAACTGAGCAGGACGACCGGCGCGCCGCCGGCCCGATCTTCATCGGCGCGAAAGGTGCGTCCGATGCGGGCCTCGATGCCGAGCAGAGGAAGCAGCGGAGCGGTAACCATGCGAGCGTTGAGCCGCTCGGGCTCGCCGGCGCCCGTGAGCGTGATGGTCGTGGCGCGCGTGGCCTCCAGTCGTTCGAACGAGCGATTCTGATCGCGCCAGTCGATGTAATTCTCATACGAAGTGCTGATTACCGGGTAGTTACTTTTTTCGGCAACGATAACCAGATGCGAGGAATCGCGAAAGGCGAGTGGCCGAAGAAGCACTGCGTTGACAACGCTGAAAATGGCGGTGTTTGCGCCGATCCCCAGTGCGAGGGTGAAGATGGCGATCGCCGAGAACGAAGGACTCTTCAGGAGCAGGCGAAAGGCGTAGCGAAGATCCTGGAGCAAATTTTCCATGGGCACTCCGGTTGTGGCTTAACTCGACACTCGTTTCGACGATGGAATCACCCGAAGGTTTCCCTTACTACCCGCGCGATATCGCTGGAATTATAAAGCGCCCGCCTCCGTCAGGCGGCGAGGGGGTTAGGACCAGCGATGACAGGCGACTCGGTCGTTTTTCGATCTGCTTTGCACTGTGTGTCCAAGCCGGGCGATCCGATATTTCAATTCCGAGCAACGGTGTTATCTTTGGCTGGCAACGCAAGAGGCCTGGCTCGTTTCGACGGCGTGCGCTTCGCAGTTTACAACTCCAGTAACACTCCCGCAATTCCAGAGAACAACATTGTCAAGCTGCAGGCAGGGCGTGACGGAGGTAGTGCCGGCCTTCGACTGCGCTGTGCAGAGTTCGGGTCCTTCCGGGCGGGCCAGCGGGCTCTGGCGGACTGGAGTCAAATCGATTCAATACAGTCACCTCCGCCACCACCTATTCTGTCCCCGAAAGCGCATCGAGCAAGTCGGTTCGGTGCATGCTGGTTCGGACTCACTGGTCCCCGATGAGTCCGCAATCGGTATGGAGTGCACCGCAATAAAGGTGCGGTGCGAATCTTGCTAGGCGAGCCGTCGCTCGATCTGAGGCAAGGCATCGCACCTTAACTGCTTCGGCCATTCATCGAACGCGGGCCTGCGGCGGAGCTTGACCGATCGTCAAAATGTACAAGCCACCAGACGCTCTGTGTGGCAGCGCCTGGTATGTTGGCGAGAACGGTTGCCGATCGTAGACGTCTGCTACGGGAATCGGACGGCCCGCGCCTGGTGCGGCGCGAGAGAATTCGCTTAGAATTCGCAAGCAAGCAAGAGAGAGAGAGCGGAGGACCTAAGTTTCCATAACGGCCGCTGCAGGCTCTGCGGTCAGAATCTCGAAGATCGTCGATCAGCCCTCGAGCCTGAGCGCAGCGCATACACGATGACCACCCTACTCCAAGACCTGCATCACGGTGCTCGCATGCTGCTGCGGTCACCTGGTTTCGCCGCAATCGCGATTTTTACGTTGAGTCTTGGCATTGCCGCGAACACGGTTCTGTTTTCGATCGTCAACGGCGTGCTGCTGAATCCATTGCCATTCTTGCATCCCGGCCAGCTCGTTGCAGTCTACGGCAAGAGTACCGGATTCGAGCGAGCACCGATTGCCTACCCCAATTTCCTCGACTGGCAGCGCGATACACAAACGCTCGCCTCGATAGCGATGTACCACGGTGAAGACTACAACGTAAGCGGGCGGGGCGAAGCCGAGCGCGTGAGCGGATACATGATTTCCTCCGATTTTTTTTCAACGCTGGGCGTAAAACCAATTCTTGGTCGTACGTTTCGGCGCGAAGACGACCAGGTGGGTGTGGCGCCCGTCGTGATTCTCGGGGGAGGATTCTGGGAGCGCGAATTTGGATCTTCCGATGTCGGCGGGCAATCGATCATCCTGAACGGCACCTCCTACACGATCGTGGGCGTGATTCCAGCAAGCTTCACATTTTACGGCCAGCGCCGCGACGTTTACACGCCCATCGGGCAGTGGAATGACCCGATGTTTCGCGATCGCCGCATTGCCCACAGCTCGGGCGCGATCGGCCGCCTAAAGCCAGGTGTAACGCTAGCGCAAGCGAAAGCAGATATGGAGAGCATCGCGGAGCACCTCGCCGCGGCTTACCCGGAAGCCAACAAGGGCGTCGGCGTCACAATACTCTCGATGAAGGAAGACATGGTTGGAAACGTCCAGCAGTTGTTGCTGGTGCTTCTCGCCGCGGTCGGTTTCTTGCTGCTGATTGCGTGCGCCAACGTTGCCAATCTTCTGCTGGCACGCTCGATGGCCAGGTCGCGTGAGTTCGCGATTCGAGCGGCCTTGGGTGCAAGTCAACGGCGCGTCATCCGGCAGCTTCTCACCGAGAGCATTCTGCTCGCGGGTTTGGGCGGAGCGCTAGGACTCTTGCTGGCCTATGGAGCTACCGCAGCGGCGCTCAGAACTTTGCCCAGCGCATTGCCGCGCTCAAGCGAGGTTTCCCTCGACTCCCGGGTGCTCTTATTCACCCTTGGCGTCTCGCTCTTTGCCGGGATCTTGTTTGGACTTGCGCCCGCGCTGAAAACTTCCCGCGTCAATTTGCAGGAGGTTCTGCGGGAAAGCGGTCGGGGCTCGAGCGGCGCCCGCCACCGCATCCAAGGAGTTTTCGTCGTCATCGAAGTGGCCATGGCTCTGATCTTGCTCGTCGGGGCGGGGTTGATGGTTCGCAGCCTGGACGCGTTATGGCGTGCCGATCCGGGTTTCCATCCAAGCCATGCCATTACTTTCAGCTTATCGCTGCCGACCACCGCCACAACCAACGCGGCGGAAACGCGCGCCCGACTGCGCCAGTTCGAGGAAAAAATGCAAGCCATCCCCGGCGTTCAAGCCGTTTCCTCGACCCTGGGCTCCCGTCCGATGATCCATAATTCCACCGAGGCCTTTTGGATCGAAGGACAGCCCAAGCCCGCCAATGAGTACGACATGAACCAGGCGATGTTTTATCTGGCCGATCCTGGTTTCGCGCAAGCCATGGGAATCACGATGGAGCGCGGACGCTTTATCACGCCCGCAGACAATGAGCATTCTCCCGTCGTAATTGTCATCGACGACAGCTTCGCGCGCACTTATTTCCCTAACCAGGATCCGATCGGCAAGCATGTCAATCTTGCGCTTTTCGGCGTGCCAGCCGAGATCGTGGGCGTGGCCGGGCACATAAAGCAGTGGGGACTCGACGCGGACGCAAAAGCAGCCATCCAGGCTCAATTCTACTATTCCTTTATGCAGCTCACCGACAAGCTCATGCCTCTGGCCGCGACCGGGGTGGCCGTCGTACTGCGCACCGAAGGAAATCCCACGGCAGTGATGGGGCCGGTTCGTCGTGCAGTCCAGGAATTGGATCCTCGCGAGGTGGTTTACAACGTCGAAACGATGGACGAAGTCGTCTCCAACTCGTTTGCTGCGCGAAGGATGTCGATGATGCTTCTCAGCATCTTTGCGGCGCTGGCTCTGGTGCTGGCATGTGTTGGAATCTACGGCGTGATTTCCTATCTAGTGGGTCAACGCACTCATGAAATTGGAGTGCGCATGGCACTAGGCGCGCAACCAAGCGACGTATTGCGATTGGTGATCGGGCATGGAGCAGGAATGGCGCTGATGGGCATCGCCATTGGCGCGGGCGCCGCGCTGGGACTGACGCGTCTAATGGCCAGCCAACTGTTTGGCGTCAGTGTCCATGACCCTGTCACGTTTGCCGGAGTCGCGATCCTTTTGCTGGCTGTGGCTGTCGCAGCGTGTTACTTCCCGGCACGACGCGCGATGAAGGTGGATCCCATGGTTGCGCTTCGCTACGAGTAGAACGCAGGCACGTCACTGTATATCATCTGCCTCGGTCCGCCATCGCGTCGGGATGGATGTTGCGAAGCAGACGATGGCCCGTCACCGCAGCGAAATCTGGCTCGCAATTCCATACATTCGCTGCGAAAACTGCCAACAACCCGCGACGGGAGCCATTCAAATCTGCTTCCCCCACAGCCGAGAAATGGGCTTGTTCGGCGGCGAACGCCGAGGTGGCCTGCGGGCGTAGTATCCGTCGCCCAGGGGCCACAGAAGTAATTCGAACACAGACCATTCCAGCGGAAATCGCCAGCCCATCGGATTTTGCGTTCTACCAGACGCTAAGACGGGGGCAGCAGTCTGTTCGTCGTTCCCTCATTCGGTTTTTCGTCCAGCAACGATCTGAACAACGCGTTCTCTGCCGGCGGCGAGCCACCCACAGGGCTTCCTAACTTTCCTGCGCCAATCGTGAAAGAACAAATCTTCTAGTTCCGAATATCAAAATGTGATGCGGCATCATTCGTATTTTCTCGCAAACAAAAATAATCCGAATAAGTGTAACTGGCTGTAAAGCAATGTCTTATTTGACATAGAGGATGGCGACGAACGTGCCGTACCGGCTGCCGGTGGAAGTCGGCCATCACATTCTCAGCCGCGCCAATTGAACGAACACTGGAGACAATAATGCGATTGCGTGAATCCTTTGGGCTTGCTGCGATATTCGCGGCCTTGGTTGTTTTGCTATCGAATCCGCTTGGGGCGCAAAGCGTCGTAACGGGCGGCATCGCTGGTACGATTACGGACTCTACCGGAGGCGTGATCGTCGGCGCCAGAGTCACGTTAAGTAATCCGGCAACAGGTTCTACGCAAACAGTCACTTCCTCTTCCACCGGGACTTACAACCTCTCTCTTTTGAAGCCGGGCCATTACAGTCTGAGCGTCGGAAAGGATGGTTTCAGCACCGCCGCTCTAGGCGTGGATGTAATCCTCGGCCAGATCGTGTCTGCGAATGTGAAGCTGGAGCCGGGCAGCGTGAGCACCACCGTGGAGGTAAGCGCCGCAGGACCAGTGCTGCAAACCGAAAATGCCAATATCACGACCAATTTCGACACCGAGCAGCTGAACGAGATACCGAATCCCGGCGGCGACATTACGTACCTTGCGAATACGGCTCCCGGCATCACCTCCAACAATTCGACCATGGGCGGCTACGGTAACTTCAGCGCTTTTGGTTTGCCCGCCGATGCGAACCTGTTCACCGTCAATGGCAACGACTATAACGATCCATTCCTGAATCTGAACAACACCGGCGCCAGCAACTTGCTGCTGGGCGGCAACGAAATGCAAGAAGTCGCCATTGTCGCCAACGGTTACACCGGCCAGTACGGCCGTCAAGCGGGCGCGCAGCTTGATTACAGTACGAAGTCCGGCTCCAATACCCTGCACGGCGACGCCGTTTATTTTTGGACCGGCCGCGCGCTCACCGCGAATGACCCGATCAACAAGCTAGGTGAACGAGCCGCGGGCGAACCGAATACGCGGCCGTTTGAGAACAACAACCAGTGGGCGGCTGCATTGGGCGGTCCGATCAAAAAAGACAAAGCCTTCTTTTTCGTCAATACGGAGGGCATCCGTTACATCTTCGGCTCGGTTCACGCCGTCACTTTGATGACGCCCGCGTTTCAAGACTACGTCGCCAGCAACATTCCGGCCGACGCCGCGACCCAGACTTTCTACTCCAATGTTTTCAAGCTGTATAACGCCGCGCCTGGCATCTCCAAGGCCGCGCCGAACCTGGCCTCTTCGACCGACCCCACCAATCCCGCCTACCTCGGTAGCTGCGTCAACTATGCGGTGAATGCTGCGGGACAAATTTTCGACCCGGTTTCAGGCGCCATCTTGCCCGCCGCGTTGCAAGCAACGGGCGCGACACCGGGAGGATGCACGGAGAGTTACACCCAGTCCGTCTCCAACGGCAATAGGGAGTGGATCCTTTCGGGGCGTGTGGATTACAACCTAAGCGACTCGGACAAAATTTTCGGTCGCGTGAAATTCGATCGTGGCGTGCAACCCACCTACACTGACTCGGTGAATCCGGTTTTCAATGACAATAGCGTTCAGCCGCAGAATGAAGGCCAGTTGAACTACACGCACGTTTTCAGCCAGAACGTCGTCAACAATTTCATTGGTTCCGTGCTGTACTACTCGGCGATCTTCGGAAACTCAAACCCGGCTGCAGCCCTGGCTTTGTTTCCGGGAAACTTGGCATTCAACGTTGACGGTTCCTCCGTTACCGCGCTCGGAACGGGCTCCGGAAACCCCGGCGGGTTCGCCGGCGGGTTGCTTTTTCCGCAAGGCCGCGACGTCACCCAATGGCAGCTGATCGACGATCTTGCCATCACCCGCGGAAGCCACGCGTTCAAGATGGGAATAAACTTCCGCAGAGATGACGTCAGCGATTATTCTTCCGAGATTCTCACGCCGTATCCGGTGATTCAAACCAGCCTGCTCGGATTCGCTAACGATCAGATCTTTGTGCCCGGCGTAGGCGGAAGTGTCATCCATAACTTCTCTAACAGCAAGGATCAACCCATCGCCTTCTACAGCTTCGGCCTCTATTTTCAGGATGAATGGCGGACCAACCCCAAACTAAAATTCACGCTGACCCTGCGCGCCGACCGCAATTCGGGGGGCGCTTGCCAGCACGCCTGCGCCACACTGCCGGTCACGCCGTTCAATGACATGCCCCATGGCGCCGACATTCCCTACAACGCGGCTTATGGCGGATCATTCCGAACCGGAGTGCGCAACATCTTGCCGGATGTCGAAAAGGTAGTGTTTGAACCGCGATTCGGTTTCGCCTGGACACCGCTCGGCGAAAACACCGTGTTCCGCGGCGGCGTCGGCCTGTTCACCGACCTCTACCCCGGGATCATTCTGGGCCTGTACACCACCAACTTTCCGCAGTTCAACCCATGGAACGTGGCGGCCGGGAGTCTGGCATTTGACCTGAATCCCGCGTCTGCGACGGCCTTTCCGAGCAGCGGCGTAAATGTCATCCAGCAATGCAACGGAGCTTTTACGACAAACTTCAATACGCCGGGCGGGAACCTGAATACCTACTCGGCGCTAGCGTCCGGGATTCCAGGAGGCTGCGTCTCAAGCTCCACGGGCAATCTGATCGTGCCCGCTTTCGCCGATACCGATGGCAAGCTTCTGAATCCGAAGTATCTGGAATGGAATTTTGAAGTCCAACATAGCTTCGCGCGCAACGTGATGCTGTCGGTCAATTACGTCGGAAACCATGGGTATGACGAATTAATCCAGAACCCATTCTTGAATTCCTACTGCGATCCAGTCAACTGCGCCGGGTCTGGCTTTACGGATTCGGGCCTCCCGTCCGCGGCGCCAGATCCGCGCGTAGCCAACGTCCAGCAGATGACCAATGCCGGGTATTCTAATTACGATGGCGTCACCTTCTCGCTGCAGGAGGCGGGCTGGCATGGACTGTCGGGGCGGTTGAACTACACCTACTCGCATTCCCTTGACGTGCTTTCCAACGGGGGCATTAACCCCTTCAGCTTTATTAACAGCATTCTGTTCCAGCTGAATCCCTATAACCCCAGCGCCAGCTATTCGTCCTCGGACAATGATGTTCGTCACAACATCAGCGCGAACTATATCTACGCTTTACCGTTCAAGACGGAGAACCACGCGCTGAATTACGCGGTCGGCGGCTGGCAATTGTCGGGCTCGTTCTTCTGGCATACGGGCTTTCCCTTCAGCATCCTCGATGGGGCTACGCTCGCCAAATTCCAAACGGACAACCTCTCGCTCGCCACGATTCTGGCCCAGCCGAACTTCGCGACGCGGAACTTCTCGAACGCCGCGCCGTGCGCAGCCGGCCTTGTGAACGGCACCGCTTGTTTCGGTCCGGCAGGAGCCACCAATACCGCGAACACGATATTGCCTTCCACCAATTTCACGGGAAGCGTGGTCGGACGAAACGCGTTTGAAGGACCCGGGTTCTTCGGCGCCGACTTCAGCCTCCGCAAGACGTTCGATCTCACCGAGCGGTTGAAGTTCCAGCTGGGATTTAACGCTTACAACGTGTTCAATCACTTGAACTACGGAACGCCTTCCCCGAACTCGAACGGCAGCGCCGGCGCGTTCGGAAATACTGTGTTCACCGCTACGATGCCGACATCTCCGTACGGAGCGTTCGCAGCGGCAGCCACCGACCAGAGGATTTGCCAGATTCAGGGCAAATTCACTTTCTAAACTGTTTTCCGGAAATGCCGTCCCCGCGGAGGCTGCGGCCCGTTCCCAGCAACGGGCCGCAGCCTAGGCGGGTCACGGCCTTGTTCGCGTGATGCCGGGTTGAACCGCGTAGCTGCCGCCGCCAATTGCGGCAAAGTCTCTCGGGCGGTACCTCGAGTTCGTTCGCGCTTTCTAAGGAGCCAGCACTGTCTGAACTTATCTCGGTCCCGGGGACGCGATTCGAGCGGGCAACCGGTACACTACTCAGGCTGGGCTGTCCGCTGTTCTCGCTTGCAAACATCGCGTTGGGAGTAGAGACGATGTTGTGCGCACGGTCCTCCGCGGAGTTGAGTGGCCAGCACATCGTCATTCCGGTGCTTCCCTTCCTGCCGCCAGTCCCTTGGCTGGCTTACTTGTTCGGCGGGCTCTGGATCGCCTGCGGAGTGGGTTTGCTATTCGAGCGCACGGTGCCGACGGCTTCCCTCGCACTGGGAAGTCTGCTGTTTCTCTCCACCCTGATCCTGGAAGTCCCGAAATATGCCGCTGACCCGGGAAATATGGAGTGGCGTACCGGAGTATTTGAGGGGCTTGCGATCGGGATGCTGGCTTGGCTGTTGCCCGGTCCGCGGGCCACGTCCAGCTTGCTGTCACAGGTGAGCCGTTATCTGCTTGCGCTGTCTTTTATCGTGTTTGGAGTGGACCATTTTCTCGCTCTTGCGCCGATAGGAACGTTGATACCGGGCTGGATTCCCTGGCACGTGTTTTGGATCGCCCTGTTCGGCGCTGGATTTATCGCCGCGGGTTTGAGCATCGCTGTTAACTTTCTGCAACTCTGGGGCGCGTTCGGCATCGGTCTGATGTTTGCAACCTGGGTCATCACCCTTCATCTTCCCAGAGTGTTGGGGCTTTATGGGATTCCTGGAGCGCCGCGCAATCCCGCCGAGTGGTCGAGCCTCTCGATCGCCATAGCTTTGTGGGGAGGACCGTGGGCCCTTGCCGGCATCGCGTGGCGACAGCGCCTCGTTCAGCACGTTGACCGTAACCGAGAAAGAAACTTGGGCTGCTAAGGCGAGTCATCCGAAATCCTGGTTGATGTCCTGATACCGCAGCCGAAGATGCAAGAACTGTCGAAACAGGAATCGACAGCCCCGTCTCGGCCGCTTCGACGAACAACGTTTCTTGTTTCCTGTTTTCTGGTCCCTGAGTAATGCATCGGAACCATTCCGCACTCTCCCGAACTGTCTTTTCTTCTGCGGCAGGTCAAACGCATTCAAGACTCCCGCGATTCTGCGTGGCATCCTCGCGGCATGAGGCGATTCACAAATCGGATCCTGGCCGACATAGCTTGCCTGGAGGCGACACATCGCGCGATCTGCGGTGAGCGGTCGCCAGAGCACTAGCATGCCGCCCCGACGCCTCGAATCATACGCACGCGCATCGGCGCTACTGTCAGCCGCGTTGCGGAAGTTTCCTGCAAAAATGTGGTTTTTCAAGCCATCAGTCGAGAGCTGGAGCATTCACGAAATTATTCTGCATCTCGCGGACAGCGAAGTTTGCGCCTACGAAGTGTGCCGGCGTTTTATCGCCGAGCCCGATAGCCAAGTCATGGCATTCGATGTGGTGCAGTGGGGTCGCTGTCTGGGCTACTTTCACCAAAGCGCGCGCGAGGCGCTCGAAATTATCCGCCGTCTTCGCAACATGACCTACCAAGTGCTCGATATGTTGCCCGAGCCTGTTTGGAAGCACACCCTGGAGGATCCCAGGCACGGTCGCCTGAGTCTTGCGCAATGGGTCGAAATTCAAGAACGCCACATTCCGCATCACGTCGAGCAGATGAAGAAGAATTATGAGAAATGGCGA
>Ga0209169_10000694_pt1 | contig 20599 bp, 15 predicted proteins | sample HubBroMetageWRM4_FD_188346 | JGI IMG/M metagenome (GOLD analysis project Ga0209169, IMG submission 188346) | Warmed soil microbial communities from the Hubbard Brook experimental Forest, New Hampshire - Hubbard Brook CCASE Soil Metagenome WRM 4... | ecosystem: Environmental > Terrestrial > Soil...
CCGCTGGCGATTCTGGACCGGCGCGTTGTAGTACCTGCGTACGTCGAGCCGCCCGAACAGAAGGAGATCGATAAATTCGACCAACCGCCCGAGATGACGGCGCAGCTGCGCGAAATTGTTTCGCCCGATATTTTCAATACGGGCGAAGCCAACCTGCTCGTCGAGCCGGAAGACCGCAGGGATGCCAAGTGGGACGCCATCACGCGGGTGATTTCCGTGGCGGCGCACATCGCGTTCGTTATTTTTCTGATTTTTCTTCCGAAGATATTCCCCACGCATGTGCCCACGCGCGATGAAATCGAACTCGCCAGCAAGGAACTCGGCGTGGTGTATTTGCCGCCAGACGAGGGTGAAGTTTCGCGGCGGCCATCGCCTCCTCCGGGACCGGTGGTGAAAATCACTCCGAAGGCGTTGAACAAAGCCGCGCCGCCGCGGCCGGAAGAGCATCGCGTCGAAGCGCCTCCCGTGGCTTCGGAGCGCCCGCCGCTGGATTTGCCCGCGGCGCCCGCGCCGAAAACGAACACCAGCCCTACTCCCAATAACGCGACGGCGCCGCCGCCCCCGCCCGATTCGACATCGCATCTTTTGCCAGTACTTCCGGCGGGGCCGCCGAAACACTTGGATCTTGGGCTAAATAACGCCTCGCCCGGCAAAGAGTTGCAGAGCGAAGTGCAGGACGCAGTCAAACACGCCCCCAGTGGCGGCACCTACACTTCGGAAGGCAGAGTTCCCGGCGGCGGTGGCAGCGGTGGTGGTCATGGCGGCCGCGGAGGAGGCGGCGCGCAGGCCGGCAACGGCGTCACGATTCTCACGCCCACCGACGGCGTGGATTTTCAAAGCTACATCAATCGGCTGCTCGCCAAGTTGAAACAGAACTGGGTCGCGGTGATGCCGGAATCTTTTTACTTGGGTGACAAAGGAATCGTCGCGATTTCCTTCCGCATCAACAGCGATGGCAGTTTTCCCGGCGAGAGCCTCAGCATTGATCGGACGTCTGGCAAAGAGCCGCTCGATATGGCCGCGGCCTCCGCCATCCGCGCCACCAGTCCTTTCGAGCCGCTTCCGCCGGCATTTAAACGTCCATACCTCGATCTGCGCATCGGCTTTTACTACAACATTCCGATTGGTGAGACACCTCAGTAGCGCGCAGCGCAGCTCGAACCTCGCCGTCATCGTGAACCGGCAAGAGCGGGTGACGGATCTTGTCGTCTTTTTGGCGTTGAGAACCACCCTCGTCGTTCTTCGCTCCGCGAACCTCACTGTCGCGGGCGTGTGGCCTTCATTTGCGATGACCTGCGGTGATAACGTAGCAGCCGACGACCCCATGGAACTCAATCGCACGCAGGTGATCGGCGCACTCGCTCTAGGCGCGCTGCTATTGCTGGGCCTGTTGCTTCGCTATGGGAAATTTTCGGGATGAGCGTGCTTCAGCGCCTCATCGTCGTGCTTGGCCCCACCGCTTCCGGCAAATCCGCGCTGGGAATGCATATCGCCGAAAAACTGGGCGGCGAAATACTGGTTTGTGATTCCACGCAGGTGTATCGCCACTTCAATATCGGCACTGCGAAAGTACCCGCAGCCGAACAACGAGGCATCGCGCATCACTTGATGGATATCATCGAGCCGACGGAAACTTTCACGGCTGGAGATTACCGCCGCCGCGCTCTGGAAGCTCTCGACGATCTGCGCCGGCGGCGCATTTTGCCGATACTCACCGCCGGGACCGGCTTGTATCTGCGGGCGCTGCTCGAAGGGCTCGCCGATGCGCCACAGCGTTCGGAAGAAATTCGCGCGCGCTTGCGGCAGACCGCCGTCGAGCGCGGCTCCGCGCATCTGCACCGCGTGCTCGTGCGCTTGGATCCTGAAACCGCCGCGCGCATTCCCGCCGCCGATGTGCAAAAGCTGATTCGCGCCATCGAATTGCGCCTGCTCACCGGAAAGCCGATGAGCGAAATTCATCGCAGCGGCCGTGACGCGCTGCAAGGCTATGAAATAATCAAGATCGGCCTGCTACCGCCGCGCGCCGCGCTCTATGCCCGCATCCACCAGCGTACCGCCGCAATGCTCGCAGCCGGATGGCTCGATGAAGTCCGCGCGCTGGTCGCGAGCGGCGTTTCAGCGGACGCCAAGCCGTTCCAGTTCATCGGGTATTCGCAACTGCGCGAGCAGCTTGCCGGATGCGCCAGCGAAAAAGACGTTGTGCAGCAAATCCAGCAAGCCACGCGCCGCTTCGCCAAGCGCCAACTCACCTGGTTTCGCAAAGAATCCAGCGTGCACTGGCTCGCCGGCTTCGGCGACACGCCGGAAATTTCCGCCGCGGCACTCGCGATTATAAATTCGGTAACAATTCCGTAACTTGACGCGCTCGCTGCACTCCGGTATCGTTCCGCGGCACCCATAGAACACCCCATGGCCACCGCAACCGCGCTAAAATCTTCTCCACTGCAGCCCGACGATTGGATTCGCGCCGCGTTCTCGCGCCTCGCCACGGAGGGAATTGAATCCGTGCGCATTGAATTGCTGGCGCGCGATCTTGGCGTCAGCAAGGGCAGCTTCTATTGGCATTTTCAGGACCGCGAAGAGCTGCTGGCGAAAATGCTGGACCGCTGGGAAGGTGACGAGATCTCTTGGCTGGACGACACGGTCCTGACACCACAGGCCGCGGCGCGTTGGGCGCGCTTCGTCGAGCATTGCGCTGATCTTTCTTGCGCGCGTCGGGAAGCGGCGCTGCGCGCGTGGGCTCGCCGCGACGAGCGCGTTGCTGCGCGTATATCCGGGATCGAGAAAAAGCGCTCCGCGCATGTATCGAGTGTGTTGCGCGATATCGGTTTTGCGCCGGAAGCGGCGGAATCGTGGGCCGAAGTCGCGCTGCTTGTCTATCTCGGCTGGCTGGATCGTGCGACGCGCGATCTGGAGTTTCAGGTATCCGGGCGCGGGCTCAGCCAATTTCTCTCCGAATTGATTCTGGCTGCTTCGGCGCGATCTTCCGCTGCGACTGCGCGCTGAATCGCCCGGAATGAGTTCGGCGCGAATCAGAACAAGTCGGTATACAATCCCCCCGCCTGCTGGCTCACAAAGCAACAATCCCGGCAATCGGCTTCGCACAAAGGACAAGGCATGCCGCGCTCCGATCGCAGCACCGCAGCCTCCGAATCCTCTTCGGCGCCATCGGGCGAAGACCTCATTCGCAACGTATCGGACACCGCCCGCATGGTGGCCGTTGACCGTGCTGTCGAATCCGAGCGGCCCGACGCCCTTTTCCGCGACCCTTTTGCGCGTCGGCTCGCAGGCGAGCGCGGCGCAAGGATTGCCAAATCCAATCCGCTGGGCGGAGGCAAGAGCGGTCTCGGCTGGCCCATCGTTACGCGCACTTATCTGATTGACCAGATGATTCAGGCGCATATCGCGCGGGATGGCGACGCGGTCCTGAATCTTGCCGCTGGCCTGGACACGCGACCCTATCGCATGGACCTGCCTGCCTCCCTGCAATGGATTGAAGTGGATCTTCCTGAGATACTGGCGCACAAAGAAGAGATTTTGCGCGGTGAAAAACCACTTTGCTCGCTCGAACGCGTTCGCCTCGATCTTTCAAATGTCCCTGCGCGCCGCGAACTCTTCGCGCGTCTCGGCCGCCAGTCGCGCAAAGCGCTGGTCATCACCGAAGGCCTCGTTGTCTATCTTACTTCCGACGAAGTGTCCCTGCTGGCGCAGGACCTCTCTGCCCAGCCCAGCTTTCGTTCCTGGATTGTAGATCTGGTGTCGCCAAAATTGCTGGCCACATTGCAAAAACGCATGACCTCGAACCTGCAGCAGGCCGCGCCATTCAAATTCGCTCCGCGGGAGGGCCCGGCATTTTTCGCCAGATTCGGATGGACTGTGGTCGAAGCAAATTCGCTGCTGCGCGAGGCCGCGCGCCTGGAGCGCCTGCCGTTTTACCTGGTTCCCGTCTCCTGGCTTCCTGATTCGCACGGGACGCAGCCTCAGCGACCCTGGGGCGGCGTGTGTCTGCTCTCCCGAAGTAGTTGAAGCCGCTGCGTGTTCCTTCGCCGCGTGTGCGGGCTGAAATTCGCGGAGCCTGTTGCGCGCGCATTCGGCGTATAATCGAGTTACCAATGCATAAAATTTCCCGCAATTTGCACGGGGCCAGGGCCATTCCATCCGCATGAAAACCGCGCAATCGGTGGACAATCGCGAGAGCGTGCTGCTTGTCGGCGTGAGCTTGAAGAAATCTCCGCGCGGGCGTGCGGGTGATCCTTCGGCTGCAGGGCGCGATTCTCTGGAAGAGTTGCACGAGCTGGCGGAATCGGCCGGCGCAAAAATTACCGGGAGCATTCTGCAGGTGCGCGACACGCTGGACCCCGCGACGCTCGTCGGCCGCGGCAAGCTGGATGAAATCCGCGCCGAGGCCGAGCTGCGCCGCGTGCCGCTGGTGATCGTGGATCACAATCTCACTCCGGTGCAGCTACGCAACATGGAGAAGGGCATCGGCACGCGTGTGATTGATCGCACGCAGCTGATCCTGGATATTTTTGCGATGCACGCGCGCACGCGCGAAGGCCAGCTCCAGGTGGAGCTGGCGCAACTGAACTATTTGTTGCCGCGGCTTACCGGACGCGGCGAAGAGCTTTCACGGCTGGGCGGCGGCATCGGCACGCGCGGTCCTGGCGAACAAAAACTGGAGACCGACCGGCGGCGCATACGAGATCGCGTCAGCAAAATAAAAGAAGCGATTGAGACCGTGCGTCGCCAGCGCACCACGCGCCGCCGCGCGCGGCAGGCTGTGCCGCTGGGCATGATTGCGCTGGTGGGTTACACCAACGCGGGGAAATCCACGCTGTTCAACGCGCTCACTCATGCGGACGTGCTTACCTCTTCTAAGATGTTTGCGACGCTCGATCCCACGGTGCGCGCGGTGCGGCTGCGTTCGCGGCGTCGTGCGCTGCTTTCGGATACCGTGGGATTTTTGCGCGATTTGCCGCCGGACTTGATTGCTGCTTTCCGCGCCACTCTGGAAGAGGTGCAGGAGGCGGCGCTGATCGTGCAGGTGAGCGATATCTCGAATCCTCATCATGCGGAGCAGGATGCGGATGTGCTGAAAGTCCTCACCGACCTCGGCGTTCAGGATCGCCCGCGCCTGCAAGTGTTCAACAAGACCGATCGGCTATCGCCCGAGGAACTCGCCGCGCTCGAGAAGGCCAACGGCCGCAACGAAAATAAAATTTTCACGTCCGCTGTAACCGGCGCCGGCCTCGAAGATTTGCTCGCGCGGATGGATGGGGCGTTGCCGGTCGATCCGCTGGTACGCGTGGATCTGCGTATCCCGCTTTCTGATGGTCGCAATCTCTCGCTCGTTCATGCCGCCGGCCGCGTCCTGCGCTCCGAAGTAGCCGACGGCCACATGCACCTGGAAGCCGAGTTGCCAGAATCGCTCGCCCGCCGTCTGGAAGATTTCGCGCAGCCGGCTGCGACAAAAACCCCGTAGCAATGGACCTAGCGCAGGCATCGCGCACGATTCTAATCGTTGAAATGTAGGCGGGCGGACGGCACAATGCGTGCGAGGCCCCGCCCATGAAAACACGTTCATGGCTTTTCGCTGCCATGCTAATGACCCTTTTGCTGGCTGCCCCGTTCACCCTGTCTCCCGCAAAGGCGCAAGGTTCCGACTCTGCGGCGAAGATCTTGGCGCTTGAGAACAAGTGGAATATCGCTTACAAAGAGCGGGACGTCGCGGCCATGAATTCACTGCTCGCTGATGACTTCATCATCACCGTGGAAGACGGCAACACCTACAGCAAGTCTGGATATATCGCGCACGCGGGCGACACCAGCACGAAGGTGGAGATTTCCGAACTGCTGGACATGAAAGTGCGGTTGCACGGGAACACGGCGGTCGTGACTGGGCAGTATCACGAAGTCGGAACAGAAAAAGGGAAGCGCTACGAATACCACGATCGGCTCACCGACACGTGGATGCTCCTCGACGGCCGCTGGCGGGTGATTGCGTCGCACTACAGCGTGCCCGTTAAATGAGCGGGCACACAATAATCGGAATTCACGACAGGTTGATGGAGCAAACATGAAGAAGCGATCTGTGGCGGAAGTGGGCGCGAGGCTGGCGCGTTTAGTGCTGATCGCAGTTATCGCGCTCGCCGCTGCCTGCATATTTCCGGTCGTTGGGAAGGGCGCGACGGCGGGCCGCGGTTTTGCAGCTCGTGCTCAGGCGCAGGTGCGGGTGCGCGGCGCCGCGCAAAAGGAGGCGCCTGTGGCGCTGCGTGCGACGGGAACGTTTGATGTGAAGGTGGAGGCGCAGGGGGAGGCAGACAAGGGGGAGGGGTCGACGCTTGGTAGGTATTCGTTGGACAAGCAGTATCACGGGGATTTGGACGGGATTGCGAAGGGAACGATGCTGACGGCGGGAACCGATGTGAAGGGCTCGGCGGGGTACGTGGCGATGGAGCGGGTTACGGGAACGTTGCAGGGGCGGAGCGGGAGCTTCGTCCTGCAGCATAGCGGTACGATGGCGCACGGGGAGGCGCAGCAGTCGATTACGGTGGTGCCGGATTCGGGGACAGGGCAGCTGGTGGGAATTGCGGGGAAGTTGACTGTGATTATTGCTGGGGGGAAACATTCCTACCAGTTTGAGTACAGTTTGCCGGCCGAGCAGTAGGGCGATACGCGGCAGCGAAGAGTCGATGAGAGTTTCTTCGCCCGCGGCCGCCGGTTCAGGCTGACGAAACAGAGAACGAGCGAATGCAAGATTGCCCGTGCCACGAAGGCACGGCGCCTGCGCGCCGTTTTTCCATTGGATGTGCCTTTGAATCTGTCGCTGGCGGGTCTGCCGGGCGAATTTTAACTGCGACCTGCAAAGATCAGAGCAAGCACGGTTACGGTTTCGATGGATAGATCTTCAGTTCCTCCCAGCCACTGCCCTGGGTGTCGGTTTCGCGGGTGAAATGCACGCCGATCAGTTCGGCCAGCGTGATTTCGCCGGTTGTGTAGATTTTGCAGCCGGTCATCAGGTGGCCGCCGATCATGGTGCCTTGTCCGGTGGCGATGGAGAGGTGGACGTGTTCGCCGCCCTCTTCGACCGTGCCGGTGATGGAAACGATTTCGAAGTGGCCGGTGTGAATGTGGGCTTCGGGCTGGTTGGCGTAACGGATGGACGCTTGGGTGAGGCTGCCGACGGCGCTGAGCAGAACGGCGGCTTGTATGTGATGGGCGTTGACGTAGGCGCGGATGCCGCCGAGAAGGTCGTCGCCGGGGCGCAGGCGGAAAACGTGAATGCGCAGGCGGTCGGTGGTGATGGCTTCGTGGCGGTCGGCGAGCTGCTGGGTCCAGTCGGCGGGCAGCGCCGGGGCGGGCGGAGCGTTTTCGAGCGTGCTGCTTTGCGGGACGGGCTCACCGGTGGGCGGGGTGTATTGTTTTGGCATTTGCGCAGCGGTTTGCGCAGATGCTGGCGCGGCGGCGAGGGCGAGCGCGGCGCCAGTTAGCGCGAGCGCCGCGAAAAGTGTGGGGAGCAATGCAGGTTTGATCATCGGTCTCATGGAGTTCTCCTGTGGGCTTCGGCCTTGGCCCGGCATGCTGTGAAACGCGCGCCGGGCGCAAATTTTTCTGGGACATTATGCATTGGCGCGTCGATTGTGAAGAGATGATTCGCCGGCCGGGAGCGATTCAGGAAAGGGAACAATCAGCGCCGTCCCAAATCAATCGCCGGCTTTGTTTGTGTTTTTGTCGATTGCTCGCACCTCGTGGCTCCCGAATTTCTGATCCCTGTTCCCGGGATCAAGAACGTCCGTAACCTCCAGCGCGCAACAGGAATGCGGCTTGCTTGGGTGTGCTGGTGGTGCTAACTTGCCCGGCGGCGTTGGCCAAATTGGCTGGTTGGCGTGAAGTGAAACCAGCGCAATGGTCACGGGGGCATGATGGCGACAAAACAGTGGAGCTCGACGGCACCGCCGGGAGAATTTCGTCCTTATGTGGAGGCGGAGGAGAGCCTAGCGGAATTTAGTTTGCGCGCGGTGATACTGGGTTCGCTGTTTGGCGTGTTGTTCGGGGCGGTTTCGGTTTATGTGGGTTTGCGCGCGGGGTTGACGGTGTCGGCCTCGATACCGATCGCGGTGCTTTCGATCAGTATATTGCGCGCATTCGGACGTTCCACAATTCTGGAAAACAATATCGTACAGACCACCGGGTCGGCGGGCGAGTCTGCCGCGGCGGGCGTGATTTTTTCTATGCCGGCGCTGATTTTTCTGGGATTTTCGCTGAACGCAGAGTATTGGCGCATATTTTTTCTGGCGCTGATGGGCGGGTGGCTCGGCGTGCTATTCATGATTCCGCTGCGGCGGCAATTGATCGTGAAAGAGCACGGCAATTTGACTTTTCCCGAGGGCACGGCTTGCGCGGACGTGCTGGTGGCGGGTGAACGCGGCGGATCGTTTGCGGGGCGCGTGTTCTGGGGACTGGGGCTGGGCGGCGTTTACACGTTTGCGATGAACACGCTGCACCTGTGGCCTTCGCAGCCCGACTATCAGCCGAAATGGCTTCCGGGTTCTTCGTTCCGCGCCAACATCACTTCGGAATATTTGGGAGTGGGTTACATCATTGGGCCGCGCGTTTCCGGAACGCTCTTTGCGGGCGGCGTGATTTCCTGGCTGGTGATTATGCCGGCGATTAAATTTTTCGGGTCGTTGTCGGGGAATGTGGCGCTTTATCCCTCGACGATACCGATCGGTCAGATGAGCCCCGACCAGCTTTATAGCAGCTACATTCGTTCGATTGGGGCGGGGGCGGTGGCTGCTTCAGGATTGATCACTTTGATTAAGACTTTGCCGACGATCTATTCGGCGCTGACGGCGGGGATTAAGGACATTCGCGCGAAGCGAGCGGCGGCGGTGGCGGCCGTGGATCGCACGGAGCGCGATATGTCCATGCGCGTGGTGTTGATTGGATCGGCGGTGATTGTGGCGATGATGTGGGCGCTGCTCAAGTTCAAGCCAATTCCGGGAGCGATGACCAGCGGGTTTTCAGACTTGCTGGCGGCGCTGTTTGTGGTGGTGTTCGGATTTTTGTTCGTGACAGTGGCATCGCGGATCAGCGGGTTGATCGGAAATTCGTCCAATCCGATCAGCGGGATGACGATTGCGACTCTGATGGCGACTTGCGCTGTGTTCCTGGTGATCCACTGGACCTCGACGCCTTATCAGGTCCTGGCGCTGACGATTGGCGGCGTGGTATGCATCGCTTCGGCGATTGCGGGCGCGACTTCGCAGGATTTGAAGACCGGTTACTTGGTGGGCGCGACGCCTTACTGGCAGCAAGTGGCGCTGGTGATCGGGGTGATGGTTTCGTCGTTTGCGATTGGCGGCACCCTCATTTTGATGAACATTGGCCTGGCGCAATACAAACCGGTGCAGATCGCTTTGGACATTGATCATCTCCAACCGGGCGTGGACGTGCAGGAGCGCGGGTATTCTTACAACGGGAAAACTTACACTCTGGTCAATGCGCTGGGGTCGCACGAAGTGCCCGACGGAAAATATTTGTACGATCCGGGGACGGGGCAAATTGAAGTGCAGTGGGTGCAGGGAATTGGCAGCGATCAAGCGGCGGCGCCGCAGGCGCGCCTGATGGCCACGGTGATCAGCGGAATTTTGAATCAGCGGCTGCCGTGGCGGCTGGTGTTTCTTGGCGTTTTTTTGGTGATCGCTGTGGAGCTGCTCGGTGTGCGTTCGCTGCCGTTCGCTGTCGGGTCGTACTTATCGATTGCGACGACGATGGCGATGTTTGCGGGCGGCCTGGTGCGCTGGCTGGCGGAACAGGGCCTCGAGAAAAAGAGCGACGCCGAGAGCGAAGTGAGTCCGGGATCTTTGTATGCGAGCGGATTAATTGCGGCGGGCGGCGTTTTCGGGCTGCTGGCGATCGTCCTGAATCTGCTGCAAGATCCAGAATTGAGCAAGCACGTGCCGCATTGGCTGGCGATGATTTTACGCTTGCCATGGCCCGCGAAAATGTTCGCCCTGGGGGAAAAATTTCCATCGATCAGCGGCGCGCCGCAGGTAGGCGTGCTGTTGTTCGTGCTGCTCGCGATATCGCTGTTTATTTCGGCGCGAAAGAAACTGGAGCAGAGTTAAAGCAAAGCGGCGAGCGTGGGATGAGCCGTGCGCTCGCCGCGATTCGCCCCGGCGTTACTTCTTTGGTTTTTCCTCGTGCGCAGGAGCCGACTCGTGCTGGGCCGGCGGTTTGGACTCGTGCGTAGCTGCCGGCTTCGGCGCTGATTGGGGCTTGGCTTCAGGTTTGGCTTCCGGCTTTGGCTCGTGCGTTGCCGCCGGTTTTGGTTCTGCTTTCGGCTTGGCCTCAGCTTTGGGCTCGCGCGTCGCGGCCGGCTTCGATTCAGTCTTGGGTTTGGCTTCCGGCTTTGCTTCGTGCGTTGCCGCCGGCTTTGGTTCTGCCTTCGGCTTGGATTCAGTCTTCGGTTCATGCGTCGCCGCAGGCTTCGTTTCCGTTTTCGGCTTGGCTTCGGTTTTGGGCTCGCGCGTTGTGGCCGGTTTTGATTCTGTCCTGGGCTTCGCTTCGGATTTTGGCTCACGTGTTGCCGCGGGTTTCGATTCCGGACTCGGTTTTGCCTCGGTCTTCGGTTCATGCGTAGCCGCAGGCTTCGCTTCCGTTTTCGGTTTGGCTTCGGTTCTGGGCTCGCGCGTTGTGGCCGGCTTGGACTCGGTTTTCGATGGCGCTTCCGTCCTGGGCTCGCGCGGCGTCTCGGCTTTGGGCTCGGTGCCAGTTTTGCCTTCCGTACGCGCCGCAGGTTCGTTGCGAGGCTTGGCTTCGGATCTGTTTTCCGTGCGCGAGTTGCCGATGCGTTCGGAGGTGGACGCTTTGGCCTGGACTACGCCGGGCCCTTTGAATTCGCCCGGCCTCGCCGTGGCGACGACCGATGGGCGTCCGTGGTTTTCGGAAGCGAACTGATTGCGGTCCGAGCGCGCTTCGGTTACGTGCCGCTCTTGCACCTCCGTGGGCGCGGTGTGGTGTTCGCTGGCGAATCTTTCTTGCGCGGCGGTGGGGCGCGCGTTGATGCCGCCATGGCCGCCATTGAAGCTGACGTGTGAATTGTGCGCGACGACGGTCCTCGAGTAGACGTTATGAATGACGTGCACGTTTACGTTATTCACGCGCGTGTTATAGAAAAAGTGGCCGTCCGTCCAGCGACCGCCGAAGTATCCGGTGCCGACGTAGCCGAAGCCGTAGTTGATGCCGCCGTAGAAGCCGACTTCCGGTCCCCAGTAGCCCGCGTTCCAGAGATACGCGCCGTTGGTCCAGCCCCAATAACCAGGGGTCCAGAGCAAACCAACCGTGGGCGGCTCGACCCACGTGCCGGGGACCCAGAAATATCCGCCGTCGTCGCTGTAGCTCCAGTAGCCGGGCGTCCAGATATAGCCGTCGCCCGGGCAAACGGGCTGCGTGTAAACCGGGAGTATGGGCGGGGCGACCGTTACCGAGAGAACGACCTGCGCTGACGCCGTCGGCGCTGCGGTTGAAATCACGAGCAGAGCTGCGGCAAGTGCGAAGCAAGTAGAAAGTCCGAGCGACTTGAGCGCGCGGCGGAAATTGGAAATGTGCATTGGCTTCACCTCGTAAGAGTACTTGCAACTTCCCGTAGGGTACGCGGCCGCAGGAGCGCAGGCGATACGGCGAACTCTTTAGAGACGTAGGGAACTTACCTGATAGGCGTAAGGGCCGCTGGTGGAATATTTTGCTCGTGTGGCCGAAGAAAATACCCGGCAGTCTCATGCGGGCTACGGCCCACGCGAGACAGCCCCCGCCCGAAGTGGTTGAGTGAACGGGAGTAATTTTTGCAGCAGCAAACGGAGACCGAAATGCGTGTCTTCGCTAGGAATGCCCTTCGAAGAACGTGAGGAGGCGGTGATGAATTACAGATTCGACATATTCAAGAGGCTGCGAAACGGAAACACCCTTTGGATCACCACCGTGGAGGGCTTAGTGGAGGCGAAGAGCCGCATGGGGCGCCTGGCCGCAATCTCTGGCGGGGAATATTTTGTGTATTTGCAGGGCGAGGGAATTGTAGCGGAGCTGCATCCGAACTATCACGCTCGAGCAGAAGTCGCCTGAACCAAGGCCGGAAGTTGCTGATCGCCCTACACGTGGCGCACTGACTGCATCGGATCCACGCGCATCCATGGACGTGCGCCAGAGTACGCAATCAAGATGCTCATCGCGAACATCGCCAATGCCGCTCCGAGCAACACAGACCATTCCATCGGTTGTATCTGATAAAGCAGAGATCTTGCCAGCACGCTTGCAGCGATCCCGCCCGCGACTCCCAGGAAGATTCCGATGATGGTCATGGCGCTGGTCTGGCGCAGGACCAATTTCCACAAGTCTCGGGGCGAGGCACCCAGCGCGACACGAATTCCCATTTCCCGCGTTCGTTCGCTGACCGAATAGAAGACCGCGCCATAAAGCCCCACGGCAACGAGCACAAATGCCAGCAGTCCAAATGCACCGATGCAAATCACCGCCAGTTGTGGGACGTACAAAGCGAATTCGTGCCATTGCTGGATTGTGAAGCTCATAACGCCAAGATCGGGGGCCGATTTGCGCACCTTGTCCAGAACCGTTCCCATCCACGGTGAAGGATTACCCTGCGTGCGTACCAGCAGATATATCCCCGACCGATAATTTTGGGTCAGGCTGTAGTACATAAAAGGCTGCGGGGCTTGGTCGATGTCCGAATACTGAATGTCGCCCACAACGCCAACCACCGTGGCTTGACGGTTGCCATTTTCAACGTGGACTGTTTTGCCAATCGGATTTTGATTCGGCCAGTATTTTGCCGCCATCGTTTGGCTGACGACGATGACTTCCAAAGACTTCGCCGTGTCCGAAGCGGCGAACGTTCGTCCTGCGAGAATGGGGATTCCCAGAGTAGAAAAATAGCTGCTGTCTACAACGCCGACGTCAATCGTGACGCCATGTGCGTTCTCATCGGGGACACCTGTAATGTGCACCTGATCGGTGCTAGTACCACCTGAAAGCGGCATGGTGTCCGCAAGGCTAATGGACTCTATACCGGGCATCTGACCTACACTTTCGCGAAGCCGCGCGAACAGCGCACGACCCTGCTGTTCTGAGTACCCGTTAGCTTGCAGGTCGTCGATGGCGTAGAGCGCGATGTTACGAGCGGAATATCCAGGCTTTACCTGCTGCAGATTATGAAGGCTCTTCAGGCAAAGACCGACCCCAATCAGAACGACGGTGCAAGCGGTGATCTGCAGCACCACCAGAAAACTGCGCATGCGGCCCTTGCGCGTTCCGCCGATGGCGGTCTCCCCGTTCAGCGCGGCTGCGAGATGAGGAGTCGAAGCGTGCAGGCCAGGCAACAAGCCGATAGACAGTCCCACCAAGAAAACGAGTGCGACCATCACCGAAACAACTGCGAGGTCCGGCCGGAAATCCAAAGTAATCGGGACTACGCCGAGTCCGGGAACAAACGGCTTGAAGTCGATCAAGCGTCTGAGGCCATAGTAAGCAAACAGAAAACCGAGCACTCCCCCGCTCGTTGAAATCACCAAGCTGTCGACAATAAGCTGGCGAATGAGACTCATGCGAGTCGCCCCGAGCGCGGCACGTATCAGGATTTCTTGCCGTCGCGCGCCGGCCAGCGCGAGAAGCAGGTTGGCCACGTTCGCGCATCCGGCGAGCAGCACAAGTGCAACAACGGCCAGCAGGAGCCCGCCCATCAACTTCGCACTGGACATTGCGTCCGGCGGAAGCATGCTCGTTTCCGTCAGCGCGGCGACCCGGTTCTTGTTGGTATCCGGAAAAGCGACGGCAAGCTGGCGCGATAATCCTTGCATCTCCGCCAGAGCTTGCGGGCGCGTGACCCCAGGCTTCATACGCCCAATCAAACTCAATGAGTGACTGGTGCGATCCGCGAGCCAGTCATACGTCTGGTGAGAGATGGCGGTCGTTGCGGAGAGCGGATGCCAAAGGTCCGGCACATCGCTCAGGATGGTTCCGACAAAATGGCGGGGCGCTACCCCGACGATCATAAACGGAACGCCATTCAGCTTGAGCGTTTTGCCAATGATGTTCGGATCGGCCCCGAGCCATTGCCAGTAGCCGTAACTCAGCACGACAGAGGTCGTCACTTTGTCGTCGTCGCCGGAGGCAAACCAACGCCCGAGGAGCGGTTGAACCCCCAAAACGGAGAAGTAGTTGTCGGACACGGCGTTGATCAGGCCGCGTTTTTCACGATGCTCGAAGATGATCGTCTGCAGGCCGATGTTGAAGGGAATCGCGCAGAGGCCGGAGAACACGCTATTGTTGTCGCGATAATACCGATAATCGGGATAGGAAACTTGGTTGAACGGTTCCTCCGACGTGACTGTGTAAACTGTCAGCAGCCGGTTGGGTTCAACCACCGCAGGAGGCCGCAGCAACAAAGCATGGAACGTGCTGAGCCCAACGGACGCCGCGGCCAGCCCAATTGCCAGGGAAAAAACAGCGATGCAGGCCAGCTTCGCGTGTTTGCGTAGAATCCGGAGTGAAAATCGAATGCTCGGAAGTTGCACCAGTTTGCCCCCGATACACAAGATCCTGGAGCTCGTAGTCTTGTCTCGGCGCCCATCAGAAAATACACCCGACCCTTTCGCTCTGCAACGTAAAGAAACAAGAGGGCCGACCCCGTTTCATGATTTTTGCCGGGATCGGTCGAGAATTACCAAATCGGGCTTGCGTTGCTTAGCGAGCGAAGTCGCTTTCAGACCATCAGCGGCCTGCGCGCAAAGTTCGCAATTCGCTTCGATTGCAAGCAGCCTGTCGAGCGCTTGGCCAACGACCGGGCTGTCGTCAGCTAATAGGACGGTCTTTGTCATCTGGCGCCACCGTGTCTTCCTAAGTTGGCGCCGTTGACTAAAAACAGCGATACCTGGAAGTTTGTACGCATAGGCTGACGGGGGTTCAGACTACCGGAGGCGGGCCACGATTCGCACCTGCGGCCTGCCCGCCCGTCGCGGGCGGGCAGGATAACGGTACACGCTTCTTGATGCGGTCGTTCGGGTGACGAAGCGCGGTTCACGACCGGCCAGGTGACACTCTCGCGCGGAGCGTCAGACGGTTTTGATCGCGTTCTTGTTGGATGATCGGGCGGCGCTGTGCCATTGTGAACAGCTGGCCACAGGTTGAATCTGCTTGAATGGGCCCGTCGCGGCACCGGCGAAACCTTGGTAACGGTTTGCAACACCGGCGTGTGGCGCCGGATATTGCGGGCTCGCAGCAGTCTTATGAGGTACTGGCATGCGCAGGAAATCCAGACGAGCTGAAAGTAGACCGGAACGTAGACACCGTTTTCGATCGGTTATCTGGGTGGCAGCAACGCTTGCGGCGATTGCGTGCGGCGTGGTGATTTTGGTGGCGATCAAGTCACCATTTACGCAGGCGAGAGTGGCGCAAGGCTTGGAGAGCGTCGCTCACTCGAAAGTGACGATCGGGAAGTTTCACAAAGTTTATTTCCCGCACGTCGGGTGCGTGGCTGAAAATATTACCTTTGCGAAAACAGCAAGCATGGAAGACGCTACGACGCTCGGGACAATCCAGAAGATGGCCATCGAGGCGCGTTACGCAGATCTGATCTTGCGGCCGGGTTATCTCGCCCGGATCGTGCTCGACGGACTGCACGTTAAGGCGCCAGCGCCGGGCGCCGGAGGCAGCAGCGCATCCACGCAACCCAGCACAGTGCGTGTTGGAGAGATCGTGGCGGACGGCGCGGTGCTGGAAGTGACTCGCTCGGACGCCAAGCCTCCGTTGAGGTTTGAGATTCGTTCGTTGACGGTACGATCGTTCGGCCCCAAAAGCGCCTGGTCCTATCGCGTGAACATGCAGAATGCGGAACCGCCGGGACAGATTATTTCAGACGGGCAATTCGGCCCGTTGAACCTGGAGGATTTGGCTACAATTCCGTTTTCGGGTACCTACAAATTTCAGAACGCAAACCTGAGTGTGTTTCACGGCATCGCCGGGACGCTATCTTCCACGGGCGAGTTCACGGGGCGGCTGGGGGAAATTGGCATTCGCGGCACGGCTGATATTCCAGACTTCGAGGCCGCCAAAAGCGGTCACCCGGTGCATCTGAACTCGCGATTTCGCGCCAAGGTGAACGGGACCAATGGCGATGTCTTGTTGACACAAGTAGAGACGTCATTTCTGCAAACGTTGGTTGCAAGTTCAGGCAGCGTAGCAGGCAAATCGGGGCAGAAGGGCAAAACGACCTCGCTCGATGTGCAGGTTGTCAACGGGCGCCTGCAAGATTTGTTGCAGTTGTTTGTGACGACGAAACATCCCCCCATGAACGGCGCGATGAGTTTCAAGGCGCACATTTCAGTGCCAGCGCAAGGAAAGCCGTTTCTAACCGAGCTTAACCTTCTGGGGGATTTCGGAATCGGCGAAGGAACGTTTACAAAGCCCAGTATGCAAACGCGCGTTGATGCGATGAGCCAGAGCGCGCGAGGTGAAAAGAAAGATCAGAGTAAGGCGAAGCCAGATGCCGAAGCGGATGATCCGGAAAATGTGGTCCTGAATTTGCGAGGCCACGTGGAGGTGCGGGACGGAGTCGCGAAGTTTACAACGCTATCTTTCGACGTCCCCGGAGCATCGGCCCACATGGACGGCAGTTATAATTTGTTGAACGAACAGATTGATTTCCATGGAATGCTGAAGACCGACGCGCAGTTGTCGCAAGAAACCACCGGGATCAAATCGGCACTCTTGAAACCGCTCGATCCATTGTTCAAGAGGAAAAAGGCCGGGGCAGCTGTCCCTGTAAAGATGACCGGCACATACCAGGATCCGCACTTCGGCTTCGATGCCGTCGGCGAAATTAAACCAAAATAGAGCGAATACCCGTTCTAGCCTCGTCCCGGTCCGGCGTACATCGCATCAGCCAGACGGGATCGTCGCCATGGAATGACCGGCTCCGAATGGCAGGCGCGAGTTATGCTGCGAATCGGAAGACGAGCAGTACAGAGCCACAAGCGAAAGGAGCCGGTCGATGAAGAGGATAAAATTGGTCGGGTTGGATTTCCATGCCGAGACGAATTCGGCAGCCGTAGCAGCAGGCTGCCACGAACGCACGGGCGGGCTGCAAGGTCAAGAATACTGCTTCGCGTAGATGCCGAACTTTTTCATTCGAGAAAGGAGAGTCGTGCGGTTCATTCCCAGGCGCGCGGCAGCGCCATCGGCGCCACCCACGCGACCCTTGCATCGGGCGAGTGCCTGCACGATCTCATCGCGCTGTTTTCTGGCGTATTCGCCAACAACGCTCGCTTTGTCGCTTCGAGAGTCTGTTCTTTGATCAGTGATTTGCTTCACTGGATGCAGGGTTTCCGGGGAGCCTTCCTTGCTTGTTTTTCGAAGTTCCGCCAGAGGAGCTTCAAGCGATCTGCCCCTGGTCAGGATCACGGCTCGCTCAATAAAATTCTCAAGCTCACGAATGTTGCCGGGCCAATCCAAGTTCGTCAGTCCCTTCATGACAGCCGCGGGCACCGTTTCGATGCACTTCTGCATTTGCTTCGCATGCTTTTGCACGAAATAGCTGACCAGCAGAGGAATGTCTTCTCGGCGGTCCCGCAAAGGAGGAATACGGATTGGAAAGACATTCAGCCGATAGTACAGATCACTGCGAAATTCCTTATTCGCGACCATCTTGTCCAGGTCGCGATTCGTAGCGGCCACCAGGCGGACGTTCACCTTTCGCGTATGCGTGCTGCCGAGACGTTCAAATTCCTGCTCTTGCAGAGCGCGCAACAACTTCGGCTGAATCTCAATCGGGATGTCTCCCACTTCGTCTAAAAACAGTGTCCCTTGGTCCCCCAGTTCGAGCCGGCCAATCTTTTGATTGATGGCTCCTGTGAACGCGCCTTTTTCGTGGCCAAACAGCTCGCTTTCCAACAGCCCGGTCGGGATTGCCGCGCAATTCAGTTTCACTAATGTGCGTTGATTGCGGCGGCTTCGGTCGTGAATCGCGCGGGCGATCAGCTCCTTTCCCGTACCAGTTTCACCGAGCAGCAGCACCGTGGAATCGCTGGGGGCAACCGTCTCAACCAGTTGCAAAACGTGCTTCAACGCCGCGCTGTTGCCAATGATCTGCTCGAAACCCATCTCGCTGCGAAATTCCTCTTCGAGATAGACCTTCTCTTGGGCGAGCTTGTCCTTGAGTTTAGAAATTTCCTGGTATGCCAAAGCGTTTTCAATGGCGATGGCTATCTGTCCTGAGGCCCGGCTAAGGAAGTCAACATCCTGGCAAGTAAACGGAGTGTCTGTTGTGCGCAAGATGGAAAGAAATCCAAGGATTCGGCCGCGATTAACAAGTGGAATAAGACAATGGGCCTTTACGCCCTCCATAGCCGCCGTCTCGCTTAGTCCAATCGCGCACTCGTCACGCGCCTCGGAGTCCATGACTACCGGTTTCAAGGTGTCCATCGCTTTTTTAGCGGCGGCGCTTAGGGGAAGGAGCAACTCTTCCTTTATGGCCCCTTTCCCGTGCGGAATGTCCGCGGCAAGCACCCTGCATTTTCCCGATGCTGCATCGAGCAGGGAAACGGCTACGCCATCCGCGTGTATAACTTCGCGGATATTTGCTGCAATCGCGCGCAAGACCTCGCGCCGGTCGAGGCTGGAGGTGATTCGGGTCGTCAGATTCAGGAGCAACTGCAATCGACCTCCCAATCCGGATACCTCCTGGAACGCCAGGGCGTTTTCGACTGCGATTGCGATCTGTCCTGAGGCACGGTTGAGGAAATCGACATCCTCCGGCGAAAACGGAGTCTGTGTCGTGCGGCAAATCCACAGCAGTCCGAGGCCGCGGCCGCGATTCACAAGCGGGATACAACACAAGGCTTCGATGCCCTCCGCAAGGGCGATGTTATAAGCATAACGTCCGAGGTCATTGTGCTCTCGCAGGTCCACGACGACCGGCTTCAACGTGTCCATGGCTCTTTTACCGGCAGCGCTTGGTGTAAAGAACAACTCTTCCTTTATGACGCCTTTGCCGTTGGGGAAATCCATGGCAAATACCCGAAAGCCTCCGGTCGCAGCGTCGGGCAGGGAAACAGCGGCGGCATCGGCGTGTATGACTTCGCGAATGTTAGCTGCAATCGAGCGCATTACGTCCCGCAGCTCCAGGCTGGATGTGATGCTGCTCGTCAGATTTAGGAGCAGCTCAAACCGCTCGTTCCGAGGCTGAAGTGCCGCTTTTGTGCTCATAGGCAAAGCGCCCGCAAATGATTGCCAGACTTACAAAGTATGATGATGACCGATTTCGCCCTGCGGTCGCAAGTTTTACGCGTCGCAGGACGTTTGGCCGCGGCGGAGCCTGAGCGCGGTGTCTTGCGTCCGTCACTGCTGCCAGCCGCCGCCGAGGGCCTCATAGACTTGAACAAGCGCAAGCCGCTCATTGAGTTGCGCCTGAACCAGATTCAGCTCGGCCGCAAAATAATTGGTTTCGGCCGTCAGCACCTGCAGGTAGCTCGCGCCGCCCTGCCTGTAGAGCACCAAGGAGAGGTTGTCGGACCGCTGAGCTGCCTCTGTGAGCAGCTCCTGCTGACCGCGAAAGTCACGAAATTTCTGATAACCAACGAGGGAATTGGAAACCTGCTCGAGCGCGTCCAGAACGGTTTGCTGGTAGGAGAGCACTGACTCTTGCCATTGCGCTCGGGCGAGCCTGAGCCCCGAACGGAGCCTTCCGCCCTCGAACAAGGGCTGGCTCACGCTGAATGCCGCGTTCCAAGTCTGCGAAGGCGCGCTGATGAACTGATTCAATGCGTTGCTTTCGAGCCCTCCCATCCCCGTCAGGGAAATGCTGGGAAAGAAAGCCGCCTTGGCCACGCCGATTTGCGCGTTGGCTGCGACGACGTTCTGTTCCGCTTCGCGGACGTCCGGCCGGCGCTCAAGCAGCTGCGAGGGCAGGCCCGCGGGAATGCCGTCCAGAAGAGGTTGCTCGGTGATCGCACGGCCGCGCGCAATGGACTGCGGATTTTCGCCCAGCAGTATGCTGAGCACGTTTTCCTGCTGCTCGATTTGCCGTTCGAAGTCTGGAATGGATTCCGAAGCGATGTAGACGAGTTGCTCTGACTGGCTTACGTCGAGGTCGGAGGCGCCGCCGTGGCTGAAGAGCACTTGCGTCAATTGTAGTGATTGCCGCCTGGATGCCAGCGTGCGTTTCGAGATCTCAAGCTCGCTATCCAGTGCGCGAAGCTGAAAATAGGCGGTGGCCACATTGGCCACGAGCGATGACATGGTCGCACGCTGGCCCCACTCCGTGCCGAGCAACTGGGCCCGCGCCGCCTCGGTTTGCCGCCGGTATTTTCCCCAGAAGTCCAGATTCCAGATAACCGAGAGATTGAGTTGACCACCGTTGACCTCGTAGGCTGGAAACAGATTGGAGACTTTTGGATTTCCCTCGCTGAAGACGCCTGCGCCGACGCCGGCGGAGGGGAGCTGATCGGCACGGGTGATGCCGACTTGTGCCTGGGCCTCGAGCACGCGAGTGGCGGCGATGCGCACGTCATAGTTCTGCTGAAGCGCGGTG